>Ga0307414_10000035_pt1 | contig 175824 bp, 156 predicted proteins | sample DK1Ometagenome_FD_203804 | JGI IMG/M metagenome (GOLD analysis project Ga0307414, IMG submission 203804) | Maize rhizosphere microbial communities from greenhouse at UC Davis, California, United States - DK15-O-3 | ecosystem: Host-associated > Plants > Roots > Rhizosphere > Soil | place: USA...
GCTCCGGTTGGGGCTCCGGTTGGGGCTCCGGTTGGGGCTCCGGTTGGGGCTCCGGTTGGGGCTCCGGTTGGGGCTCCGGTTGGGGCTCCGGTTGGGGCTCCGGTTGCGATCTAACAAACGGGTTGAAGGGATCGTCGGTCCGCGCGGCCGGCGCCGGTTTGGTGAAGCTTGTGCCGAGCAACGGGTGACCGATTGCTTGCGCTCGCCGCGGCCCCGCACCCGTTTTCAGATCGGGACCGATGATCTCCTGCCGGCACCTCGGGCAGGGTCCCTGGAAGCCCGCCGCCTGCAATGGCACCCGCAGGGTGATGCCACAGGCGGGGCAGTGAAATTGGATCACGTCGGGCATGGAAACACTCGGCGTGAAAGTATTGCCACGTTTCGGGGCAAGCTGTCGATGTTCAGCTGACAATCAAGATATCCCGCGCGTCCAGCGGCACCGCGAGCCGGGCATAGTGATTCTCCAGCGAGGCATGCTCCACACGCCGGAGGCGGAAGGGCTGCAGCCGTGGATGTGGGCCCGCCCCGCGCTCGCCCGGCGGCGTCAGCGAGACCGTTTCCGGTGCGAGCGACATGCCCGTCCCGAGCGCTTTCAGCAGGGCTTCCTTACTGGTCCAGAGATCGAGCAGGACGTCCGCCCTCTGATCCTCCATTTCCGGCAGACCGGTGATTTCGTCAGGATGGCAGAAGGCATGTTCGCAGCCGAGCAGGCTCTTACCCCGATCCGCAGGCTCCAGATCGATCCCGAGCGGTCCGTCCACCCCCAGCGCCACCAGTGCGAGATCGTGACAGTGGGAAAGATTGAAATGGAGGAAGTCGAATGGCGGCTGGAGCAGCGGTTTGCCGAACTCCGCGAAAATCAGCGGCACCGATTCCGGGGCAATGCCAAGCGCCGCACCAAGGATCGCTCGCATGGCATTCCGGCAAGCCCGCCAGCGACGGGCATCCTTTTCAAAACGAAACCGGCAGGCCTGCTCGTTTTCCGCCGCGTTCAAATGATCCCCTGTAACGTGCGCGGGATCGACCACATGGACGATCACGGATCCCGGGGCTGGCAGCGAAGCAGGCACGAGTGGAAAATGCCCGGCGGACCGCATCAGGCGAAGCGCCAAATCGCGTCAGTTGACCTCGATCACCAGTGCGGTGGTATTGTCCCGGCCGGAATCCGCCACGGCTTCCGTCACCAGCGTTTCCGCGCAGAGATGCTTCCGGGTGAGTTCGTCCAGGCGACGGTCCCACAGTCCGTCCACCAAGCCGTCCGAGCAGATCAGAAACCGGTCGCCCGGCCGGCATTGCACGCGACCGATCTGGGGATCGATCTTCTGGTTTCCGCCGCCGAGCGCTTGGGAAAGGGAGCTGCGTCCCGGATGAGTCCGCGCCTGGCGCTCGTTGATTTTCCCCGCACGGCGCAGCCAGCCGACGTGGGAGTGATCATGGGTGATCTGGAGCGTCTCGCCCTCCTTCGGCAGGTAGTAAATCCGGCTATCCCCGATGTGGCTGAAGCACATCCAGCCGGGCATGAACCAGCACAGGCTGAGGGTAGCGCCCATGCCATGGCACTCCGGATAGTAGCGGCCGAGGTCGCTGATCGATTGGTGAATGCGCTCGAAAAGCTCGCGCAGGATATCGGCGAACCCGGTTTCCAAATGTTGGGCCGCCATCCCGAAGCTGGGAGGCAGCAGCCGGGTGATCTTTTCCACGGCAATCCTGCTGGCGAATTCCCCGGATTTCGCCCCCCCCATCCCGTCGCTGACCGCGAAAACGAAGTCCGATTCCGTCATGCTCGCGCTGCCGACCTTCCCCAAGTAGCGGATTTCATGGGAATCGAAGTTCAGGGCGAGGAAGGCGTCCTCGTTGTTGGTGCGGAAACGGCCGACGTGGGTCATGCCCGACCAATTGATTTCGAGGGGGTGAGGGTTTTCGGGATCGGGTGAGGTCACGTTTCGCTAGGGAATCTGAGCGTACGCAACGAGGGGGGCAAAAAGAAAAAGTCCGAGCGTGCTTGCGGATTGGCGCACCAACTGCTTTCTCGTGCGGCGGTGCTGGCGCATGCACGCACTGGGGGCTTGCACGCCCTCTGATCATCCGCACCAATCCCCGCGATCCGAACAACAACCTAAGAATACGATGCCCAAGTTCAAATTGGAGTACATCTGGCTCGACGGCTACACGCCCGTCCCGAACCTGCGTAGCAAGACTCAGCTGAAGGATTTCGACTCCTTCCCGACCCTCGAGCAGCTTCCAAATTGGGGCTTCGACGGTTCTTCCACCCAGCAGGCGGAAGGCCGTAGCTCGGATTGCGTGCTGAAGCCGGTGGCAGTTTTCCCTGACGGTTCCCGCAACAACGGCGTGCTTGTCATGTGCGAAGTCATGATGCCCGATGGTGTCACCCCGCACCCGTCCAACAGCCGCGCCACCATCCTCGACGATCCGGACACCTGGTTCGGTTTCGAGCAGGAATACTTCCTCTGGGAAGACGGCGCTCCTCTCGGTTTCCCGAAGAACGGTTTCCCTGGTCCCCAGGGTCCCTACTACTGCGGCGTCGGCTTCAGCAATGTCGGTGACGTTGCCCGCCAGATCGTCGAAGAGCACCTCGAGCTCTGCCTCGAAGCCGGCATCAACCACGAAGGCATCAACGCCGAAGTGGCGAAGGGCCAGTGGGAATTCCAAATCTTCGGCAAGGGCTCGAAGACCTGCGCCGACCAGATCTGGGTGGCTCGCTACATCCTCAACCGCCTCTGCGAAAGCTACGGCGTGGACGTGAACTACCACTGCAAGCCGCTCGGCATGGAACTCGACTGGAACGGCTCCGGCATGCACTGCAACTTCTCCACGAAGTACATGCGTGAAACCGGCGGCAAGGAGTACTTCGAGTCCCTCATGGCCGCATTTGCCAAGAACCTCGACGAGCACATCGCCGTTTACGGTCCGGACAACCACATGCGTCTCACCGGTCTCCACGAAACGCAGTCGATCGACAAGTTCACCTACGGCATCGCCGACCGCGGTTCCTCGGTGCGCGTCCCGCACAGCTTCATCAACGCCGGTTACAAGGGTTACCTTGAAGACCGCCGTCCGAACTCGCAGGGCGACCCGTACCAGATCGCCAGCCGCGTGCTGAAGACGATCGCGGAAGTTCCGCTTCCCTGAGTTTCACTGACCATAGCTGTTTCGCCAACGACCGTCCGGGCAACCGGGCGGTCGTTTTCTTTTGGGCGATACAGGAGGACGGCTCACTGGAGCTGGCTCGTCCGCGACGCGGCCTTGTGCTTTCCCGGCCGGAAGGGGGTGTTCGTTTCACAAGCGCGCTGGCGTTCCTCAAGGAATGACTTTTCCGAGGCGACGCCGGTCAGCTCCATCGCCCTGCTGAAACGGACCGCGGCTTCCTGGCGGCGGTCCATGCGTTCTTCGAAGTCGCCGATGACCGCGTGGAAGAGGTAGTAGGTTTCGAGCTGCTCGGGTTTCGCGATCGCCTTGATCGCAGCCATCCCGGCCTGCGGGCCATGAACATTCGCCACGGCCACGGCGCGATTGAGCGCGACGATGGGGGACTCGCTGATCTCCACCCAGCGATCGTAGTGGGAAAGGATCCGCGCCCAGTCCGTAGCGTCGTAGTCGGGAGCCGTGCAATGGCAGGCGGCAATGCCGGCCTGAAGGTGATATTCACTGAGATGGGTTCCCACGGAGGCCCTCGCGAGATGCATCATGCCGGCGCCGATCAGGCCGTGATCCCAGTGCGAGCGATCCTGATCCTTCAGGCGCAGGATGTTTCCCTCGCCATCCTCACGGGCGGGAATGCGTGCGGAGTCGAGAAGCATCAGCGCGAGCAGCGCATGGGTCCGCGGCAGATCTCCCGCCGGATGGGCGGCGAGCAAACTGGCGAGGCGGATGGCTTCGCGGCAGATTTCCTCGCGGACCACGCTTTGTCCGTTCGACGCCTTGTAGCCCTCGTTGAAGAGCAGATAGAGGACATGCAGCACACCATCGAGCCGGGTTTCGAGCTCGGTACCCGCGGGGATCTCGAAGGGGATGCCTTGATCCTGGATGCGCTGCTTCGCACGGGTCAGCCGCTTGGCGATGGCGGCTTCCGTGGTGAGGAAGGCGCTGGCGATTTCCGGGATGCCGAAACCGCAGAGTGTCTTCAGCGCGAGCGCTGTCTGGTCCTCCAGGGAGATCAGCGGGTGGCAGCAGGCAAAGATCAGCCGCAAGCGGTCATCGCGGATCTCGTCTTCGAACTTCGGTGCGTCGCCGTCTTCCGGCAGCCGTTCGAGCGATGCCGCGATCTCTGGCTGCTTTTCATGGAAGAGCTTCTCGCGCCGGATGAGGTCCAGCGCCCGCCGCTTCGCGGTCTGCATCAGCCAAGCGGCGGGATTGTCCGGGACGCCGTAGTAGGGCCACGTCTGCAGGGCGCGGATCATCGCTTCCTGCACCACATCCTCCGCCAATTGGAGGCGATGGATCCCGAAGATCCCCGTCAACGCGGACACCAGCTTTCCGGATTCATGCCGGAAGAGGTGTTCCGTGAGCTTGGGTATCTCCGGGTTCTGTGGCGGTGGCTCGCTCACGGATCAAGCGGTGGCGTGGAGTTCCGCCTCCCGCTGCATGCGGGCGGCGGGACATGCCGGGGCGACAGGGCGCACCTCGACGGTCAGGCCATAGGGCAGCGCGGGGCACTCCTTGCCGATGGCGAGCGCCTCTTCCATCGTCTCAACGGTCAGGAGGAAGAAACCGCCGACGGCTTCCTTCGATTCGGCAAAGGGGCCGTCCGCGACGGTGCGCGCCTTCCCGGTGATCACGGCGCCTTCGTTTTCGAGCGGGCTCGCAGCGGCCAGTTTTCCCTGCTGGCTCAGACGCTCGAACCACGAGCTCCAGTCGCCCATGATCTGTTGGATCGTTTCGGGCGAGAGTTCTTTGTGCCAATCCGTGCCACGGAAAAGCAGCAGGTATCCATTTGGGTTGTTGTAGTTATTCATATGGGTCAAGGGATTGAATCAAAACACGGGTGAAGTCACGGCTGGAAATCGAAAACGCCCTTCCGCGTCTGCATGTCGACCGGCACGGAGACATGCTCGTGGATCACCTTCCACGCGCCGTCGATCTTCTTGAAACAGACGGTCACACGGAGCCACGAGACTTCCTCGCCGCCTCCTGTTAGGGGCGTGGTGATCTTGTTGATGCTCCGGCAGAAGGCGACATCGTCACCCGCGGTGACGGAGAGTTCATGGATCTCGTAGCCTTGGTCGGGGCTGCAACTGGAGAACCACATCTTGTAGTTCTCCCGATACCCGTCGGAGCCCACGACCTTCGTCGGCGGGAAGATGTCGTAGCCGACGAAGTCCGGCGCATAGTGAGCCATGGCGGCATCGACGTCGCGAGTGTGCACGGCCTTCAACCAGTCCGCCACCAGATCGCGGATTTCCTGTTCAGAGGTTGTTGTCATGGCGAGAGGCGATCGCATGGTGATCTCCCGGCGCGGATTTTCTTAGCGAGCCGGAATACGAGCAAAGCGAGGACTGCGATTGACGACGCGATCAAAAAGGAGCGCAGGCCCGAGGCTGCCGGGATCGAGATCCCGACTCCGGTGAGCAAGGCGACATAGCCAGCCACGCACACCGGGCACTTCGGCATCAATACCAGCAGGCTGCCCGGGACCAGCCACGCCGAGGCGGCGATGCCGCGACGCACCGGCGTGGCCGAGTCCTTGGAGACGAGCCTTTTCCTGCAGCACGCATTCATGAGCAGTCCTCTTTCGATCCGCAGCCGCAGGACGAGCCCGTGGCTTCGTCGTATTTGTCGTGGTGGCGGATCCAGTTCATCGTGCTCTCCTCGTTCCGCCCCTTCGGCGTGAGGTCCATGAGCATGAAGGTCGTGATCGCCTCTTCCCCGCCGCGCGCGTAGCAGGAGTAGGTGTGGAAGATCTCCCCGGCTTCGTTCTTGTAAAAGACGCTGATGCCGTGGGATTCGCCGGTCTCCGTTTCCGGAGCATAGTTGTACATCGCCTCGCCCTTCGCCACCTGCTCCTCGGTGAAGGAGACGTGGTAGTCATAATTGAAGTCGTTGTTCGCCGAGGAAACCCAGGGGAATTGCCATCCCATGCGCTTCTTGAATCCCACGAACTCCGCCAGCGGGGCCCGCGATACCGCCGCGAAGGCGAGGTCCCGGTGCTCGAAGTGCTGGCGGGCGCTGTCGAAGTGGTCGCAGAGGAAGGAGCAGCCTTCGCAACCCTCCTTCCATCCGGGGGCGAACATGAAGTGGTAGATGATCAGCTGGCTGCGACCGCGGAAGAGATCCGCCAGCGTCACCTTGCCCCCGGGCCCTTCGAAGACGTAATTCTTGTCCACCTTGACCCATGGCAGCTCGCGCCGTTCGGCGCAGATCCGGTCACGGGTCCGGTAGAGTTCCTTCTCCTTTTTCAGAAGTTCCTTGCGGGCCTCGATCCACTTTTCCCGCGAGACGACCGGATGATCCGACAAGCTCGCTTCCCTCTCCAGCGTTGGTGTTTGTGTGCTCATGATTGAATGGGGTTCATGAATTCGACGAACGGGGTAGGGCGTTCAGGACATCATACTTATTTTGTGCGGGTGGATTTTGCGTTCATGAAGGTGGTCCAGGTGCCGTCGTCGCCCTGCACGCTGCTGGTGAAGGTCTTGTGATCCTTGTCCTGGAGGACGATCACTTCCTTGAACTTGCAGATCTTTCCGCCCTTCATCGGGCACGGGCCTTCGGTTTCGAGGGTGAGGGTCTTGCCGTCGTCCGCCAGCGTGCCGACGTATTGCCACATGTTACCCATCATGGAGTCCACCCAGGTGCCGACGAACTTCTTCTTCTCCACATCGTAGCCGAGGGTGAGGATGCTGGAGAATGGGGTGCCCATGGCTTCGCCGGACCCTTCGGAGATCAGCCAGAAGCCACCGAGCGAACGGGCCTTCTCGGTCATCTTGTTCTTCATCGGAGGCTTGCCGGGTTCCATGGTGCATTCCATTTCGGAGTCCCATTCGCCGACAAACTGCTCGAGCCACTTGTGTTCGGATTGGGGTTTCGGCATTTCAGGCATCTCCTGCGCGGTGAGGGCGGAAGTGCTGAAAATCAGGGCGGCGGCGAGCCCTTGGAGGAAGTTGCGAGTTTTCATGGTGGTCGTTTGCTTGTGTGGATTTGGTTGATTGCAAAGTGCGCGCCCCGAAAAGGCGGGACTTCACAAGTAAGACGAATGGTGGGCCAATTTCGGGACACTGTCCGGCGGATTTTTCAGAGAGGGCTGTTCCAGCGGAAAAATAGGTCTTATACGACGCATAGGACCTATCATGCTCGACCGCCTCTTCCTCCTCTCTTCAAAAGGCACCACGCCGGGCAGGGAAGTCATCGCAGGCTGCACCACTTTCGCCGCGATGGCCTACATCCTCATCGTGAATTCCGCGATCCTGGCGGATGCGGGCATGCCGCGGGATGCCCTCGTCACCGCTACCGCACTGGGTGCCGCGATCGCCACGCTGCTGATGGCCTTTCTCGCGAATCTCCCGCTCGCGATGGCACCGGGCATGGGGATCAATGCCTTCTTCGCCTATGCGGTGTGCATCGGCATGGGCGTGCCCTGGCAGAGTGCGCTGGCGCTGGTATTCATCAATGGCATCATCTTCCTGCTGCTTTCGCTCAGTGGCGTCCGCGAGAAGATCGTCAATGCGCTTCCGGGTTCATTGAAGGCGGCGATTTGCGCGGGGATCGGGCTCTTCATCGCCTTCATCGGCTTGAAAAACGGCGGGATGATCGTTGCCCATCCGGCGACCTTCGTGGCCCTTGGGGATCTCACCCAGCCGCCGGTCGCGCTCTTTGCCGTTGGCATCCTGCTGACATGCATCCTGGTCGCGCGCGGAACTCCGGCGGCAGTTCTGGCCTCCATCGTGATCCTAGCGCTCGTCGGTTTCGTGGTGCCGGATGGGAAGGGCGGGAGTATCACCCATTTGCCGGGCTCCGTCGTTTCGCTGCCGGCTTCCATCGAGCCGCTGTTCCTCAAGCTCGATTTCGGATTTGTCCTGAAGGAACCGCTGAAGGCTCTACCGGTGATTCTCGCGCTGCTGCTGGTGGATATGTTCGACAACCTCGGAACGCTGATCGGCGTCACGAAACGAGCAGGCCTGATGGATGAAAGCGGGCGGATCCCCGGGCTTTCCCGGGCCCTTGTCGCGGATTCGCTGGCCGCGATTCTTTCCTCGCTGCTGGGCACCTCCACGGTGGTCAGCTATGTCGAAAGCGCCACCGGTGTTCAAGCGGGCGGCCGCACCGGTCTGACCGCGGTGGTCGTCGCGATCCTCTTCCTCCTCGCGCTCTTCTTCACGCCGCTGATCCTGGCGATTCCATCGGTGGCGGTGGCTCCCGCGCTGGTGGTCGTGGGGATTCTCATGTTCAGCAGCGTGGCGGAGATCGATCTATCGCGCTTTGAAATCGCCGCGCCCGCGGTGCTCACCATTGCAGCCATGCCGATGGCTTTCAGCATCAGCACCGGGATCGGTATCGGGGTCATTGCGATGGTGGCGATCAGCTTGGGAACCGGGAAGAACCGCGAGCACCTGACACCCTTCACCTGCGGCTTGGCGGCGATCTTCCTGCTTCATTTCATGGAGCCGCTGATCTTCCGTCTGATGGAGAAATAGCGTGTGGAAGGAATGGGTTTTCGGCGGTCGAGGGACGTTTGGTGACCATTCCGTTTATTGAAGAAATTGAATAAATGCGCAGTATTCGGAATCCATGCAGCCGCTCTTTCCCATCGATTCGTCCCGCCTTTCCCGCCGTTCGTTCTTGGGTGCCTCAAGTTCCATGCTCGCCGCCCTGAGTGCCGGCAGGGTATGGGGAAATGCCTTGGCCGCGAAGGAGATGCCCTCCTTCCAAGCCTATCCTTTCCAGCTCGGCGTGGCTTCGGGGGATCCCTCGGCCGATGGCTTCGTGCTCTGGACACGGCTTGCACCGCAGCCGCTGGCAGGCGGGGGCATGCCAGATGAAGCCGTGTGGGTTCACTGGCAGGTGGCCGAGGACGAAGCGATGACCAAGGTGGTCGCGAGTGGCAAGGAACTCGCCAGCCCGGATTGGGCGCACTCCGTCCACGTGGAGGTCACGGGTCTGCAGCCGGACCGTTGGTATTGGTACGAGTTCAAGGCCGGTTCGGAGATCAGCCCGAAGGGCCGCACCCGCACCTTGGAGCGGCCGGACAAGCCCGCGAATCAGACCTCCGCGCTGAAGATGGCCTTCGCCTCCTGCCAGCATTTCGAGGCGGGCTTTTACACCGCCTACGAGCACATGCTGGCCGAAAGCCCGGATATCGTTTTCCACCTCGGCGACTACATCTACGAAGGCCCGAGCAAAGACGGCCAAGTTCGCATTCACAACGGTCCCGAAATCCAGACGCTGCAGGACTACCGCAATCGCCACGCTCAGTACAAGTCCGATCCCGCGCTCCAGGCGATGCACCGCAATGCACCGTGGGTCGTGACTTGGGACGACCACGAATTTGACAATAACTGCGCCGGCGACATTCCCGAGGAGAAAGGCTGGGTCGATGCCGCGACCTTCCTCGCCCGCCGCGCCGCCGCCTACCAGGCCTACTACGAACACATGCCGCTGCGCGCCGCGTGCATCCCGAAGGGCCCCGGTATGAAACTCTATCGCAGCGTGCGCCACGGCAGCTTGGTCGACTTCCACGTGCTCGACACTCGCCAGTACCGCACCGACCAGCCGAATGGCGATGGCATGAAGCGTCCGGGCCCCGCTGCGATGAAGCCGGATGGAACCCTGCTCGGGTCGATCCAGCGCGAATGGCTGCTCGGCGAACTCCAGAATTCAAAGGCGACCTGGAATGTTCTCGCCCAGCAGGTCATGATGGCCCGTGTGGACCGCGCCCCGGGCCCGAAGGAAAGCTGCAGCATGGACCAGTGGCCGGGCTACGAGGTCGAGCGGCAGGCACTCCTGAAGGCATTCCAAGACCTGAAGGTCTCGAATCCGGTCGTGCTCACGGGTGACATCCACACGCATTGGGCGAACGAACTGACTTCGGTTCCGGGTCAACTGGACGCGCCGGTCGTGGGCAGCGAATTCGTTTGCACCTCCATCACCTCAAAAGGCGACGGTACCGACAATCCCCGTGGCCTCACCGAGATGATCTCGGAGAATCCCTTCGTCAAATATCATGCCGACCACCGCGGCTACGTGAGCTGCACGATCGATCACAAGATCTGGCGCGCCGACTTCCGCACCCTCGACTTTGTGACGCAACACGGCGCTCCCTTGAAAACTCCCGCCTCCTTCGTCGTGGAAAGCGGCAAGGCGGCAGTGGTTCACGCGTGATCGGATCCGGGAGGGAATAGGAAAGCTATCTTGATCGTGACGCTGCGGGGCAGGGGAATCATGCTGGTGATTTCTAACCGCATGATCATCCGCTTCGTGATGCTCTCGTTTCCAATGCGTTGTGTCGAGGTGGGCCAGCCGTCCGCCGGGGCGCGAGATAAGTTTGGACTCGCGTTGTCGCGGCGTTGGCTCACCTTGCCGCAGTTTCCATCGGCGGCATGAGTTCCCAGAAACCTTCTCTCGACGCCCTCCGAATCGATCGTTCGGCAATTCCCGCGGACAAGCGGGGAACGGCTTGGCTTTGGTGGCTGTTGCTTTTGCTCGTGCTTGGCGGTGTCGGGGCTTACCTCTGGTCGAAACGCGCCGGGGTCCCGGTGGTGAAGACCGCGATGGTCGCGGAAACTTCCACCGGCGGATCCGGCCGGGCGACCCTGCTCAATGCTTCCGGCTACGTGACCGCGCGGCGATCTGCCACCGTTTCCTCCAAGGTCACCGGCAAGGTGGTCGAGATCCACGTGGATGAAGGGATGGAAGTGAAGGAGGGCCAGCTTCTGGCGAAGCTGGATGCTTCAAACGTGGAGGCGAGCTTGCGTTACGCCGAAGCGCAGTTGGAAGCGACACGACGATCGCTGGCGGAGACGCAAGCGAACCTCGATCTAGCCCGGAAGGAACTCACCCGCTTCACCGGTCTTTCCGATGCCGGAGCCGCGAGCAAATCTGACTACGATCGAGCCCATGCCTTGGCGAACTCCTTGGCCGCCCGGCTGGAAAAGCAATCGGCGGATATCGCCGTGTCCGAGGCCGACGTCGCCCAGTGGAAGCAGCAGGTGGCGGACAATATCATCCTCGCACCCTTCGGTGGCATCGTGACCTCGAAGAACGCGCAACCCGGCGAGATGATCTCGCCGATGTCCGTCGGCGGTTTCACACGCACCGGGATCTGCACCATCGTCGATATGGGCTCGCTGGAGATCGAAGTCGATGTGAACGAAAGCTACATCAACCGCGTGAAGCCCGGCCAGACGGTCGAGGCGACGCTCGATTCCTATCCGGAGTGGAAGATCCCCTCGAAGGTGATCGCGATCATTCCCACCGCCGACCGGCAGAAGGCGACGGTGAAAGTCCGTGTCGGCTTCGACAAGCTCGACCCGCGCATCCTGCCGGACATGGCGGTGAAGGTCGCATTCCAGGCGGATGACTCCGCCCCCGCCGGGAAAACGCTCACCATTCCGAAATCCGCCGTCCAGGATGAGGGGGGCCGAAACGTCGTATGGGTGCTCTCCGGTGAAAAAGTGGAGCGCCGCGCCGTATCGGTCAGCCAGACCACCGGCGATCAATCCACAGTCTCCGCCGGACTCAGCCCGGGAGAAACCATTGTCACCGAAAGCTCCGCGACCCTCGAAGACGGCCGCCGCGTCAAAACCGCCGACAAATGAGCAAGGACTCCAAGCCACTCGTCAACATCCGTAGCGTCAGCAAGACCTTCCATCGCGGATCGGAGGATATCCACGTCCTCGACAATCTCGATCTCGAAGTCCGCGAGGGCGAGTTCCTCGCGCTGATGGGCCCTTCCGGTTCGGGGAAATCCACGCTTCTCAATCTCATCGGCGGCTTGGATCGCGCGACTGCCGGCAGCGTGGAGATCGGCGGCCAGCGCATCGATCAGTTTTCGGACCGCCAGCTCGCGGCATGGCGTGCGCGGCACGTCGGCTTCGTCTTCCAGTTCTACAATCTCATGCCCGTGCTCACGGCCGAGCGCAATGTGGAGCTGCCGCTGCTGCTGACCCATCTCAGCAAATCGCAGCGCAAGGAACACGTCCGCATCGCGCTCGATGTGGTAGGCCTGTCCCACCGCACCCGGCACTACCCCCGCACGTTGTCGGGTGGGGAGCAGCAGCGCGTGGGCATCGCCCGTGGCATTGTCACCGATCCCACGATCCTCCTGTGCGACGAGCCGACCGGCGACCTCGACCGCAAGTCCGGAGATGAAATCCTGAGCCTGCTCCAGGCGCTGAACAAGGAGCACGGGAAGACGATCGTGATGGTCACCCACGACCCGCATGCCTCCGCGCGTGCGAGCCGCACCGTTCATCTCGACAAAGGACAACTTTACACCGAGGCCCCGGAATGAAATTCCTCTCGCTCGTTATCGGAAACCTGAAGCGCAAGAAGCTGCGTACGGTACTCACCGTACTTTCGGCCTTCATTGCCTTTTTGCTCTTCGGGCTGCTCTGCGCGCTCAAGGAGGGTCTCCTGGCTGGCGTCAATATTGCCGATGCCGACCGGCTGGTGGTCCGCAACAAGATCACCCTCATCCAGCCCTTGCCGGTGAACTACAAGAACCGCATCGCCACCATCCCGGGTGTCGATGCCGTTGCACCGCTTACTTGGTTCGGTGGCATCTATCAGGATCCGAAAAACTTCTTCGCCACCATTCCGGTCGATCCCGAGACCTTTCTCGATGTCTATCGCGAGTATCCGATCTCCGCGGAAACCAAGAGCGAGTGGCTGAAAACCCGCAACGGCGCGATCGTCGGGGAGGCACTGATGAAAAAGTTCGGCTGGAAGGTGGGCGACATCATCCCGCTGACCTCGCCGATCTGGGGGCAGCCGGAGGGCGAGTCGGCATGGCAGTTCAAAATTGTCGGCACATACGATACGACCAAGAAGGGTGGCGATACCTCGTCGATGTATTTCCGCTGGGACTACTTCGACGAAGGCAAGGTCGAACAGAAGGGGCTGATCGGCTGGCTCACGCTGCGGGTGAAGGACAAGGACCAGGCCACCGCCGTGGCCAAGGCGATCGATGCCGAGTTCGCGAATTCGCCCTATGAAACCGTGACCGAAGGGGAGGGGGCGTTTGCCTCGTCATTCGCGCAGCAGGTGGGTGACATCGGCACGATTGTCGCCGGCGTCGTGGGCGCGGTGTTCTTCACCATCCTGCTGGTGGCGGGAAATACCATGAGCCAGTCCGTTCGCGAACGCACCGAAGAGATCGGCGTCTTGAAAGCGATGGGCTTCAACAACGGTCTGATACTCGGCCTGGTGCTTGCCGAGTCCTGCGCCATCGCCCTTGCAGGCGGCTTGATCGGTCTGGCGATGGCGGCGGTGATCTCTGCCGCAAATCCATTTGCCACGGTGCTTCCCTCGTTCAACCTGCCCGACCGCGATTTGATCCGCGGCATCATTTTTGCCCTCGTCCTCGGCCTCGTCGCCGGTGCCATTCCCGCCATCCAGGCCATGCGGCTTCAGATCGCCACGGCCCTCAGGAGAAACTGAACCACGCCGCCACGCGAAACCCGGAACTCTCGTTTTCTATGAACTGGTTCACCCAGATCCTTTCGATTTCCATCTTCAATCTCCGCGCAATTCCCGAGCGGAAGGGCTCGGCATTGTCCGCGGCCTTCGGCATCGCAGGCGTGGTGCTGGTGCTTACCGCCGTGCTTGCGATCGCGGAGGGCTTTAAGAAATCGGTCACCGCCACTGGCGCGCCCGACGTCGCGGTGGTGCTGCGCAGCGGCTCGGACTCGGAGATGAATAGCGGCCTTTCCCGGGATGAGACCCGCGTGATATCCGATGCTCCCGGGATCGCGCGCGGCAAGCGCGGGCCGCTGACTTCGGCAGAGCTTTTCGTGATCATCGATCTTCCCAAGCGCTCAACCGGCACCTCCGCCAACGTGCCATTGCGCGGCGTCGGCGAGAATGCCTACGACGTCCGTGGCAACATTGTCCTGCGTGAAGGCCGCTTCTTCGAGGCGGGCAAGAACGAGCTCATCGTAGGGACAGGGGCCGCGCGCGCCTTTGCCGGGCTCGAAGTTGGCAAGTCGATCAAGATCGGCCCGAATACCTGGCAAGTCGTCGGCCTCTTCACCGCCGATGGGGGAATCGCGGAATCGGAAATCTGGACGGATGCCTCCGTGCTTCAGCCCGCCTACAACCGCGGCGACACCTTTCAATCGGTCTATGCCAAGCTCAATAGCCCCGGCTCGTTCAACGAATTCAAAGACGCACTTTCGCTCAATCCGCAGCTCAAGACCAAGGTCGAACGGCTCAACGAGTTCTACGCCGCCCAGACCACCATGGTCAGCGAGTTCATCTCCAAAATTGGCGTGACCATCGCTTCCCTGATGGCCTGCGGCGCCCTCTTCGGCGCGCTGAACACGATGTACGGCGCGGTGAGCGCCCGCACCCGGGAGATCTCTACCTTGCGGGCTCTCGGTTTCGGCTCCGGGCCGGTGATTATTTCCGTGCTGGCGGAATCGGTGGTGCTCGCGCTGATCGGCGGTGTCCTTGGGGCCGGGATTGCTTGGCTCGCCTTCGATGGCTATCAAGCATCGACCTTGAATTGGGCGACCTTCAGCCAGGTCACCTTTGCCTTCGCCGTGACGCCGCAGCTGCTGGTGCAGGCGATCCTCTGGTCGATCGTGCTCGGCTTGCTCGGCGGGATCTTCCCGGCGATCCGGGCGGCCCGCCTGCCGATCGCCGCGGCGCTGCGGGAGACCTGATATCGTCGCGCGGATGCAAGGATTTTCGCGGGGGCTACTGTGAAATTCCTGAGAACGGTTCCTTATCTTGCTTCCCCCGGACACTCGGTATATCCGGTATGCCGACCGTATGAGAATCTCTTCGTTCCGGGGTGCCGCGCTGGCCGCGATCCTTCTGCCGCTTTCCACCGCCGGCGCCGGGGAGCGGGCGGATCTCGGGGAAGTGGGAAATTACATGTCCCGCATGCTCCAGAACGGCCATGTCAACCGGCCGCCTTTCATGGAGATGAGCCAGCGGTTTCTGGATGACTATCTCGCCCACCTCGATCCCCAGCGGGAGTTCTTCATCCAGGCGGATATTGATGCTTTCCGCCGCGAGTACGGCACGCAGTTGTCGAAACTGCTTCTGTCCAACAAGGCACCGGAGGCCGCGGAAGCGATCTACGGGGTCTTCCGCAAGCGGGTGGAGACCCGTGTCGCCGAAGCACAGGCCCTTCTCGATGGCCCCGACCCGGATTTCGCGAAAGATGAATACATCCGCGCCGACCGCAGCAAGGAGCCGTGGCCGAAGGACGAGGCGCAGGCATCCCTGATCTGGAAGCAGCGGGTGAAGGAATCCCTGCTGACGGAGACGCTCCGCCGTGAGGAAAGCGCGCTGCAGGCGAAGGAGGCGGGCAAACCGGACCCCTTGGCGAAGATCGCATCCGCGAAGGAAACGATCGCGCTCCAATACGAGCGCTTGCTGCGGGAGGTCACGGAAGACGTGGAGCCGGCCGAAATCACCGGCATGCTCTACAGCGCGGTGGCCCAAGCGTATGATCCGCATTCCGACTATCTCGCGGATCTGGAGATGGACCGCTTCAAGGACGACCTCCGCAACCAGGTCGTCGGGATCGGCGTGGAGCTTTTCGCCGAGAACGAAGGGGCGACGCGGGTCATGAGCATCGTCATCGGTGGTCCGGCCGACAAACAGGGGGGCTTGAAGCCGGACGATCGCATCGTAGCGGTGGATCCCGATGGCGCGCACGGCGCGAAGCCGATGGTTTCCGTGATGTTCATGCCGGATGACAAGGTGGCGGATCTGGTCCGTGGTCAGGATGGCACCTCGGTGACGCTGAAGGTCGAGCATGCGGGCATCCCCGCGCACTCGGAGCAGATCGAGATCATCCGCGGCAAGATGGACATCAAGACCTCGCTCGCCAGCGCCACCATCATCCAGACAAAGACGGATAGCGGTGAAAACGCCCGGCTTGGCGTGATCACGCTGCCTTCCTTTTACGTGGACTTCGATGGCATGAAGGCGGGTTGCGCGGTGGACGTGGAGAACCTGCTCCGTCGCTTGAAGCACGAGAACATCGACGGCTTGGTGCTCGACCTCCGGCTCAATGGCGGCGGTTCGCTGCCGGAAGTCCAGCGGGTGGCCGGGCTCTTCATCGGTGACGGACCGGTGGCCCAGGTAAAGGACTCCTTTGGCAAAGTGAAGGTGCTGAATTCCGGGGTCCGTGATCCGGTTTACAACGGGCCGATGATCGTGCTCACCGACAAGAACAGTGCTTCCGCCAGCGAGATCCTGGCCGGTGCGCTGCAAGATATGAACCGCGCCGTGATCGTCGGCCAGTCCTCCACTTTCGGAAAGGGGACGGTACAGCAGACGCTGAGCATCGCTTCGACCATGCCCTTCTTTGCGGCCAGCGGCATGGCGGGCACGCTGAAGCTCACGGTGCAGAAATTCTACCGTCCCTCCGGTTCCTCCACGCAGAACCAAGGGGTCATCCCGGATATCATCCTGCCGAATGCCTCCGATGCCGCGGAGATCGGCGAGGCCTTCCTGGACCACCCGCTGCCGCATGATTTCGTGCGCCGCGCGCCGGATCTCCGGCCCTTTGATCGCAAGCAGCTTTTCCTGCCCTTGCTGAAGGAACTCAGCACCGCGCGCGTCGGCACTTCGAAGGACTTTGCCTGGCTTGCGGAGGACATCGCGGAGGACAGGGTGAAGCTCCGCGAGAATCGCATCTCGCTGAATGGCGAGCTGCGCCGAAAGGAGCTCGAAGAATTCCGGCTCCGCGAAAAGGAGCGCGATGCCGACCGCAAGCGACGCTTCGCGGCGATGGAGGCGAAGGACAAGCAAACGCTGACCTTTTATCATCTGACGCTGGATGACGTCGCCGAGGGCAAACCACTCGTCGCGGGAGATCCGTCGAAGTTCGCGGACAAGTACCTTCGCTCGGCCACCGAGAAGGCCGGTGAGTCCGACACCTCGCCGCCGTGGCCGAGCTCGCTCGACCTGCAGGAGCGCGAGACCCTGATGATCCTGCGCGACATGATCGGCATCGAGCGCAACGCCCGCATGGCCGGGCTTCTGAAGAAAGCGGTGCGGTAGGGCGGTCCGGCCCGGGCCGCGGGCTTCGGGGCCACGCCTGCGCGACCTTTCAATACGCTAGGAACGTCAATACTCCCCGGTCGTGCTCCGCGAGCGATTCCAAGAACTCTGGAAGCTCCTTCAGCAGCTCCGCCACTTCCTCGCTTGTCGGGCGCGGTTCGCTCTCACCCGTCGGATCTGACTCCAGGCGGATTACTTCAAGATACCGGATGAAGCTTCTCCAGTTCTGGTCATGGATGCGCTTCGCGAGATCCTTCAGCGACTCCGGCGAATAGGCCGCGACGAAAGGCGGATCGATATCCTCGCCCTGCGGCAGCGGCAGATCCTGCCGGGTTCCGACCGCACCCAGGAGCACGTCTGCTTCCTCCCACGATTTTCCCCAGAAGATCCCGAGTTCCCTCAGGAGCGCTGCCTGCGCGTCGAACCCAGCCGGTCGGGGCAGGGAGGTCATGCGGAATTCCTCGGTGAGTTCCATCATCGGCCACCAGCTTCCCAGCCAGGAGAGGGCCTCGTTCCCGGGATCGATCTCCTCGCCCTCGAAAGCTTCGCCGGGCTCATCCGCCTCTTCGTCGAAGAACTCCTCGTGCAAGCTCCCGCGTCCGGCGGCTGCCTGCGCCAACTTCCAATTCACGCTGCACCAGAGGACATCCGCTCCCATATTGCATGGCACGTTTTTGCCATTCCCCTTCTAAGCGGCTTGGCGTGAGCAGGTCAAGGATCGGCAAGTAGTCCGCTCACTCCGTGTATGCGTAAGGGGTTCCCCGGAGAAGGAAATAGCGCCTCAGGGGAAGGCGTGCGTCTTTCCGCTTGGCGGAGTCAGCTCGCAACCGGATGCCACACCGTCTTCGCCTCGACGAAGTCCTTGATGGCCCAAGCGGACTCATGCTTCGCCGAAAACCAATCCGCCTTCACCTCATGCAGCTTCACCCGCTTCACGCTTTCGGCGGCACCTTGTTGGAGAATGATCGCTTCTTCCTTGGTCGCCACCGCCGCGAGGGCGCGGATGTGTTCGTGGGTGGCGAAGGTGGAGAGGAAATCTTTCCTTTCGCCGGTGAGGAGATTGACCACGCCGCCGGGAAGGTCGCTGGTGGCGAGCATTTCGCCTAACAGGATGGAAGGATAGGGGGCGCGGTGGGAGGCGAGGGCGACGACGGAATTTCCCGCGGTGATGACGGGCAAGATGAGGGTCATCAGTGCGAGCAGCGGGGCTTCCTCCGGGGCGAGGATGCCGACGATGCCGACGGGCTCGGTGACCGTGAAATTGAAGTGCGGAGAAGCCACCGGGTTCACACTCCCCAGCACCTGCTCATACTTATCCGCCCAACCGGCGTAGTGGACGATGCGGTCGATGGTAGCCGCGACCTCCTTCGCCGCATCCGCTTTCGAAGTGCCATCCAGCGTGATCGCCTCCGCCATCTCGGCACTGCGGGCCTCCAGCATCTCGGCGAGGCGATAGAGAATCTGCGCGCGGTTGTAGGGAGTCCTTTTCGCCCATCCGGCTCCCGCCTTCGCCGCGGCTTCCACCGCATTGCGCAGGTCCTTCTTCGTGCACTGCGGGATGTTCGCGAAGAACGTACCGCTAGCGTCATGGAGCGGATAGACGCTACCGGATTCGGAACGGATGAAACTCCCACCGACGTAGCACTTGGGGGTCTTGGTGATCTTGAGAGACATGGGGCTTTGCCGGGTGAGCGGTGGAAAGATAGGAGACGCGGATGCGTGGCGCTTCGCAGTGAAGCGCCGGTGTGTGGCACGTCATGCTAGGGGCCTCTCCCGGGATTTCGAGTCTCCAATGCGTCGAAAATCATTCGCGCTCGACCGGCGGCGTGACGGGTGCCGGAGTCGCGTCCGGCTTGCTCCGCATTTGTTGGAGCTCCGCTTTCAAGCTGTCGATCCGGGCGGATTGGGAATCGATCGACCGCTTCAAGGCATCCACCGACTTCTGCAAGTGGTCGATCTTCTTTCCTTCTTCGATGCCGCTGCTTGGGAATGGATCCTTGTGATCGGCCAGGGTCCGCACCTCCCTTCTCAGCTTCTGAAGCTCGTCAGAAACACGTCCACTGTCGCTGCCACGGCTGAAGATCATCACGATCAGCGCGATCAGGATCAAGGTGCCGCAGCCGAGGGAGACCTTGTTGTCGGTGGGTGGGACCATGATGAATTCCTAGCGAAAGGACCATCGTGCCGCCATTCCAATTCAATCCGCTGATTGGAAGCTAACTCCCGAAATTCGTCGGATTCATTCGAGGTTCGCATATTCCAGCAAGCCATGTTTCCCACCCTCCCGGCCGAAGCCGGATTCCTTGTAGCCGCCGAAGGGGGAGCTGGGATCGAACTTGTTATAGGTATTCGCCCACACCACACCCGCCTTCAGCTCGCTGGCCATTTTCAGGATGCGGCTGCCCTTGTCGGTCCAGACGCCGGCACTGAGGCCGAAGGCGGTGTTGTTCGCTTTCTCGATCGCTTCTTCCGGTGTGCGGAAGGTCAGCACGGAAAGCACCGGCCCGAAGATTTCTTCCCGTGCGACGCGGTGGCTCTGCGTGACATTGGTGAAGAGGGAAGGGGGGAAGTAGAAGCCTTTCGATGGCAGCTTGCACGCCGGCTGATGGAGCGCCGCGCCTTCCTTCACGCCACTGGCGACGAGTTCCTTGATCTTCGCGAGTTGATCGGCGGAATTGATCGCGCCGATGTCGGTGTTCTTGTCGAGCGGATCACCGACGCGCAGCACTTGCATGCGACGCTTGAGTTTGGCGATGACGAGTTCCGCGACGCTCTCCTGCACCAGCAGGCGCGACCCCGCGCAACAGACGTGGCCCTGATTGAAGAAGATGCCATTCACGATGCCCTCGACCGCCTGATCAAGCGGGGCATCCTCGAAGACGAGGTTCGCCGCCTTGCCACCGAGTTCGAGCGTGAGTTTCTTCCCCGTGCCCGCGAGCGCGCGCTGGATGATCTTCCCCACTTCGGTCGAGCCCGTGAAGGCGATCTTCGCCGCGGTGGGATGGTTGACCACGGCGGCGCCCGTGTCACCGGCACCGGTGACGATGTTCACCACGCCGGGCGGCAGGCCCGCATCTAACAGGATCGTCGCGAACTTCAGCGCGGTGATCGAGGTCGTCTCGGCGGGCTTGATCACGACGGTATTTCCCGTGGCCAATGCGGGCGCAATCTTCCACGCCAGCATGAGCAGAGGGAAATTCCACGGGATCACCTGGCCGACCACGCCGAGCGGCGCGAGCGTGCGACCCGGTGCGGCATACTCCAGCTTGTCCGCCCAGCCCGCGTGATAGAAGAAATGCGCGGCGGCCATTGGCAGATCGAAGTCGCGCGACTCCTTGATCGGCTTCCCCCCATCGAGCGTCTCCGCCACCGCGAACTCCCGCGCGCGATCCTGCAAGAGCCGCGCGATCCGGAAGAGATGCTTCCCGCGCTCCTTGCCCGGCAGCTTGCTCCATGCCAGAAAGGCCTTTGCCGCCGCCGCATAGGCCGCATCCACATCCGCCGCATTCGCCAACGCGATCTCGCTCAGCTTCTCGCCATTCCGCGGCGCGATGGAGTCGAAATACTTCTTCGACTTCGGCGCGCTGAACTTGCCATCGATGAAGAGCCCGTAGCGCTTCTCGATGAATGGCTCCGCCGACTCCGGTGCCGGATCGTATTCCCACAGATCGCCGAAGAGGAGTTCTCGAGGTCGGGGATTACGGGAAGGTGTCTTCTTGGTGGCCATGGTGTGAAAAGGGGTCAGTGGCCAGGGGCCGGAGGTCAGCGAATGAGAGTGAGAAGAGATGGTCTTGATCGGTGTTCGGTAGCTTGCCTATCTGGTCCCTGACCCCCGGACCCTGGCCACTTTGCATTTAGTATCCCGTGCTGTCGTCACTAAAGGTCCACGGCGCCTGATACGCTCCGGTCCGCTGCGTTTCCAATTGCCTCAGCAAATCATTCAACAGCGAGGAAGCCCCGAAACGGTAGCGCGCGTTGTTCAGCCACGCATCGCCCAGCGTCTCCTTCACCGCGATGAGGAACTGCAGCGCTTGCTTCGCGGTACGGATGCCGCCGGCGGGCTTCATCGCGATCTCGGTGCCGGTCGCGAGATAGAAGTCGCGGATGGCTTCGATCATCACCTGGTTGTTGCCGAGCGTGGCATTTGCCGAAGTCTTTCCGGTGCTGGTCTTGATGAAATCGCCGGGACGCAGCACGCGCATTGCGAGGAAGGACGCTGCGCGGATGTTGTCGTAGGTTTCGAGTTCACTCGTTTCCAAGATGACCTTCAGCGTGGCCTCGCCGCAGGCTTCGAGGACCTGCGCGATTTCATCTTGGAGGAGGTTCAGCTCGCCTTCGTGAAAGGCACCGCGATTGATCACCATGTCGATCTCGTCCGCGCCATCGGCCACGGCCTGGCGGACTTCGGCGAGACGTGTCTTCAGCGGTGCTTGGCCGGAAGGGAAAGCCGTTGCCACGGAAGCAATCTTCACGCCGCTGCCCTTCACGTGCTTCGCCGCATGCTTCACCATCGAGGGATACACGCAGACCGCTGCGACGCGTGGGATGTCGCCCTCGTGGGGGCTGAGCGCCTTCTGGCAGAGGGACGCGACTTTGCCCGGAGTGTCCTTTCCCTCAAGCGTCGTGAGGTCCACCATCGTGACCGCCAGCTTCAGGCCGAAGACCTTCGACTTCTTCTTGATCGAGCGGGTGGTGTATTTGGCGACCCGCTCTTCGATGCCAGTGGCATCGACGGGACCGATTTCATCCAAAAGGCGACGCAAGGCCGGACGGGTCATCGCGGCACACCCTGAGGATTTGGCTCCGATGGGACAATGGCAAAGCCTTGTGAAGGCAATGGATTTTTTAACCGCGAATGGAGTGGATGAGATTTTGATTTCCGGGTGTGGGAAAGTGGGTGGCGAAGTCGCAGAAGACGGCGGAAGGGCGTGTTTTTTATTTCGAGGTTTGGACTTCGGAGGGGTGGTGGGAGGAAAAAGCGAACATCGAACTTTGAAGGAAAGGCAGAAGTGAACCGCCGAGACGCCAAGTGCGCCAAGTTTTGGAAGGGGCTGGAGGGAACGAACCGCGGAGGCGCGGAGGTCGCGGAGGTGAACGCGGAGTATTTGAAGGCGGCGAAGTCGCAGAAGACGGCAAAAAGGCGGGTTTTTATTTTGCCCGTTGGCGCGGATGGAGGGGAGGAGGATCAGGATGGCCGGGACGAGACGGTTCATCATTTGGAGGAGATGATGAGGCAGGCGGGAGGGTTTTGCGATGAGGTCGGGTGGTCCCCGGTTGGGACAGCTCAGCAGAAGCGGTACGCTGGCGTCCTCTCCGCAGCACCCTTCGAGGAAACACCCGCGTCCTACGCTTGCCCCGCTCTCAATACCGCGAGTTTTCCCGCTTGGAGCGCCTCAGTCTCTCAGCTCAAGCTCACCCGCAGGATACGCCCCGGCGATCTCGCGAGGAAGCGGCGCGCCAGATCCTCGAATTGATCCGAGAGGTCCGTGAGGTGGATCTCCAGTTTTCCGGGATCGGGCTTTTCGGAAAGGAGTCCGAGGGAGGTGAGATCGTTTTTCACATGCTCCGCGCAGGTCGTGGCGGAGTCGACGAGGCGCACCCCCTCCGGCAGAAAATTCCGCAGCACCGGGATCAGCAGCGGGTAGTGGGTGCAGGCCAGCAGCAGGGTATCGATGCCGCGGTCGAGCATCGGGTCCAGGTAGGTGTGCAGCGCTGCCAGCGTGGACGGATGGTCCAGCCAGTCTTCCTCGACCAGCGGCACCAGGAGCGGCGCCGGGGTGGCGTGGAGGATCAGCCCGGTGCGGCGCAGGGCGAGGGCGTGCTGATAGGCGTGCGAGCGAACCGTGCCGCGCGTGGCGATGATGCCGATGCGTTGCGCGCCGGGATCCGCCAGGACGGCCTCCACCCCTGGCTCGATCACGCCGATGATCGGCACCTGATAGCGCTCCTGCAGGGACGGCAGGGCATGGGCGGTCGCCGTATTGCAAGCGACCACCACGGTCTTCACCCCGCGGTCGAGCAGGAAGCGGACGTCCTCGTGCGAGAACTGCCGGATCGTTTCCGGGCTCTTCGAGCCGTAGGGGACGCGAGCCGTATCACCCAGATAGACAATGTCTTCCGAGGGAAGGAGCTGTTGGACGGCGCGGACGACGGTGAGGCCGCCGACGCCGGAATCGAAGATGCCCAGAGGGGCGTTGCGCATGGCGGCGAGAAAAGCGGGGAAACGCGGGACGGGGAAGCGGAAAGAGGGCTTTGCCTTTGCAAGGAGGCCACTTCCGGGCTACCGGAAGCGCGTGAACGGAAAGATCGAAGTCGCGATCGTCGGCAGCGGCCCGGCGGGCTGCACGTTGGCAGCGCTTCTGGCGCAGCGGGGTATCCGCTCGGTGGTATTCGATGACGACAAGCGCCCGGAGCTGCTGGTCGGCGAATCCCTGCTGCCGCGGGTAATCCGGCTCATGCGGCGCCTGGGGATCGAGGACCGCGTGAAGCAGTTTTCCCAGTACAAGCCGGGGGTGGGCTTCATCGCGCGCGATGGCAGCCGGCTCGACTTCTTCTTCCCGCAAAAGGCCATCAAGGGGATGCCGAACTATGCGTACAACGTCCCCCGGCCCGAGTACGACAATCTGCTGAGAACCCGCGCCGAAGAACTCGGCGTCGTGTTCGTCAAACGCCGCGCCGAACTCGAAAAAGGAACCGAAGGCCGCGAGATCCAGCTTACCGCGGAGTGCCTTGCCTCGGTGCCCGAGCTGAAAGGAGAGCACCCGAAGCTGTTGGTCGACTCGACCGGCCGCGCGCGGGTGTTCGCGAAGCTGCTTGGGATCGGTGCCCAGCGTGGCAAGCGCAACGACATCGCCTATTTCGCGCACTTCGAAGGTTTCGACGCCGAAGCGCTTCGTGAAGGGCAAGTGGTCATCACCACCTTGACCCGCGGCTGGAGCTGGCGCATCCCGCTTCCCGGGCGGCTCTCGGTGGGCGTGGTCGTGGACAAGTCGGCCGCGAAGGAGCACGGCGACTCCCCGGAAGAGCGGCTGGAATCCATCATCGATTCCGAGCCGTTCCTCAAGGAGGCCGGAAAGGGCCGCCGCCGCGTCACCCCGGTGATGACCTACACGAACTACCAGCTCATCTCCGACCGCGGGCACGGGCCGGGCTGGGTGTCCACGGGCGATGCCTTCGGCTTCGTGGACCCGATGCTTTCGCCCGGCCTGTTCATGGCGATGCATTCGGCCGACCTGCTGGATCAGCATCTGTTCTCGAACGGGCTTGAGATCTTGGATCAGCCGAAGCGCCTGGCGCGCGCGTATGGCAAGGTCTTCGATGAACTCCTCGACTGGCACGAGTCGTGGGCGGAACTCATCGAGTACTTCTACGATGGCCGGATGTATGCCCTGCATGCCGCGGGCGAGCAGATGTCCAAGCAGTATGGGGAAAAAGCCCTGCCCCGGCTTGTCGAGCGGCACCTCACCACGCAGATCACCCGCCTGCTTTCCGGAGTCGCCACGCGCAGCCGCTATGGACGGCAGTTATTGCGCTTCTCGCTGAAGCATCTCGTGTGGGATGTCGATCCCGCGGAGAATTTCTCGATCAAGGCGTGAGGCAATGTAGCGGCGGTCTGCGACCGTCGCACTTTAGCGGCAACAAGCCGCATCCTAGTTTCGTCTCTACAAGGGAGCCGGTCGAGCCAACGTAACCTCTGCTACCGGGCGACAAAACGCCAAGCCCATCGCGGGAAAGGTAAAGGTGTTGCTCGCGGCCGCGCCAATTGACTGCAAGAGGGCACCATGGAGGTGTGGCGAGCGCCGCTTGACGGATGGGACGGAAGAGGGTTTCTGGGATGATGCGTGCCGGATGGGTGATCCTTTTGCTGGTGGCGAGCCACGGGGCGGCGCTGTGGCTGGGTGCGCAGAGGCATGGAGATGCGCCGGTGGAGAAGAAGGAGATTTCTTCGCCGGTGGTGGCGGCGGATGGGCGGGCGCAGTTCAAGGATCTGCTGGAGCGTGCGGCTGCGCGGGATGATGATGATGGACTGGACTTCGAGGAACGGATCCAAGCGGCACGCGAGCGGATGCCTGCGGATGCCGACCTGCTCGCAATCCTGGAGGCGGGGACCATCGATCCGGGTGCGAATTTCACACCGGAGACGGTGGCGGCGCTGGGGGTATGGTTCGACCGCGATGCGATGGCGGCGCTGCATTGGCTCGCGCGGTTCTACGAAGAGAATGAGGGATCGGAATTTGACACCGAGATCACCCGGTATTTCTCGCGTGGCGGGATCGACCAACTCCGGCGCTTCATCGACGCTGAGCCCGGGATCCGCGAATATCTGATCGCACGCGCGGTGGAGATGCTGGCCGAGGGGGAGGATGAGGGTAAGGGTGGCCGGATCCTGAAAGTTGCGGGCACGCTGGCGGCCGGGGCTGACCGGGTGGAGCTGCTGACCGGGGCCTTCCAAGATCCGGATCAACTGGAGGGGAATCTGGCCGCGATCAGCGCCATGCTCGATCGCAGTGGCGCCGTGGCCTTCCTGAATGAGTATGGGAACCGGCGTTTCACCAGCCTGCTGGATGAGGTCCGCGCTGCCGGATTTCCGGAGGCTGCCGTGCGCCGCTTCGAGGAAGCATGTCATGATGAGCCCAAGGGCAAGCTGGGTAGGAACAACGTCAAGATGCTACCGGCCCTCACCAATGCCGACTTCATCGGTTCGGGCTCCGGAACCGGGAGCTCCATCCTGCCACCGCTGCCGCTGCCGACGGATGATCATGCCGAGGAACTTGCCGAGGAACTTGCCGAGGAACTTGCCGAGTGGCGGCAACGCGTCGCGATGGGTCGCTCCACGCCGGCCGAATTTTTTGCCTATCTGAAGTCCACGAAACCCGCCGGTCCCGGTGGGGAGCGCGACTTGGTTCGCACGGTGCTGGAAGCCGGACTGGATTCGGATCCCTTGGGAACGGTCGCCTGGCTGCGGGAGACAGGTGCCGGGTGGCGGGAAGAGCTGATGCGATACCACCTAGGCTTTCTGCCGCCGGAGATGATGGCCCGACTGGCGGTGGACTTCCCGGAGGAAGATGAGCTTGCGGAGGAGTTCCGGTCCGGAGTGCAGAGGGACTACAGAAGATGGTTGGCCGCCGATCGGGAAGCGTGCTGGCAATCGATCGAGGCGCTGCCGCCCGGGCCGATGAAGGAGCTGCTGATGGGGCTCGGGAAAGAGGAGGAAGCCGAGTGAAGCCGCGCGCGATATTCCTGGGACTGCTGCTGATCGCAAGCCATGCGGCGGCCTACTACGCAACTAGTAGCCGGAGCCTGCGGGCGAATGGCGTGGCGCGTGATGTCAGCATGCCTGCCGGAGAGGCGGCGACTAAGGTTCTGGAGCGCGGCGAGGCGCGGTCCTCCGCGGACAGGCAGCGGCTGGATGAGCTGCTGGCCAGTGATCTCTCCGGCGAGGATTTCCGCGCGGCGCTCCGCGAACTCCTGCTGGAGTGGGTGAAGCGCGACCTGCGCGGCGTGCTCGACCTGATCTACCAGCCGGAATCCTCCTGCCGCTACGACCACAGGGAGACGATGAACAATGCCGTAGAGGCGGTGATCCGCAAGGAAATGGCAAGGCAGCCGCATGCGGTGTGGCACTGGATCCGCAGCGGGCGCTACGGCTCGAACCGTAACCGCGTGACGGAGCAGTGGAGTTCCGCTTTGATCGCGGACGGCCAGCGGGATGTGGTGTTGGAATGTGTGGGAGAGGGTAGCAAGGAGGAGCAGCATCACGTGCTGGGGAAGCTCTGCCGCCGGGCCACTGCGGCGGAGATGCCGGAGATCCGCAAGCTGCTCAATGGAACGTATCGTTCCCGCTTGGGTCTCGAGGCTTACGCGTTCCGGCAGGTCAGTCTCGCGAATGACGATGTGCGGCAGGTCTTCGCCGGAGAGGAGGATCCGGAGTTCCGGAAAGCCCTATGCCATATCTGGGTGGAGCGGACCATGGATGGCTTGCCACCGGGCCAAGTGGCCGAGCGGCTCGCGGAGCTGCCAAACGATGTGCGGTTGGATGCCTTGGTATCCATCGCCGGGGAGACCCCGCGCGAGGGAATGGCGGGGGTCGTGGAATTCATCGGCGGTCTCGGGCGCCGCGGCTTGTGGGACGATCTGGAGGGTGAGGCCGAGGAGGGGATGATCGGAGGCCTAGTGGAGATGGCCTACCATGGCTATCTGGATACGGGCGATGTCTTTCAGCAGCTCGGAGCCATCGCGGATGCGGGCCAACGGGCGATGGCCTTTCGCGCGCTAGGGAAGACATGCGCGGAGGGTTCACCGATGGATGATCCCCTGGAGGATTTAAGGCATCTGCCAGCGGATGCGAACCGGGAGGAATTCCTGAGGGGGTATCTGTTAGCCGAGGATGGCAGGGAGGGAGCGCGTGAGAAGGCGCTGGAGATGACCGTTGATCGGGCGGCTTTGGAAGAGGCGGTGAGGGAGAAGGAGCGGCGGGAGCTGCGGATGAGGGACGAACTTGCGATACCGGAGGAGGAGTAGGGTGGTGATCCCTAGCTTTGCGGACGAGCGGTAGCTGACTGGTTTTGTGGACAGGTTTTGCAATAGTCTCGTGAGAATGCGGCGCGGCCTCGGATGGCAGGTTGCTAGGGAGACAGGTGCCCTCGCCGGCTTCTGGTGCTGTCTCTACGGCACCAGGTGCCACTGGCGGGTCGTCGCGACGAACTCTCCCTGTGGCATTCCGGCGGCTTCGAGGAGGGTCCGCTCGATCGCTTGGCGATCCATGGAAAAGGTGTGCACCATGCGGGTCGGGAACAGTTGCAGCGCATAGCGATGCGTTCCTTTCACCGAGGCGTGGATCACATGTTTGACACTCTTTGCGCTCCTTTCGCGCGTGATGGATGTCACCAGAAGCTTGGTTCCATCGGGGGTGTAAAGATCCTGTCCCACGGCGGCATAGCTGGGTAATTTCGATGCCTCCACTTGGACGTCGAGAAAGCCTTCCGTACGAAGTCCCAGCTGGGTGGAGCCCAGATAACTACCTCCGAAAACGACGAGGGCGCCGAGGAATGCGAGAGCCGGTTTCATGCGTGACTGCTAATCCGTAGGGACCTAGCAGCCGATGTTCCAAAAGGGGCAGCTTCGTCATTTGCATCCGACGAAAGTGAATCGATCCGTAGATCTCACATTACTCCGGCTTCTGGATGTAGTTCCAGATCGCCTCGAACTGTTTCTGCGCATCTCCATCCAACTCAGGGCGCTGCGACTTTCCTTCCTCGCTGTAGCGTGGCATTTTGCTCCCTGGAGTCACGGCCGGAGGATTGTCCATCCAGCGGAAGAACCACTCCTTCCGCAGGCGTTGATGGGAGAGCGCGAAGTTCACGCCTTCCACTTCAAAGGCCGCGGTTGGCTTGGTGGCCCCCACGCCGTGGCAGGTCGTGCAGCCGAAGCCATCGGCACCCGCCAGCTTTTTGCCGATTTCCGCCAGTGCGGCATCCGGCGCGGCGGGTTCGGGCGCGCCGGGCTCGACGCCGTGGATGCACGCGAGGCCCTTCGCGAGATCCGCCGAGTAGGAGTGGAAGGCGGGCATCCGCATGTCCAGCCATGGGCGCGGGCGGGGCGAGGCGGCTCCATTGATCATCGTCTCCATGTAGGAGAAGTGAAGCATCTCGCCGATATAGGTGAGATGAGGGCGGGATTGATCGAGTTTCTCATTCTCGCCGGCCACGTGCGCCACCAGTGACTTGGTCTCCACATGCGTCGCATCCAGCAGCGAGGCCTTGCCATCCATGCCGTGGCAACCGTTGCAGCGCAGGGCCTTCAATTTCGCGGCCGTGTATTCCGCCGGGACGTGGCGGGTGAGGGGAGCGGTGCCCTTTTTGGAAAAGGCGATGAGCGCGGACTTTTCTTCATCGGAGAGCGCGAGCTTCGGCACCTTGCCACCGTGCTTGCCGGAGACGCAGCCATTGGCCGACCAGTCTTTCGTGAAGATCGACTCGATCGGCGTGGCAAAGGTCGGAACGGCGGCACCGGCATGGCAGGCACCACAATTGAGTGCGGCGGCGAGCGCGGCTCCCTTCGTGGCGTCGCCCTTCGGGAACTCCTCCGCTTTTTGCTCCACCTTGCCGGAAGCATCCAGCAGGTAGGCGGCGATCTCGTTTGCCTCGGCATCGCTGAAAGCGAAGTCCGGCATGCCGATGTGGGGATACAGGGCGTCCGGCTTTTTCAGGAAGGAGACCAAGGCACCCGGCTGGAACTTCGCGGCGACATTGTGCAGCGGCACGCGCCCGTGCGTCGCATCGGCGGCGGAAGCTCCGGGGGAGGTATGGCAGGCCGCGCAGCCGAGGCGGTGGAAGTGCTCCCCGCCTTTTTGAGCGAGCGCCTTGTCGGGAGCTGGCGGAGCTTCACCGGCCTTCAGTGTCATCAGCCAGGCGGCGAGATCGGCAGCCTGCTGCTTCCCTTCCGGCGAGGACGCATCGACCAAGGCCGGCATCCGGGTATCCGGCCGCAGCGAGGAAGGGTCCGCGATCCAACGCGCGACCCATGCCTCATTCAAACGGGATCCCGCGGAAAAAAGCAGCGGGGCCGTCTCCATCATCTCCTGCATCCCGACCACGCCACCCACGTGGCATTTCGAGCAATGATTCTCCGCAAACAGCAGGCGTCCCTGGCGCGCCGGATCCGCCGTCACCTCCGCTTTGAAAGCCGTCGGTGGGACACTTTGCTTCGGGAAAGCGCGCTCTTCCCAGAAAAGGCGGAAGCGCCCCGAGCCGTCCGGCTTCGAGCGGAAGGTGATGGTGATTTCGTGATCGCCGCGGTTGAGCCGGGTGCTTTTTGAAGCACTGCCGCCGAGCGTTCCTTCTTCGGTTAGCACCTCTTCGCCATCGATCGTCAGCGTCGCCTTGCCCTCGCCTTCGAAGGAGAAGGCCAGCCGCTGCCGTTCGGCGAGGACCAGCTTTCCCTTCCACGTCACCCCGAACTCGCCTGCGGGCAGGAAAGGCGTGGGTGACTCGCCCGCCTTCACCAACACGGCGGGAAGACGGTCGGAGCGGGTGTCGCTCGTGCCACCGGCTTCAAAGGTGGCGGAAAGCTCGGCACGGGCGGCCCCGAGCATCAGCGAAACGGGCAGGAGGAGACTGGCGAAACGCGGCAATTTCATTGCGAAGAGGGTATGTTGCGCGAAAGCGCCCGGTTTGTCAGGCGCTTTCGATTCAAGATCCAGACTGGGCAAAACCTTACTTGCCCATCTTGCGGACGGTGGCGTGCAAGTCGCCCTGCAGCACCTCGCCATCGGTATCTTCGAGATCCCAAGAGACCTTGAGCTGCATCGAGGGCTTGTGGCCGGCGAGGTCGATCTCGACGGTCTGGCCATCCTTCAGCAGGCGCGCGGCGGAGATTTCCACCTTGTCGCGCTTGTGGTGCTCCTTGGATTCCTTCTCGAGGGCGTTCTTCTCGGCCTGCACGTCCGGGCTATCCACGGAGAACTCGCCGGAGCCGTATTGCGGGCCGCGCACGTAGTTCCAGCGCTCGGCGGAGTAGCTTTCCGGATCGGTGGCAAGTTCCTCGTCCAGCTTGGTTTCAAAGTGCAGGCGCACGCCCATTTCCGTGATCTCCAGCTTGTCCGGGATGGTGACGGTGCCGCCGGTGTAGCGGATGCGCTGCACGGCGCACTCGCTCGCGGCATTCGTCTGCCAGCCGCGGAAGCCCACCACGTAGAGCGAGCTGTCCTTGTGGAAACGCGCGCGCATCGCGGAAGAACCGATGTTCACCGGGAGCTTCACCACGCCGCCTTGCAGCGTGCCGTCCACCGTGGCGTTCAGCACCCGGTAGAGGGAGGATTGGCCGTAGGAAAGGTGGATGAGTTCACCCGGTTTCAGGCCGAACTTGGAGCCCTGCGGCACCCAGACCTGGGACCCGCCGGAATTGTCCACGTCCATCGGCAGGTAGCAGAGCGGCTCGGTGTAGGGGGCGTCCTTCAGGCCGTGGCGGCTCGGCTCGGTGCCGAAGAAGGCCGGGCGCTGGTCGGCGGTGATGTAGTTCAGCTTGCAGCAGGGCTGCCAGGTGCCCTCGTTCTCGCCGGTGGTGATTTCTCCGTTCGGGCCGATGCCGACGCCGCCCGGGGCGCGCAGGCCGGTGGCGACCACCTCGAAGCGGGAGCCATCCTTGGACACGCGCATCACCGTGCCGTGGTTCGGGAAGATGGTGTCGAAGCCGCGGCCGCCCGGGCGGACCGGGGATGCCTTGGAGAAGTAAAAGTCGCCCTTGCTGTCGGTCTGCAGGTCAAAGGCGAACTCATGGAAGTTCGGCGAGACCGCCACGCCGTTGAAGAAGCACTCGAAGTGATCCGCCTCGCCGTCCTTGTTCAGGTCGTGGAGCTTCGTGATCTGGTCGCGGCCGTGCACGTAGATCGTGCCGTCCACCACCTTGACCCCCAGCGGTTCGAAGAGTCCGGCGGCGAAGCGCTTCCACTCCAGCTTGCTGAGGTCGCTCTTCAGGCCGGTGACCACCCACACGTCGCCATTCCAGGTGGAAAGGGCGGCGGAATCTTCATTGATGAAGTCGAAGCCGCCGAAGCGGATGCTGGACTTCCACGGATTGTTTTCCGGGATCGTGATCGTGTCGGTCACCCAAGCGGCTTTCTTGTCGTTCGAAAGCTGCCCCTTGGTGGTGACGGTCTCTTTCCAGAGGCCTTCGCCGCCCTTGGTTTCGCCTGCGAGGGCTTCCGGCTCGGTGGCCTTGGCGTCTCCGCCACGGGCATAGGAGATCGAGAACGTGGTGGGGCTGGCGGAAGGGGCCAGCGTCGCGAGCAGGCGGGTCGCCTTGTCCGGGGAGGCCGCGAGGACCGCAGCTTTGCCACCGGCCGCCACCGAGAGGCCCGAAGCGGACTTCGCAGCTCCCTTTTCCACGGTGAAAGCCGAGGCATCATCCGCGGCCAGCACCGTCAGGGCCTTGGCGTGGGGTCCCACCTCAAAGTGGCGCACCAGGCCATTCGGCACGGCTTCCAGATGCTCAAGCACCCGCACGCCGTTCACCGTGTATTCGAAGATGATTTTCGAGCCGTTGCGGAAGAAGCCCTTGTAGGCGGCACCCGGGATGTTGCCGCAGGCGGCGGTGACATCGCTTTTGGTGCGGTCCGCCTTGTAAACGGCGAAGCTCATCGGGGTGCGCTTGTCCTCGAAGTTTCCGGCTTCGTTCGCCCAGCCGGGACCGGGGATCGTGTTGAAAATGAAGTCCTTCTCGTTGGCGATCTTCACCAGCTGGCCGTGAGCGCCGGTCCAAGGCGTTCCGCCCCAGTGGACGTCACCCTTGTAAGCGCTCACCACGCGCAGGGTTTCGGTGTCGAAAAGGGCGCGGCTGCCGTCGCCGAGGTCCACGAGGACGCCTTTCACGGCGGCGATTTGTTCCTGTCCGTCGAAGGTTCCGGCGAAGGAATTGGCCCATGCGGGGCCGATCTGCATTTCCTGGTACCATTCAGCGGCGGTGAGAACCGGCGCAACGGCGGCGGCAAGGACGATTGGTGCGATATACGGGCGCATGAGTGCTTCTTAACGTCGGGGTTCGGGGTCGGGTTTACGGACCGCGTGCGGAAAGCCTGCGATTATGACAGCATCGTGCATCCTTGGGTCCGGGTGCCGCCGTCCATACGGCCGTTTTCAAACCGGTTTAGCAAGTCCCCCCTGCGTCGAAATGCCCTCGACCGTCCGCGGATCGCGGCTAGTCTGCCGCCGAAATGTGGGAGGCGATCACTCAATGGGGTGGCTGGGGCACCGTCGGGACGAGCGTGGCATGGGTTGTCACTGCCTGCCTTCTCGTCGCGGGCCTGGTCGGTTCCATCATTCCGATCCTGCCAGGTCACCTGATTCTCCTGTTTGCGGCCATTTCCCACCGCCTGATGCTCGGTCGTGAGGGTTCGGGCATGGAGTGGTGGACCTTCGTCATCCTGACGGCGCTCCTGGCGCTATCCCAAGCGTTTGAATTCGCGGCGGGAGCTGCCGGGACGAAATGGTTCGGCGGGACGAAGTGGGGGGCGTGGGGGGCGCTGCTGGGCGGACTGGTGGGAATGTTCTTTTTTCCCATCGGCCTCATCGCGGGTCCCCTGATCGGCTCTTTTGCGTTTGAAATGTGGGGTGCGAAGCAGGAGCTGAAGCCCGCCGCTGTCTCCGGTGTGGGATCGGTGGTTGGGACCGTCGCCGGCATGGGGATGAAGCTCGCGATCGGGATCGTCATGATCGCTTGGTTCTTCATCGATTGTTTCTGGGTTGGTTAGGCCTATCTATCTGTTGGATATCGACAAAGGAGAGTCATCTGATCGCGTTACAATTTGTTCAGTTGATTTCTAGCAACGTGTTCTCTACAAGTCGCCGCGTTGTTTCCTCCACCCCCCATATTAACAGAGTTGCATTGCATGAATAGTTGAGCCTCCGGCCCAACATCCCACGCAATCATCGGTCCCCCCCATAAATCCGATGACTGATGGATTCCAACATCCCCCGATTGGAAAACTGCTTCGCCCCCCCGGCTCCGCCATTTTGGAGCCTTGCTCATGGCACCTCCCCCGGCATCGTCACTGAAGACGGCCGCTGTTTGTCCTACGATCTTCTCCAACAAACCGTAAGCGCCATCCGGGATGCCCTGGATGCGCCGGTGAAATCGTTGGTATTTGTCCTGTGCAGCCAAAGCGTATCTTCCCTGGCAGGCTATCTGGCATGCCTTCAAAGGGGACATGCGGCCCTGTTGCTGCCCCATGACATCGACGCTCCGATGCTTGAGCCGCTGATCGCGGCTTATCGGCCGGATTTCATCTGGTCGCCTCACGAGACCATGGGCAACTTCCACTCCGATAGCGGATTTGGCATGGATGACTACCGGTTGTATCGCGCTGCACCGGCTAAAAGCCGGACGCCGATTTATCCGGACCTTGCCTTGATGCTGACCACTTCCGGCTCCACCGGGAATCCAAAGGTGGTCCGCCTCTCCTATGCGAACCTGCAGGCAAACGCGGAGTCCATTGCGCGCTATCTGGAGATCGGACCCGGGGACCGCCCGGTGACGTCGTTGCCGATGCACTACTCCTATGGCCTCTCCGTGATCAACAGCCACCTGCTCCGCGGTGCCACGCTGCTCCAGACGGGACAGCGCATTCGTACCCCGGGATTTTGGGATTTCGTGCGGGCCCACGGCGCCACCTCTCTGGCGGGCGTGCCGTATGTCTACCAGATCCTTCATGAGATGGGCTTCGAGTCGATGGAGCTTCCGTCGCTGAAAAGCCTTACCCAAGCCGGTGGCTACCTCGATGTGGCGCTGCAGGATAGCTTCATCCGCCTGGCCCGCGAGCGCGGCATCCGCTACTACACCATGTACGGCCAGACCGAGGCGACGGCCCGCATTTCCTACGTGCCCTGCGAGCGCGCCGAGGAAGGCGCTGGCTCGATCGGCATTCCGATTCCCGGCGGGAGCTTCGAGATTGTGGAGGGCGAGCTGGTTTACAGTGGCCCGAACGTGATGCTCGGCTACGCGGAAAATCGCGAAGACCTGGCGAAAGGAGACGAGATGCAGGGCCGCCTTTTCACCGGAGATATGGCGCGCTTCGGAGACAATGGCTTTTGCTATGTCGTCGGCCGCAAGAAGCGCTTCATCAAGCCGATGGGGCTGCGCATCAACCTCGACGACGTGGAGCGTCAGCTGAGCGCCCACCTCCGGCACAAGTGCGTGGTGGTCGGAACCGACTCCTGCCTGCGGATCATCACGACTTCTTGCGGGCTTGAGGAAAAGGCCATCGATTTCATCCGCACGACCTATCACATCACGGGCAAGCTATGTGCCGTGAGCGTGGTGGATGAGATCCCGGTTCTCCCCACCGGAAAGGTGGACTACGCCACCGTCCAATCCTGGATGTTCGGGTCGGCCACCGCTCCATCGGGCTCCGTCGTCGCCTTTGCCAGTGATCCCGCGGTGGTCGACTTTCCGCCGGAAAGTCCGATAGCCGCCGCGGTTTGACCCTCTCCCTGTCCCCCCCGGATAGCGTTTGTCCGTTCACCCCTACACCTCCCTGCTTGATGAGCACCCCTCCCGACGCCTTTGTCGCCAGCGACTCTGCCGTCATCTCCACCTTCCGTGAAGCGCGGCCTGTCGAGGCTGTGGCGGAACCTGCCGTCATCGTCAAACCGAAGGAACGCTACGTCTACCTGGATGCGATGAAGGGGGTGATGATCCTCTGGGGCATCCCGGTACATGCCTGTGTGATCAGCCATTCGGAGTTCTTCCATCTCGTCTCCGACATTTCGAACTGCGTGCGGATGGAAGCCTTCTTCATGATTTCCGGCTTTCTTTCCTACATGCTGATCAAGCGGTACGGGGCCTCCACGATCATGAGGAAGCGGGTGATTGCCACGGGCATTCCCCTGCTCACGGTGGTGGCGCTTCTCAATCCGATCACGAATTGGTTGATCCTGCACTACCAGGTGGACAAGGCGGCAGCCCTTACGCCGGATGTGAAGGTGGTGGCGCCGACCCTTGCCGAGTTTTTCACCGGCCACGTCCCCTGGCAGTTCCTCGATGAGCGGGCGAAGATCACATGGAACTGGCATTTGCACATCTGGTTCCTGGCCGTGCTGCTTTGCCTCGCCTCGCTCTCTTCGCCGATCATCACCGCCTTGGACCGGACAAAGGCCGCGCTACGGTCGCTCCCCTCCCGCTTGCCGGACTGGATGATCCTTTCCCTGGTGGCGGTCGTGGCGATCTTCTTCTGTGTCGCGGCGCGCATGGGCTACGAGGTCGCGATCAAGCCCTTCACCTCGCCGTCCTTTCACTATCCTTTGCGGATGGTCGGCTACTACTTCGCCTTCTTCTCGCTGGGCATGGGGATGTACAGCTCGCCGAGCCTCTTGAGGATCTTCACCAGCAACCACTGGCTCCAGTTGGCTCTGGGCGGTCTTATCTTGTGGGGCGCACGGAACTGGCAGGGCAGCTTCCCCGAGGGGAGCCACTCCTTGGCCAAGAAGATCGCGGAGGTCGTGAATCTCTCCGCGGAGGTCTACCTCGCCGTCGTCTTCGTGCCGGTGCTCTTCGCGTTCTTCAAGCGCTTCTGCTCCGGCACGCAGGGCACGATGCGGCTTTCAGCCGATCATTGGGGACATCTGGTGGCGAGCGGCGTGTTGCTCTCCGTGGCTTCTCGCATGGGCGCGCAGCCATCGGACGAGTTGCTCTTTGGCTTGCCAGCCTTCGTGACCGGGATGGGGATCACGCCGGAGAAGCTCACATCCGGCTTCATGTTGGGCGTGCAGGGTTACTTCTTCGTGATGGTCTGTTGGGTGATTTTCGGCCTCTTCGAGCACTTCATCAAAAAAGCGGGTGCCCCCATGCACTTCGTCGCGGAGTCCGCCTTCTGCGTTTACCTCTTCCACTATTTGGTCATCTACCTGAATGCCTTCTGGTTGCGTGATGGGGTGGGGATCAGGGATGACTTCATGCTGTCCCTTTTGGTCACGATATTCACCACCGCCATCACCATGTTGATCTACGGGGTCGTGAACCACTTCGCCCTCCTGCGCTGCCTCTTCCTCGGCAAGCTCCCGAAACGGAAAGGGTAGGGTCCGACGCCCCACCAACGCCTCCCGCCTCCAAATTTGGCCCTTTCCACCCGCCGCTTCCGCCCCTAGGTTCCCGCCGCCGCTCTCCGGGTGATCGCGGCCTTGCTTGCAAGGTCGAGGAAAGTCCGGACACCGCAGGGCAACGCGCCTCTTGAAAAAGGGGGCCGGGAGCGTCAAGGCTCCCGGACAGACAGTGCAGCAGAGAGCATACCGCCGATGGCCCGCAAGGGCACAGGTAAGGGTGAAAGGGTGGGGTAAGAGCCCACCGCGTGTCCGGGTAACCGGCGCGGCACGGCAAACCTCGCGTGGTGCAAGACAGAACAGGGGAAGGGTTGCCCGCCCGTCGTATCCCCGGGTATTAGTCGCAGTCCGCGCAAGCGGGCTCCCGCGCAAGCGGGGAGAGAAATGATCGCCCATCCCTGCAAAGGCAGGAGGGACAGAATCCGGCTTACAGGAGAGCGGCCGCCCTCCCCCCGGGAGGAAGCGCCAAGGGAGTAGTTCCAAATGCCAAGAAAGGCAAATAGGTCCTATGGGACCCATAGCACTTAATGAAGGAATGAGCCGTCCTGCCTCTTCTCTTCCTCGCGAAGGGCCGACCAGCCGCTGCGGAATTCCCGCACCCGGAGCATGCTCGGTCTGAGCGGCGTTTCGGCAAGACCACATTGTTCCGGGGTCTCGCACGGGAACCTTGAACCTCCCCCGGTTTTGAAGATCATCGCGATGCAAGCCAGCCTTCAAGACGAATGAAGCCGACCCGCAGCCGGATCAGGGAGCAAATCAAGGAGGCGTTCGAGGCTTCACGCGAGTCGCCCGGGTCACCCTACGAAGAGAGTGAGATCATCTGGCATTTGGTTTCCGACCCGAAAGGTCCGGCCGGCATCCACAATACTTTCAAAGGGAAACGAAGGCTTTCGGAATTCCTGATGGCGATTGAAGCGAAGTTCGCCGTCTGCTTCTCGCTGAAAGATTGGGAGTCGCTCAAAAGCTTGAATCAAATCGAGGATAGAATCGCGTATTTGTTGGATACGCCGAAATCGTCGCTGGGAAGCATCCGGAACATCCTGAAAGCGCGACCCCCCGATATGCTTGTTCTGCTTGTGTTCATCCTGTCCGCTCCTTTGGTGGCGCTCGCGGCCAAAGTACTGGGAGTCCTGGGATTGGCCGTATTGCTCCTTCCGATCTTCCTTGCGGCGAAGATGTTCCAAAGCGACCGCAAGAATAAGGATTTCTATCGGGACCTCGAGGCAAGGATCAGGGCTGACGGGCCCTTGGACGCCACCGGCGGAAGCCCTACTTCATCCTGAGGTTGGATTTGTGACAATTGGACCCCTTCACCTCAGTGGCGGCGGAACGATCGACGACTTCGCATCGCCGGATCGTGTAGAGTCCAGGATCTTCGCCAGGCCTGCCACGACTCCGCCGATGTCGCTCATGTTCTGCGGCAAGATGAGCGTGTTCGTCTCCTTCGCCAGATTCCCGAACTGGATGATGTACTGCTCCGCAATCCGCAGGTTCACCGCATCCTTGCCGCCCGGTTGCTGGGTTGCATTCGCGATGCGGATGATTCCCTCCGCCGTGGCGTTGGCCAACAGTTCGATCTCGCGGGCCTTGCCTTCCGCCTCGTTGATCTGGCTCTGCTTCTTGGCTTCGGATTGCTTGATGACCTCTTGCTTCTGGCCTTCGGCCACGTTGATCTGCGCCTCGCGCTGACCTTCGGAAAGGGCGATCGTGGCGCGGCGTTCGCGCTCCGCACGCATCTGCTTCTCCAGTGCGTCTTGCACCGATTGCGGCGGCTTGATGTTCGCGATCTCGTAGCGCGTGATCTTCAGTCCCCATGGCTCGGAGGCCTTGTCGAGAGCTGAGATGACCTGGGCATTGATCGTGTCGCGCTCTTCAAAGGTGCGGTCGAGCTCCAGCTTCCCAATCTCCGAGCGCAGCGTCGTCTGCGCGAGCTGGGACGCCGCATAGTAGTAGTTGTCGATGCCGTAAGACGCGAGCTTCGCATCCAGCACCTGCATGTAGAGCAGGCCGTCGATCTCGATCGCGATGTTATCTTTCGTGATGCAGAACTGCGGCGGCACGTCCATCGCCACTTCCTTCAGCGAGTGCTTGTAGGCGACTCGATCGATGAAGGGGATCAGGATGTGAAAGCCCGCCTCCAGCGTCTTGTGATATTTGCCGAGCCGCTCGACCACATGGGCCTGCCGCTGCGGCACGATCCGTGCCGTCTTGATCAAGGCCACCACGACCAGGATGACGAGACCGATGGTGAGGAAGACGCCGAAATTCCGACCTCCGTTCTGGGCGAGGAGAGAGAGTGCGATCAGGGTGTTCATGGCAGTTCGTTATTCAATCAGTGACGGGGACGGACGTGGAAAGTGAGGCCTTCGCGGCGCTCGATGATGACCGTGGCTCCGGCCGGGATGGCGACTTCGCTGCGCGCCTTCCAGCTCGAGCCCTTGATCTCCACCTGGCCATCGCCGCCATGGCCGGGAAGCGAGGCGACGACTTTTGCCTCGCGGCCGGTGAAATCGTCATCGCTGCCGTCCCGGTTCGTCGAAGTCCCGACGAACCATTTCTTCACGTAGCGGCGCAGGCCGAAAAGCAGGATCACCGAGCTGATTGCAAAAACCGCCGCCTGCGAACCGATCCCCGGCGTCCAACCCGCCCAGGTCGTGATCGCCGTGAGAATCGCACCGACGCCGAAGAACACGATGATCACCCCCGGTGCGAAAAATTCGACCAGGATGAGCAGGACTCCCGCGAGGAGCCAGAGGGTTTGGGCGTCGAGCGGCATTTGGTTTTTCGAGTTTCGGATGGCTTTCTAACACGGTTTGCCCGGAGGTCGAATTACAAAGTGGGAGGAAAGATGGAGGGCTGCGGATGATCCGCCGCGCTCTTGCATCGAGACACTCGTCATGGCAGATCATTCGTCGATACCGTGATCCGCATTCTTCTCGCCGTCCTCCACTCGTTTTCCAGCGCGGCAGGCATCAAGATTATCCTTATGTTGGGGGTGGGATTGCTGCTCGGTGGTGTCGTCCCCGCCCAAGGAGTCTGGATCGTGACAGCACTATTCCTTCTGAGTCTCACCGCGAGGGGATTGTTGAAGCTGCGCAGCCAGCCGCAGTTTGAGAGGGATCTGGACGAATTTGAGGCAAGCGAGGGGTGGAGGCCCTTGCCCGCCGAAGTTGATCGCGTGGCAGCGGAGCGTCGGGACGAGATCCTGAAAATTCTCACGTGGTGGCTTGCGCTTCCCTGCCTGCTGTTCGGCGTCTGGGCATGGTTCGAGCCGGTCATTGATTGGTATCACACGTTCCGCCTTCCGGCTGCGGTCATCGTCGGCGCCGGAGTGCTCTTGCTCCTCTGGCCGGACAAGGCGTTCCGCTTCCGGGTGAGGAAGCGCACGATCGTCCGCTCCTCACTTGCCGCCGCTATCATTGCCGCCACCACCGTCAGTCTTCATGTGCGGCATCCCTACCTGATTCCGGGCTATCCGGATGCCAATCGGGTCCGTGCCGAGCGCGTGCTTTTTCCGCCCAATATCGTGGCGATCCAGCATCATTCCGGGATCCTGACCGACTATGCACGGGATTTGGAAGCGGCCGGGCAGATCCAGAAAGCCGGCGACCTCCTGCAGCTTGCTGCCCGGGCGGACAATACGAATGCAGAGCTTCAAGAGAAATTCGCCGATTTCCTGAAGCGGCATGGGAGACCGGGGGAAGATGTAGCCTATCGCAAACTCGCCTCGGATCTCAGATCCGGTGCCGCACTCGCCGTTTCCACTGACGAGTATCAGCTCGATCACCCCGCACCGTTGCCGCTTCTTGAAGCGGCCAGCCCGCGGACTCACGCCATCGTGCTCGTGGCGGATCGGGAAACTCCCCCGGAGTTGCTGGATATTCTCGGCTCTGTTTTGGGCCGTGAGTTGGGCGTTCAGGTCTATCGACATCCGCAGGCGGTCGATATCACCGGCACGACGCGATCGAGTGGCTTGATCGTCAGGCAAGTCCATATCGAAGAGGCGTGGAAGGAAGTCGCCGCTCAACTTCCACCTCCGCCCTGGGGATGCCATCAGTACCTCGTGGTGACCAAGCGGGACATCTTCGCGGAGGGTGCCAATTTCCTCTACTCCGCGCCCACCGCGTTCGGCAGCGCGATTGTATCCTACAACCGGCTCGGAAACGCGAATACTCCCGTCTCCGATCGGAAGCTTCAGGATACCCTCTGCAAACAATCGCTTTCGACCGTGATCAAATCCTTGGGCGTGTATCCCTCATCCGATCCACGGGATGTTACCGCCTATGTAAATGGCGCGATACAGCTCGCCCGAAAGGGACGTCGTCCACTGCCCGCGACCCTCACCGCCTACCAACAGCAGGTTCTCCGCTGGGAAACCGCGGTGAAAGCCGGAAAGAAATGAGGCCCCCTCGAGGTCTTTGAGGACGGGGCTTGGCGCTCGGGTGATCTTTGCCCACCTTTTCGCCGTGACCACCTGGGACTCGGCCTGCGCCATCATCGATACCTGCCTTCTTCACGGCATCCGCGAATTCGTCGTCTGTGCCGGAGCGCGGAACGCTTCCCTGGTGGAAATCCTTGCGCGGGCGGAGGCAGCGGGCGTGGCACGGGTCTGGCGGCATTTCGAGGAACGCAGCGCCGGCTTCTTCGCGCTTGGCCGGACCATGGCGACCGGCGAGCCCTGTGCGGTGGTCACCACCAGCGGGACCGCCGTGGCCGAACTGCTGCCCGCGGTGATCGAGGCCTTTTACCAAGGCCGTCCACTGCTCGCCCTGACCGCTGACCGTCCGGAGCGCTTCCGTGGCACGGGAGCGCCCCAGGCGATTTCCCAGCCGGGCATTTTTGGCGAGCATGCCGGGAGCGGGGACATTGCGGGTTGGTTGCAGCGCGCGCCCTGGCATTGGAACGTCGAGCTGGAGGAGGACTTCCAGCCCGGCGAGTGGTCCGCGCCTGCGGCAGAGCAGACGCACCGTGTTCCATTGCCGAATTTCTCCGTCGCGGAATTGTCCCGCTGGCTTCGCGAGGATCTCTATCGTGGCCTGGTCGTGATGATCGGCGATCTGGAGCCGGAGGATCAGGAGCACGTTTTCCATTTCTGCCTGGATCTCGGCGCACCGGTGGTGGTGGAGGCGACAAGCGGATTGAGGGAGGCCCTGATCGAACTCGCCTTGCCGGACCCCGACCGGATGCTGCGGCAGCACCAGCCGGGGAAAGTCCTGCGCATCGGCGGGGTGCCCAGCGGCCGCTTCTGGCGCGATCTCGAAGATCTGCCGGATATCGAGGTTTACAATATCACCCGTACAGGTCTGCCCGGTCTTGCCCGGGAATGCGAGACGATCACCTCGCCGGTGGCGCGGGTCATCAAGGGCCTTGGCGATGTGGAGAAGGCGGGCGACGCGCTCGACTATTTCCGTCGTACTTCGCGTTGTGCCTCGGAGATCGAGGATCTCCTGGAGGCCTACCCGGAGAGCGAGCCCGGCATGCTGCGCATTCTTTCCGCCTACGCCTCCACGGGTTCCTCCCTCTACCTCGGCAATAGCCTGCCGATCCGCGAATGGAATCTTTTCGCGCAACGCGACAAGCCGGTCACCGACGTCCGCGCGAACCGGGGAGCCAATGGCATCGATGGCCAGCTCTCCACCTGGCTCGGCTGGACCGCCGACGTGGAGGATGCCTGGTGCCTCGTTGGCGATCTTACCGCGCTCTACGATCTCGCTGCTCCGGCATGGCTCGGCCAGATCGAAACGAAGGGCCGCGTCTTCGTCGTGATCAACAATGGCGGCGGCCAGATTTTCTCCCGCCTGCCGCGCCTTGATGCGATGAGTGATCGCGCGAAGGAACTCATGCTGAACCCTCACGAAGTCCGCCTCGATGGCTGGGCCGCGATGTGGGGCATGCGCTACCTTCGCATTGAGAACGAGGATGGCTTCGACGCCGTCGAGCCCGGCGACGTGCCGCTCCTCGTCGAGGTGATCCCGGATGCGGAAGAAAGCGCCGGTTTCTGGAAAGCCTGGGACGCTCAACGCTGATCGCCAACTCTCCCGTGGCGCAGGGGCGGAAGGCGGCTAGCTTGCGCCAGTCATGCCGATCTTTTCGAATCCTTGGATCCACGATGACCACCGCTTCGCGGACGTGCTGAAGTGGAAGTTCGGCCGTGGTCCGCAGGATGAGCCGTCGACCGCACCCGATACGCCGGCACCCTACCTCCGGCTCCTTCCCCAGCCTCCGCCGGAGCGGGGTTTCCGCGCGACGTGGCTCGGGCATTCTTCCTTTCTCATCCAGAGCCAGGGCTTGAACCTGCTGATTGATCCCGTCTTCTCCGAGTATTGTTCACCCTTTCCGATGGCTTCGCTGCGGCGCTTGGTTCCTCCTGCCTGCTACTTGGAGGACTTGCCGCGGATTCATGCCGTGCTCTTGAGCCACTCGCACTACGATCATCTCGATCTCGATACCCTTCGCACCCTTGGAATGGAAACTCCTCTCGTCATTGCAGAGGGGCATGCGCGATGGCTGGGCAGGAAGGGCTTCAAGAATGTCCGCGAGCTATCGTGGTATCAGGAAGCGGAGATCGTCCCCGGTGTATCAGTCACGGCCACACCTGCCCAACACTTCACTTCCCGCACGCCTTTTGATCGCAATCGCGGCCACTGGTGCGGCTGGCTGATGGAGGCGGCTGGCTTGAAACTCTGGCACGCCGGAGACAGTGGCTATTGCCCGGCCTTCCAAGAGATCGGCGAACGATTCGCACCGATCGATTTCGCCATGATCCCCATCGGCGCGTATTCGCCGCGCTGGTTCATGAAGCCCATGCACATGAACCCCGAGGAAGCGGTGCAGGTATTCCAGGAAACACGGTGCAAGCGGGCGGTCGCCATGCACTGGGGCACCTTCCGCTTGACCGATGAGCCCTTGGGTGAACCTCCGCTCCGGCTCCGTGCCGCGCTGTCGGCTGCGGGCCTCGATCCCGAGGCCTTCGCCGCCGGATCGGTCGGCGAGTCATGGGAAGTTCACTGACCCTGATAAGGCACGGGATCGTCGCCCGGCTGTGGTTGGTTTGTCTCGGGCGGCTCCGGCAGGTAGTCGTCGGGAGGAGGAGCTTCTTTGGAGGCCTGCGTGGCGGCAGCATGGGCCTCGACTTCTTTCTCTCGCGCTTCCTGTTCCTCGGCCCGCTTCTTCGCCGCTTCTTCCTTCGCCTTTTTGGCCTTTTCCTTCTTCTCTTCCTCGCTGTCCCCAAAGGCGTCGGCGGAGGCATTATAGGCCTTTTTTCCGACATGTGCGGTGCCTTCCACCACCGCGCCGGCGACCTTGAAGGGCACCTTGATCAGTCCGCAGGACGTCAGCGACAAAGCGATGGCGATGACAAAGGCGATGGCAGGGCGGCCAAACATGGCGCGGAGCCTAGCGAGTGCTTCCGGGACCGCCAGCGAATCCGATGAGGATGAAGTTGACCAGCGCGGGGATCAGTGGGAACCGGTAGGTGCCATGAAAACCATTCCCATCGCGATCCTGTGTGGCCTGCTCGCGGCAACCCTCCCTGCATTGGCGGCGTCGTTGAAAGTGGACAAGGAGCGCAGCCGGATCCAAGTGGACGCGAAGGCCACCGGTCATGTCTTCACCGGCACGCTTGCCGACTATCAGGCCACCGTGAGCGGCAATGAAAGCACCCTGGAGCCTTCCGCGGCGAAGTTGACCTGGAAGTTCTCCGATCTGAAAACAGGGGAGGAGAAGCGGGACAAGGAGATGATCCAGTGGCTCGGTGGAGGAGCCCCAACTGGTTCCTTCGAATTCATCAAAACCTGGAAAGACGGCGGGAAAACCTATGCGCAGGGGACGCTGAAAATCCACGGCGTGTCCAAGACCATTGCCTTCCCTTACACGGCCAAGCGGGAAGGCGGCTGGGTGACCATAGATGGCACGGCTTCGCTCGACTACACCGACTTCGGCCTCCCCATCATCTCGACCATGGCGGTGATGAAGGTGAATCCCAAGCTGTCAGTGCGCTTCCATCTGGTGGGCAAGTCGTGATTTTCTTTTGTCCTGCGCCGCTTCCGCTAGAACCCGCGCGAGGTGAAAGGAACGCTCTGGTGTCTCCACGGTGCGGTCGGCATGGCCGCCGATTGGCGCGGATTTTCCGTGCCGGGCTGGGGCGTGAAGCGGGTGGACCTGTGGCGCTTCCTCGATTGCTGCCCGATGACGATGCCGGAATTCGGGCGGGCGCTGAACCGCGAGGCGGAAAGCGGAAAGCGGCAGACGGTGGAGAAGAGGGTGCTGGTGGGCTATTCACTGGGCGGGCGGTTGGCGCTCCACGCGTTGCTGGAGGGCGGGCCGTGGGACGCGGCGATATTGGTGGCACCGCATCCGGGGCTGGAGTCGGAGGACGAGCGGGCCGCGAGGCGTGCGGGTGATGCGGAGTGGGGGAGTTTGGCGCTTTCGGGAGAGTGGGGGACGTTTTTGGAGAAATGGGAGGGGCAGGGCATTTTAAAACGACCTCCGGACGCTGAGGGTGAGATGGCGGACCGGGTCGGGCTGGTGACCCGGAGGCGCGAGGTGGCGCGAAGTTTTGTGGATTGGTCGCTGGGGGCACAGGATCCGCTCTGGAGCAGGCTGCGGGAGATTTCTTGCCCGGTGCTGTGGTGTGTAGGGGAGCGGGACGGGAAATTCCAAGCGCTGGGCGAGCGGGCTGCCGGATTGATGGCGAATGCGGAGCTTTGGACCGCCCCGGGTGCCGGGCACCGGGTGCCGTGGGACGCGCCGGAGGCTTTCCGGACGAAGGTGGGGGAATTTCTTGAGCGGGCCGTCGGCTGAACCGACACTCCGCCGCCATGTGGACCACCGTTCGCGAATTTGAGGACATCCGTTATGAAACGACGGATGAGGGGCAGATTGCCAAGATCACGATCAACCGCCCGGAAGTCCGGAATGCGTTCCGTCCGCTGACGGTGAAGGAACTGTTGATCGCCTTTGAGATGGCGCACGAGGATCCGGAGGTCGGCGTGATCATTTTGACCGGCGAAGGCCCTGACGCCTTCTGCTCGGGCGGCGACCAGAAGGTGCGCGGCCACGCGGGCTACATCGGTGCCGACGGCGTCCCGCGTCTGAACGTTCTCGATCTCCAGAAGAAGATCCGCGGTTTGCCGAAGCCGGTCGTCGCGATGGTTGCGGGCTTCGCCATCGGCGGCGGCCACGTGCTTCACATCGTGTGCGATCTCACGATCGCCGCGGACAATGCGCGCTTCGGCCAGACCGGTCCGAAGGTCGGTTCCTTTGATGGCGGCCTCGGCTCCAGCTATCTCGCCCGCATCGTGGGGCAGAAGAAGGCCCGCGAGATCTGGTATCTCTGCCGCCAGTATGACGCCCAACAGGCGCTGGAGATGGGTCTGGTGAATACGGTGGTGCCGCTCGCCGAGCTGGAAACGGAAACCCTCAAGTGGTGCCGTGAAATGCTCGCCCACTCGCCGCTCGCTTTGCGCTGCCTGAAGTCCGCACTGAATGCCGACTGCGATGGCCAGATGGGCCTCCTCGATCTCGCGGGCAATGCGACGCTCCTCTATTATATGAGCGAGGAAGCGAAGGAGGGCAAACAAGCCTTCATCGAGCGCCGCAAGCCGGACTTCTCCAAGTTTCCGCGGGTGCCATGAACGAGGTTGGGCAGGCTCCTCCGAATCGGCTCCCGACTTCGCGGATCGTCCTGGTCTGCGTGATTTTGACGGTCGGCTTCGGAGGGATAAGCTACCTGCACTGGAAGGACATGAGCATGGACCTGCCGGCCTTCAGCGAACTCCGGGTGGTGGAGGCGAACGGCATGAGGTCCGATCTTCGCCCGGATGCCGAGCCACACCATTCAAGGCGGATCGAGTTCTTCGCTCAGGACGGCCTTCGCTATCAGGTGCCCGATCTCGAACCCGGGGATTTGGCGTTGATCAACCAGGCATTTCGCGAAGGCACTCCGGTTCGCCTCCACTACGGGCAATGGGACGCGGCCCTCGACTCCGACAAGATCTTCACGGTCTACCAACTGGATGTGGGCGACAAGGTGGTGATGCCTTATTCCGACAGGACGGAGAGCAAGCACCGCGAGAAGGCTTCGCGGGTGCCGGTGCTGGTCATCTCCGCTCTAGGGGCGGCCGTTGCAGTCTTCATTGGGATCCGGCTGAACGTTCGCGGCGGCCGCTGAGCCTCCTCTGGGATAGCGCAATAGGCTTGTATCCCATTGATAGTCTGCTAACAAGCGGACGATCCTCAAGGATCGCACTAACCCATATGAGATACCATAGTCGCCTGAAAACGTCGTCTGCTTGTGCCATCATGGCACTCGCTGCCATCACCTCCGTGGCCTTCGCAGGCAAGGAGCCCGAGCCTGAGCCTGTAATTCTCGACACGGGACTTCTCGTGAACTCGGGGATCGGGAACGCGGCATTGAGCTCGGCGAGAACCACCACCCGGGATGTCGGGGACCGCTTGTTCCGCATGCGTGCGGGGCTTCGCCCGATGGAGCATACGGTGCAAGAGGAAGTCGGCCCTGCCGCCGGTTCCAAAGGCGGTGTAGTTTCAACGAGAACGGTCTCCAGCATGAACTGCTGGGAGGTGTATGGCTCGTTGTTCTACTACACCGAGGATCAAGACAGCCAGCTCCAGCGGGTGCCTGGCATTGTCGGTGGCCCTAACGGTGGCCTCCGCCTGGTGCATCCGAGCACCGACCTTGATATCTTCGGCGGGAACGTCGGGATCGAGCGTCATTTCAACGAGAACTGGAGTGCGGGCTTTGCTCTGGGCGGCTCCACCACCGACGTTGATATGACCTTCGCCGGCAGCAGCGACATCGACACCTTCTCGGTGACGCCTTATGTCTCGTTCTATCAGGCGGACGCTCTGGGAGCCGCGGATTTCTGGGCGGACCTGATGTATTCGCACGGCTTTCACGAATTCGACGTCCAGCGCCTGACCGCCGGGGGCATCGCTGTCGGCTCGCCGGATGCGGATACCGACCAGCTTGAATTCACCACCGGTGTGAACTTCCAGTCCGGAAATGTCACCCATGGTCCGTACGCCGGACTGCGCTGGATCGACGGCACGATCGACTCTTACACCGAAGTCGGACCCGGCGGCGGCGCTTTCCCCGAGCAGGATGTCGAGTCGCTGGCGAGCCTTCTTGGCTATCAGCTGTCGTTCCCCATCCAGACATCGGCCGGCACCCTGGTCCCACAGGTCCGGGGCGCGTGGGAGCACGAGTTCGAGGACGATGCGAATAGTCTCTTCGGCTTCCCGCTCGGCGAACGCGATGAAGACATCGCCGTGCTGGGTGCAGGAATCGGCTATTACTTCAACGGTGGCTGGAACACGGTGCTCGACTACGAGGCTCGCCTCAGCAGCAACATCGAGGGCCACTACGTCTCGCTGAAGGTCGGGAAAGAGTTCTAAGCCCCCCTCAAAGTTACTTCCCTGCCCGCCCCGGTGATTGCCGGGGCGGGCTTTTCTTTGCTTGGCAGGCTGGCCGCGTGAAGGCTTGTTCCGGGGCGTGATTGGTCCGCTGCTGCTCGCCACCCGGCCGAAGACCCTGCCCGCCGCGATCGTGCCGGTTTGGGTGGGCTGCGTGTTGGCGTGGAAGTTGACGGGGAGATTTGATCTGATGCTGGCGGTCTGCACGCTCGCGGGTGCGGTCTTCATCCAGATCGCCACGAATTTCTTCAATGATGCCATCGATTCCGCGAAGGGAGCGGATACCGAGCGGCGGATGGGGCCGAAGCGGGTGACCGCCAGCGGTCTGGTCCCCAGGCGGGTGGTAATGCTGGCGGGCGGGTTTTTCCTTCTGCTGGCGACCGCGTGCGGGCTGGTGCTCTATTCTGCGGTGGGCTGGCCGATTCTGGCGATCGGCATTCCCTCGCTGTATCTCGCCTTCGGTTACACCGGTGGCCCGTTTCCGCTGGCCTATCGCGGCATGGGCGAGCTGTTCGTGATCGTGTTCTTCGGCTTCGTTGCCGTCGCGGGCACGGTTTATGTGCAGACCATGCAATGGCGGCCGGAAGCGCTGCTGCTCGGGGCTCAGATCGGCTTGCTTTCCGCGGTGCTGATTTCGATCAATAACCTGCGCGACCGCGAGGAGGACGCGACGACCGGAAAGCGGACGCTTGCCGTGCGCCTCGGCCCGAAGCCCGCCCGCCTCATCATCTGGATGGAGGTGAAAGTCGCTGCGGTGCTGGGTTTGGCTTGGTTCTTGTTCGGCTTTCCTTGGCTCGTTCTTGCCACGCTGCCCTTGTGGTCGCTCGGGATGAGGATCATCTGGGGCGCTCTCACGATGCCCGAGGGGAAGGAGATGAACCGGCTCCTCGCGATGTCCGCTTTGCAACTCGTCGCATTCGCGGCACTGTTCCATCTCCTTGCGGCGAAGCTCTGAATCATCGCGTCTCAAGCTCTCGAAATATCATGGTCGCGAACAATCTGCTCTGGTACTGGCACTACCGCTTGAAAAGCCGTCAGAATCTCAATACCCGCTCGAAACGGCGGGAGTTCGAGGGCGTGCTTTTGCGCGATGCCGAGGGCGGCTACGCCTGCATCCATCCTTGGCCCGAGCTCGGCGATCCTTCCTTGCAGCGCTGCCTGGAAGATCTCGCCGGAGCGCGCCGCTGGCCCATCGTTCGGCGGGCGCTACGCTGCATGGAAATGGATGGAGCCGCCCGCTCGGTTCAGGACCCCTTGTTTGAGGATCTCGAAGTTCCTTTGAGCCATGCAACACTTGTCGTTCGCGATCACGACGATGTCTCGCAGGCCGTCGATGCCGGATTCACGGTGGCGAAGCTCAAGTGTGGAAATAACCTTCCCGTCGAGCGCGCCTTCCTCGTCGCGATGATCGAGAAGTATCCCGATCTTAAATGGCGCCTCGATTTCAACGAATCCGGCGATCCTGGAGATCTGGCTGAGTGGATCTCCCAATTCCCGGTGGAAACCCGCGGCCGCATCGATTTCATCGAGGACCCCTGCGAGTTCTCGGGCCCCAAGTGGCGCGAGCTCTACCAAAAGACGCGCGTCCCTCTCGCCGTCGATCGCGAGTCGGGTCCGCATCGTACCGAAGCTCAGGTCATGGTGATCAAGCCCGCTATCGACGAGCCATGGCTGCTTGCCGAGGCCGCCGTGGGGAACAACCAGCGCGTCGTGGTCACCAGCTACATGGATCATCCTGTCGGCCAGGCTTTCGCCGCATGGGAAGCAGGCCGGCTAGCCTTGCAGTTTCCTGGCTTGGTCGGCGTCTGCGGACTGCAAACCCACCATCTTTTCGAGCGCGATGTATTCGTTGAAGCCCTCGGTCCCTGGACTCCCGGCTTCAATGCCCCACCCGGCACGGGACTGGGCTTCGATGATCTGTTAGGAAAGCTGCCATGGAAGCGGGTGCCCTGATCTCACGGGAATTCTGGGAAACGGAATTCCCTGTGATGATGGGGGAGCCAGGACCCGCGCCGGAAGGCATTCCGGCCCTCGTTTATTTCCGTACATCCGGCAGCACAGGAGAGCCGAAGTGGATCGGCCTCTCCCGGACCGCGCTACAGGTTTCCGCCGCCGCGGTGAATGCCCACCTTGGGGTCGGTGCGGATAGTTGCTGGGTCCTGACCTTGCCGCTGCATCACGTCGGCGGCTTCGGTGTCGCGGCGCGGGCATGGCAGGCGGGATGCCGGATGATCCGCTTTGAAGGGAAGTGGGATCCGGCCGCCTTCGCATCATGGCTGGAAGCAAATGATGGAACCCATCTCTCGCTGGTTCCCACCCAGGTGCATGATCTTGTCGCCGCGGGACTTCGCGCGCCCGACTCGCTGCGGGCGGTGGTGGTGGGCGGCGGCATTCTCGCGGAAGCCACCGGCCGCGCCGCCCGCGAACTCGGCTGGCCGGTCCTAGCCAGCTACGGCATGACCGAGGCCGGCACCCAGATCGCCACCCAGCGGCTTGAAGTACTAGACGCGCCGTATGTCCGCGAACCGATCGACCTGCTGTCTTGCTGGGAGGCGAGGACCGGGGAATCGGGTCGCATCGAGATACGGGGAGCGGCGCTCTTCAGCGGGACCCTCAAGCAAGAAGGCGATCGCTGGAAGTACGAGGAACGTAGTGGTGATTGGTTCGTCACCTCGGACAGCGGCATCGTCGAAGGCAATCAGCTTAGTGTGACTGGAAGGACGGATGCCGTGGTGAAAATCCTCGGCGAGCTCGTCGATCCCGTGGCGGTTGAGGCTGAGATCCTTTCGCTCGCGAATGGCCAAATCGCTCCCGGTCAAGTAGTTGTGGTGCCGGTGGGGGACCCCCGTGCGGGCAACAAACTGGTGCTGGCGCATGAAATTTCCGTGAAGGCAACAGCGCTTCAGGAGGCATTGGACCGCTATCACGCGAGCTGCCCGGGATACCGTAGAATCCACGGGATCAAGGCTTTCGAAGCGATCCCCCGCAGCCCCTTGGGCAAGCCTCTGCGCGGGGAGCTGTCACGAATCATGACATCTCACACCATTTGAGTGTTGCCATTCTGGCCGGGAAGGTAATAGTTCAGGTGTCTTGATAAAAAGACCCTTCCATTTGCCGTCGCGTGACGGTTTGACGGAGCCCGGCGGCGGACCGGATCTTCGTCCCCCCTTGATCCGCCAGGTTCCCTAACCTCACCCCACCAGCAATGATCCAACGTGCCGAGGACGTCCAAGCCCGCCTTTTAGAAATCCAAAGCGGAGGAGGAGCCAGTCGAAGGTCGAACGGATCGGGGAAAAAGGCGCAACCGTCGGACTTCGGTCTGCGGGCGCCCAATCAAGCGGTGAAGAACTTCGTGCTCGATACGAATGTTCTGCTGCATGACCCCGCCTGTCTCACCCGTTTCACCGATAACCACATCTGCATCCCCGTGGATGTGCTTGCCGAGCTCGACCGTTTCAAGACGGAGCAGACCGAGCGCGGCGCCAATGCCCGCAAGGTTCACCGCCTGCTCACGGAAATGTTTTCCTGTGCGCGCAAGGTGACCAGCGGTGTTCCTACCGAAGACGGCGGCAGTATCCGGCTGGTGATCTATGATCCGGCACTCTGTGCGAAGAACTCGGATATCCTTACCCGCTTCCACCGGATCTTCCCGGATAAGGAGCGTGTGGATCACCGCATTCTCGCCTGCACGTTGTTGTTAATGAGCAACAATCAGGCGCCGGTGGTACTGGTGACCAAGGATCTCAACATGCAGCTGAAGGCCCGCGCGGTGGGTATTGACTGCCAGGACTATCTTAATGATAAGGTCGATCCCCGCGAGGTATCGAGCTACGATGTCCGTCGTATCGAGGTCGATCCCTGCGATCTGCAACGCTTCGCCAGTTCCGGTGAAATCGCGATCAATCAGGAGCGCTACCCGGACGTGGTGACCAACCAGTATGTCCTTCTGGAGGCCGGCGAGAAACAGACCATGCCCGCCCGGATGACCTCCGATGGCCGCTTGGTCCGCCTACAGATCCCGGAGGCGCTCAAGATTCAGGACGGCACCGCGCTGAAGCCGATGAACCTCGGCCAGCGCTGCCTGATCGATGCCTTGCTGAACCCCGATATTTCCCTCGTCACCTGCTTCGGCCAGGCGGGTACCGGCAAGACCCTGATCGCGGTGGCGGCCGGCCTGCACGAAATGTTCAACCGCCGTTACAACGGCCTCACCGTGAGCCGCCCCGTGGTGGCGATGGGCGATCAGCTCGGATTCCTGCCCGGAACGCTCGATGAAAAGATGCGGCCCTGGCTGCAGCCGATCCACGATGCGCTCGATCTCCTGATGCGCCCGGTCACTCCGCTCGGCCCGCGCCGCAAGCAACAGAAGAAGGAAGGCGGAAACGAGTCCGGAGGCCCGGTGAAAAAGCCCTGGGAGCACCTCATGGACCAAGGAATCATCGAGGTGGAAGCCCTCTGCTACATCCGGGGTCGCTCGATCCCGAATCGTTTCTTCGTGCTCGATGAAGCGCAGCAGCTCACCCCGCAGGAGGCAAAGACCGTGGTGACCCGCATGTCCCGCGGCTCGAAGCTGGTCCTGGTGGGAGATCCGGCACAAATCGACAATCCCTACGTGGACAGTCGCAGCAATGGCCTCGTTTACACGCGGAACCGCCTGAAAGGGCTGCCCTTCGTGGCGCACGTCTCGCTTAGCCGCGGCGAACGTTCGGAACTCGCCGATGCCGGCGCGCAATTGATGTAGAATCGTTTCTGCCGATTCAGGGCGCGGCAAGTCGTCGCGCCCTGATTGACAGCGATCGGGGTCCGTCGTTTACTTCTGCCGATGTTGTCTTGGCTCCGCGGTTGCTTGGTTTTTGCCCCGGTCCTGTTGTCCGGTTGCGGACTGTTTAATCAGGGAAACAATTGGCGGGGCGCTCTTGCCGCGCAGACCGCACAGCTCGGCTACCGGAACTGGATTGTCGTCGCCGAGGCCTCGTTTCCCGCCCACAGCCGTCCCGGCGTTCGCCAGATCAATGCCAACGAGGAAATCCCCGTCGTGGTGGACGAGGTGCTGCGGACCCTGGAGCAGACGGAGCACGTGACGCCGCGCATTTACGTCTCGCGGGAAATGCGGGTGGTGGAGAACGACTACGCGCCCGGCATCGACGAATTCCGCAAGCAATTGCAAGGCGCGATGCATGCCCACGAGACCACCGAGCTGGAGCAGCAGTCGCTGATGACCCTGATGGAGGACACCACGAAAAGCTTCGAGATTCTCGTCATCCGCACCACCACGGCGCTGCCCTACACCAGCGTTTTCATGGAATTGCAGCCCGGCTACTGGAATGCCGACTCCGAATCCCGCCTGCGCGAGCAACTGGAGCGGCAACGAATGGAAAAGCTGGCCCGGCCGATCCCCTGAAGGCAGGCTCCCGCGCAGATGAACAAGACCGAAGAAATCCGGCTTGAGCGGGAGTCCGCGTGGATTGGCGATGCGGTGCTGGCGCTCTTTGCCCGCACGTGGGTACTGCGCGAGCGCGGCTCGATGGACGGCGAATGGTTCACCCGGTTGACGTCGAATGGCTTTTTGAGCGCCTTCGGGGCGCCCACCGCCGTGGAGGCGAAGATCGGCCGGATTTACCGCGAGCAGGGCCTGGAAGCCGCCTTTGCCTGGATCGATGCGGAGTTGATCCCGCTGTTCCGCAAGCAAATGGCGAAGAAGTAGCCTGTCCAAAGTAGTCCGCTCAGTCCTCTGAGTGGACGAACCGTCCCTTCCGGCCCGCTGCGAAGCACACGCCCGGACGACCCGCCGTAGGCTCGTTCGTGAGAACGAGGCAGCCCCATCGCGCGCGTGCAAACCGCCTCAAGGGACCGCTCCGCATTCTCACGAATGCGCCCTACGTTCTCAGCTCCATCTCCCTCGCAACGCGCGGACGGATTGATGATTACAGCGGATGCCTCCCCTTGCTCAATCTCCCCGCCAACCACAGCGCCACGAACGCCACCACCGCCGAGACCCCCGCGAGCATCCACACCCGCGAATCATCCCCCGCCTGGAAGCTCCGGTAAATCGCCAGCGGCAAGGTCTCCGTCACCCCGGGGATCAAGCCTGCCACCATCATCGTCGCGCCGAACTCCCCCAGCGCCCGCGCAAATCCCAGCACCAGCCCCGCCGCGATCCCACGCCGTGCCAAGGGAATACTCACCCGCAGGAACACCTGCCACGGCGTCTTCCCCAGCGTCGCCGCCGCTTCCTCCAGCTGCCGGGGCACTTCCTCGAAGGCGGTGCGGATGCAGCGCAGCAACAGGGGAAAAGACATCACCGCCAGCGCCAGCACCACGGCCTTCCACGTGAAGACCACCTCGAGACCCGCGCTCTCCAGCCACCCGCCAAGCGGGCCTTTCTTTCCGAAAAGCTTGAGCAGCAGAAGTCCTGTCACCACGGGCGGCAAGACCAGCGGTAGCATCACGAAAGTCTCCACCAGCGCCTTCCCCGGCCATTGCTTCCTCGCGAGCACCCAGCCGAGCGCCAGCCCGAGCGGCAACGACACCGCCACCGCCACGGCTGAGACCCCCAGCGTGAAAACGATCAACCTGATATCGTCGGGACTCATTCGGACTTCAGACCGAAGCCGCGTGCTTTGAAGATTTCGGAAGACTTGTTTCCACTCAGGAAGGTGGCGAAGCGCTGGGCTTCCTCCGCATGCTTGCTCTCGGCACACACGGCCACGGGATAAAGGATTGGCGGCGCCTCGCCCTCCGGCACCGACCAGGCGATCCGCACTTTTTTCGAGATCGTCGCGTCCGTCCGGTAAACGATCGCCGCGTCGGCATTGCCGGCCTCCACGGCTGCCAAGGCCGCGCGCACGTTCTCGGTGCCGACAAACTTCCCTTCGAGATTCTCCCAAAGTCCCAGCTTGCTCAGCCAAGCCTTCGCATAGACCCCGGCAGGCACGGCTGCCGGATCACCGATCGCGATGCGCTTCAAGTTCGAGAGGTCGGCGGCTCCCGTGATCTTCGCCTCTGAATCGGCAGGCACCACGACCACGAGGGCATTGGTGAGAAGACCCTTCGGCTCTTTGACCAGATTCGCTTTCGCCAGCTTGTCCATCGTTGCCTCATCGGCCGAGAGGAAGATGTCGAGCGGTGCGCCTTCCTCAATCTGCCGGGCCAGCACGTTCGAGCCCGCGAAAACCGGCGTTGCCTTCGTGCCCGTTTCTTTCTGATAGGCGGTGGAGATCTCCGTGATGGCTTCGGCCAAGCTCGCCGCCGCCGCGATCCGGATCTCTTCTGCCCCAGCGACGAGGCCGAGCCCAATGACAATGAAGGAACGGATGAGAGTGCGTTTCATGGCGCGGGAGTAATCGGACGAGTGAGGATGATCTGCCTTGCCTGACGGATCCAGCACGCGTGCCGCAGATCGTCACTTGCCACCACCATGCGCGATCCTTCGAAATCATCCAGCGCCTTTCCATCCGCTTGGTCGGCCAGGATGATCTTCTGCTTCCCAAAGGCTGCGGATGCCATCGCGCTCCATGCTCGCCAATCCGCGGCGCATCCGGCAAGTAAATCGGTGGAACTCATGGACGACTACCGCGAGCACCCCACCAATCGCGATTTCACCGCGGAAGCGAAGATCGACGTCCTCCGGCAAATGATCCGGATCCGTCGCTTCGAGCAGACGGCTCTGAAATATTACAACGGCGGCTACATCGGTGGATGGCTCAATCTCTCGATCGGCCAGGAGTCGATCGCCGCCGGAGTCCGGTCCCTGATGAGTGGCCACGATCACTCCATCAGCGGCAGCCGCGGCATCGGTCATGCCATCGCGGCAGGAGTGGAAATGGGACCGTGTATGGCCGAGCTGTTTGGCCGGACCAACGGCTGCTCGAAGGGCAAGGCAGGGATGTTCTCATTCTATGCACCGTCCCGGCACCACTGGGGCGGCCATGGCCTCGCGGCCGCACAGACCCCCTTGGCGGCTGGCCTCGCCTTCGCTCTGAAACAAAGGGAAATCCCCGGCGCGGTCGTCTGCTTCATGGGCGATGGCGCTTGCAACCAGGGCGTCTATCACGAGTCCCTGAACCTCGCCGGGCTCTTCGATCTGCCGGTGATCTATCTCATCGAGAACAATGGCTTCGGGATGGGCACGTCGGTAGAACGAGCCTCCCGCTTCACCGGATGCCTCGCCCGCCGCGCCGAGACCTATGACATCGCGTGGGACAAACTCGGTGACGAGGATCACTTCGAGGTCCGCGCAAAGGTGGGAACCGCCCTCGAACGAGCCCGCCGCGAATGTCGCCCCACCGTCATCGAAATTACCACCTGCCGCTATTACGGTGCCTCGGTGGCGGACGCCAATAACTACAAATACCGCTCCAAGGAGGAGGTAGATGATCGGCGGGAGAATCACGATCCTTTGAAGCGATGGAGGAGGCATTTGGTGGACGAAGGCCTTCTTGACCAAGCATCCGTTGAAAAGTTCGACGAAGAAGCAAAAGCCGAAGCCACCGCTGCCGTGGAGTTCGCCAAAAACGGTCCACGTCCCGAGGTCCCCTCGATCATCGAGGACGTCTATTGGGAAAGCGACCACGACACTCCCGCCAGCAAGACCGGCCGGCACTTCTTCTGATTGGCAGCCACCGAACTCGATGGACTATCGCGAGCATCCCATCAACCGCAACATCACCGAAGAGGCGAAGATCGGTCTTCTTCGCGAGATGCTTCGCGTTCGCCGATTCGAGCTGACTGCGCTTAAGCAATACAATGCTGGCCGGATCGGAGGCTTCCTTCCCTTGGGCATCGGCCAAGAGTCGATCCCGGTCGGGCTACGATCCTTGGTTGGACCGGACGATCACACAATCTGCGGGTGGCGCGGGCTTGGTCATGCCCTTGCCGCAGGGGTATCGATGGATGCCTGCATGGCCGAGCTGTACGGGAAGTCCGGCGGATGTTGCCAAGGCAAGGGCGGAGCCATGTCCCTGTTCTCTCCGGCCAATCGCTTCTGGGGAGCCTATGGCTTGGCCGCGTCACAGACGCCGATCGCCGCGGGGTTGGCATTCGCCCTCAAGCAGGGAGGAAAGCATGGAGCGGTCTTCTGTATCCTCGGTGACGGTGCCGTGAATCAAGGCGTCTATCACGAAACGCTCAATCTCGCTGGTCTCTTCAATCTACCTGTGGTCTTCGTCATCGAGAACAACGGCTACGGCATGGGAACCTCTGTCTCACGTTCGTCGCGTTATCGCGAATGCCTAGCACGACGAGCGGAGACGTACAACATCGACTGGGAGAAAATCGGCGACGGAAACCTCTACGAATTGAGGGCAAGGGTCGACACGGCACTCGAAAAGGCACGGAAGGAACACCGCCCGACGGTCGTGGAGATACCCACCTATCGCTACTACGGATTCCACGTCGCTGACTCCCGGGCAAAAATATACCGGAGCCCCGAAGAGATCGAGCTCATGAAGTCCACCCGCGATCCGATCATTCTCTGGCGACGTCGTCTCCTGGAAGAAGGGATCCTCGATGACAAAATCGTGCAGAGGCTGGACGAAGAAGCCAGGCAGGAAGCCAAAAGCGCCGTCGCCTTTGCCGAGGCCAGCGAGTCGCCGACCCGCGCCGACATCATGACTCACGTCTATTGGGAAAGCGACCACGGCACTCCGGCCAGCAAGATCGGCCGACACTTCTTCGACTGATCCCAAGACTGCGCGATCAAGCCACAGCCCTCCAAGAACGGCAACGCCGTTCCCAAATATAGCCCACGGGTGGCGCGACGCAGGAGCGCCTCCCTTGGGAACGCGCCCGACACCCCACCAACCTCGAAGCAGGTTGCCTAGAGCCGGCATCACCTCAACGCCAGCCGGACGGGGACCACCAAAGGAGGTTCCGGGAAACTGCCGCACTGATAGACTTGGACCAAAGCGCTCACGCGACGCAAACCCGCCGGCTCACCTGTTATTCACCTGCTTATCAGGTGGAACAGGGTCCCCATCCGCCTACTTCAACGCCAGCCATCCATAGAAAACCGTGAAGATCAGGAACAGCAGCGTCAGCAAATGATACCCCGCCGTCAGCCACCACTTCGTAAGAAACGGCTTCGCATCCAGCACCCCTTGCAACCCAAGCCTCACCCCCCAAAAGATCGCATTCACCCCGCACACCATCCGCGCCAGCTTCCCGCCCACGGCCAGTTCCTCCGACGCGATGACGCTGAAAAGCCCCAGCGTCAAAATCGCCATCACCGTGTACGCCCCGTAGATCCAGAACAGCTGCCTCACCAGCTTCGGCAAATCCGCGAGCGACTTCTTCCAATCCAACTGCCCCGGCACCAGCGCCGAGGCGATCAGGATGCAGAGCTGCAAAGCTCCGGCCGCTTGGATGGCCAGCGGGAGGGGGATGTCAAAAGGCAAGCTCATGGAGGAAATCGATGAAGGGATTGATGACTCGGAGAACGAAAGGCGGCGGGAACAGGAGCGGAACGGTGAGCAACAGAAGACCTTGGGTGAATGCCCAACCCCGGCCGCCCTTTCCCAGCCCGAGCGCACGTCCGCGCTTTGATCGCTCTGCGAGCGCGGCCAGACCCTGAAGTACGAAGAAGACCGTGGGTCCTCCATACCAACCGCCTGCCGGAACCGTGACCGCCATCTCATGCAGGAACCCGCTGAAAAGAAACCCGGCCATCAGCGCGGCAGGCGCGCCCATGCGTCGCAGCACGGGCTTGAAGACAAGCCGGTGCGTGAGATCCCGGAAGGCGACATTCCAATGTTTGCTCCAGAAGGCACTAACGGATTTCGCGAGCAAGGGTCGATCCATCAACGGAGGCGCATTCACGCCCCGCGATCTCCAGAAGCAACTCAGCAGGTGAAAGCTCCCGAAATGAAAGAAAAGCACGATGCCGACCATCGCAATCCAGCCGCGAAGCATCGGCGGAGAGGCGAGCGGTGCGAGGCCGATCAGCCCGACGGCGATCGTCGTCTTGAGCGCGGCGAAGCCCCACTCGCGGCGATCCGGAGCGCGATCCGCTTTACCGGTGAGAAAGGCAGGGGCATCCATGCCGGGCCACAGGAAAAGATAGGCGGCGATGCGCGAAGACTTCGCATTCGATCCTCGGGCCCAGTGGAGGCTGAGTGCCTTCAGGGCCGCGAACATCGTCACCGCGATCGACCACATCAGGACCCAGCGCGGGATGTCCCAGGCGAGCCACTTCACGGTTTCCACGACGCGTCGATTTCATCTCCGATTCGACCGACAGGAAAGGGAATACAGATGATTTCATCGATTCTTCACCTCGGCCTTGAGAAGCCCCAGGAACTTCACCAAGGCCGGATTGGTGTCGCCCTTTCGCCATGCCGCGCCGACGGACCATCCGGCGTCCTTGTCCCGCATGGCGTGGACACGCATCCCGGGGAAGCGGCTGGTTCCCACGGATTCGGGAATGATGGCCATGCCGAGCCCGGCCTGCACCAGCGCGAGGGCGGTGGTGAATTCCGGGACCTGTTGGACGATCCGGGGGTGAAAGCCGTGCGCCGCGCACAGGCGCAGCATGTGATGATAGAAACCCGGCGCACGATTCTCCGAGATGCTGACGAAGGGCCGGTTCCGGCAAGCGGCAAGGGTTCCTCCCGGAGGCAGGGGAGAGGCAGCGGAAGAAACGAGCACGAGGCGGTCCTTGATCACCGGCATGGTCTTGAAGTCCGCCGCGACCGGAAGGCGGACGAAGCCGAGATCCAGCTCTCCCGATCCCAAGGCTTCGACCTGCTCCGCCGTGGACATGTCGCGCAATCCCACCTCGATCCCCGGCGCGGTTGCGCGGAGCTGCACGATCAAACGCGGGACCATCTCCAGCGTATGGAAGCCAAAGCCGATCTCCAGTTTTCCCGTTTCTCCCGCGGCCGCGCTCTTCGCGCGCTCCATGAGGCGGTCAAACGCGGCAACGTTGGTCCGCGCCTCGCGGAGGAATTCCTTGCCGAACGAACTCAGTTCCGTGCCGTGCCGTCCGCGTTTGAAAAGCTCCGTGCCCAGTTCCTCCTCCATGCGGTGGATCTGCTTCGTCAGCGCCGGCTGACTCAGATTCAGCAGCCTTGCCGCTCGGCCGAAGTGCAATTGTTCGGCGAGCAGGACGAAGGATTTCAATTCACGCATCTCCATAGCCACAGGTTATCACGGTCATGAAATCATGCCATTGGGAGAATCGACAAATTTCAGGCATGCTGCGCCCATGAATCAGGAGGCCGCATGCACCGCACTTGCCGGACTCGCCCCGCGCGAACATTCGCGGGCGCGTCTTTCCGCCTCGCTGCTGTTCCTGGTGGACGGCATTGGCTTCGGCACCTGGGCCGCGCTGATTCCTTCGATCAAGCAGAAGTTCGGCCTCGCGGAAAGCGGGTTGAGCATCGTGCTGCTTTCGATCGTGGTGGGAGCGCTGTTCTCGATGTCGCTGGTGGGCCGCGCGCTTTCGCGCAAGGGCAGCCGTTTCATGCTATCTCTGCTCGCACCCGGCTACTGCGTCGCCCTCGCGCTGCTGGCCCTCGCGCCCGGCTTCGGCTGGCTCCTCGCGGCCGGGGTGGTCTTCGGTGCCTTCAAGGGGTCGCTCGATGTTTCGGTGAATTCCCAAGCGATCACGATCGAGAACGCGGTCCGCAAGCCGATCATGGGGAGTTTCCAGGCGCTATGGAGCTTCGGTGGCTTGATTGCCGCCCTTTTGGTCGGCCTCGCCCTACGCCAAGGAATCAGTGGCACTACGATCGCCCTCGCCATTGCTGCCGCGTTGCTTGCGGTAACTTTGGCAAGTTCGGGAAATCTCGCGGGCGGCGATGCCTCGCCGGTGACGCGAAAGCCAAGCTTCAAGCTGCCAAACGGCCGCATCCTCCGGGTCGGCGCGCTCGCTTTCCTCGCGCTCTTCTCGGAAGGCGTGATGATGGACTGGAGCGCGGTCTACACCCGCACCGTCGCGGGGGCGGAAGATTGGCTCGCACCCATCGCCTACGGCGTCTTCTCGCTCTCGATGGCCACCGGTCGCTTCATGGGAGACCGGGTCACAGTCCGCCACGGAGGCCTCGCAGTCCTGCGCGCCAGCGGGATTCTCACCTTCATTGGCCTGCTGCTGATCATCCTTATCCAGGATTGGCCGGTGACCTTCCTTGGCCTCGGCTTCGCGGGCCTCGGATTGGCGAATCTCGTCCCCGTGCTGCTCGGCGCGGGCGGACGTGCCCACGAAGAAAGCGTGGGCCAAGGCGTCGCCATGGTCTCGCTCATCGGCTATTTCGGCTTCCTCGCCGGTCCTCCGGCCATCGGTGCCATCAGTCATTGGCTCGGCCTGCCGGGGGCCTTCGGGATAGTGGTGGCCTTCGCGTTGCTTCTCGCCGTCATGGGACCCGGCATGCTGCGCGCGGCATCGTCGGGACCCCGTTCCGATTCCTAGAGCTTGATGCCGGCGAGGTCTTCCACGTGGGCCAGGTCTTTCTTGGATTTCGACGAACCGAAATCGAAGACCACGCGGTGGCCTTTGGCCTCCACCACGAAAATAGGATCCTCTAGATCGAAGGGGACGATTGCCCAGAGGGTCTCCAATTCGCTTTGGGTCAGGGGGCGCACTGTCGGGCGGATACCGGCCATTTGGGAGAGGGCGGTGGAAACGGCCTTCCGCCCTTTGGCGGTTCTGACGAAGGCACCCTCACGCGTGACGTAGCCTCCTTTTACGGGAGTATGTGAAGTTGCCGGGATGTAGTCGGTTGAGGCTTCAAGCCCGCTCTTGTTGGTACGGGACCAGCATCCTGATCCACAGAGAAGGAAATCGTCCGTCAATTTCTCCACGCCACCCGGACCGGCGGCGAAGGCCGCGACAATTCGCTGCCGGGTTTCTTCATTCCCTGCCGCCGAATGGCGCTTGTACCGGATCCCATTGTTTGGAGTTGGGGTGATCACACCAATGTTTTCGCCTGAAGGAGCCTGGCACGAAGCCATTGCAAATGTGGCGATTGCGGCGAGGAGGAGATGTTTCATTGCTGGCCGCGATTCATTCGGGAAATCTACCCGCGCGCAAGGTTGCAATCGTGATCCGTGCGATGGTCATCCGCTCCGCCGATCACCCCCATCGAAAGATCCGATTGGCCCCATGACGATCCCGTGTGAATGATCCCGGCGAGCCATTCGCTTGCCGTCATGGAACTTTACCAACTCCGCACCTTTCTCGCCGTCGCCGAAGAGCAGAATCTCACGCGCGCTGCGGAGAAACTTTTCACCAGCCAGCCGGCGGTGAGTGCCCAGATCAAGTCGCTGGAAGACGAACTCGGCGTGCGTCTTTTCGACCGTGGCGCGAAAGGCATGAAGCTCACCCGTCCCGGCGAGGTCCTGCAGGACCAGGCAAGGCGGATCGTCGATGCCGCCCGCGATTTCAAACACAGCGCGGACAATCTCCGCGGCTCGGTGTCCGGTGAGCTGGTTTTCGGCATCAACAACCGCCCGGAGATCCTCCGCCTGATCGAGATCCTACGCTCCCTCACCAATGCTCATCCCGACCTCTCCTACGAACTGATCAATGGCAGCAGCGGTGTGGTGCTGGAAGGAATCGAGGATGGCACCATTTCCATCGGCTTCTTCGAAGGTCATTGCGAATCGCAAAAGATCGCCTCGCACGTGCTCGATCATATCGAACTCTGCATCGCCGCCCCCAAGGCATGGGCCGATGAACTCTCGATCCCCGATTGGAAGCTGCTCGAAGGCAAGCCATGGATCTTCACTTCGCCGGGCTGTTCCCACTGCCGCTATATCCAGCGGATCAGCCAGGAGCAGGGCCTCCAGCTCTCACGCCGCTTCCAGGTGAACGAGGATCTCACGGTCCTCAATCTCGTCGCTGAAGGACTCGGCCTCACGGTGACCGCCATTCATCAGATCGAAGCGAACAGCTTCCAAGACCGTGTCGTCGCCCTGCCGCATTTCCGCGCCTCCGTGCCACTCAGCATCGGCTACCTCGCGAGCAATGAGTCGGACCCTTCCATCATGGCCGTCCGCGATCATGTGCTGGAGGTGTGGAAGCAGCCGGCAAAACTCCCGATTCCGAAGAACACGCCAAGCCCGCGCGCCTCGCGCCCGGCGCAACGCAAGCCCCGCTACCGCTCATGACCACCTGCACTCCAGTCATGAAACACTCCATTCAGGAGGCCGCGGAGACGCGCCGGGAAACCTGGACACGCACCCGGCTGGGACGGCGGCAGATCTTTTCCCGACCGATCTTCGAAGGCGAGGTGTTCCGCATCCGTGTGGTGACGGGCAATCTCTGGGTGACCTTTGAAGGCTCGCGCGATGACCACCACCTCGGCGAGGGAGAGTCGCTCCGCTTCCGCGGTCCAGGCTTGCTCGTCGCGGAGGGGATCGAGGAGGGAGCGATCTTGGAAATCTCGGAAGGAGGGATCAATACCGGCGTGCCATCAGGATCATCTTCGGGCTGATGTAGAAGCCGCCCTTCACATAGAAGTCCTGTGCCGGGGTATCACGGGCGGTCAGGGTGTAGATCCGCGCCATACCGCTCTCTTGCAGTCGTGCGTGCAATGCTTCCAGGAGCGCGGTGCCGATGCCTTCGCCTTGGCGAGCCTCCGCAACGCAGAACTCCAGCAGTTGGAAGTGCATCTCATCCTGATACCGCTGCGAGTAGCCGAAGGCCAAGGCCACGATCTCCGCGCCATCCTCCGCGATCAGGCCGAGAAAGTTCGGCGTGTGCATGCAATCCGACAGCCGCTCCCAGGAGGTTTCCTTGGTCCATTGCTCGTTCCATGGCGGTGAGTTGAACACCTCCGCGAAGAACAGGGCGCAATCGGTAAGATCCGCCGGGACTACAGGACGAATGGTCAGGGGCATGGTGTCAGTGCTTTCGAAAGGATGACGCTCAGGTAGTTCGTCGATCCCCATTGGACCGTTTCCACCTGGCGGAAGCCGAGCCGTTCATACCAATCGCGCAGATGATGCGCCGGCTCCGCCGTATCGAGGGCCAGTTCCTTCGCTCCGCGCTTTGCGGCTTCCCCTTCCATCAGGCGGAGCAGCCGCTTGCCAAGGCCATTGCTCTGGAGATCCGGGTGCACCGCGAACTGGCCGAAATGATGAACGCCTTCCCGGCGATACCACTCCGATTCGCAATCGGCCGGTGCTTCGGGATAGAGCGTGACGGTCGCGACGATCTCGCCATCCAGCTCGGCGACGAACGGGACGCCGCGGGTCAGGCGCCGCAGGGTGACTCCGTCATCCTGATAGGTCGCGGTGTAGCGGAGACCCATCGCGGCGAGTTTCCCGTAGGCCTCGTGAAGCAGCTTCGTGATGGAGGGGATCGGATCGTCCTCCCGGAAGCCGCGGATGACCACACGGTCGATCATGATGCGGCCGCTCCGGAAGCTGAGGCTTCTTCATCGGCGATCGTCTGGACGGCTTCCGGATGAGGAGCCGACTCGCCTCCCGGAAATGCGATGCTGGCGATGCCGTAGCCGCAACCGGGCAGTTCGTTCGTCCACAGCAGAGACCCGGTCGAAAGCGCCAGGCAATGAACCTGGCCCTTCGTGTGGGCGAACACGTGTCTCCGATCCGCGATCACGGTGACGAAGTTCGAACTGAGCCCGCCCGGAAGTTCGGTCGTCCAGATCGTGCGGCCGTCGCTCTTTGAGATCGCGAGCACCCGCGCCTTTACCGCCACCAGCACCACTTCATCGGCAGTCATGCGTGCTTTCTGCACGCCGCCACCGTAAAAGTCGATAGCGCATCAGGTGCTCGCCTCGCGGGCAAGATGCCGATCCAGCGACCCCAGCATTTTGGTCCAGCCTTCCTTCGTCCGGTTCGCGAACTCCGCCCATGCCGCGGGGATTTCGTGGGTCAAGCTCAGCTCGCATCCACCCGGAACGGGGGAAGTCCCGATCGTCACCCGGCTGCCGGGATCTTCGGACATCCCTTTGATTCCCCACGTGAAAACGAGCCGGGAAGGGCGGGCGATCTCAAGATACTCGCCGACGTGATCGAACTCCTTCCCTTCGCGATTCACCACGAAAGAAAACCGCCCGCCGACCTTCGCCTCCAATCCCATCCGCACGATCGTCTCCTCCCGCAACGGCGGCCCGAACATCCACTTCCCCACCTTTCCCGGATCAAGCCAGGCATCAAAGACCCGCTCCGCGGAGTGGGGGTAGGCGTGTACGACAGTGACGGAGACAGGTTCGGTCATTGTGCAGAGCATATCCCGAACGGCCGCCAGCTCAAGCTGCACGAGCCGATTGGAAAATCGTGGCAGGTTTTCCAATTGAGCCGACCTTCCGTCGACCGTTTCCTCTGACGTTTCATGCTTGCTGTAACAACCGCGTCGATCCCCGTCTCCTGGTGGGTCCTTTTCAATGCCTTTGTGATTTTCATGCTGGCCCTCGATCTTGGGGTCTTCAATCGGAAGGCGCACGTGGTGAAGGTGAAGGAGGCGCTGGGCTGGACGGCGGTCTGGATCGCGCTGGCGATGATCTTCAACGTCTGGATGGCCTGGAGGCTGGGAATGCCGGCGGCGAAGGATTTTCTCGCGGGCTACATCCTCGAAAAGTCGTTGTCCGTGGACAATGTCTTCGTCTTCGCGGTGATCTTCTCGTTCTTCAAGGTGCCGCGGGAATATCAGCACAAGGTGCTCTTCTGGGGCATCTTCGGCGCGCTCGCCTTGCGTGCGGGGATGATCGCGGGCGGCGCGGCGTTGATCACGAATTTCTCCTGGATCATCTACGTCTTTGCCGCGCTGCTGGTCTACACGGGGTTCAAGATGTTCTTCCACGATGAGAATTCGGTGAATCCCGGGAAAAGCATTGCGGTCCGCCTGCTGCGGAAAACCATGCCGATGACCGACGGCTACCGCGGCGGGCGCTTCCTCGTCATCGAAGATGGCAAGAAGATGGCAACGCCGCTGCTTGCGGTGCTCCTCTGCGTGGAGGTGACCGACGTGATCTTCGCGGTGGACTCGATTCCCGCCATTTTCGCGATCACTACGGATACCTTCATCGTCTATACCTCGAACGTTTTCGCGATCCTCGGCTTGCGGGCCCTCTACTTCGCCATCGCAGGCATTCTCCCGTATTTCCACTTCCTGAAATACGGGCTCGGCGTCATCCTGATCTTCGTGGGCGTGAAGATGTCCTTGGCGCACAGCCCTTGGAAAATCGACACCAATGTTTCCCTGGCGGTCATCGGCGGGGTCTTGCTCATTTCGACCATTGCCTCGGTGGCCCACCGGAAGCTTCGCCCCTTGCCGGAGCCCGAGCTTGAGGAAGCGCTGGAAGAGACGGCGGATGAGGTCTTGGAAGAAAAGAAATGATGCGTCGTCCCTGCGAAAGGGAGATGAAATCCGGCGGGAATCGTGCCTAAGCTTCCTGCCACATGACTTCCGTTCTGTTCGAGATCGCCCTGATCTTCGTTCTCCTGCTCTGCAACGGGCTCTTCGCGATGACCGAGATCGCCATCGTGTCATCGCGCCGCGGCGTTCTTCAGGCGCGAGCGGAAGCGGGAAACAAGGGTGCCGCGCGGGCGCTGGCGCTGGCGGATTCGCCGAATCGCTTTCTCTCCACCGTGCAGATCGGCATTACGCTGGTGGGCATCTTTGCCGGTGCCGTCGGTGGCGCAGGCCTTTCGGTCCGCTTGGCTGGCGTCCTACGGCCCTTCGGTTTTCTCGGACCGTTTGCGGAGGAGATTTCCTTCGCCCTTGTCATCGGCACCATGACCTACCTCTCCCTGGTCATCGGGGAGCTGGTGCCGAAGCGCCTTGCCATGCAGTACCCGGAGCGCATCGCCGGGATGATGTCCGGGCCGATGTCCAGGCTCTCGCGGGTCGCATCCCCCTTCGTTTCGCTGCTCTCCTGGTCCACCAACGGCCTGCTCCGCCTTTGCGGTGTGACGGAGACCGAGGAGTCGAAGCTTTCGCGGGAAGAGCTCACCGTGCTGATCCGTGAAGGGATGGCCGCGGGCGGCGTGCCGCGCACCGAGTCACGCATGATGGAGGGCGTGCTGGGTTTCGAGAAGCTCGAAGCCTACGACATCATGATCCCTCGTCCCAAGATGGTGTGGATCGAGCGCGACGAGAAGCACTCGGACGTTTGGCCGCGGATCGTCAAGAGCACCCAGGGCTTCTTCCCGGTCTATCACTTGCAACGGGACAATCTGGTCGGCGTCGTTTCGGTGAAGGATTGCTACGCACAACTGGCCGCGGGCATCGAGGTCCGCTTCCAGAATCTCATGCAGCCGCCGTTGCTGATCCCGGAGGTGCAGAAGGCGAGCTTGCTGCTGGAGGAGTTCCGCCGTACCGGCCATCATGCCGCTTTCGTCGTCGATGAATTCGGCGGCGTGATCGGCATGGTGACCTTGATCGACTTGATGGAAGCAATCGTCGGCGATGTGCCTTCGAAGGAAGAGCGCCTTTCCATGCCGATCAAGCAGCGCAAGGACGGTTCATGGCTCATCGACGGCCTCTTCGAGATCGAGAAGCTCGAGACCTTCTTGAAGGGTTTCGCGAGGCCGGATGGCGCGGGCGACGAATATCAAACCTTGGCCGGTTGGTTCTCCCAAAGGCTCGCGCGGGTCCCGACAGAAGGCGACACCATCGAGGAAAGCGGCTGGCGTTTCGAGATCGTGGATATGGACGGGATCCGCGTGGACAAGGTCCTCGCGATGCGTCTGCCGAAGGTGGCGAAGGTATGAGGTCGATGTAACGCTTCGGCAAAGCAAGGCACTTGTCCCGCCCCTATATTTTGAAATTCGGAGACTGGCTGAGGAATCGTTTCGGGTTCTCGTAAAGCACCCGCTCGATCTGTTCGGCCGTGTGTTTGCGCCGTTTCATCTCGAAACCGCACTTCACCACCGCGAGGGGATCGGAAACGCCCCAGTCGCAGGCGGAGTTCAGCCACAGCCGGTCGCAGCCCGTGGTCTCCAGCATGTCGATCGCCCGGTTCGGCGTGCACTTGCTTTCCGGGTAGAGCGTCATGCCTGCCCAGTAGCCCTGCTCAAGTACGAGATTCACCGTATGCTCCTCCACGTGATCGATGATCACCTTGCCCCGATCGAGCTTCGAAAAGGAGGCCAGGGCATCAAGGATCAGCTTCGTGCCCTTCAGCTTGTCTTCCAGGTGCGGCGTGTGGATGAGGATCGGCAGATCGCGGTCGAGCGCCAGCTGCACGTGCTCCTCGAAGATCGCCAGTTCGCTCTTCGTGTTCTTGTTCAGACCGATCTCGCCGATGCCGAGCACCGTCGGCTTGTCGAGGAATTCCGGAATGATCGACATCACCTCGCGCGCGAATCCCGCATCTTCCGCTTCCTTCGGATTGATGCAGAGCCAGCAGAAATGGGGGATGCCGTACCTCGCCGCGCGCTTCGGCTCATACTCCGTGAGCTGGCGGTAGTAGTCGTAGAAACCCGCGGGAGAGGATCGGTCGAAGCCGGCCCAGAAGGCGGGTTCACACAGCGCGGCACATCCGGCGAGGGCGAGCTTTTCATAGTCGTCCGTCGTCCGGCTGACCATGTGGGCGTGAGGCTCGATGTATTTCATCACAAAAAAGAAGGGGCAGGGAGCAGACCGGAGACATTCATCGGCCGCAGGCCGCACTCCGTTTGATGATTAGAAGATTGGTGATTGAGGATTTCCTCACCCCTGCGGCGCCCCGTAGGCGAATTGGATCGTGGCCTTTTCCGCGGGTTCCGAGGAATGGTCGGACAGTGCTTCCAGCACGGCTTTCGCCCGCCCCGGCTGGTCGGAGAGCAAGATGGGGAGCGCTTTTTTCAATCCCTCCAGGCGGAAATCCGCCTCGCCGGGATGCCGCTCCACCCGGTCGAGGAAAGCGGCCAGATCGATCAATTTGTACCGCGCGTCCATGAAATGGAGGTCGAGGATGTCCTTCTTGCTGGGCATGGGGAAACTGTAAGCAGGGTTCGCGGGATTCCCAGTGGGAAAGCAGGGAACTGCCCGCCGAATCTAAACCTTTCTCCAAAGAGCGACATCCCCTCTAATAAGGAGTATGGATGCCGCCCGAAACCCTGGGGAAAACGACGTCTCCGAGGACTTCGTCCGCGAGCTGACCGATCACCAGACGGCCATGCTCGCTTTCATCCGTGCCCTCATGCCGGGCTCGTCCGGCGCGCGGGACCTCCTTCAGGAGATAAACATCATCCTCTGGCAGAAGCGCTCCGCCTTCCAAATCGGCACCAGCTTCAAGGCTTGGGCGTTCCAAGTGGTTCGCTACCACCTGATGAACCACCGCCGCCGCCTCGCCTCGAAGGGCTGGCTGGTCTTCGATGACGCGCTCGTCGAGCGCATCTCCCCCGCGCTTGAAGCGGATCCGGGCGAACTCGAGAACCGGCACCAGGCGCTTCACCATTGCCTCGCGAAGCTGCGGCCGAAGGACCGCGAGCTCCTCCAGCACCGCTACGCCAGCGGTGCCCCGCTGGAGGAATACGCGAAGCTCATCCAGCGCAGCCCCGGCACACTGAAGGCCACCCTTTTCAATCTTCGGGGAGCGCTGCGCAAATGCATCGAGCGCCGCTTCCATGACCAAGGCATTCCCTTCCCATGAGACTTTCCGACCATCAGCTTGTCATGGCCGCCTTTGAGGGCACGCTGGAAGAAAGCGGCTTCCGCGATCTCCAGCAGCGCCTTTCGGAGGAGCCGGAATTGCTGGCCCTCTACCGGGACCACGCGATGCTCCATCATTCGCTCTGCGAGGAATTCGAGGGCCGCCAGATGGCCGGTGAATCGCTCCCCGTGCCGGCGGTCCGGCCTCAGCGTTGGTTGGTCCCGCTGCTGGCTGCCGCGGCGGTTGTCGCGCTTTGCTTCGTCGGCTGGAAATGGCTGTCCCCTGGCAAACCGGCTCAAGCGATGGCGGGTTGCGATTTCTCGGCGGATGCCACGGCCTCGCTGGACGGGCGCCCGGCCCTCGATGGCTCCGGATTTTCACCCGGTTCCCGTCTTTCCGTCGAGCGCGGCTGGGTAAGGCTGAATCTTCCGAGAAAAGCCGTGGCGCTTGTCGAGGCCCCCGCCAGCCTCGTCTATGAGGCGGACAAGGTCATCCGCCTGGAGAACGGCCGCGCCCGGTTCCATTGCCCGCCGGGAGCACTCGGCCTGACGGTGAAAACGCCGTCCCTGGTGGCGATCGACCGCGGTACGGAGTTCGGCGTCCTGGCGAAACCCGGCGGCCGGGACGAGGCCCATGTCTTCGAAGGCGAGATCGAGCTCGAAGCGGTCACCGGCGAGGGCACCGCCACGCTGCACTCCAAAGAGGCGGCGGGCGTCGACGGCGAAGGATCGATCCAGCGGATGGAAGCGCGGGAGCAGGACTTCGTCTCGCTCACGCCCGAAGTGCGCGTGATGCTGGAAGAGGAGTTCAATTCCGGAACCTTCGAAACGGGTCGCCGTCCCGCCGTGGGGGCGAGTCACTGGCGCTTGGAAAGAGGCTCGCCGAAGATCGCCGGGGATCATCTGGAAGGCACGGATTTCGAGGCTTATTTCTACCTGCCCACTGACGCCCTGTCCGCCGCCCGTCCGGTGCTCCTCGTGACGGTGGAGACGGTGCCCGGCGGAGCGCAGCCCTTCCACACCACGGGCTGGTCGGGATTCAGCCTCTATCAGGAGGGCTACGAAGTCTGCTTCTTCGGCGACAGCTACGGCCCGGAGGAAACATGGTCCCTCGATGTGAAACGCAGCCTCGTGCCTCTGACCCCATCGGCTCGTATGACCGGTCCTCGCACCATGACCCTGCGCTACGACCGTCGGGATGGCACGGTGGAGCTTCACGAAGGAAGCGCTCCCGGCGGGAATCCGCTGGTCCGCTCCAAGCTCCTCCCCGGCCTCAATTTCGACCAGATCCGCATCGGGGCCTCCCCGGGGGCGTCCCTAGGGGTGAAAAAGGTCACGGTGAAGGCGCAGGAGGAGCCAGCCGACCCCTGAAGCAGGGTTGTGCCCACCGGGACTCCAGGGTGGCGATCTTGCGCATTGGTGAAAGATTTGTCCGGACGGTGCCGTCCCATTTTTCAAACCGATGCGATTGCCGATCTTCATGCTGGCCTTGGTTTCCTGCGCATTCGCGGAGGGAGCGCACTGGGCCTACGTGGCACCGGCGAAGGTGGCATTGCCTGCGGCCACTCACCCCGTGGACGCCCTGCTTTCGGCTGCTTGGGACAAGGCAACGCTAAAACCTGCGCCGATCGCTCCACCCCGCCAGTGGCTGGAGCGTGCCGCCTTCACTCTCACGGGCCTGCCGCCTTCGGACGAGCAGTTGCGCCGCATCGAAGCGAGCCCCGATGACGCGACGTGGAAGGCACTCATCGACGAGCTTCTCGCGAGCCCGGCTTACGGCGAGCGCTGGGCCCGGCACTGGATGGATGTCGCGCGTTACGCCGACACCCGCGGCTACAATTTCGATCAGGATAACCGCTATCCCTTCGCCTACACCTATCGCGATTGGTTGATCAAAGCCTTCAATGAGGATCTGCCCTACGATCGCTTCGTGAAGCTTCAGATCGCCGCCGATCATCTGGTGGATCGTCCGGACCATCCGGATCTCGCCGCGCTCGGGTTCCTGACCGTGGGCGTTCGCAATGGTCCGGTGGAAACCATCGATGATCGCGTGGACGTCGTCACCCGCGGCTTTCTCTCCAGCACCGTCGCCTGCGCCCGCTGCCACGATCACAAGACGGATCCGATCACGATGCGGGACTACTACTCGCTCTACTCGATCTTCGACAACACGGACGAGCCGGAAGACAAGCCCGTGATCGGAAAGCCTGCGGATGAAAGTGCTTTCGCCTCGTATCAGGCCGAGGTCGCAAAGTTGGAGGACATCGATCGCGATGCCCGGCAAAAGCTTGTCGATCACGTTCGCTCGAAAGAAGCCTTCCCCAATTACCTCGAACTCGCCTGGCGTGCGAAGAAGGAGGACTGGGATCGTGGCAAGGCCACCAGCGAGGGCTTCAAGCGGGGCCTGCTTCGGGCAAATGCCCTCATGCGCTGGAAGGAATTCTTCGACGACCAGGCATGGAAGGATAGCGGCTCGCCGCGGCTGAAGCAGTGGGTGAAGGACATGGAGTCCGCCGCGGACGATGCCGCACGGAAGTCCATCTGCGAGGCCCTTGCCAATGAATGGCTGGCCGCGGGCGAGGGGAGCGAGCTTGCCGCGCTCGCCGCGAAAGGGGAGTGCCCGCTGAGCTACGGTGTGGATCGTATTTCCGAGTTCATGAATCAGGAAGACGGCAACCAGCGCCGTCAGCGTGCCAGCGCCATGAGCAAGGTGATGGCGGAGCATCCCGGTTCGCCGCCGCGGGCCATGAGCCTGCGGGACCGGCAGCATTGGTCGCAGGCCGTCATCTTCGTGCGTGGCAATCCCGCGAACCATGGCGAAACCTTCGATCGCCAGTGGCTCGGCTTCCTGGGGGGTGGCAAGTATGAGGATGGCAAAAGCCCGCGGCTTTCCCTTGCGGAAAAGATCGCCGATCCAGCGAATCCTCTGACCTCGCGGGTGATCGTGAACCGCATCTGGGCATGGCACTTCGGTTCGCCCCTCGTGGAACCCGGCGACTTCGGCCCGCAGACGCCGCGGCCGGAACTCTTGTCCCTGCTCGATACCTTGGCGATCGCCTTCCAGGAGAAAGGAGGATCGATCAAGAAGATGCACCGCCTGCTCCTGACTTCGAATGCCTTCAAGCTCGATGCCGCGGGGCCGGAGGAGAACGACGCCAAGGACCAGGCGAATACGCTTTTCTGGAAGTGGAACCGCCGCCGCCTCGACTTCGAAACGATGCGCGACCGGGTGCTGGCCAGCAGCGGCGCCCTCGACACCCGCCGCCTCGGTGGACGTTCGGTCAATTTGGACAATGCCGGCTCCGACCCGCGGCGCAGCCTCTATGCCTTCGTCGATCGGTATGCGTTGCCCGGCACCTTCGTTTCCTTCGATCTGCCGCATCCGGATCACCACAGCCCGAAGCGCGTGGAAACCACGGTGCCGCAGCAGGCGCTGTATTTCCTGAATGGCCCGCTTGTCCTCAGGCAGGCGGAGCGCATCACGAAGGATGCGGCATTCCACAATCTATCCGATGACCGTGTCCGGGTTCACTTTGTTTATCAGAAGCTCTTCCGCCGTGCTCCGTCGGAGGAAGAAGTTCTAGGCGCTCTCGATTGGATTGGCAGTGTGGATCCCGCCGACTACGCTCCCCGTCTCGGTGGCTACTGGGAAGTCCGTCACGGCCCCGATGTCGGCAAGCCTTCCGAAGAACTCGCGAGCTTCCCGGTCTTCGCGGACAACGTGTGGAAAACCGGCCCCGATCCCGCCACCGCTCCGGTCCGCTGGCTGAATGCGGGAGCGGGTGGCGGCCATGCCTCTGCGAAACACACCATGGTCCTCCGCTGGGTCGCGGTAGGCGCAGGTAATGTCCGGATGATCGGCAATATCAAGCGCACCCAGAAAGGCGGAGACACCCTGGCGTGGCGCATCGATAGCCGGGACAAGGTCCTTTCCGAAGCCAAGCTCGGCCCCGAATCGGAGTCGAAGATCAAGGGCAGGTGGATCGACGTGAAGCCCGGAGATACGATGGACTTCGTACTTCGCGCCCCGGACGGTGACACCTGTGGCGGCGTCGCATGGAACATCCGCGTCGAAGGTCGCGAGTCGAAGGACTCACCCGTCATCGAGGTGGGTGATTTCACCCGGCAGTTCCCCACCGCCGACAAGCCGGTCCCCGGCGCCACTCCCGCCGATCCCTGGGCGGACCTGGTCCAGATGCTCTGGGCCTCGAACGAATTCCATTTCATCGACTGAAATGTTGGTCCGCACCGTCCTCGAAAAACCCCTCATCCCGCCATGTCCCATCACACCCTCACTCCAAACGATGTCGTGCTGGATCGCCGTGACTTCCTGCAGCGTTGCGGCATGGGTTTCGGCGGCATGGCACTCGGCGGGTTGCTCACGGGAAATGCTTCGGCCATGCCGGGAGGCTCCGCGATCGCCGAGCCTCACTTCGCCCCGAAGGCAAGGCGCGTGGTGCACCTTTTCATGAACGGCGGCCCGTCGCAGGTGGATACCTTCGATCGCAAGCCGAAGCTACAGGAGTTCCATGGCAAGACAATGCCGCTGGATGGCTTGAAGACCGAGCGCCCCACCGGGGCCGCGCTGCGCACGCCCTTCGAGTTCCAGCGCTATGGTGAATGCGGCTTGGAAGTCAGCGAACTTTTCCATCACACCGCACAGCATGCGGATGACCTCTGCGTGATCCGCTCGATGACGGCGGACGTGCCGAATCACGAGCCCTCGCTGATGCTGATGAATTGTGGCGACGGCCGCCTTCCGCGCCCTTCGATGGGTTCGTGGATCAGCTACGGCCTCGGCAGCGAGAACGAGAACCTTCCTGCTTACGTTTCACTTTGTCCCGGCGGCATGCCGATCAAGCGCGCCGAGAACTGGCGATCCTCCTTCCTGCCCGGCAACTTCCAAGGCACCTACCTCGATAGCTCCATCGAGCAGGTGGACAAGATGATCGAGAACCTGCGCAACCCCGCCGCACGCGACTCCCGCCAAGCCCGCCAGCTCGATTTCCTCCGCAAGCTCAACGAACGCCACCTCATCTCGCACCATCACGACCCGCAGCTCGAAGCCCGCATCCGCAGCTTCGAACTCGCCTACCGCATGCAGAGCGAAGCGACCGATGCCTTCGATGTGACCAAGGAGCCGCAGCACGTCCGCGACATGTATGGCCCCGGCGCCTTCGCACGCCAGTGCCTCATGGCGCGACGCCTTCTGGAACGCGGCGTCCGCTTCATCCAGCTCTGGCATGGCAATGGCCAGCCGTGGGACAGCCACGATGACATCGAGGACCACCGCCGCCTTGCCAAGGAGTGCGACCAAGGCATCGGCGCCTTCCTCGCCGATCTCAAGATGCGCGGCCTGCTCGATGAAACCTTGGTCCTCTGGGGCGGCGAGTTCGGCCGCACGCCCGCGGTCGAACTTCCGCAGGCCGGTTCAAATGCCGGCAAGATGAAAGGTCGCGATCACAACCACTACGGCTTCACCGTCTGGATGGCCGGCGGCGGCGTGAAAGGCGGCCACATCCACGGCGCCACCGATGAGTTCGGCTACAAGGCCGTCGAAAAACCGGTGCACGTCCACGACTTGCACGCCACCATGCTCCACCTCCTCGGCTTCGATCACGAAAAGCTCACCTACCGCTACTCCGGCCGCGACTTCCGCCTCACCGACGTCCACGGCAAGGTGGTGCGGGATATCATCGCCTGAAAGGTAGGGCCAAAAGGTAGGGTCGGCCCCCCGGGCCGACCGGAACGGTCCCTCGTCGCCCGCCCGCTCGTAGCCGGTGGTCGAGCGGAGCGAACACCACCCGCCAAATGCGCTGTGGATCCGAACCCCGGATGGGGTTCCAGCCACCGGGGCGAAAGGGGAGATGTACCCCTCAATTCTTCCAGCTCAGTGCGCCCTTCTTGAGCGCATAGACATACGCGAAGGCCAGCACGCCCGCAAATCCCGCCATCGAGACCAGCGGCACGGCGTTGCCACCTGCCACCAGGTCGCGGAACTGGACCGCCCACGGATACATGAAGACCACTTCGATGTCGAAGATCACGAAGAGCATCGCGACGAGGTAGAACTTCACCGAGAAACGCGGAGCTCCTTCGCCGATCGGCAGCATCCCGCACTCATAGGCGCTGTCCTTGGTCGCGTTGGTCCGCGCGGACTTCCCGAGCAGCACGCTGAGCGTGAGGCTTACGGCCGCGAAGCCAATGGCGACGAGGATCTGAACGAAAACGGGGAGGTACTGCGAGGACATCCGGCCCGGGTGATAGGTCCCCCGGTGCGGGATGGGGAGCAAAAAAACCGGGCCTCCTCAAATAGGTCCCATCAGCCCCATCAGCCCGATTCTTCCCACCGCTCACATCCTCGTCCCCAAAGAAAAATCCGCGCCGGGAACCGGCGCGGATTTATTCCAAAAGGGGAGGCAAACGGACTTCTGGCGTCCTTTGGGCCTTCAATCTTCCTGCTGTTGGGCGAGATACTCGCTCGACGCCTCATGGACGCGCTTGGTGCCTTTGTATTCCTTGCCGATCTTTTCGACCAGACCGCGGGTCACCAGGTTCTGGAGTTTCTCGTAAGCACGCAGGCGAAGCATTTCTTCGCCGCCGCTCACAGCATTACGGACCTTGAGGTTGTCGAACACGCGTTCGAACAGGTCATTGAAGCCAAACACCTTGTCTTCCGCGAGCACATTGCAGAGTTCATCCGTGACGTGATCAGGAAGCCGGCGTGAAAACCGGGTGCGTTTCGTGGTGGTTGCCATAGCGCCCCGATCATAGCAGCAAATTGCTACGTGCGCGACTCAAAAAGAGTCGTACATTCAAAAAAATCCTTAAGATTTCTCAAGCAAAAAATTTTAAACAAAATGATGCTTTCGTATCGTTATGACCTCCGGACAATGTTTGAAACGAAATAGTGGTGCATTCTGCCATTATCGTCCATCCCGGATGATACGATTTTCTTCGTCGAGGACGACCTTCTTTGCAACTACCGGAATCTCCGAAAGGCCGAAAGCCATGATGGCGACCCGTTCGCCCTTTTTGATCCGGTGGGCGGCGCCCCCGTTGATGATGATCTGGCCGGTGCCGGGCGCGCCGGGTTGGGCGTAGGTCTCCAAGCGGTTGCCGGTGGTGATGGATGCGACGAGCACCTTTTCACCTGCCCACAGGCCGACGGTTTCCATGAGATCAGTCGGGATCTCGATGCTGCCTTCGTATTCGACGTCGGCAGCGGTGATCATCGCACGATGAAGCTTCGATTTGAGCACCTGGTGGAGCATGGCGGGCGGGAAGAAACCGGTGGGGGAGAGGGGCGTCAAGCGGCTTCGTGGAAGAATCTCGAAACATTCCGGAGGCCGACGAATTCCCCCATAGGATGGACCCGGGAATCTGCGCACCCGGAAGGGGCTTTCGGGCAAAAAAGAAACGGCCCGGAGTTTCCTCCGGGCCATTGTCATGAAACTAGATTCGATCTGGGAATTAAATAAGACCTGCTTCCTTCAAAGTGGCGTGCGCGCCATTCTTGTTGATGGTCTTGATGGCCTTCGCGCTGAGGGTAAGGCGAACGAAACGGTTCAGCTCAGGTACCCAGATGCGCTTGGACTGAAGATTCGGAGCCACCTTGCGCTTCACGACTTTGGTGACGTGGCGGCCGATACCGCCCTTTTTCTTGGCGAGACCGGAACGGTTGATCTTGCCGCCGGAACGGACTCGGCTTCCTCGGATGCTGCAGACGCGGGCCATGGTGGAAAAATAGGAAAGGGGTTGCTTGCGCGGGGCGAGGAGGATGGCGGCCACAAGCCAAGCGTCAAGGGAAATCTTGAAGGGGTTTCAATTGAGTTTCGCCCTCCGGCCCGTGCGATGTTTGACTTTTCTAAAAATTTCGGGTAAGCGAAGTGCCGTGATCGCCCAAGACCAGCAGTGGTTTTATTCGACCGGTGGACAACGCTTCGGACCGGTAGGTTTCGACTATTTGCTGGAGCTTTCCCAATCCGGCAAGCTCGACCCGCGCAATGATCTCGTGTGGAGCACGAGCCTGAGCGATTGGGAGCCCGCAGGCGAAATCGAAGGGCTTTTCGAGCGGCGCTCCGTTCAAAAGCGGGAGGATGATTCCCTGGGAGGGACCGAAATGCTCTCCCAGACGGGCGAATACGTCTCCCCTACGATTGTTTCCAAAGGCCACTATGAGGGAACGGGACGGATGGGGTATGTCATGGGTGCCATTGTGCTTCCCGTGGCGATCACCATTGGCTGGGGCTTTGCCGTGGCGTTCATGAAGCCCTACGTCCCGGTGCCTTACCAAGGATATCTTCCCATGGTTGCGGGGCCTCTCGTGACCTTGCTCGCGATCGTGACCCTCGTGAAGAGATTCCGGAATCTCGGGATGAGCGGTGCGTGGGTGCTGGGAATGCTCGTTCCCGTTTTGAACCTCTGGCTGACCTACCGCTGCCTCGCTTGCCCGGCAGGGTATGCCGGGGTGAAGCGTCTCGATGGCATCGGCAAGGTGCTCGCCTTCCTCTACTGGGGCTCGATCGTCGCCGCAATTTGCCTGTTCGGTGCCGCCTTGGCCGGGTCCTTCGGGCAGATGAAGGACTCCGGCATGCTGGAGGACCTGATGAAGCAGGTCAAAGAGCTGTGGTCATCGGCCCTGCCCGACCGTTAGCCCCCCGAGCTGGCATTGGCGTTGATCTCCCTCATCGCCTCGCGGGTCCATTCGTTCACCTGTTCGTTGCTCGGGAGTTCTCCCCTTTCGACCGCTTCCGCGAAGCGTTCATACGGGGCGACAGGGAAGTTCTTGTTGTTCTGGCCGAGGACCTTTGCGGTCTCAGCAGCGCGCTTGGCCGAGGCGGTAGCCGCCTCTTTTTCTCCGCGCGCCCACTGGACTCCCGCCAGCACTTGGAATTCGAAAGGCTGCCCTTTCTCTTCAACAATCCTCGCGAATTCCTCCGCGATCGATTTCTTGAAAGCTTCCGGCGCCTTGTCGTCCTTCACCGAGCGCTGCGCCGCAAAGGCCACCATCATCCGGTAGGACGGATCGACTTTCATTTCTTTCAGGCCCGCTTCCACGGCTGCCCAGTCTCCCTTCACCACCAGCAGCTGCATGTTCAAGCTCGGCAAGGCCGCGCTTTTCGGATCCAGTGCCTTGAGTGCCTCAAGGGATTTCTCCATTTCGGCGGCATCCTTGGCCGCCGCGGCTTTGCGGAAGGCATTAATCGCCTTCGTCGCCTCTTCCTGCTTCTTCTTCGCTTCCTCGATCGACGCGAGCACCTTCGTCTCGGCTTCGCCTCCCGCCAGCAGGCCTTCGATGACCTCGCTGCTCAGTTGCATCGGGTGCGAGGTGAGGATGACCTTGCCGTCCTTCACCACAAAAGCGTGGGGGATGCCCCGGACGCCCGCCGGCTTCAGCCACTCCGATTCAAAAGGCCCGCCTTTGCCGGTGTAGGCCACCGGATAGGACATCCCGTCGCCCTTCTTGGTCACGAACTCGGAAACCTTGTCCTTCCCGTCTTCCCAGACGTTCACGCCGATCACCCGCAGGCCTTTCTCGGAGTATTTGTCGTAAAGCTCGTCCACGTGGGGAATCGCGGCGACGCAGGGGCCGCACCAGGTGGCCCAGCACTCCAGGATGTAAACCTTCCCCGGTTCCCAAGCCTTCGGGGCTTCTCCCTTGACCCATTCGAGCTTGCCCAGCGCCTCGGGCGTGACGGTGTCTCCGGGCTTTTGCGCGTGGAGGGGCGTGGCGGAGGCGGCGAGAAGCAGGGATGCGATGGCTTTTTTCACGGCAGGAAAGCGTTGATTCCGCCGGAAATTGTCCGGCGGATTTCAGCGGGGGCGAGTTTTTTCTCCGATGCGTGGGGGCGGCGCTTCTTCACGCCGGGTCCGCCTGGCTGAGGAAGGACTTGCGGCACAGTTCGGCGTATTTTCCGCCCCGCGCCCAGAGTTCCTCATGGGTCCCCTCCTCGATGACGCGGCCCTTTTCGAGCACGTAGATCTTGTCCGCATTGCGGATGGTGGACAGCCGGTGGGCGATGACAAATGCGGTGCGGTTCTCCATCAGCCGGTCCAGCGCGTCCTGGATCTGCCGTTCCGTTTCGCTGTCCACGGAGGCGGTCGCTTCGTCCAAAAGAAGGATCGGCGCGTTCTTTAGAAGCGCCCGGGCGATGGAGAGACGCTGTTTCTCCCCGCCGGAGAGCTTCACCCCGCGCTCCCCGACGTTGGTGTCGAGTTGCTGGGGAAGTTCCCGGACAAAGGTGGCGGCGTGGGCGGCCTCGAGGGCGCTCCAAATTTTCTCATCGGAGGCATCGCGTTTCGCCAGGGACAGGTTCTCCCGCACGGTCCCATTGAAGAGGAAGGGCTCTTGGGTCACGTAGCCGAGGCGGTCCCGCAGCGAATTCTTGGAAAGCGACGCGATATCGATGCCGTCGATCGTCACGGCGCCGCTGTCGCGCTCGTAGAAGCGGGTCAGGATGGAGAGCACCGTGGATTTCCCCGCGCCGGTCGAGCCGACGAGCGCGATGGTCTGCCCGGGCCTCGCTTCCAACCTGACATCGTGCAGGGTCGGCTGATCCCCGTAGGCGAAGGAGACGTTGTCGAAGCGGACATGGCCCTCGATTTCCGGGGGCAAGGATTCCCCTCCGGCAGCATTCGGCTCGTCCTCGGAGTCCAGAATCTCGAAGACCCGATCGGCAGCTGCCCGGCCGGAGAGGATCATCTGATTGAGACCGTTGAGGCGGTCGATCGGATCATAGAACAACGAAAGGGAGAGGAAAAAGGCGACGAAATCCCCCTGCTTGAGCGATCCCTCCATCACCGCCCGGCCGCCGAATGCCAGCACGAAGACGTAGCCCGTCATGCGGACAAAGGACATAGTGGGGGAGTAAATCGCCCACCATTTCATCATGCGGAGGGTCGCCTGGCGCAGTGCCTCGGAGTAGCGGTTGAAGCGTTTCAGCTCGGGCTCTTCCGCGGCATAGGCCTTGATCTGCCGGATCCCCGAAATGTTGTCGTGCAAGATGGCATTCAGGTCGGAGGAGGCATCCCGCTGGTTCCGGTAGCGGTCCCGGCCCCGCGTCGAGTAAAACCACGCTCCGACGGCCAGCACGGGCACGGGAAGCGTGGCCCAAAGGGCGACTCCGGCATTCAGATAAAACAGGAAAATGCCCACTCCGATCACTTGAAGGGCGGCCACCAGGCCCTGCTCCACCCCGTCGATCAGCACGCGCTCCATGTTCGTCACGTCCTCCACCACCCGGGTCATCACGTCGCCCGTCCGCCGGGTGTCGAACCACTTGAGGGGCAAGCGCTGGATTTTCGAGTAAAGATCCTCGCGGATATCGTAGATGACCTTCTGCTCGAAGGTGTTGTTGACGAAGATCCGCAGCGAGTTCAGGCCGTCCTTCAGGAGGAAACCTAGCAGGGCGATGCCGATCCAAAGTCCGAACTCCCCGTGGCGGGTGGGATCCGGGATGATCACGTCGATGACATGCCGGGTCGCATTCGGGAACACGAAAACCGCCAAGGTCATCCCGACAGCGCAGGCGAGTTGGGCCGCCGCGTGACCCGGATAGTGCCTTAGATACGAGAAAACGCGGGGTATGGAGTTCATCGAACGTTAGAGGGTGCTGCGCTGTCCATCCTTTGTAAATCCACGTTGCACAATCGTGAAATTTGGTATTGCCGGGGCCGACACACGCTCCCTAGCTTGCGCCTTAGAACAAGACCCAACCGTCACCTGACAAAACCCCATGGCCAACGTTTTTGCCATTCTTAGTGCCATTGCACTCGCTGCCGCCGCTTTCCTTGCGATGAAAAACAAGGAAGCGTATGCCGATGAAATCAAGGCTCGCCAAGGCGAGCAGGACCGCCTCGCCACTCAGACGGCGAAGCACGAAAGCCTCGTCGCCGACTACGATGAAACGGCTGCCACCCGGAAATCCACCGAGGAGGAAACCGTGGGACTTCGCGCGAAGGAGACCGAGCAGACCAAAAAGAACAAGGACGTCGAATCCTCTGTCGCGACGAAGAAAGCCGAAGCCGATAGCAATGCGGCGAAGATCACCGAGGTCGAAACCCAGCTGAAGGAAGTTGGCAATATCGAGGAGTTGGTCGGCAAGATGAAGCGCACGAAGCAGGACCTTGAGGAGTTCACCCTCGCCATCGCTTCCACCGAGGCGAAGCTCGCGGATCTTACCTCCGAGAAAAACCGCACGGAAGGCGTGATCGGCACCTACACCGCGAAGAACAGCAACTACTCCAACAAGCGCTCCTTCTTCGGCTCCACCCGCATCAGTGCGATCTACCCGGCCTACGGATTTGTCACTCTGCCACTCGGTAACAACGCCGGCGTGGTTTCCGGTTCGCCGCTCGATGTCGTTCGTGACGGTTCGGTGATCGCCAAGCTCCGCGTTCGCTCGGTCGAGAGCGGCCGTGCCGCTGCCGAAATCATTCCGGATTCGGTTGCTGCCGATACCACCTTGTCGGTCGGGGATCGTGTCGTTCCCGGCTCCGAAGCTGCCGCCAAGTGAGTTGATCGCCCAGCACTTTAGCCAAACCACTTTCCCAAAAGCCCGCAATGAAAGCCGTTTTTTACGCTCTGGCCCTCCTGATGACCGGTGGCGCCGCGTTCTTCTCCTTCAGCAACAAGCAGAAGTTTGAAGAACAGAAGGAGGCGAAGGAGACCACTATTGATCTCAACACCGCCAAGAAGAAAGAAATCGATGCCCAGCAAGAGGAGCTGGACAAAGAAAAGGTCGCTCTCGAAACCGCCAATCGCGAGCGCGAGCAGGTGAAACAGAGCATCGACACCCTCACCGCCAAGGGCAAGCAGCTTACCCGCGACCTCGCGGCAGAGGACGCCCGCCTCGAAGATCAGAAGGCCACCTTTGCCAAGCTGAAGGAAGCTGAGCAACAGGTTAAGGAGATGGTCGCGGATGCCGGCGACGATATCACCCTTGAAACTCTTCCTGCTGCGGTGACGAAGCTGGAAGAAGATCGTCTCGCAAAGGAGAAGCAGGTCGAAGAACTCGGCAAGCTCGTCGAAGCCGCCCAGAAGAACGTCGAGAAGAACCAGGCTGAAATCGGCCGTCTCGCCGAGCGCGATGCTTCCCGCGACTCCCGCATCCGTCGCAATGCGATGGAATCCGTGGTGACCGCCGTGAACGACGACTGGGGTTTCGTGATCATCGGTGCTGGCAGCAACACCGGCTTCACCCCGCAGACCAAGCTTCTCGTGAAGCGTGGAGGCCGTCTCATCGGTGAAGTGAAGCCTTCCTCGATCGAGCCTTCCCAGACGATCGCCGAGATCGATCCGGACACGATCGCACCGGGCGTGCGCATCCAGCCGGGCGACCGCGTGATCCTCGCCGAGCCGGCCACGAACTGAGTTCGGCTCCCTGATTTCCCGGCCTCCGCAAGCTTGCAAGCTGCGGAGGCCTTTTTATGTTCAGGCCATGCGCTTCGCACTCGCCGCCCTCGTTTTGTCCGCGATCTTGCCCATGGCCTCCTGCACCACGGAGGAAAAGGAACGCAAGCCCGTGCCGCCGCAGAGCTCCTCGAGCCAGATCCCATGGAACAAGCCGGTATCCGGCCAGGGAGGCGGCGCCTTCGGTGCCCTTCCACAGCAGCCACGCCGCTAAACTAAGGAGCAGGGACACTCCTGTCCTTGGGAGCTATCCCTCGGTCCGCCTCCCAAGCGCCGATGGGCCCGTCTCCCCGCTACCGGTGATAAGGCTCACCCCGCCGCAGCGTCGCCACCCGGTAGAGCTGTTCCAACAGCACCACCAGCGCCAGCTCGTGCTGCATCGTCAGCTTCGAAAGACACCACACCGCGTCGCAGGCCTGCCGTAGCGCCGGCGTGTGCCCATCCGAAGCTCCGATCAAAAAGCTCACCGCCTTCACATCCCCGCGCATCTCGAGCGCCGCGAACTTGTCCGCCCACGCCTGCGTCGCCAGCGCCTCGCCCCGCTCGTCCATCGCGATCCGGAAATTCCCCGCAGATCGCTCTAGCAAGGCGGCCGACACCGTCCCGGAATCTCCCGCTTTCAGGTATTCCAAGTCGTAGGCTCCATAACGCCCAAGCCGCTTGAGATACTCCGCCACGCCGCTCTTCGCATACGCGAGGGCGGGCTTTCCGGCGGCGAGGATACGGATGCGCACGGCGGCAGCATTGGAAGCGCGGGACATCCGGGTCAATCCGCTTTCCGGCTTGTCGCCGTGAAGGCTTTCGGAAAGATCATGGGCGAATGAAATACCTGTCGCTGCTGCCGTTCCTGTTAGTCGCCTGTGCCCACCAGGATCCTCATTCCGAAGCCGCTCACGGCCGCAAGATGATGGCCCTGATCGAGAAATTCGATCGCTTCGACTATAACGGCAACGGTCTCCTGACCCGTGCCGAGATCGAGCAAGGCATCAAGGAGACCGACGTGCATGGCATCGATACCAGGGAGCTCGACGCGATGATGAAGCACTACGACGTCAACAAAGACGGCTCGATCTCGCGCTGGGAATCCGAGCACGTCCTCACCAAACCGGTGCCAGAAATGCACTAGCTCCACCACGCGGCGCAGCCGCCTTGGACTGCGGCGGCCTGCTGTGACGGCGAAGGACGGGATTCAAGTCGGCACGGGATTCAAGCCGGGCCTAGTTGAATCCACGCCGCACCCCCTAAAGAAAAAGGCGCGGAATCCCGCGCCCTTTTCATTTCTAAAACTCGCTCGGAACTCACCGCACCCGCTCCAGCAGCCACGGCAGCAAGGCATCCACCGCGATGCGCTCCTGCTCCATCGAGTCACGATAGCGGATCGTGACGGTGCCCGTGTTCGCCGGGTCGTTTTCACCCAGCGTGTCGAAATCGACCGTCACGCAGAACGGCGTTCCCACCTCATCCTGGCGGCGATAGCGGCGACCCACGGCCCCGCCGTCATCGTAGAAGACCGTCATCCATGGCTGGAGCTTCTTCTGGATCTCCCTTGCGATGCGGACCTGCTCCTCGTTCTTCTTCAGCAGCGGGAAAATCCCCACCTTGATCGGCGCCATGCGCGGGACAAAGCGCAGCACGGTGCGGCTGTCGTCCTTGCCCTTTTCATCGGTGAGGGTCTCCTCGTCGTAGGCCTCGCAGATGAGCGCGAGCACGGTGCGGTCGCAACCGGCGGAAGGTTCCACCACGTGCGGCAGCAGGCGCTCCTTCGTCTCCTCATCGAAGTATTCCAGCGGCTTGCCGGCGCCCTTCTGGTGCACGCCGAGGTCGTAGTCGGTCCGATACGCCACACCTTCCAGCTCCTGAATGCCGAAGGGGAACTCGTATTCGATGTCGTAAGTCTTCTTCGAGTAAAAGGCGCGCTCGCCATCCGGCACATCCAGGATGTGCAGTTTCTCGCGCGGGATCCCGATCTCGCCGTAGAACTTCAGGCGTTCTTCCAGCCACTCGTCGGTCAGGCGCATGCCGTCTTCCGGGCGGCAGAAATACTCGATTTCCATCTGCTCGAACTCACGGCTGCGGAAAGTGTAGTTGCGCGGGTTGATCTCGTTCCGGAAGGACTTGCCCATCTGCGCGATGCCGAAGGGCAGCTTGATCCGGTTCGAATCCAGCACGTTCTTGTACTGCACGAAGATCGACTGCGCGGTTTCCGGCCGCAGGTAGGCGATCTGATCACCCGTCGCGCCGAAGTTGGTCTGCAGCATCAGGTTGAACTGGCGGGGCTCGGTGAGCAGGCCGCCGTTGTCCGGATTGAAGGAGGTGCTGCCGGTGACCTCCTCGCGGCGGTCCTCGATCAGCTCCAGCTCCTTCGGGGAGATCTTCTTGTCCGGCATCAGCTCGCCGTAGAACTTGCGCGCGGTCTTGTGGGACTCGATCGCGTCCTTGCCCTGAGCCACCAGCACCGCGAAGACGCGCTCCACGCTCCAGCCGGTTGCCTCGTGCTTCGCGCCCTTGAAATAGACGGCCGTGCCGTCTTGCGCCGGGATTTGGTCGGCGCGCAGGCGGGCCTTGGTGAGCAGGCAGTCGCACATCGGATCGCTGAAGCCACCCACGTGCCCGGAGGAAATCAGCACCTGCTCCATCGTCAGGATCGCGCCGTCCATGCCCAGCACGTCATCGCGCTCCTGCACCGTCTTGCGCCACCAGTATTCCTTCAGGTTGCGCTTCAGCTCCGCTCCCAGCGGACCGTAGTCCCAGCAACCGTTCAGACCACCGTAGAGCTCTCCGGCTTGGAAAATGAAGCCGCGGCGTTTGCACAGGGAGACGATTTTCTCCATGCGGGCGGGGTCGGTGAAGTCCTTGTTGGCCATAGGTCTAGCGGGTCGGGGCGCGGATGGAATCAGGCCCGGCCACCGGCGGCAAGGCGGGATTGTGCCGCGAAAAGGTGGTCCGCCCCTTCCCCCTTGGTGGAGGAATGGTCCCTATCAGCCACCTTCAAGGGAAGCCGAGGGAGGGGGATCAATCATCCAACCGCAAAAACCATCGAGGCTCCCGGGGAAGTGATCCCGACCGCTCGCTTACCTGCGACGGCGGAGCAGCGCCAGCAACCCCATCCCGCTCAAGAGGACGCTCCCGGGATCCGGGACGGCGACAAGGTTGAACCCCTGCCAGCTGAAGAGGATGGAGTTTTCATTGCCTCCGTACGGGTATTCGCTGCCGGATGGGGTGCGGGCGGCGAGCAAATAGCTGTAGATCGCCGAACCGTTTTCATAGACGAATGTCGGAGTCGGCGACAAGACGGTGAAGGTATAGCTTTTGATGCCATCAAAAACCACCGACACGGGTCCGGGACTTTGCCCCATGGGAGGGGCTTGCTGCCAAATCCAGAAGTCACCCGTCCCTGGCAGCGGCCCGGGAGTGTTCTCCTCCCTCTCGAGTGTCCAGGTGATGGCTTGCGAGGTCGAGCTCGCACTGTCGATGAAGTTAATGGAAGTGATGTGGCCCGCTCCAATCGGGACGAAGACGGGCAAGCCGGGGCCTCCGCTGGAAATGGGGCCTCCCCCGCCGTAAGTCAGGGAGGTCGACACCCCCGTGAAAACGACGGCAGCATTCGCCGGGACGGCTGCCGCGGTGGCGGCCAGCGCCGTGAAAATCAACAGGCGAGTCGATTTCGTAGCCCCGCAGCATCGGGCGGTCAGCGTGCGCAGGACTGGTGTTAAGGCCCGGGGAGAGGTAGTCATTCCCAGTGGGGGCGTGGGTTTTTGGGAGAAAAACATCCGAAGATGGATGTTATGTAGAGATGGCTGATTTCATCAGGGATGCAATGAAATATCATCTCAAAAAACGTGGCGATCATGTCTGATAGCCTCTTGTAGACTTGGCGATGAAGGCAGAAAGGCATTCCGCCTGAAGGGCCGTCGGCGGGGCCTCCTGTTTCCTCCTGATAGGCAGGTGAAGAACAGGTGATCGGACCGGGTTTTCGCCGGACGACGGGGATCGGGAATGCGCAGGGAAAGAACCGGCATGCCCGAAGTTACCAAAGCGACCAGTCTCCCCGGAACCTTCCCGTGTGGTCCCCGTGCCGGGGCCTTTGACGGACCGTCCAAGTCTGCGCCCTTATCCGCGGGTCTCCGTGCGCTTTGTGGCGGCCCTCGGTGAGTTGGAGGTCTTGCGACAAAAGAAAGGCCCCGGAGTTTGGCTCCGGGACCTCGCTTTTTGTTAGGTGGTCAGACGGTGGGATCACTCCGCATCCGCGAAGCGCCACTGCTGGTCCTGGGCGCCCGTGAACTGCCACAGCTGCACGATGCTTCCATTCCCGAACTGGTTGTCATCCCCGGTCACCTCCAGGCAACTCCCCGAGGCGCACTCCGGCGTGAAGCGCAGCCAGTTCCCGTCGGTCCGGCTGATCCCCCAGTGCTGTGCGGCATTGTTGTACCACGCCCACTGCTGGATCTTCGTGCCGTTCGCACTGCCCATCCCATTCACGTCGAGCGCCTTCGAAACCGCGTGCGTCGGCGTCAGCCGCAGCCAGCTTCCCACCGGATTGCTCACTTCCCATTTCTGGTTCGCACCGCTCACGTACTCCCACAGATGCGCCTGCGCACCGTCCGCCGTCGAAACGCCGGCGATGTCCAGGCACTCGTAGTGGGCGTGCTTCGGGAGCAGGCGATAGGTCCCCGGAGTGATCGCCACCAGTTCCGGATACCACTGCTGCCAGTTTCCATCGTTATGACCCCATTGGTGGAGGTCGTTCACGCCGCCCGGGTCCATGTCCAGCACCTTGGCATCCGTCCCCTTGTGGATGAGGAACAGGTGCGCCGCGGGATTCTGCGCCACCCACCACTTCTGGGCATCGCCACCGTTGCCCGTCCACTGGATGACATCCGCGCCGTCGCCTTGGCCATTGTTCGCCACATCCAGCCACTTGTTCGTGCCTTGATGGTTGAAGCTGTACGTCCCGTCGCTGTTGCGCCACGCCACCCAGTTCTGGGATGCCGTGCCGGAAGCGGTCGCGGCCTGCACCGAGATACCGTCGGACGAACTGTTGCCGGGCACGTCGATGTACTTCCCGTTGTGGCGGTTCTTGAAGCGATACACGCCACCGCTCACCAGCGGACGATAGCCTCCTTGGTTCTTCGGCCCGAAGGTCACCTGCACATCGGCATAGCGGTTCGGGTTGGTGCCTCCCACGGCCACCGTCTTGATCGTCAGGTCGGCTGCCGAGTCATACCAGGTCTGGTTGACGGCCAGCGGCGCATTGTCGCGGTTGTCATCGCCCGGATTGTTCATGTCGAGCACCTTGCTGTCCGACGCACGCCATGAGGACACGGCCATCACCGCCGCACCGTTGTTGTAGTTTGCCTGCGCGATCGCATCGCCGCGGACCGAGATCCAGTAGTTGAATTCGTAGTCGCGGCCAAACTTCAGGGTCAGGGTGCGGTTCAGCGCCGTCGCCCCGTCGTCCTGATAGACCCGGTAAGTCCCGCTGCGGGTAACCGTCTGCACCGCCGTATCCGGCAGCCAGCCGCAGAAGTTCTTAAAGTAGGCATTGAAGGTGTTGTACTGGTTGGCACCCCAGGCATTGCCCATCGGATCGTTCGCATCGCCATACTCGCGGTGCTGGCGGTTCGGGGAAATCGGGTTCCCGTCCGTGCTGTACCAGGAATTCGCGTGCGGCAGCCAGAAGACGTGGCCGTATTCGTGGACAAAGAGGCGCACGTCGAAGTTGCCGTTGCACCAGATGTTCCCGCCACCGCCCCAGCCGGCTGCGCCGAACTGGCTGTAGCCTTCATGCGCGATGACGAAGCACGAGTAATCCGCCAGGTTGTATCCCTGCGCGGCCGCCGCGGCCTTCGAGTCATCCGCCCAGCGGCCCCAGTCGTAGCCATTGCCCGTATAGTAGGCGGAGTTCTGCGGCAGGTTCATCACCGGCGTGATGTCCGCGCGGTTGATCCACGACTTCTGGTAGGAGATCCGCCGCATGCGGACATCCCAGCCATCGGCACGCGTTACCGTGTCATTGAAGGACGCCACCGTCGCCCAGCCTGGGAAAGGCTTGTCCGTCGGTTGCACCCGCATGATCAGGATGTTCTTGCCGCCATGCGTCAGGCTCGTCGGCGGTTTGCCGATGTAGCCGCTCGAACCGGAAACGCCGCTGTCGCCTGCCCCCAGGATTTGCGTCCCGCCTGCGATGCTTTTCTTGTAGATCGCCTGCAGGTCGTGGTTGGTCAGCCTTTTCTCCGTGTTGTCGGCATTCTGTTCCCCGGCCACGATCGCGGACTCCACGTTCGTCACGTGGGCCGGCTCACAGGTGCCGTAGAGGTCCGGGCCAATCTGGATGACGGTCTTCTCCGCCGCCGCCACCGTGCCGGTCGCAGGCTTCGCCACCGTCGCATCGGAAACCGGGCAGTACTCGTTCAAGGTCGCCCCCTCGAGCTTCTCGCCCGCCTCCAGGGTCCGCACCGGGCTATCCAGCACCGCCAGCTTGTTGTCGATCGCCACGCCGTGCAGGGAGGCCCCGTTCACGTAGGGCGTCGCCGTGCGCTTCCCATAGCGGAAGGCCTCGTAGCTCTCCCCGTCGATCCGCGCATAGTCGAAGACCTCCGCCCCGCCGCTGCCATCGGGCAGGGGAGCGGTGTGTAGCGAGTAAAGATCGCCATAGCCGTTCACGCGGTCCTCTAGCAGCGCCTCCACCGCCTCGGGCAGCTGCTCGCGCACCGCCAGCGGAATCGCATCGGCAAGCACTCTTCGCGGGTCTTCCGATATCTGTGCCTTGAGGAAATCACGGCGTGTCGTTGCAAGTTGCACACCTTTTTCCTCCATCGCGATGCGGTTTTCCGGCGGAGATGATAGATATGCATTTGCCCATTCCGCGAAACTTGCGATCGCGGGCTCGGGGTCGGATTTCCAGCCGGAGCCGATCAGCTCGCGCTCGGGCATGATCGCCGCAACGGGGAGACCATGGGGATCTTCCATCGCGGTGGGGATCGCGTCGTTACCCACCCTCGCCAGCTTCTCCAGCCGTCTCTCATCAGGATTCCGGGAGAGGTCGTTTCGCTCTTTGGCTTTCAGATGTTGGCTTTGGCCAATGATTTCCGGCGGAGCAGGGTCCGCCGCTTGATTCCAATACAGCGTGATGCCGGAGGCTCCGAGCAAGGCCGCAGTGGTGAGGAGAACCCGCCGGGATCGCGGCGGGTGAGGATTTTGGGTTGGTTCTTTGGGTTTCATGCGAGACTCCCCCATTTAGGGGATCTAACATGGAAAGAATGAAATCTACCCCATGGCTACCCCATTTAATGTCTGTAATGGATTTTATATTAAATACTTCAGAATCCATCAAAAGTTGAAGAGTTTACATGAAAACTTTCTTATATCTAATAACGTCCGATTCTGCCTCTTTTCCATTGGAGGTAACGATTCGTGCCCGCCTCGCGCGCCGACCATTCCAACATTTTTCCTGACCCCTGCTCCCCGGCCTGCTATCCCATCCACGATGCGCCTCATCCCGCTCCTCTTCGCCATTCTCCTTCCTCTCCACGCCTCGGAAACCGGCGCGAAGATCGTCAGCGCTGCCCGCAAGCAGGTAGGCGTCACCCTCTACTACGTTCCGGACTACGAGCAGCTCGCCTATCCCGGCGGCGACCTGCCGCGGGATCGCGGGGTCTGCACCGACGTCATCATCCGTGCCCTCCGTGACGGGCTATCCCAAGACCTCCAGAAACTGGTGCACGAGGACATGCGTGCGAATTTCTCCGCCTATCCGAAGAACTGGGGGCTCTCGCGCCCGGACAAGAACATCGACCACCGCCGCGTCCCGAACCTCCAGGCCTTCTTCAAGCGCCGCGGCTTCACCCTGCCCGTCACCAAGGATCCCGCGGACTACCAGCCCGGCGACCTCGTCACGTGCACCGTGCCGCCCCACCTCCCGCACGTCATGATCGTCAGCGACAAGAAAACCGCGGGAGGTCTCCCTCTCATCATCCACAACATCGGCGGCGGTGCCCAGGAGGAGGACCGGCTCTTCACCTATCCGCTCACCGGACACTACCGCTGGAAGGAATAGGGCGAAGGGTTGACATCGAAATCCCCTCGCTCACGGCGACGGCGGTGAGGAATGTGGTTTTTTTCCTCCAGAGGTGATGAGTATGGTTCATCTCCAGCGATTCCGGTAGGCTTGGGTTCATATGGCATTGTCGAGGATGGCCTCCCGTGAATGATCCCCCATCTTAGTGATGCCCATGACTGGAAAATTGGAGGGAACGGAGGCTCCTGAGCGACGCGGCGCATCCGCGGTGATCCTCTTCGGGATCGTGCATCGGAGCCTGCGGCATACGGTCGCATCTATCAGGGAGCGGATTCTGCGTCCCTTGCGATCTCAGGGAGATGTCGACCTGTACTTCCACTCCTGGCACGCCGACCTCATCGACAATCCGCGAACCGGAGAAAACCAACTCGTCCTCGATCGCGATGAAATCTCCAGGTTGCTTCCGGAGGCGCGGGGGCTGATCGAGGACCAAGGGGAATTCGACGAATCGTTGGATTGGGAACCCTATTGGCCCGACAACCCGATGCGGCACTGCACGGACAATGAGGCGGCAGCGCGGGCAACCCTGATGAATTTCCGCCGGGCGATCGAGTCCCAACAGCGCGCCTGGAACTTTTTCAACGGGACCAAATCGAGGAGCTATGATCGCGTCGTCGTCGCGCGCGCCGACCTTTTGTTTTTGGACGAACTCATCCTTCCTGCCCGGCCCATGCAGAAAGACGAGCTATGGGTGCCGCAGTTCCAAGCGTGGGGCGGGATCAACGATCGTTTCGCAGCCGGCTCCGAGGAGGCGATCCGGAAATACTGCTCGAGAATCGATGCTGCCGACCATTGGCTGCTCAAGGAGAAGGGGGGAAACTCGGAGCAATTCCTCTCACGCTGCCTCAAGCTGTCCGGCCTCAGGGTGAATGGCATGTCATTCCACTTCCAGCGGGTGCGGGCGAACGGGGCAATCACCTCCATGGACACCGGGGTAACAAGCCGGGTCCTGATGGACACCGGGTCGCCTGGTCCGGCCCAGCCGCTTCCCGCAGCTCCAGACAAGGTGACAGAGGAAATGCCTTTGGAGCGCGCGGCGGAGTCCGCGTTCGATGCGACCGAGAGGGTTCTGATTCTCTCGCGTGATGGAGGCGAAAGCGCCAGGCAGCTCCACGCCTTGCTGCGTCACCTCTGCATCGTGGAGATCGTGGTGGATCGACCGCCGGAACACGGGGAGCATGGGAGCGAGGTTGTCTTCATTCCGGACGAAGAGCTGACCGGCTTCGAGGGTATGACCAGTAACTTGGTATCCGATCGGCCTTATACGGCCTGGGGGCGCGGCATGTGCCGGGCCATACGCACCGTGCAGCCCGGCGACCACGTCTGGTTCATTGAAGAAGACGTTGCCTTGCAACCTGACGCCTTCGTCGGCTTGTTGGAACGCACCAGAGAGTTCGCGCCGGCGCTGGCCACCAGGGAAGTCCACGCGAAGCACAATGACTCGCATTGGCATTGGTGGGGATCGGCAAGGTATTCCCACCGGATCCCCACACGTTCCTTCAATCCGATTTGCCGCTTGAGCGCGGAACTGGTCCAAGCGATTGAGAGCTATCGGAAGGAGCAGGGGATGATTGGCTTCCACGAGATCGCCTTGGCATCGATCGCCGCTGATCAGGGATTGCCGATGCTGGACTGGAGGAGGGATGCCGAAAGCGAAAGCTCGTTTGGCGTATTCCGTTTCCGTCCGCATGTGGAAACGAGACAATGGGGGATAAGTCACCCGGTGAAGGATGCCCGCCTTCACTACGACATCGGGGGGGTGAGCAAAGCGCCTGCCAAGTGGTGGGACGTGCTCTGCGATGTGGTGGCCTGGCGTTACCGCTGCGAATTTCCGCTTCGTGTCTTGAGCGTCGGGCAGCAGGAAAACGTATTCGGTTTGTTGAGAAACGTGATTCCTCATCCTGAGAGTGAAGTCCACGCGGCATATCACCCCCTTGCTACCCCCGTGCCTGGCATGGAGGAGGAGCCGAAACCCGGTGCCGAAGATCTGGCGCGGGTGTTCCTGAACGAGGGCGAATCCCCGGAAATCCTTGCGTGGATGATTTCCTCCGAGGGCTATTGGGAAAGCTTCGATGTAGTACATCTCTGGAACCCCGACCCCGGCGGACTTGTCGCTGACGCCAGCATGATTTGGGCACTTCTGAAACCGCGGGGATTGCTCTTTGTGAAGAGGGACTTGGCAGGTTTGGACCTCTTCGTGACGGCAAATGCGTCGAGGGCAAAAGTCGTTTTCGAGACTGCTTTTGTCGTAGTTCAGAAGTGTGCCTGATCAACGGCGGGTCCGTTTCATCGGGTCATCCCGCCTGCTCGAACTGCCTGGGATCGGAGTAGCAGATTGTCAGATCGCGCCATGGTCCCTAGACAAAAGGGGATATGCTCATCGGGACCCACACCCTGCTGCCCGTTTGCCTGGGACTCGCGATCGAAAACGTTTCGCTGGCGAAGGGGAAAGGTCACTTCTTTCCGGAGTGGACCTTGCCGGTGATCGGGGTCTTCGGAGCGCTGCCGGACCTCTGCACCCCGCACATCTCGCTGGAGGCCCGCTTCTCCAGCTGGTCGCACACGATGTGGTATCTCGCGGCACTGATTCCGGTCTGCACCATGGTGATCACCTTTTTTCCGCCGGGGAGACGAGGCCGGATCGCCATCGCCTGCTGGCTCGCGGCCGCCATTCATCTGGCGACGGATGCGGCGGCCGGAGGCATCAACTGGCTGTACCCTTGGCGGCAGGTCGTGATCGGCGATTACCACATCCCGGCGACTCAGTGGCTCTGGTGGGATATGGGTTTTGTGTTTCTGACCTGGTTCCTGATCCGCTTGCGACCGCATGCCGAAGCGCGCGGCATGGCGGGTTGAAGAGCGCCGAGAATCCGCAGGATCCAGCGGTCCAGCGCACGCCGGGTGGCTGCCGGCATGCTACGGGAATTCCAGCCCGCCGAAAGCCGGGCAGCGAGCTGCTTCTCCTCCTCGCCGATGAGGCCGGCGAAGGACATGCCCCTTTCGCCACGCAGCCAGCGTGCGAAGGGCGTCTTCTTCGGAATGGCAAGTTCGCCGAAATGCTGGAGCAGGTAGTTCCGGGGAATGATGAGGATTTCCGCCTCATGGTGGCCGGGCAGGCGGGTCCACTTCCAGTCCTCGCCGTCTTGCCCACCGAAGCAGCCGAAGAGGCCCTTGCGCAGGAAGATCCGGTGGTCGCGGCCCCAGATCACCCCTTCACCGGCGGCATTCACCCACAGCCACAGTTCGTCGGCCAAGCGATGCTGCCAGCGGCGCGATGCGCCACGAAGATCCCCGCGCAGCCGCCACGCTTCAAAGCCATCCTCCTGCCACCAGCATTCGAACATGGGGTAACTATTGAGAATGATTCGCAATAGTAAAGCCCGAAAGTGGAAAACACCCCTCACCCGCTAGGCAATCAAGGCAATGAGGAACCCCAAAACGCAAAGAAGCCGGAGCTTTCGCCCCGGCTTCCTTCAAATCTGGATCACATGCGGCCTTATGCCAGCGCCAGAAGCTTCTGCTTCAGCATGTCCTTGGTGACATTGGCACCGACGATCTGATCCTTCACCTCGCCGCCCTTGAAGAAAAGCAGGAGCGGGATGCTGCGCACGCCATACTTCACGGCCAGTTCGCGGGCTTCGTCCACGTTGACCTTGCCCACCTTTGCCTGGCCTTCGACTTCGCCGGAAAGCTGGTCGATGACCGGGCCGATCATCTTGCACGGTCCGCACCACTCGGCCCAGAAGTCCACGAGAACGGGCTGATCGGAATCAATGACCTCGGATTGGAAATTGCTTTCGTTGAATTGCTGAGCCATGCGCGGAACTTGGAGGGAGACCCGCAAAAGTCAAGGGCCGCCCTGCCGCGGGTGCGGCGGAACGGCCCTTGTGAAACGAACTCCGGAGCTGCCTCAGATCGGCAAGTTGCCCGCCGTGAAGGCGATGGCAAGAACCGCTGCAGCAAGCAGGAAGGTGATGATGGGATAGATCATGAGAGTGGGTAAAACTTGGGATTGGAACCGCGAATCAGAAGAGATCGCCCAGCGTCTTTCCTGACAGACCCAGCGTCTGGAATTGGAACACCAGAACCGCTGCGGCACCCAGGAAGCCAAGTACCGAGAGGACGGTGGAAACCGTGTCGCTGCCTTCTTCCTCTTCCTCGTCCGTGGTGCGGATCGTGGCAGCGGAGCTCAGCGAGGGCCCGACGGTGCCCAGAGGCTGGGTCGGCGGTTGAAGCTGGACGGTGGCCTTCGGCAGGGAAACGGTGTTGGCAGGAGCGCCACCGAGTGGGGCGGTCTTGAGGCCCGGGGCACCAGGAGCGCCCGGGGTGTTGATACGGATCGTCGGAGCAGGAGCCGGGGTGGTCGGAGCACCGGCGGGGCGCAGCGCGATCGTCGGTGCCGGAGCCGGTGGCTTCGGTGCACCAGCGGTCGGAGCGGCCACGCTAGGAGCGGGCGGAGCACCACCGAGACCGGTCGGCATCGGCGGCTTGGTCGGGGCGGCGACAGGCGCGTTCGGGGTGGCCGGGGGCGCATCGGAGGCCTTGAGCGTCACGCGCACGGTCTCCTTCTTGAGAGGGATCGAAGACGTCTGCTTGGGAGCCGGGATCGAGGACGTTCCACGCGGCTGCGGGATCGACGACGTTTGCTTCGGCGGCGGGATTTCGTTTTCGCTCATGGACTAGGCTTTTTTGATTGCAGGTTGACGAAAAGAATCAGCGGGCCCGCGGCCTGTCAAACATCCATCTCGCGCGAAGACCCCCGATGTGAAATTTTCGCCCGGCGCGGGGCGAAATCGACACATCGCCCGGCGACGCTTGACCGGCCGGGCTTCGGCCATTGATTGACTCGATCCATGATTAACCGCCGTTCCTTCCTCGGTGCCACCGGGCTCGCCTTCCTCGGGCTGCAACGCTATGCACTGGCGGAGCCGTCGGCCCGGGTCATCGAGCCATTCGGTCCGTTGCTGAGGGATCCGAAGGGGATTCTCGATCTGCCGGAGGGATTCAGCTACAAGGTCTTGGCGACCCGGGGCGACACCATGACGGATGGTTTCAAGGTTCCCGGCCAAGCCGACGGCATGGCGGCCTTCACGGGACCCGATGGCAAAGTGGTGATCGTCTGCAACCACGAACTCGGGCTCGAAATGACCGGGATGGGTCCGTTTCCCAACAATACGAAGCTTCCCGATGGCTTCGACGAGGCGCTCTCCTTCGATCCCGGCACGGACCGCAAGGAGCCCTCGCTCGGCGGAACATCGAATCTCGTTTTCGATCCTGCGACGGGAGAGAAAACGGCTCATTTCCTCTCCTTGACCGGTACCGACCGGAATTGTGCGGGGGGCCCGATGCCGTGGGGGGCATGGATCACCTGCGAGGAACCTGCCGATCTGGTCAACGGGCGCGGGAGCCGCCACGGCTGGTGCTTCGAAGTGAAGGCGACCGCGGAGCCGGGTTTGCAGAAGCCGGTGCCGTTGAAGGCGTTGGGCCGCTTCCGCCATGAGGCGGTCGCGCTCGATCCGCGGACCGGGATTCTCTACCTGACCGAGGATCGTGTGGACGGCCTGCTCTACCGATTCCTGCCGGAGAAAAAGAACGACTTCTCCGAGGGGAGACTCCAAGCCCTGATGATCGTGGGCAAACCTTCCGCGGACCTGCGGAACTACGATCCGGAATCGAAGTGGCCGGTGGCGGGGACGCCAATGTCGGCGAAATGGATCGATCTCAGCGAGATTGGCTCGCCGAAGGATGACCTGCGGTTCCGTGGGCACTCGGCAGGGGCTGCCCTGTTCGCCCGCGGAGAGGGGATTCACCTGGTGGGCGATTCTTTCTTTATCTGCTGCACCGATGGCGGGCCGAAGCGTCGTGGCCAGATCCTCAAGCTCGATCCGTCCGGTGAGGCAGACAAGCCAGACACCCTGGAGCTTTTCCTGCAGCCGGAAGAAAGCGACCTGCTGACCAACGGCGACAATCTCTGCCCGGCCCCGTGGGGCGGGATCGTGGTCTGCGAGGATCTGATCGACCCCAGCTTTTCACCCGCCGCGCACGTGCGCTGTGTCACGCCGGAGGGGAAGATTTTCACCTTGGCCCGAAATTCCAATGCACAGGGAGAATTTGCCGGCGGCTGCTTCTCTCCGGACGGGAAATGGTTCTTCATCAATCTCCAGAGCCGCGGCCTGACGCTGGCGGTGACGGGACCGTGGGAAAAAGCCTGACGATTGCGGATTGCGGATTTGCGATTGCGGATCGAGAAAGAGGCGTTTCCTCGCGGACCGATCCGCAATCGCCACCCGAAATCATCCATTCTCCCATGTCCGCCCGCGTCACCGATCTCCACGTTGCCCGCAACGTTCCCCTTCCGTCGCCCGCCCGACTGCAGGCGGAGATCCCACGTGGCGACGGACGTGCGGATTTCGTGGCGAACTCCCGGGCGACGCTGCGCTCGCTGCTTTCCGGGACTGACCCGCGCTTCCTGGTGATCGTGGGACCCTGCTCGATCCATGACACGGAGGCGGGGATTGAATACGCCCACCGCCTGGCAGCGCTGGCGGAGCGGCTGAGGGAAAAGCTCTACATTGTGATGCGGGTATACTTCGAGAAGCCACGCACGACCGTGGGCTGGAAGGGGCTGATCATGGACCCGTATCTGGATGGCACCGATGACATTCCCGAGGGCTTGCGGCGCGCCCGGCATTTCCTGCGCAGTGTGATTGATGTGGGCTTGCCAACGGCGACGGAACTGCTCGATCCGATTACGCCGCAGTACATTGCGGATCTCATTTCGTGGTCTGCGATCGGAGCCCGCACGGCGGAAAGCCAGACGCACCGGCAGATGGCCTCCGGTCTCTCGATGCCGGTGGGTTTCAAGAACACCACTTCCGGGGATCTGGTGGCGGCGATCAACGCGGTGAAGGCGGCGGCGCAATCCCAGACGTTTCTTGGGGTGTCGGAAGAGGGGATTGCTTCCTCCGTTTCGACCACGGGGAATCCGGATTGCCACGTTATCCTGCGCGGGGGCGATCACGGGCCGAATTACGATGAAGCTAGTATTTCAGCCGCCAAGGCGGCCTTGGAAAAGGGGGGAGTCGCCCCATCGTTGATCGTGGATGCGTCCCATGCGAATTGCAGCAAGGACCAGGCGAAGATGCCGGGCGTTTTCCGGGAGATCGTCCGCCAGCGCGCGGCCGGTGATCGTTCCATCCGTGGGGCGATGCTGGAGAGCAATCTCGTCGCGGGAAATCAGGTATTTCCGCGCCCGCTGGACCAACTGGTGCGCGGGCAATCGATTACGGATTCGTGCATCGATTGGGAAACGACGGAGGAGTTGTTGAGGGAGGCGGCGGAGAGGCTGTAGCGGATATGGAGGCGTCTGGGCGGTTCCTCCTCCTTCTGCCGCCGAATTCGCGTGCAAATCCGGCCGTCCCCGGTTCCAAATCCGCGCGCCATCATGTCCGCCGATAAGACCGCCATCACGCCGACCCGTGCCCAGGATTTTCCCGAGTGGTACCAGCAGGTCATCAAAGCCGCCGACATGGCGGAGAATTCCGAGACCCGTGGTTGCATGGTCATCAAGCCGTGGGGCTACGGGATCTGGGAACTCATCCAGCAGCAGCTCGACCGGATGTTCAAGGCGACCGGTCACCAGAATGCCTACTTTCCCCTGCTGATCCCGCTTTCCTATTTGGAGAAGGAAGCCGAACACGCGGAAGGCTTCGCGACCGAGTGCGCGGTGGTTACCCATTACCGGCTGGAGGCGCGGAAGGACCCTGTCACCGGCAAGACGAAGATGATCCCGACGGGGGAACTCGCCGAGCCCTATGTGATCCGCCCGACCTCGGAGACGATCATCGGTGCGGCTTTCTCCCGCTGGGTGCAGAGCTACCGCGACCTGCCGCTGCTGATCAACCAGTGGGCGAACGTGATGCGTTGGGAAATGCGCCCGCGCATGTTCCTGCGCACGGCCGAATTCCTGTGGCAGGAAGGCCACACCGCGCATGAGACGAAGGAGGAGGCGATCGCCGAGACCCGCCAGATGCACCGGGTTTACGAAACCTTCCTGCGTGATCACCTGGCGATCCCCGTGGTCCCCGGCGAGAAGACGGAGAACGAGCGCTTCCCCGGAGCCGACATGACCTTCACCGTCGAGGCGATGGTGCAGGACAAGAAGGCGATCCAAGCCGGAACCTCGCACTACCTCGGCCAGAATTTCTCGAAGGCGCAGGACATTTCCTTCACCGGCCGCGATGGCCTGGTGCAGTATGTCCACACCACCTCGTGGGGTGTTTCCACCCGCATGATCGGCACGCTGATCATGGCGCATTCCGATGACGATGGCCTGGTGATGCCCCCGCGCGTGGCCACGCAGCAGATCGTCATCATTCCGGTGACGCCGAAGGAGGACACGAAGCAAGGCGTGCTGGATGCCTGCAAGGCGCTGGCGGACACGCTTCGTATGGAAAGTAGCTTCCACGGTGATCCGCTGCGCGTCCACGTGGACACCCGCGACCTGCAGGGCGGCGTGAAGAAATGGGATTGGATCAAGAAGGGCGTGCCGATCCGGATCGAGATCGGCCCCCGCGACATCGAGACCCGGAAGGTCTGCGTCCAGCGCCGCGATCGCGCGAACAACGAGAAGGAATTCGTGGACAAGGAAGACTTCCTCCGTTCCGCGACCGATACCCTCCAAGAGATCCACGACGCGCTCCTACGCCGGGCGACGGAATTCCGCGACGCGAACATCACGCCCTGCGATTCGATCGAGGATTTCCATGCCCATTGGGGCCAGGACAATCCCGGCTGGCTGATCACGCCGTGGGCTGGAACGCCCGACGAAGAAGACGTGCTCTCCAAGAAGCACAAGATCACCATCCGCTGCCTGCCGCTCGACAAGCAGGATGAGCCCGAGGCGAAGTGCCTGCTCACCGGCAAGCCGACGAAATCGCGCGCGATCTGGGGCCGGAGCTACTAAGGTTCCGTTGTTCGCACGAGGCCCCCGGAAATGTTGTCCCGTTTCTCGGGAAAGGGGTCTCCTGTGACATGACAAAGCCACCTGTCCCCGGAGGGGGTATCCGGGGCGGAGACCAGCGCGCATCGCTTCCTTGGTCGGGCTAAGGCTGCGCCATCGCCATGGGCGCTGACTTGGCCGGGAGTTCCGTTACGGGCTGCCGCAGGGCGTGCAGATAGTAAACGACGTGCGGCCTCGAACCTTCGAAATGGATCTCCTTCGGGTCGGAGTCGGTAATGGTATAGGACTCGGCCACTACTTCCTTCCACATGGGTTCGCCGATCAGATGAACTTCAAATCTTTTCATGGCTCTCTTATCATCAACAGGTTTCTCGTGGCAATGCAAGGCATTCCGCAGGATGCGTTTGCAATGCAAACGACCATGGAGAGGTGAACCGCCAGCGGCGGCATTCTTGGCGGAAATAAGGATTTTTCCTCTGAATCATCCCTGCGGCACCGGCATTGACTTGTCATACGGCTGCCTCAGTTTCGGCTTATCCCTTGAGCACGGCCCTCAAACACCGTTGGAGTGTGTCGCACAATTACCTCGCCGGGATCACGGCTGGGGACTGGTGGCGCCTCCTCCAGCAAAATGACTTCGGGGTCGATCCGGTCTATTGGCACCGCGCGGTGGTGGTGAGCCTGCTGAGCGTGGTGAATTCCTGGCACAGGAGGAAAGAAGAGCAGGCCTTCGGTGCAAAGATCGAGGCAACTCCGATCACGAAAGCGCCGTTGTTCATCCTCGGCCACTGGCGCAGCGGCACAACGCACCTCCACAATCTGCTCGCGCAGGATGACGAGGGGTTCGCCTACGCGAATACCTACCAGGTGGTGAACCCGCACACCTTCCTCACGACGGAAGAAGCGAACGCGCGTCGCTTCGCGTGGATGATCCCGAAGCAACGGCCGATGGACAACATGGCGCTGAGCTTCGAGTCGCCGCAGGAGGATGAATTCGCACCGCTGCTGATCAGCCTGATCTCCTCGTATCTGGGTGTCTCCTTTCCCCGGCGGGAGGCCCACTACCAGCGCTACCTCAGCTTCGAGGGCGTGCCGCGGGAGGAAATCGAGGAATGGAAGCGTGGCTTCATCTGGTTCCTGAAGAAGCTGACCTTCAAATACGGTCGCCCGCTCTTGCTGAAATCCCCGCCGCACACGGCCAGGATCCGGCTGCTGCTGGAAATGTTTCCCGACGCGAAATTCGTTCACATCCATCGTCGGCCGGAGGACGTGTTTGTATCCTTCCGCCACTATTACGATACGGCGATGTGGCACACCTACCTCCAGCGCCCGGACCGGAGCCATATCGATGACGAGATCTTCCAACGCTACCGAGCTTTGTTCAGGGCTTTCTTCGCCGACCGGGATCTGATCCCGCGCGGGAATTTCCATGAGGTGAGCTTCGAGGAGCTGGAACGCGATCCGATCCGCACGGTAAGCGGCATTTATGAGGCGCTTTCGATCAATGGCGTGGACCGCGCGTTGCCGAAGATCCAAGCCTATGCGAGCACGCTCAGGGGCTATGAGAAGAACCGCTTTTCTTCCATCGGCGAACCGATCAAGCAACGGATCCGCGAGGAGTGGAGCGAGTTTTATGAACCCATGGGTTATCGCGTCGAATGAAACGCAGGCTCGCACCCAGTCCGCCGGGATCGCCCGTCACCGGGCATCTGCACCGGCTGCGCACGGATGTGCTGGGCCTGTTGACGGATGCCACGCGTGACCACGGTGATGTCGTGCGCTTCCGCGTCGGGCCTCTGGTGATGCATCTGGTGAACCATCCGGATCACGTCGCGCACGTGATGATCCGGAATCGCAAGAACTACGACAAGGCCTCCCGCAGCTCGGACTGCCTGGCGCTCATCTGCGGGGAAAGTTTGCTCACCGCGAATGGCGAGACGTGGAAGCAACGGCGACGGACGATCCAGCCCATGTTCCATCGCGCGGCCATCGCGGGGTTCATCGATGCGATCGCGGACTGCACGCGATCGATGCTGGATGCATGGGCTCTGAAAGCCCGGGCGGGCGAGCCGGTGGATGTGGCGTCGGAGATGATGCAGCTCACTTTCCGCGTGGTGGGCCGCTGCCTCTTCGGTGCGGATCTCGAGAAGGAAAGCCACGCGGTGGAGGATGCGATGCATGTGATGGTGCTGCACACCTACCGGCGCTGGCGCAGCATCTTCAATTCTCCATCATCCTGGCCGACGCCCGCGAACCTCCGCTTCCGGCATGCCTTGGCGGAGGTCGATGCGATCATCGCGCGGCTGATTGCGCGGCATCGCGAATCACCGCCCGCCGTGCCCACCTTGCTGACGATGTTGATGGGCAGCACGGATGCGGAAAGCGGGGCATCGCTGGATGATGATGCCATCCGCAACGAAGCGATCACCTTCCTCCTCGCGGGACACGAGACCACGGCGAACGCGCTGGCGTGGACCTTGTATCTGCTGGACCGGCATCCGCAGTGGCAGGAAGCGATCCGCGGGGAGTTCAGTCAGGTGTGTGGGGATGCGGCTCCGCTGATGGAGGATCTGCCCCGGCTCTCCCAGGCACTTCATGTTTTCGAAGAAAGCGCGCGCCTCTACCCGCCGATCTGGGCGATGGAACGCCACGCGATCGATGAGGATGAAATTGCCGGCTTTCACATCCCGAAGGGCTCCGGGGTGATCATCAGTCCCTACACCTTGCACCGGCATCCGGATTTCTGGGAACGACCGGACGAGTTCCTGCCGGAGCGTTTCGAGAAGCGCGATCATCCCGCGTACTATCCCTTTGGATCGGGCCCGCGGTTTTGCATCGGCAGCGAATTTGCCCTGGCGGAAGCCCGGGTGATCTTGCCGATGATCCTGAGGCGTTTCGATCTGCAAGCCGTCCCCGGACAAAGCGGCAAGGCGGAACCGGCGATCACGCTGCGCTTGAAGGACGGCTTCCAGGTGATGCTGCGGGAGCGCTAGCGGACGAAGTTCGAATCGGGCTCGTGCCATTTGATGTCCGGAGCCTTGCCTTCCTCCGAGTGCATCCTTTGGCTCTCGTATTCTGGCGAACGGGAAGTGGTGGATCCGAATTGCTCATTACTCCTGCCACTTGATGTCCGGGGCTTTGCCTTTCCACCAGGGCTGGCTCGGATCGAAGAGATCTTTGCCCCCGTTCATCACTCGGCCGCTTGGATCGATTTGCATTGCGGTTACCGAATGGTCCACCCGCAGGACGATCGCCTTTCCTGCGAAAGGTTTCGGATCGAAGAGGGTCGTCCCCGGGATCAGAGGGCAAACGACGATCGGAGTTCCTGGATCAGCCGCCGATGAAAGGCCCGCGATGTAGGCAAAGCCGCACTCCCCCTGGGCGAGAGCGTGGGCATCATCGTGGAAGAGATTATCGGGCTTCTTCGAGCCAGGGATCTTTGCATAAAATGGCTCCTCGCTCTTGAAGCCATACGCGATTAGTTGCCGGAATATTTGGTTTGAAGTCGTGCCGCCCAAGGTGAGTGCGGTTTTGCTATCCGCTTTGATTTTTGCGGCGGTCGTTGAGTCAGGGAAGCTGCCGTATTCCGCGTCGAACTCGAAGAGAGGCAACATGATCTGCCGGGCGTTTCCCATGGCTCGTGTTCTGTCTGCAGCCCCGCTTTGCTTGAGGAAGACCGTGGAGAGCGGGATGGCGCAGACGAAGAGCACGGCGACTCCCCCTAACCAAAGGATCCGCTTCATCTTCCGCCGCGACCGGATGGCCTCCGGGCCGGGAAATGGCATCGGGGCGTCTGGGGGTGGTTGGGCTGTGAGGCTATCGTTCATGGTTGCCTGCTATTCCTGCCACTTGATGTCCGGGGCTTTGCCATTCCACCACGACTGGCTCGGATCGAAGAGATCTTTGCCCCCGTTTATCACTCGGCCGGTAGGATCGATTTGAAATACGGTCGTCGCATTGTCCACCCGCAGGACGATCGCCTTTCCCCCGAAAGGTTTCGGATCGAAGAGGGTCGTCCCCGGGATCAGAGGGCAAACGACGATCGGAGTTCCGGGATCGACAGCAGAGGAAAGGCCCGCGATGTAAGCGAAGCCGCACTCGCCCGGTGCGAGCGCATGGGCATCGTCGTGGAAGAGATCATCGGGCTTCTTTGAGCCTGCGATCTTTGCATAGAAATGCCTCTCGGTCTTCAAGCCATGCGCGAGGAATTGACGGAAGATCTGGTTTGAAGTCGCGGCACCCAAGGTGAGAGGAGTCTTGCTATCCGCTTTGACTTTCGCGGCGGTCGTAGCATCGGGGAAGCGGCCATATTCCGCATCGAATTCAAAGAGGCTTACGCCGATCGATCCGATGTGCTTGTGAGCCGTCGTCCTGTCAGCGGCCATGACTTGCCTCGAAATCACCCAGTAGAGCGGGGTGGCGCAGACGAAAAGCACTGCGATTCCTCCTAGCCATAGAATCCGCTTCATCTTCCGCCGCGACTGGATCGCCTCCGGTCCGGCGGGCGGAGCCGGGACATCCGGAGGAGGCTGGGAGGAAAGAGCTGAATTCACGCTTCTCCGAGATTCGCCGGACCCTGAGACCTTTCAAGGGCTTAATCCGTGATGCTTTGGAGATGTTAGATATCCATTGAAAATCAATGGCTTGAATCTCGTGGTGGGGCACCTAGAATCCAGCCGCCCCCCGACATGAAATCTGCACCCCTGGCAGGTCCGTGCCGCGAATCTCCCGCTCGCGCCCGGCAACTTCTCGCGGCTTCGTGCCTATGCTGCCTCGCTCTTTTCTCCGGAGCGGCCACGGCGGCGGTGGAGCTTCGTGTTTCGGATTGGGCCGCGATGCCGCTTTCCGGGAACATTGCGACGAGCTCGGGAATTCCGGCCTACATGTCGCGGGTGAATTTCATGAAGCCTGAGCCCGGTGGCAGCGGGCGCCTGTGGGTCTGCGATCTGAATGGGAACATCCATCTCTTCGATCCCGACGGATCCTTCGCGAGCCGCAGCGCGCAGTTGCTCGATCAGGCGAAGACCCGCAGCGCCTATCTCGATTTCAACGGACAATCCGCGACCGTGGAGGCCGCGGAAAAGGCCTACGTGCCGAATGCTACCGGTACCTCCACCAGTGCGCAGGCACCGGATGGCCTCTTCCCGCTCTTCACGAAGAAGCAGGGCTACGCCAATGGCGTCGTAACCTTCGCGTTCGATCCGGGCTATGCGACGAACGGAAAGTTCTACACGGTGCACATCGAGACGAACAGCCTCGATGGCACGGCAGGCCGGGGGCCGGTGACGACCAAGTTCCCTGGTTTCAATGCGAGCGGCTACACTCCCACTCCGCGCGTCCTGCCGCCCGGCACGAATGTCACGCGCCAGGCGATCCTCATCGAGTGGACGGACACCGAGCGCTCGAATCTCACCTTTGAGGGCACGGCCCGCGAACTCCTTCGTCTGGGCTACAATAGCCACATCCATCCGTTGGGTGACATTACCTTTCATCCGACGGTGCAGCCCGGTGATCCCGAGTGGGGCGTGATGTATCTGGCCAGTGGCGATGGCGGCTCGGGCGAGACGAACAGCACCCGCATGAATCCCCAGCGGCTGGATAGCATGGTGGGGAAGATCTTGCGCATCATTCCTGACCTTTCACTGCACGGCGCGGACAGCACCCTTTCGGCAAACGGTCGCTACCGCATTCCGAACGACAATCCCTTCACGAATGCCGCCTCCTACCCTGGAGCGCGAAAGGAGATCTGGACGCTCGGCCACCGGAATCCCCATCGCTTCGCTTGGCGGCTCCCGGAAGCAGGTGGCGGCGAGCCGGTGCTGCTGGTCACGGAGATCGGCCTGAATGCCTGGGAGGAAGTGAATTTCCTGAAGAAGGGAAAGAACTACGGCTATAGTGAACGCGAAGGACCGCAGAAGCTCACCATCTCTGCCAGTTCCCCGGTCACCGGGTCCCTTCCGTCTCCCGATACCCTGCCGGTGCGGATCAGCAATCTTCAGAATGCCCCGGGCGAGTTTGTGCCGGAGTATCCGGTCATCGCCTATCCGCACACGGCTGCTTACGGGGACGCGATTTCAAATGGCTTCATCTACCGGGGCAGCGGGATTCCAGCGCTTCAGGGGAAGTTCATCTTTGGCGATATCACGACCGGCCGCCTCTTCTATTGCGATTGGAGCGCGATGCTGGCGGCGGACGATGGCAACGCCGCAAGCACCGCGGCTCCGCAGGCGATCACGCTGAAATGGGATGATCCGAATGACAGTCCGGATGCGGGGACGCAGAGCTATGACCGCTTCTTCGAAATCGTGGAGGCAGGCTATGATTTCAGGGGTGGGGTGGATTCGGATCTGCCGGGAGGCGCCACGATTTCCGGCACAGGGCGCGCCGATATCCGGCTGACCGTGGATGGAAATGGCGAGATGTATGTGACGAGCAAGAGCGATGGGATCATCCGCATGCTTTCCGGGCCCGTCCGGTTCACGGATCAGCCGGACGACGAGATCGTCACGCTGGGTGCGAATGCTTCGTTTGCCGTCGCGGCTGCGGGAGATGCGCCGCCGACTTACCAATGGCAGCGTCGGGCGGCAGACTCGGAAGATTGGCTGAATGTGGCAAACGGCTCCGGATACTCGGGGGCCGCGACGCCGACACTTTCAGTGGTGGCACCGGACTACGATCGTTCGGGAGATCAATACCGATGCATCGCGAGTAGTGCGGGAGCTTCGGTTATTTCGGATCCGGCATTGCTTGTGGTTCGAGCTATTCCCTTGGATTGGCTAAGCACGTATTTCAATGCGAGCGAGCGCGCCAATCTCGCGATTTCCGGAGACATGGCAGACCCGGATCAAGACGGGCTGGTGAACTTGTTTGAGTACGCCTTCGCCTTCAATCCCGAGACAAACTCCAGCGCCAGCCTGCCGAAGCTCGCGAAGAGCGGGACGAATGCGACACTCACCTTTCCCGTCCCGCGCAGCACCCTGAACTACACGGTGGAACGCAGCACGGATCTGGTGAACTGGAGCACCAGCGGCGTGACGACTTCCACGCAGGCGGGGAATATGACGGCGAGCTGTCCCATGTCGGGCAACCCGAAGGCTTTCCTGCGGATCTTGGTGGAGCCGAAGTGAGGTTGGGGGATTGGGAGGTGGCCCTCCAGAAAGTCTCTTGTCTCATGCTGCGAGCAAGGCTATCTGCATCTCCAAACCCATGAGAAAGTCTCTCTATCTCACCCTCGTTTCGTTTTTGTGCGCCCTGACCCTCCACGCCGCGCCGACGGAGATGAAGGGGTGGAAGTCCAAGGCTGGCACCACCTTGGAGGCGAAGGCCTTAACCATCGAGGGAGGGGAGGTGACTTTCGAGAAGAAGGATGGGAAGACGCTCAAGGTGGCGCTCGACAAGCTGGCCGATGCGGACCGGAAGGCGTTGGAGGATCACTTCAAGGTGGATGCCACCGGCAATGCGGCTCCGGATTTCGGGAAGCCGCAGGGGGAGGCGAGCGGACCGATCGATGCGGGCGGCTCGAATTATTTCCTCTACCTGCCCCAGTCCCTGAAGGGCGGCCGCAAGCATCCGCTGATCTTCTACACCGCTGCCGGTGGCGGGAGTGCGGATACCTTGAAACCCCTGATCGAAGGCGCGGAAATGTGCGGCTGGGTGGTGGCGTGTTCGGTGGAATCGAAAAACGAGGGGGAGAAGAATCACGAGCATGCCAAGAAGTGCGTGGAGCACCTGAAGAAGACGCTGCCGCTTGATGAGAAGCGCATCTACTTCGCCGGGAACTCGGGCGGCGCACGCATGGCCTTCACGAATGCCGCGAAGCTGGATGGCGCGGGAGTGCTCGCCCAGATCGCGGGCGCGCAGCCGGGCGAATTGAAGAAGGGAAATCCCTATTTCTTCATCAGCGGAGCCTACGACTACAATCGCTATGGCACTGCCTCATCCTACACCGAAGTGGCCCGCTCGGGTGCGATCCGCTTCCATCCCGGTGGTCATGAAAATGGTCCCGACTGGCTGGTGACGGAAGGGATCGTGTGGCTGGAAGGCCAGTGGCATCGAAAGGCGAAAGCAGAGAGCCCGGCCCGTGCCGACTACGAAGCGGCGGTGCTGGGATGGATCCAAAAGCTCAAGTCGACCGAGGACTATCGCGCCGCATGGTGGACCGGCTTTCTGCGGGAGTCCGGCGTGATGGCCGCAAACGAAGCCGCGCTGAACGCCCACGCGGATCTCACCGCCGAGCCCGCGAATTCCGCCTATGCGGACGGGATCTCGAAGCTGGAGGAATTTGCCGCGCTGGTCCTTTCCCCAGGGCCGCAGAGCGCCCCGGAATGCTTTGAGCACACCAGTGAGGAAATCCAGCGCGAGGTGAACAAGCTGCTGGAAACCCATGCGAATACCCCTTGGGTAAAGGGCGTGCTCGAGGCCCTGAAGAAGAAGACGGACAAGGGGTAGTAGCGCGACTTTTCAAGTCGCGTGGAGCGTATCTCCGGAATCTCAACGCCGTTCGCTTCCCGGCTTCGTAAGCCACGATACGAAACATCGACGTTCGCCTACTCCGGCCACTTGATGTCTGGAGCCTTGCCTTTCCAGAAGGGTTGGCGGGGATCGAAGAGATCCATGCCGTTGATCGCCACGCGGCCGTATTGATCGATCGGCAAAGCCTTGGCGGAGTTGTCGAGAAAGAGGATGATCGCCTTCCCCCTATACTGCGTTCGATCAAAGTTTGTTGTCCCTTTTAGCAACGGCACCATGACGATGGGCGTTGCCGGATCATCCTTCGATGAAAGGCCAGTGATGTAAGAAAAGGCACACTCACCGGGCATCAGGGCTTTGTTGTCGGCATTGAAGATATCGTCGGGCTTTCGTGGTGAATTCCGGGTCATCGCCCAAAAGGGCTTTTCGCTTTTGAGTCCGTGGGCGAGCAGTTGGCGGAAGAGTTTGTTCGAGCTCGTAACGTCAAGGGTGAGCGATGTTCCGGTCTTGGCTTTTACCGCGGAGATGGTGGAGGCATCCGGGAATCGTCCGTATTCCGCATCGAATTCGGCCAAGCTCAGGCCGACCTGGCGGACGTTATTCATGGCTTCGGTTCGATCTGCGGGCAGCTGCCGGCGAAGAAAAAGCGGTGCGGCCAACACCAGGAGCATAACCAAGATCGCGAACCAGAGAATCCCTAGCTTCACATTCTCCCAGCGGCGGGCTGCGGCGCTGGGGGCAGGGCGGGAGGCATCGAGGGGTTCTTGGCCGAGAGTTTGCACTTTGGAGCGGGCTAAAAGGCAGCGGGTTGAAAACCCGCTCTCCCTATTACACGAAACCCAACAACTCCGAAGGGGTTCATCCTCCCTTTACGAATTCTTCATTTAAGGCGACGGTGGCGCACGATGGCTTTCCAGATCAATGCCGAGCTCCACTATCAGGTGCTGCAGCGCAGCACCGTGCTGCTGAGCATCCATGCCCTCTCCACGCAGAACCAGTCGCTGACCAGCGAGCAGCTCAGCATTACTCCCGGCGTGGAGTGGGAGGAGTTTCCGCTGGAGACCGGTGAGAACCGCTACATCCGGATGGACACCGGAGATGTCAGCGAGCTCGACATCACCTACTCCGCCATCGCGGAAACGAAGCACACGATGGTTAGCCATCAGGAGATCCACGACGTCTCGCTTGCTCACCTGCAGCGCTCGGCGATTCCCTATCTTTTCCCAAGCCGCTATTGCCCGTCCGACCGGCTTGGGAGAATCGCGGCCAAGGAATTCGGGAACATCGCCCATCCCTATGACCAAGCGGTGGCCATCACCGACTGGATTTTCGACAACATCGACTACATCTCCGGCGAGACCAATGCAGAGACCTCTGCCTTCGACACGCTGACCCAGCGGGCTGGCGTGTGCCGGGACTTCGCCCATCTCGGGATCGCGCTGTGTCGTGCGCTCTCCATCCCGGCGCGCTACTTCACCGGGTACGCGTGCAACATGCAGCCGCCGGATTTCCACGCCTGCTTCGAGGCTTGCATCGGGAACCGCTGGTTCATCTTTGATCCCACGCGGCTCGCGGCGCTGAATGGCTTGGTGCGGATCGCAACGGGGCGCGATGCGGCGGACGCCTCCGTGGCGACCATTTTCGGGAGGATGCAGATGACCGGAATGGCAGTATCCTGTGTGTCGAATGACTTCACGCCGTTAGGTGCGGGGGACCTGGCTGGCCATGCGATCCTGATCGAACCCTGACGCCCCATGAGCGATAGCCACTTGCTCCGGATCATCCACCGCACGCACTACCTGTACGCGGAGCCGGTGAGCTTCCAGACGCACCGGTTGGTGATTCGTCCGCGGGAGGGGCACGACCTGCGGGTGGAGAGCCTGCTCCTGGCAATCACTCCCGCAGCGGACGTGGTCTGGACCCGCGACATCTTCGGGAACTCGATCGCACATGCCCATTTCCGCGAGCCGGGGACGGAGCTGAAATTCGAGGTCGATGCCGTGGTTCGCCGCTTCTTCGATCCCGCCATGCCGCCGCACCCCGCGCAGAGCCCGAGTCCGTATCCGCTGGAATACGACACCCTGGAACATGGCATCGTGGTCGGCTATCTAACGCCGGTTTACGTCGAGGAGACCGTGGCGGTGAAGGAGTGGATCAAGGGATTGCCCGATCCCGGGAGCTTTCCCAGCGCCGAGGCCTTTGTCGTCAGGCTGGCGGAGATCATCCACGAAAAGATCGGCTACCAGCGGCGGGAGCAGAAGGGGGTGCAGACCCCCGCGACGACGCTCTCCCTTGGCACCGGTTCTTGCCGGGATGTGGCGACGCTCATGATGGAGACGCTGCGCAATCTCGGCATCGCCGCCCGCTTTGCCAGCGGTTATCTCGATTGCGCTGCGACGCGAGCGGCCCGCGGGTCCACCCACGCCTGGACGGAGGCGTACTTTCCCCAGCTCGGCTGGCGGGGATTCGATCCGACCACGGGGAAACGCTGCACCCACCAGCACATCGTGACCGGGACCAGCCACCATCCTCGCGGGGTGATGCCGGTCTCCGGGCGCTATTTCGGGGCGGCGGGGGCGTTCCAAAACCTCGAGGTCGTCGTGGAGTTTTCGTCACCTGTTGATGAGGGATTGGCAACGACAGCGGGATCAGGCATTATTTCAGGTAGATGAACAATCCCTACGCCCCTCCCGCTGTCCCGCCCGTCCTGCCTACCGATGACATCGCCCGCGCGCTGCGGGGGCTGCAGTATCCGCTCCGGCTTTCCTTCAAGGTCCTGGCGCTGGCCAGCCAAGCGACCATGACGGACGCCGCGGGCCGCACGGTGCTCTACACCAAGCAGAAGCTGCTGAAGTTCAAGGAACACGTGGAGATCTTCACCGACTCCTCCCGCACGACGCGGCTGGCGGACATCCGGGCGAACAAGGTGATCGATTGGTCGGCCCGCTATTTCTCCACCGATGCAAACGGGCAAGAGATCGGCAGCGTGGGCCGCCGTGGCTGGCGCTCGATGTGGCGCGCGCACTACGAGGCCTTCAATCCCGGGGACAACGCTCCCGATTTCAGCATCCGGGAGGAAAACGCCGGGGCGAAGGTGGCGGATGCCTTCCTGAGTGAAATCCCGATTCTCGGGATGTTCAGCGGCTACCTTTTCCACCCCAAGTATCTGGCCAGCCGCAGTGATGGCACTCCTGCCATGCGCCTGACCAAGGAGCCGGCTTTCTTCGAAGGACGCTTCCGCATCGACAAACTCGCCGACCTCACCCCGCGGGAAGAGATGAATCTGCTCCTGTCCTACCTGATGCTCGTGCTACTGGAGCGGAGGAGGGGATAAGGAGTGCGGGTTTTCAACCCGCGTGGAAGCGCTCACTCCGGCCACCTGAGATCGGGTTTCACGCTGCCCCAGACCGAGGGGTCGAAGAGGGTGCGGCCACCACCCACATGGGCTAGGTTGTTGTCCTGTCTGATCTGCAAGGCGGTTGCAGAGTTGTCCAAGCGGAGAACGATCGCCTTTTCTCCAAGGGATTTCGGAGTGGAGAACTTGCGAGTTCCGGAAATCATTGGGGTCATCACGATGGGTAGCCCGGGGTCGTCGGTGGACTTGAGCCCGACGGCATAAGAGAATGCGCATTCCCCTTTCGCAAGAGCGGTAGCGTCTGAGTTGAAACCATCGTCCGGCTTCTTTGGGGTCTCATTTGTTTTCGCCCAAAAGGGCTTTTCACTCTTCAGTCCGTTGGCAATCAACTGCCGGAAGAGCTTGTTTGAACTGCTGTCGTCCAGAGTTAGCAGAGTGGAAGTCCGCACCTTCACGTCGGGGATCGTCGCTGCTGAGGGGAAGCTGCCGTAGTCGGCTTCGAACTCGAAAAGAGCCAAGCCGATTTGGCGGATGTTGTTGAGGGCCTCGGTCCGGTCGCTGGCCTTCCGTGACTTCAGAACCACGGGGGTGCTGAACATCAGCATCAGCAGCCCTAAACCGAAAGCCCGCCGATCCAATAGATCAGGTTCATCTTCTTCCGGGATTCCAGCGCTTCGAATCCCGGCGGCGGGGCTGGCAGATCGGGGGGCGGCTGCGAAATCGGCTCCATTTTCAGAAGGTTATCCGACGCTTCGGCTTCAACTCAAGAAGTCCCGCGGAGGATCCCGGTTCTTCCTCTGCTCCTGAATGTAAATCAACGCAAACAATTGATTTTAAAAAATATACCTCAAAACTCCTGCTTGTTTCGCGATCCAAACTATTGCAACCTCGGCACGCGGTGCGGTCTCCACCCAAGCTCACCCCGCCCGCAACCCTTCCATGAACAAATTGGTCGCACTGCTCGCAGTTCTGGCCCTTGGCGCGATGGTCCTTTCGATTGCCAAGGGGGGACTTAAGTTTCCGAGCGATTCGCTTTTGGACCGCCCGATTGCCGGCAAATAAAGGCGGATTTTGCGGTTCAGGAAACCCGGAGTGTCGGGCCGGGCTCGCCGCCTGTAATTTTTTTCGGAGAAATTTCCCATTTTCCGGGAACAAAATCCACCTTGCTTGGTTCTAAGAGCAGGGTATTCAACCACCGATCAATCCAAACCACCGAAATTCCATGAAACTACTGCTCAGCTCGATGTTCGCCGCCCTCCTGTGTAGCCCGCTGGCCTTCGCCGGCGACTGCGAGAAGTGCAAGGACAAGGAAAAGAAGGAAGAAACCACCCTCGCCGGCAAGTGCAAGGACGGCGACTGCGACAAGGAGGAAGACCCCGCCCTCGCCGGCAAGTGCAAGGACGGCGATTGCGACAAGGAAGAAGATCCCGCCCTCGCCGGCAAGTGCAAGGACGGCGATTGCGACAAGGAAGAAGACCCCGCTCTCGCCGGCAAGTGCAAGGACGGCGATTGCGACAAGGATGAAGATCCCGCTCTCGCCGGCAAGTGCAAGGACGGCGACTGCGATAAGGACGAAGACCCGGCTCTCGCCGGCAAGTGCAAGGACGGCGACTGCGACAAGGATGAAGATCCAGCCCTCGCCGACTGCGACAAGTGCAAGGACAAGGAGAAGAAGGAAGAAGGGACCCTTGCCTGATTCTCTCGGATACCCCGATACACGACTTTCAAAGCCGCCGGTTTCCCCGGCGGCTTTTTCGTGTCCGCGTCGCTGCTCGTCCTCTCCTCAGCCCCGGGGGTGGAACTTCTTGTGGATGGACTTCAACCTCGCCCCATCGACGTGGGTATAAATCTGCGTGGTCGAAATGTCTGCGTGGCCGAGCAATTCCTGGATGACCCGCAGGTCCGCGCCTCCTTCCAAGAGGTGTGTGGCGAAAGAATGGCGCAGGAGATGGGGATACACGTTCTGATCGATGCCCGCCAGGGCGGCCCGCTCTTTCACCACCTGCCTGACCCGGTCCGGCGAAAGCTTCGTGCCGCGGACGCTGATGAAGATCTCCGACGATGTCCGGCGGGTGACCAGTTCCTTGCGCTCGTTTTGAAGATAGTCCCGCAGGGCTTCGTGTGCGCGACCGCCGATCGGCACGATGCGGGTCTTGTTTCCCTTGCCGGTGACGCGGATGAAATTGTCATCCATATCGAGGTTCTCCAGCTTCACCGAGCAGAGCTCGCCGAGCCGAAGCCCGGAGGAATAGAACAACTCCAGCATCGCGCGGTCACGGCGACCGAGGGGCTTCGCCGGATCGATGGATTCCAGCAGCCTCGCCACCTCGCTGCCGTGCAGTGTTTCCGGCAGGACCTGGTCCGGACGCGGCGAGAGAAGTGGCTCGGCGGGATCCATGGGGAGCTTCCCGCGTGACGCGATCCAGCGGAAGAAGACCTTCAGATGCACGGTCGCGATCCGCAGGGATGACGCGGCGAGCCCGCTTGATTTGCGCTCCGCGAGGAAGGCGGAGAGTACGTCCGTGCCGACATCGGTCAGCGGGAGCCGCTTTCTGTCCAAGTGAGCCGCAAGGGCATCGAGAGTCTGGCGGACGGAGAGCTGGTAGGCCGCGGAGAGCCCGCGCTCCGTGGCCAGATACATGATGAAGTCCTCCGTCTCCCGCTCCACGCGCTGAGTGTGGCAGGGGCATGCGCGTCTGGCGAGAAGTCAGAGCTTCTTCGCGGGATGAGAGCCGTTCTGATGCAGGATCAAGCCCGTCACTTCTCCTTCCTTGTCCTTCTGGAACTCGATCGCGGCCTTCACCACATCGTATTCGAAGTAATCCGGCTTCGTCTGGAAAACGGGAAGCGCGGGTTGCCCGGTAAGTTCGGCGAAGAGGGTGCCTCCGACCGAAGTCACCTTGAAGATCTTTCCCGGTGCCAGTTCGTAGTCGCCCAATAGAGGCTTCAGCTCCTCGGTGGAACTGAAGATGATCGCGGGCGGTTTCTCTTCCACCCGATTGGCGGGAATTTCGCGACCATTCTGGAAAAGGGTGAGGGATTTCATCCCATCGCCTTCGCGAGTGAACTGAAGTTCCGCGGCGACATCCTTGTAGCGGAAACGATCCTTTCCCAGCGGTTGAACCGCGAGGAACGGCTGGCCCGTCAGGCGGACCTGCAAGTGGTCCTCGCGACGTATCACGGTGAAGCGCGCGGTCGGCCCCATCTCGTAGATGCCGGTGAAGGCATCCAATTCGGAGGCGGCGAGATTCATCTCCGGAGCTTCCTTTGGCTTGGTGCCCTCGCGGGTCCCGGACACGATTGCTTCGGCAGGAATGGCATCGTTGTTGATCAGCACCACCCGGATGGATTTCCGCGCGGGGATGACCTGCAGCACCGAGCGATAGCCCCCGGTACCGCCGCTATGAATGTATTCGCGCTCGCCATCGAGCTTGCCGATGATGATGCCCAGGCCGATGTCCGATCCCATGTCGCTGTAAGGGGCACGGACTTCCAGCATGCCTTTGATCGCTCCGGCGAGCGGAGTCTTTTCAGGTTCGAGCAGGGCCTTGCCGAAGCGCAGAAGATCGTCGGCCGTGGATCGTAGCGCGCCTGCCCCGGCGAATGCTTGGAAGGTCCATGAATTCCCCGCCTTGTCCTCGTGGTAGGGCGGAGCCAGACGCTTCCGCTGTTCGGCGGCTGGCACCACGGCGGTGTCCTTCATTCCGAGAGGGCCGGTGATCATCTCTTCGATCAAGGTGGCCCAACTTTTGCCATAAGCATCCGCCAGGAGCTCTCCGAGCAAGCCAACCCCATAGTTGGAATAAGAAGCGGCGTAAGGCGGCTTGCCTTCCAGCTTCACCTTGGAAAGGAATGCGTTCATCCGCTTCCGGTCATAGTCCCCGTAGGGATCGTCGGCGCCATCGGGATCCGGTCCCATGTTATCCGGCAGGCGGGGCAAGCCGCTGGTGTGGGTGGACAGTTGGAGCAGGGTGATCTCGCCTACCTGGGGATCGGCAAACTTGAAGTTCTTGCCGAGAAGCTCCTTCAAGGTCGAGTCGAGCCTCACCTTCTTCTCCACCACCGCCTCCGAGAGCAGCAAGCCGGTGAAAACCTTCGAGATCGATCCGATCTCGAACACCCGCTTTTCAGGAGCGATGCCATCAGGCTCGGCTTTGCCCGCCTGCGAGAAACTCACCTGCCCATCGATCCATTCGCCGGTGACGATGCAGCCTGCCGGCAGTTTCCCCGCATAGAGGGCAGCCACATCCCGGAGCGGCTTGTCCGCGAGAGCCGGAAGGATTGAAACGATTAAGGCGATCGAAGCGCGGATAGGACTCGCGAGCATGAGCCCATGTTGCCTGCTGCGGGGAATGATGGCCAGTGGGATCTTGATCCGCATTTGGAGGGCAGGTTTTCAACCCTACGACTCATTGTCCAAAGAGCCTGAATCCGGAATCGTGCTTCGATGCGTCTAGATACTGAAGCCTCGTGTCTTCGGGGAGCCCTGCGCGCTTTGCGGCTTCACGGATGATCTCAATGCTACGGGATCCATCGTAGATGAGGAAATCGATGTAGCTCCGGGTATTGCCGATCGCACCGCCCAGGGGGCGGCCGCTGAGGGCTTGGTTGAGCGCAGCCGTGATCACGTCCGACATGTCCTCACGGGCATCCACTCGGGCTTCTTCGGGGAGTGCGCGGGTATCGAAGGACAAATAAACCCAGTCGGCATTGAAACCCTCGAAAGGCGCTGTGTCTTCGCCATTGAGATGGTCGCACAATGGACCCCAGCAGGCGCTCGAACCGGCAATCGTGTCGAGACGGGGTCTTGAGTTGCTCCGCCGGTCCGGTTCAATGCCGTAGCTGCACCACGTCTCACCGGGGGTCCGCATTTTCCATCCTCGCTCCGCGCGGGTGGCATCGACGAATGACTCGAGTTCCGTGATGGGCATCGAGGCACCTAGCTTTGCGTTGCTGAAAGTCATGTGCCCGATCCAGCGGCCTGTGCCAAACTCGCCGAAGATCTCGTCTAGGACCAAGAACAATGCGGTCTGACAGACGTTCTCTTCCACTTGATCTGCCAAAGGATGCCACACGGTGAGGTGCAGGAGCTCCTCTTCCTCGTCGATTTCCGGCGTCACCCAGAACTCGATCGGTTTGAAGCTCAGCTCGTTCATGCGGATGGTGAAGCCGCCAGCTTCCTTGCTTGGTTGGCGCGAGGCGTAGAAGGTCCAGCCACCGATCGCGGGGGCACGACTGAGCCATTAGGAGGCAAGCAACTGCTTTGGCAGTATGCCTTCCCCCGAAAGAGTAAAGGAGTGTCCCTTTCCATCCTCACCGGGACCGAAAACCCACGCCATTCCGGGAAGAAGCTCATCGACCTTGGCGCAGACCTCGTCCGTCAGGGAGCTGGACTGATTGTCGTCGATCGTTTGGTAAAAACGATCTGCAACTTCGGCATACCAGGTCCAGAAAGCCTCGACCCTTTGCTTGAACGTGAACTCGGATTCTTCCGTGCGTTCCTCAACTACGGGCTTCTTGAAGAGACGGGACAGGATGGACATGGTTTTGCGAAGCGGATCAGGGGTCGATGTGATGGAAGCTCCCCTTCAGATACTTGCAGCGGAATGGGGCGGCTTTCTTCATAGGATCCCAGCCATTGGCCCGGGCGAAGTCGATCGCCTTAGGGACCATCTCCAGGTTCACCACGCGCGGAACTTCGGCGATCATATATTGCCCGCCGGCGGATGCGCTCAGTTCGATCCAGAGTTCATTCACGCCGCCGCGATTCCGGAAAATCGAACGGTAGTGCGTGTCGCGATGATTGATGGCCTTGAGGCCTTTGGTGGGAAAAAGCATGAGATCAGATCGAGCTTAGGACTTCGTCGAAGACCGTGAGGGTGTCATCCAGATCCGCTTCGGTATGGGCGAGGGACAGGAAGCCGGTTTCGTAGGGACTGGGTGCGATATAGATGCCTTTGTCCAGGCAACCCCAGAAGAACTTCTTAAAGAGCTCCAGATCCTGCTTCATCACGTCGTCCACATTCACGATTTCACGATCGGTGAAAAAGAGGCAGAACATCGAGCCGGTGCGATTGAGGCGATAGGGAATGCCCTTCGCGTCCATGAGCGAACGCAGGCCGGCTTCGAAGTGAGCACCGAGCTGTTCGAGGCGCGGGAAGCCGGAGATCTTCGAGAGCTCTTTCAACTGTGCGAGACCGGCTGCCATTGCGAGGGGATTTCCGGAAAGGGTGCCCGCTTGATAGACCGGGCCGATGGGCGCGAGCATGTCCATCACGTCCGCGCGACCGCCGAAAGCTCCGACCGGCAAGCCACCGCCGATCACCTTGCCGAAGCAGCTGAGATCCGGGGTGAGGTTCTCGATGCCTTGCACGCCCGCCTTTCCGAGGCGGAAACCGGTCATGACTTCGTCGAAGATCAGCAGCGCCCCATACTTCTTCGTGATGGAAGAGAGAAGATCGAGGTAGCCGGGTTTCGGGAAGACGAGGCCTGCATTCGCGGGGTAGGACTCGACGATGATCGCGGCAATCTGTTCGCCTTGCTCCGCGAAGATCTTCTCCAAGGCTTCAACATCGTTGTAGGGCAGGACAATCGTCTTTTCCGCGAAGGCCTTCGGCACGCCTGCCGAATCAGGCTCGCCGTGGGTGAGCGCACCGGAACCGGCGGCGACGAGCAGGGAGTCACTGTGACCGTGGTAACAGCCGTTGAACTTCACGATGTAGTCACGCTTCGTGAATCCGCGGGCGAGGCGGATCGCGGACATCGTGGCCTCCGTGCCGGAGGAGCACATGCGGACTTTCTCCACGGAGGGTACCCACTCGGTGATGGTGCGGGCCATCTCGACTTCGAAAGGATTCGGGATGCCGAAGGAGATGCCGTCTTTCGCCACCTCGTGGATGGTGTTCGTCACCACCGTCGGCGCGTGGCCGAGAATGTTCGGGCCCCAGGAGCCGATATAGTCGATGTAGGTCTTTCCATCCACGTCCTCGATCCGGCTGCCCTTGGCGCGGCGCACGAAGAAAGGTTCGCCACCCACATTGCGGAAGGCGCGGACAGGGGAGTTGACGCCGCCGGGGATGAGATCCTTGGCGATGGCGAAAAGTTTCTGGGAAAGCGGACCGGTCACGGCGGAATCTTGAACATGGAACATCGAACGTCCAACCTTGAACGTCGAATCCTTGGCGGATCAATGACTTGGAAGGGAAATCCGCGGTCGTGGCAGGGATGGGAGAACCCAGTTGCCGCCTGGCGGCTGTCCCGCTTCTTCATCGAACTCGTCACCTGATAAGCAGGTGAAGAACAGGTGAAACCTCATGGCCCGGGGTTGTCATGGGGGTTGGCTGTTCACGGCAAGCACGTCCCCCGGGCGACAGGAGTGTCGCGGCTCCTTACGCTCCCGCATCCGGCGGAGCGATGGGGAGAGGGGACACTCCTGTCCCCGGCAAGCACGTCCTCCCCCAGCGACAAGAGTGTCGCGGCTCCTTAGCGGACGGGCGGTTGGCGGCGCCGCGGGCCGCGTCGCCCTACCGTTCAAGCGGATCTGGAGATCCGCGGCCCCAGTTCCCGAAGAAGTGAAGTGCATGGTGGGAGCATGCCATGGGGAGTTCTCAGGATCCACTTGCGCCAATGGTCCCCGCGGAGGTCGGAGGGTGTGGTGGGAGGTTTAGGATGACTTCGATGCCAGGCTGGAGCCTGGCGAGCCCGGGAGGCGGAGCCGAACATTTCGTGCCATGCGCTAGCTTTCCAGCAACGTCACACCATTGCCGTTGGTTTCCGGGAAGACCGCGCGGCCTTTTTCCAGTCTCACCCCGGCGGCGATGTCCTTTGAAATCAGAACGGCGCCGTCCATATCCACGTAGTCGAGCAGGGGTAGCAGCTGGGCGATCGCGCTGATGCCGACGCTGGATTCCGTCATGCAGCCGGCCATGACTTTCAGTCCCAAGGAGCGGGCTTCCCCGATCATGCGCCTCGCGGGAATGAGTCCGCCCGCTTTGGTGAGCTTGATGTTGATGCCGTCGAAGACTCCCGCGCAGCGTGCCACTTCGTCCTCCGTCCGGCAGCTTTCGTCGGCGATCACGGGGAGCACGCAGGATTCCTTTACCCGGTGCATGCCTTCCCAGTCGTCGCGGGGCAGGGGCTGCTCCAAGAACTCGACGCCGAGCTCCTTCATTTCGGGTGCGTAGGCGAGCGTTTGATCGGCCGTCCATGCGGTATTCGCATCGATGCGGAAGATGGCGTCGGTGTGGTGGCGAAGTTCGCGCACGATCGCGAGGTCATCGTTTGTGCCGAGCTTGATCTTATAGATCGGCCAGCCGTCGAACTCTTTCATTTTCGCGACCATCTTTCCGATGGTGTCGATACCGACGGTGTAATCGCTCGGAGGGAGATTCTCCAAAGTGAGGCCCCAGAGTTTCCAGACCGGTGCTCCCTCCCGCTTGCCCCAGAGATCGTGGGCCGCTTGATCGAGCGCGCAAAGCGCAAAGGGATTTTCACCCAGGACGGGAAAGACGCGGTTCCACAGTTCCTCCGGAGTGGAGAATCCTCCCGACTCGATCAAGGAGCGGGCCGCTTCCAAGGAGGCCCGCATGGACTCCGCGGTGAAGAGATGCCAGGCGTGGGAGGCCGCACCTTCGCCGTAGCCGGTCGTGCCTTCATGCTCCAACTCCACCAGCAGGTTGTGTTGGAGGGTCGTTGTCCCCAGCGCGATCGTGAAGGGGTGCCTTAGCGGCAGATGGATGTCTCGGAGCGTAAGTTTCATGAAGAAGGGGGAGCGTTTCCACCCGGGATGATCAAAGGAGCGCGCGCAACGTAAAGAGGAGATCGTCGATCATTGGCAGCGTGTGTCCGGAACAAACGGCGAAACGCAGGATCCCCTCCGGTCCGGTGCCGGCGTAGGCGGTGAGGGGAACAATGAATCCGGCGTCGCGGAGTTCACGGTGGAGCCGTTCCATATTGGCCGCCGTCCCGATCCGGAGGCCGACTTGAGCAGAGGGGACATCGTGGGCGCTCAAGCCCAGATCGCGGAGGCCTTGGCGGAGGTGAAGCGTGTTGCGGCGAAGCTTCTCCAGGAAAGAGGGATCGGCAGCGATGAGTTCAAGGGACTTTGCCGTCGCGGTGGCGACAGGGGAAGGAGGAGCACTCGCGCCATCGTAGTAGTGCGATGAGCTGCAAACCCGTTGGAGGAGGTCCGTGGAACCGGTGATGATCCCGCCGAAGCCACCCATCGCCTTTCCCAAGGTGCCGCCGCACAAGATGGATACGCCGTCGCGCGCCACCCTGCCATTCGCGGCATCATGAAGGCCGAGGTGCTCCAAACTTCCGCGTCCATGGTCTCCCAGCACGCCGAGGCCGTGGGCATCATCCACCATCAGCACCGCCGGACCGAAGCCGGCCAGCAATTCTGTATAAGCACCAAGCGGAGGCAGTTCACCGGTTGCGGGCAGGACGCCATCGCTCATGACAAGCGGTGAAGAGCCCGGTGGAAGGTGAGCGAGGATTTTCGCGTGAAGATCCTCCGGATCGCGCGAGCGGAAGGTGTGGATCGGCGCTCCCGGCAAGCGGGCGGCCTCCATCAGGCAGAAGTGCGCGGATTCGTCGATGAAGATGGCGCCGGGTTTTGCCGTGACCTGCACCAGGATGTGATTCGCGGCATAGCCCGAGCTGAAGTAGAAGCCTTCCTCCCGCCCGGCGTGCGCGGCGGCGCGCTGCTCCACCTCCAGCAGCGGTGCGCTGTTGCCGAAGCCCGCGCGGCTGGTGGCGGTGTGAAAACCATATTTGCGGAAGCCCTCGCAACCCGCGGCGATGACTTCCGGGTGACCATGCAAGCCGTAGTAGCTGGTGCCGCCGAAGTAGTGGTAGCGCCGCCCGTCGATCGTCACCTCCGGTCCCGGCGCGGATTCCATTAGCGGAATCTCCTGCACCGGCGGAGCGGGAAGGACGGGATCTTTCATGCCAACACTGCCTTTACCACATGTTCGTGTACGGCTGTTAGGCGGAAATGGCGACCTTGAAATGCCGGTGCGTCACCAGAAAGGGGGCGGCGGGTTCACGACGCCGTGGACCGCATACGACGGCATTCCACCATTCCTCCCATCGGGGTTTTCCCGTCAATCTCGCTCCGGGGCCTGAATAATGCCAAGGCGTCCGCCGTCGGAGAAAAGAGGAGCTTTCGTTTTGGCTCCCGGAACGCTAATTTAGCCTATCATGAAAGCCGCGCTGGTCTCCGCCCTGCTCCTTTCAATGTTCCTACCCGCTTCCGCCCAAGTGAAGCGCGTCGAGCGGAAATCGCTGATCGACCGCGATCCAGACGTGATTCATCTGGCGGAGCACGTCAAAAAGCCGATCGAACTCCGTGTGATCAAGGAGGCTGCGGTTTTCTCCGACAAGAACGGGAAGAACCGCGTGGGCACGCTGAAAGCAGACCAGACCGTGGTGCTGGAGGCCATGACGGACAAGGCCTACAAGGTGCGCGGGGAGGGGGCCAAGTTCGGCATCTCCGGCTGGGTGGGACCGCATGCCTTCGCCTCGAAGGACCCGGATTTCGTGGAGAATCTCAAGAAGCTCCACGAGCGCCAGCTCGCGGTGCAGGCGTTGATCGAGAACAAGCAATTGGCGATCGGCATGACTCCCGAAGAGGTCACCAAGTCCCGCGGTGCCCCGACCAAGACCCTGGTGAAGCAGACCCAGAGAGGCCAGTCAGGCCGCTGGGAGTATGTGGAGTATGAGCAGGTAACCCACTACAACTACGTCCGCGATCCCCTTTCCGGTCAGGTGTTCCGCCAAGTGTCGCACGTCACCCAAGAGGAAAAGGGGAAGACCGTCGTGGAGTTCCAGAATGGTGTCGTGTCCTCCTTGGAAGAGAGCGAGCAGGACACCTCCTCCCCGGTGAAAATCATCGTTCCGCCGGTCATTTTCGCCTGGTGAGGGCGCCACGCCTTCGCTTTTCAAGGGATATTGGCGCGGTTCGGTGGATTTCGGGTTGAATCGTCGCCCGGAAGTGATGGCTTTGGAGACAGGCTTGGCGATGATGCGCGTGTGGCACATTTCGCGGCCTGAACCCTATCGGCTTTCACACATGAAAAAACCAGGAATCGGAAAACAGGCCAGGGGCTTCACCTTGGTGGAATTGATGGTGGCCATCGTCATCATCGCGGCGCTCGCGGGGCTGGTCTTTGGCATTGCCAAAAGCACCCTCATGAAATCGCGGATGTCCGCGAATCTCACCAATGTCCGGAGCCTCGGCGTGGAAGTCCAAGGCTATGCCCAGGACAATGCCGGCATCCTGCCGACATGGCGGGACGATTCGCAGGATCTCTATTGGTGGGGCATGCTCGTGAAGGATCCGAAGAACGAGTCCTTGCTCGGCAAGTTCAAGAGCCCGAGCGACAAGGAATTCGACGTGAACAAGATCGAGTCCACGATTTCCTACGGCTGGAATGCCCGGGTCGTCGGCCGCTCTGCCGATTCCGCGGGGGATGACGGTCCAAAGCGCCTGGCGAGCTTCAAGCAACCTGCCGAGATTCTCGTGCTGGCCGATACCCGCAAAGGTGCCATGGGCTTGATCGATGAAGGCGCGCTGCCCGACCCTGATCGCTACGACGGGAAGGCCGCCGGCCTGATGCTCGATGGCTCGGCCCGCACGCTTACCCTCGAGAACGACTTCGGCGCGAACTCCAAGTGGTTCAAGACCGAGGAGGAGCGCGAACAGAGCGGCAACTGAGGAGTTTACCTGGCGGCGGATCCGGCGTGATCCGCCGCGATTTCCCGGATGCGGGCCTGTACCGCATCCGGTCCCGCGTCGGTGGCGACCACGTGGACGAAAGGTTCCCCGGCGAGGGACAAGAAGATTTCCCGGCACTTGGCCAGCGAGTCGCGTTTCTCGAATTCATTCGCGATGTCGCCGCGTCCCCCGATCCGGGAAAGGGCGATGTCCACATCGAGGTCGAGGATAATGAGTAAATCCGGCTTTGGGGCGAATGCCTCGTTCCGGCGGCGGATTTCGATGGGATCGAAGCCGCGGCAGCCTTGATAGGCCATGGTGGAGAAGTAGTAGCGGTCCAGAACGACCACTTTCCCCGCAGCGAGGGCCGGGGAAATCAGCTCCTCCACGTGTTGTTTCCGGTCACGGAGGAAGAGTTCCAGTTCGGCTTCGGGGCAGAGGCGCCCCGTTGCCGCGGTGGCGCGGATTTCCCGCCCCCAGGGACCGTCGGTCGGTTCGCGGCTACAAACGACTTCCCGGCCTTGGGCGCGGAACCATTCTGCGAGCAATTGCGTCTGGGTCGATTTTCCAGTGCCGTCGATGCCTTCGAGGACGATGAAGAGGCCGTGCTGGTTCATCAGGAGGGTGCCGGACGCTTCCAGACCACGGCGGCGAGGGCAAGGTCCATCGTTGGGAGAGGGTTTTCCAGCGCAACGCCGGTTTTGCGGAGCGTTCTCGTGATAAAAGACCGTCAGGGTGCAAGGGTTGCGATTGCAAACGCGTTTGACCTGTTGTCTTTTTGGCCTCGCTCCGATGTTCCCTTTTCGCCGACTTTTTTCTCTATTGCCGGTTTTGCTAAGCGCTTTTGCCGCCGCAGAAGAATCCAAGCCGAACGTGCTGCTGATCTGCGTGGACGACTTGAAGCCCGTGCTCGGTTGCTATGGGGACCCACTGGCCAAGACGCCGAACATTGACCGGCTCGCGGCCCGTGGCATGCGTTTCGACCTCGCCTACTGCAATCAGTCGGTCTGCGCACCCTCCCGGAACAATCTCCTGCTGGGCTCCCGCTCGACCTCGCTCGGCATCTACGATCTCTCGGTGAACTTCCGCAAGAAGGTGCCGGATGCGGTGACGCTGCCGCAGCATTTCGTGAAACACGGCTATCGTGCGGAAGCACTGGGGAAGATCCTCCACACCGGCCACGGAAATACCGACGACGTTGCCTCGTGGAGCGTCCCGACCTTCAGCGAGAAGGTGGTGGAATATCGCGACCCTTCCAACTCGGCGGGCGGCCAACTGACCCGAGAAGAGGCCTTTTTCACGAACCAACAGCTCGGCAAGATCAACAGCTTGCCGAAGGGTGCCGCGTGGGAATCCACGGAGACCGGGGACGAGGGCTATGCCGACGGCCGCATCGCGATGGAAGCGATCAAGCGCCTGCAGGCCGCGAAGGATCGGAAGGACACGTCGTTCTTCCTGGCGGTGGGTTTCGTGAAGCCGCACCTGCCTTTGAACGCGCCGAAGAAATACTGGGACATGCACGATCCCTCGAAGTTCACCTTGGCGACGGATACGCGTCCACCGGAGGGGGCACCCCCCTATGCCGGCAAGAAGGGTGGCGAGATCAGCAACTACACCCCGATCCCGGACAGCGGCGACGTGAACGATGAAACGGCCCGCAAGCTAATCCACGGCTACTATGCTGCCACCAGCTTCATGGACGCGCAGATTGGCAAGGTGCTGGACGAACTGGATCGCTTGGGTCTTGCGGATAATACCCTCATCGTCCTGTGGGGCGATCATGGCTGGCATCTCGGGGATCACGGCTTCTGGACGAAGCACACGAACTACGAGCAGGCGAACCGCATCCCGCTCCTCATGGTGGCACCGGGAGTGACGAAGCCGGGATCCACCAAGCAACTCGCCGAGACGGTAGATATTTATCCGACGCTGGTGGAGCTGGCCGGCCTGCCAAAGGTGGAGGGCCCCCAGCCGATGGACGGCCTGAGCCTCGTCCCGGTCCTGAAAGATCCCGCCGCCCGCGTCCGCGATCATGCCTACCATTGCTACCCCCGTGGCGAGGGTCGCATGGGCCGAGCCATCCGCACCGAGCGCTACCGTCTGGTGGAGTGGAAGAAGCCCGGCGATCCCGCGGAGAAAGCCGATCTCGAACTCTACGATTACGAGGCGGAGAAACCGGAATCGAAGAACCTCGCCGGGAGCGATCCGGATACGGTGAAGAAGCTTCGCTCCATCCTCGACCGCCATCCGGAGGCGAAGGGGAATTGAGAGTCGCGAGCCGGAAAGTGAATTTCCAAGCAGTCGGGATGCCTCAAGGTTGAGCCGCTGCGTGAGCCGCCGGCTCCATGGGGCGATCCCACTTTACCTCGGTGTGGCTGGAAAGGATTCCAAAGATCCGGCCTCCGCAGCGCACCCAGCCATCATGGACGCTCACCCCATCGGCCGCCCGGATTCTGACCCGGTAAACCAGCTGCCCGCTCGCGGAGTTCCAGAGGAAAGGTCCCTTCATGATCCGGTACTCGCTCCAGAGCAGCTTGTAGCCCTTCCCTCCGGCCCACTGCAGGAGCAAGTCGCGGGCCCGCCTTTCGCGCAGATAGAAGCTGGTACCGACCAGCGCCACCGCACCCGCGACGAAGAGGATCTGGAAGAAAAGGTGCACGGCACCTTGCATGCTGGCAGGCCGTGGACCACGCGGATACAAGAATCGGAAGCGGCGGTTGAATGGTAGCTGGGCGACGACATGTTCATCATCGAGAGCCTAGAGCCGCGCCTACCAAGGCGCGGCTTGAGCTTGGCAACACACCTCCCCAATTCATCTTGGGAGAATGGATCGCAAGCGGGAGTTGGCCGACAAAATGCAGATTCGCCAATGGGGGAAACTCAAGTTCCACGATTGCGTCAACGTGTTGGCCTCATGGGATGCGGTCATACTCCGCACCGATTGGTCTCAGCTTTCCTCCGCCGAACAGCGGCTGCGCGGGAAGAATCAGAAGGGGCTCCGAGAGCACGTCCAAGCGGCAATCTTCGGCTGGCTGATTTCGCAAAGCCAATCGATCGAGTGTATCCAAATAGCGCCAACAGACACCGAGGACCACGATGCGATTTTCCGCTGGTTCGTGCCCCCCAATACCCTCGCCTATGCGCCCATACAGTTAAAAGAACTCGTTCCCCAAGATGTTGCGACAGGAGGGTCTTTACAGGGGCTGATCGATCGCCTTCCAGAGAAATACCCGAACTCTCCTCAGCTCATTGTCGCAATCTGCCATTCGAGAGCTAACACCAATGGAAGAATTGAGATTCGGATACCTTCAAAGCTCAAGATTGCCGGCTTGTACGTCTTCGGTTCCTGCTCCGAGGATGGCGCTCTTCAATTCATCACAGGCAACCTGATCGCCGGCGGCTTCGAAGTGTTAAAAATCGCATTGCCGGGCCGTTGATAGTGGGCCGCTTGTCGTCGGCGCCAAGATGAACAAATTTGAAAAGGCGGTTTTTAGGGCAGGCCTCTTCCTGCCGGTTTTCTAAACCGTTGCTTAAAAAGCACACCCGGCAGGACTCGAACCTGCGACATTCCGCTTAGAAGGCGGATGCTCTATCCAACTGAGCTACGGGTGCTTTTTGTTCTTGGCGGCAGGGGTTTAACCGCTGCGGGGGCGGAAGTCAAAACGGATAGCCTTGGAAAGCGGCGACGGCTTTGGGCTCGCGGGAAAGGCGGGGAAGGGGTTGGATGGGGCATGCAAGCGCCGGGACCGCCTCCCCACCCTCAGGAAATGCAGGATGCCGAGCATTTGAAGCTGCTCTCGATTTTCCACTACGTGCTGGCGGGAATCACGGCGCTGATGGGCTGTTTCCCGATCATTCACATCATGCTCGGGGTGGGGATGGTCACGGGAAGGTTCCCCATGGGTCCTCCGAGCGCCTCTTCACCTCCGAATGAGATGGGGTGGATGTTCATCATCATCGGTGCGATGATCATCCTGCTGGCCTGGGCGTTCGCGGTCGCCCTGTTCCTCGCGGGACGTTGGCTGGGAGCCCGGCGGAATTGGACATTCTGTTTCGTGGTCGCCTGCTTCGCTTGCTTCAATGTTCCCCTGGGTACGGCGCTCGGCGTCTTCACGATGCTGGTGCTCCTGCGGCCCAGCGTGAAGGCCTTGTTCGGCCGCCCGTTGCCCGGCGGCTACTTGAACCGGTAGCGTCCTTCCTCCACACTGACTTCGGGGGGGATGTGCTCGCGCTCGAAGAAATCGTAGCCCTCGCGGAGGTTCTTCCAGAACTCAAGCCACTCGCTTCCTTCGGCCTTTGCCATGCGTTCCGCGGTCATGCGGAAGGGATAGAGGTGGACGCGGAAAAATTCCTGGCCGCCCTGATGCGCGGCATCGCAGAGCGTGTAGATCTCCTCGATCTTCTCGTCCGTCATTGCGAGGCAGCCGATGGAGACCTGATCCCCGTGGATCATGATGAAGCTTCCCGTGCGGCCATCGTGGAGATCGTAGGCGTTCGGGTAGCCGATATTGAAGGCGAGATAGTAGGTGCTGTCCGGCTTCATCGCCCTCGGCGGCACGAAGTAGAAGCCCTCCGGCACCTGGCCGTCCCCCTCCGCGAGCTTCGGCCCGAGTTTTCCGGGAAGGGCCGCGACCTCCCAAGTACGGAAATGCTCGTACTTCCCCGTGTCCCGGCGGCGCACCCACAGTTCGAGCTGCTTTTCCTCTTTGAAGGCGCGGATGAAAACCGGATCGCCGAAATACAAGCCCTTCGCCGAGAGAGCCTTTTCCAGTTCCGGCCGGACGCGATCGGCGGCCGCCTTCACCCGGGCCGGGCCGGGCAAGCTCCTGTTCTCCGATATCGCACTCCCGGACATGCCCTCATCCTGCTTCTTGTCGTCCTCTCCCCGGCAAGCGGAAAAGAAGAGAAGCGGAAGGATGCCTAACAAAAGGGAGCCGCGGGTCATGGGATCGCTGTACAAGCTTGCACGTGCCGTCCCTTTCGTCGCCAGCAGAATCATGAAATGCGGATGAAGTTCGGGTCGCGACTGCCTCAGAAACCTTGCTGGCAGACAGCCGGCAGGCTACATCCCGGCCCATGGCAGCGATCGGGATCATCGGGGGGAGCGGGCTCTACGAAATCGAGGGCTTTGAGAAGGCGGAGGAGCGGGAGATCGAAACGCCGTTCGGTTCTCCATCGGACGCGCTGGTCGGCGGCACCCTGGCGGGGCGGCAAGTGTGGTTCCTGCCGCGGCACGGTCGCGGGCATCGCCTCCTGCCGACGGAGATCAATCACCGGGCGAACCTCTGGGCGCTGCGCTCCTTGGACGTGCGCTTCCTGATCTGCGTCACCGCCGTCGGCAGCCTGAAGGAGGAGTATCATCCCCGCGACATCGTCCTGCCGGACCAGTATTTCGACCGCACCAGCCGGCGGGAGCATCATACGTTTTTCGGCAATGGCATCGTGGGGCACGTTTCCTTCGCCGACCCGGTGAGCGAAGGGATGCGGCGGATCCTGCTGAATGCGGCTCAGGAAGAAGGCGCGCGGGTTCACTTCGGCGGCACCTATGTGAATATGGATGGTCCGGCCTTTTCGACCCGCGCGGAAAGCGAGACGAACCGGAAGCTCGGCTTCGACGTGATCGGCATGACCAATCTCCCCGAAGCGAAGCTGGCCCGGGAAGCCGAGATCGCCCTCGCGACCCTGGCGATGATCACCGACTACGACTGCTGGAAGGCCGAGGAGGGACCGGTGACGGCCGAGGCCGTGATGGGGCACCTGCACGCAAACGTTTCCGCGGCGAAGCGGATCATCTCCCGCGCGATCCCGCTCATTCCGCAAAATGCGGAGTGGCCGGAGCATCGTTCGCTCGATGCCGCGATCATGACGCCGCGTTCGCTTTGGCCGGAGGAATCCCTAGGGCGGCTCCGGCCGATGCTTAGGCGTTTTTTGTGATCAAGTTGTTGGAAATGCAGGCGTGACATCGCCTGCCCGTGGGGTAACCTGCCCAAAATTTTCCGGCCACCACAAGTCGCCATCCTCCATGAAGAATCCGATCGAGACCCTCGGCTACAAGATCCTCAACAGTCCCCAAGAAGGCGAGCCTGGCATGCCGAAGCTCTCTCGCCGTACTTTCATGGTTCTCAGCGCCGCGCTGGGCAGCAGCTGTTCCATGGCCTCGTCCGAGAAGCCGCAGCCGGGCGCGACCGCCTCGGTTGATCCGTCCTCCGTCCCCGCCCGTACGGGGCCGAACCGCGACTACCGCACCCCGAAGGTGCAGGGCCCCGTGCCGCGGAATCCGGACATGAATCTGCCGTCTTCCGGGTCATCGTCCGGCATCACCTTTTCCCGCGTGGCGGTCAGCCAGCCGTACGTCGCCATGACCTTCGACGACGGCCCGCACCCGAAGAACACGCCGCGCCTGCTCGACATGCTGCGCGAGCGGAACATCAAGGCGACCTTCTATGTAATCGGCCGGAATGTGGACCTTTATCCGAACGTGCTGCGCCGCACCGTTTCCGAAGGCCACGAAATCGGCAACCACACCTACACGCACCCGATCCTGAGCAAGCTCAGCGACTCCACGGTGCGGGAGGAACTCACCAAGTGCCGCGATGCCGTGGCGCGCGCCGCCGGCGTCCAGCCGCGCACGATGCGTCCGCCCTACGGCGCCCTGCTCCAGCGGCAGCGCGAGTGGATCCATTCGGAACTCCGCTACCCGACGATCATGTGGTCCGTCGATCCGCTCGACTGGAAGCGGCCCGGAGCCTCGGTCATCACCTCCCGGATCAACAGCGGCACCACGCCGGGAGCCATCATCCTCGCCCACGATCTCCACGCCGGAACCGTGGACGCCATGCCGGCAACGCTCGATGGCCTGCTGCGCAAGGGCTACAAGTTCGTGACCGTGTCCCAACTGCTGGCGATGGCCACGCAGCCGGCGCCCGCCGGTCCGATCGCCGCGGGTCAGTGATTTGCTTGTCGGCTGAGGATTCACGATGCCCGGCGAGCGCTATTTTGCGGTCAGGGACCGCCTGTCGGAACTGCTGAGTTGGATCGGCGATCTCGCAGGCGAGGTCGCTTTGGAAGAAGAGCCGGAACATCCCGTTCCGGTCCTTTCCCGTCCCATACTCATCGCTGCCATCGGGGAGGTGAATGCGGGAAAATCCTCGCTGCTCAATGCCCTCGCCGGTGCGGAGATTTGTCCCAGCGGTGCCGTGCCGGTCACGGGGGACGTGCGGCTGTATCGCTACGGCGAAGATGCGGACCATGCGGCGGACGATTTGCTCGTCGAGTGTCGTCGCGGCGTGGAATACCTGCGCAATTTCGAGCTGCTGGATACACCGGGTACGAACGCGAAGCTGAATGGCCACGCCGCCGTGGCGGAACCGTTTCTGGAGCACGCGGACCTCGTGCTGGTCGTCTTCACCGCCGAGAATCCTTGGACGGCCGCCACTTGGGACGCCGTGTCGCGGCTTTCCCCGGAGGCGCTCTCCCGCACGGCGCTGGTGGTGCAGCGCATTGATCTGAAGCAGCCGCAGGATATCCCGATCATCCTGGGGCACATGCGGGATCTCTCGATGAAGCGGCTCGGCCAGGTGCTGCCGATTTTCCCGCTTTCGGCGAGGTATGCGCTGGAGGCGAAGCAGACCCGGCCGGTGGATGGCGAGGCATGGTCCGCGAGCCGGTTTTCGGATTTCGAGCACTTCATCTCGGAGCGCATCTGCGACTCCATGGACCGGCGGCAAGTGCTGCATGATGCCTATCACCACGCAGCGCGGAAGATCCGCCGCCTGGATTCGCTCTTCGACGTCCAGCGCCGCGGGATGGAGGACGACGGCTATTTCCTTTCCAATATCGAGCGCGAGATGGAGGCCCTCCGGGATTCGTCGCTGGAAGCAGCTCCGGAGGCGCTTGGCGCCGCGCTGGAGCGTTACCGGAGCGAGGTGGACCGGGTGGTGCGTTCGCTCCGGTCACGGCTCGGGTGGTGGCGCTCCTTGGCCCGGCTTTTCACCGGTGATGGCACGGCGGCGGAAATCGAGACGACCTTTGCCGCCCGCATGCAGGAGGTGGCGACCGGATTTGCGAAAGACGATGCGGCCCGTCTCATCGATGCCTGCGCGAAGCATTGGGAGACCGTGCGGCCCCGCGTGGTGGAGCGGATGGGGCTGGAGCCCGGTCCGTGCATGGTGGCAGGGGCGGATCGCGAATCGGTGATCGGCCGGTTTGTCGCCCGTTTGGAGAAAGCGGTGCCGCAGGCGCTGGCCGGCCTGCGGGTGCGGGGCGTGCTGGATCCCTTCATGCGCCGGCGGAATGCCTCGCTCAAAGGCTTCACCGGCATCGGTCTCATGCTCGTCATCGCGGCGGGTGTCTGCGGAACTTTCGGAAATCAGCAACTGGCGGTGGTTCTATTGGGCGCGGCGGTGGCCATCTTCACCCTTGCGGCGGCCATTGCCTGGGTGACCGGGGCGAGAATCGCAGGGGCCTACAAGGACCGTCTTCTTGCAGGCGGAGCCACCTTTGCGGACGGCTTAAAAAGGGATCACGGCGAAGCGATCCGCTTCCTCTTCCGGGACTACTCCAGCAGCTTGATCGAAGTCCGCCGCCAGCTCGCGGCGGCGAAGACGGCACTCCAGCCGCGTCTCGAGCGATCGAACTCCCTCTATATCGCGCTGAAATCGGTGGAGTTGGATCTTTAGTTTGGAGGGCGGGTTTGCAGCCCGCTTGGGAAGCTTTCAATGCGGCTGTCTCCGCTCGATGAGTCTACGTTTCCTGGCGATTCCAAAGCACGAAGGAGCCGGAAGGCAGCTTTAGCGGGTTTCTCGATATATAGCCTCTCACCCATTCGAAGTGTTTCGGACTCCGAATGAGCCTATCCCAATAGTCCGCCTGCCAAAGCGGGCCGCTGCGACCTTCGCGAGCGTTGACCAAGCGTGCTGTATGGCGTTTCCAGGAATGGACTGTTTCACCAAGTGAATGTCCTGTGCCGGGCGCAAAGAGAGCGTGAACGTGATTTGGCATCACCACATAGGAGGAGAGGCGATACCTTGCTCCGTCGAAGTGGTGCAGCGCATCCGCGACGATACGTCCGTTCTCCGGATCCCGCAGCAGACAGGAGCCGCTGCCCACGTCCAACCATTCGTCGATGCGACTTGAGGGACGCTCGTGGTAAGCGGTTTCCGTTTCCCTGTCCCAAGGCTTCGGGTGGTGCCGCAGCCAGATCGCTTGCTGTTGCTCCAAAATTGCCAACCTGGCTTTTGGGAGCGAGTCGGCGAGCCGCCAAGTCACGAAAACCCACGTTTCTTGCTGCTGCCAGTGAGGCAGGTTGTGGAATCGCTTCTCAGTTTCGCCTGAGGGATCAAAGAAAGACTCCACTCTCTAAGAACGGAAATCGTCCCGGGCAGGGATGACAAAGCAATTCTCAAGGAGCGGACGATCAAGTCGCTTCGACCGGGGCGAGACTCCGGCCGGGATATTGTTCCCAAGCGGGTTGCAAACCCGCTCTCCAAACATGTAAGCGGGTTGAAAACCCGCTCTCCAAAATAAAAACCCGGAGGCGTTGCCGCGCTCCGGGTTTGGGGGAGGAAATTTGTCGGGGCTTATTCGCCCGGCTTGTCGGTGCTTCCGCCGCGGCCTTCGCCACGGGGACCGCGCGGTCCGCGGCCGCCAGGGCCGCCCCAGGGAAGTTCCTCGCCGGCGTCAATGGCTGCCTTGCGCTCTTCCGGGCTCAGCTTGCCATCCTTGTCCTTGTCGTATTTTTCAAGGAGTGCCTTGTGCTTGGCTTCCTGGTCCTCGCGCATGGCCTTGCGCTCTTCGTCGTTGAGCTTGCCGTCCTTGTCCTTGTCATACTTCTCCAGAATCTTCTTCTGGGCGGCTTCGCGCATGGCCTTGCGCTCGTCTTCGCTGAGCTTGCCGTCGCCGTCCTTGTCGAATTCCTTCAACACGGCGGGCGGGACCTGGCGAGAGCCGCGGCGTTCGCGCTGTCCTTCGTCCGGCTTCTTCTCATCTTGGGCGAATCCGGCGAGGCTGCTTGCCGCGAGAAGGGCAAAGGCGGTCCAAATCGTCTTGGTTTTCATGATATCGGTTTCGATTGCGTTGATGTTCAGGTGATCCGACGGGTGGCCATCCGTTGTTGCAGGGGAAAACCCGGGCTTTTTGCCAAGGTTGCGCGCGCCGAATGAATTTGCCTCGCGATGCTCGGCCGTCTTGGATTCGCGCGGATGCCGAACGCCGCGCCCGATAATTCAAAACGAGCGACTTTCCTGCGCCGCAGCGCCAGCACGCTCGGGCTCTGGGCTGTCGTCGCGGCGGCATTTGCCAGTCGTCTGGCATGGGCCTACGTGGGGCTGGTCGGCTTGCTGACGGTGATTTCCACCCTGGAGTATTTCCGGATGCTGAAAGCGGGCGGGGTGAAGAGCTTCCCCCGCTACGGGATGTTCCTGGCGGTGGCCTATTCGGCGCTGGTTTACTGGCTGTTGTTAGGAGACGGCAAATTGGCATCCGGCGGCGGGATCGAGCTTCCGCAGGGGGTCGATGGCGCGGCGATCTTCGCGGCGATTGCCGGGGCATTTTTCCTCCAGCTCCGCTTTCCGATCCGTGGCCTCGAGGCTTTGCAAGCGGTGGCGGTCAACCTTCTGGGCTTCGTTTACCTCGCCTTCCTCTTCAATTTCTCCGCGCGGCTGATCTTCCTTGTTCCCGGCGACGGGCAAGTGCCCGGAGCGATGGTGCTGCTGTGGATGATCGCGGTGACGAAATTCACCGACATGGGGGCCTACATCGTCGGCTCCGCGATCGGGCGTCACAAGATGATCCCGCACGTGAGTCCGGGCAAGACATGGCAGGGATTCGGGGGCGCGCTGCTCTTTTCCCAACTCGCCGGTTGCGGGCTTTTCGCGCTCTTTCCGGAGCAGCTGGCCATCTTCAAGAACTGGGGCCACGTGGTCGTGCTCGGCTTCATTCTCGCCCTGCTCGCGGTGGTCGGCGATCTCGCGGAGAGCGTCGTAAAGCGCAGCCTCAACGTGAAGGATTCCGGGACGATGCTTCCTGGCATCGGGGGTGCGCTGGATCTGATCGATAGCCTGTGCTTCACCGCACCGGTCCTGTATTTTTACATCAAATGGGTGCTGCTCTGAACGCTCCGCGCGAACGCAAGAAGGTCGTCCTGCTCGGTTCCACCGGATCGATTGGCCGGTCCACGCTCGAAGTGGCACGGCTGCTGCCGGAGCGCATCGAGCTCGTTGGACTCGCCGCAAATGGCAGCGTGGAAGCGCTCGCCGCCCAAGCCCGCGAAACGGGAGTCAAGAAGGTGGCGCTGCACGATACCTCGCGGGTCGAGGAATTGCGCGGCCTGCTGCCGGCCGACGTGACCATCTTTTCCGGCCCCGAAGGTTTGGCGGAACTCGCCACGCTGGATGAGGCGGACATGGTGCTGGTCGCCATCGTCGGCACCGCCGGGCTTCATCCCGCCTTGGCCGCCATCGAGGCGGGAAAGGATCTCGCCGTGGCCTCGAAGGAGATCCTGGTGATGGCAGGAGAGGTCGTCACGGCCGCCGCGGAGAAAAAGGGAGTCAAGCTGCTGCCCGTGGACAGCGAGCACAATGCGATCTTCCAATGTCTCGACGGCCACCGTGGCGGTGAAAAGGAGGTCTCGCGGCTCATTCTCACCGCGTCCGGCGGTCCTTTCCGCACTTGGCCTGCCGAGAAACTGTGCGATGTCACGCTGGAGCAGGCGCTGAAGCATCCCACCTGGGACATGGGGCGCAAGATTACGATCGATTCCGCCACGCTCTTCAACAAGGGCCTCGAAATGATCGAGGCCCGCTGGCTCTTCGGCATCGGCATGGAACGCATCGATGTCGTGGTGCATCCGCAGAGCATCGTTCATTCGATGGTCGAGTTCATCGATGGCTCGGTGCTCGCGCAGATGAGCAAGACGGACATGTGCTTTCCGATCCAGTACGCGCTGACTTGGCCGGACCGGGTCGCGGGTGGCTTGCAGCCGCTGGATTTCGGCACGCTGGCCCGATTGGATTTCGAAGAACCCCGCCATGCGGATTTCCCGGCGCTGAAGTTGGCAAGGGACGCAGGGCTGATGGGAGGAACCCTGCCCGCCGTTTTCAATGCCGCGAACGAAGTTGCGGTGGATGCGTTTATTGCCGGGAACATCCGTTTTCCGGACATCTGGCTGGTGGTGGGGGAGACCATGCACCGGCATCAGGTCGCTCCCGCTTCTTCGCTGGAGGCCGTGATCGCCGCGGACGCTTGGGCGCGGGAAAAGGCAGGGGAATACACCCGCGAAGCTTTCGTCGCGAAGTAGTCCGCCCAGGACCGAGCGGACGATGTCGGTCGGACTACCTGTTTGACGCGAGTGCTGCCATCGTCTCCCATCCCCGCCATGCGGAAAGCCGAGGCGGATAAGAAGCGCGACGTGAAGGGAGGGATCGGCTGGGTGCTGTCCTACGTGCGTCCCCATCGAAAGATCTTCATTCCTTCGGTGATCGCGTTGTTCGTGACCGCCGGCCTTTCACTGGCCTTTCCGTGGTTCCTCAAGGACCTGGTGGGTGATCCGGCCGATGCGTGGAAACGTGGTGTCGACGCAGCGGCCACGAGCCGGAAGGCGGACGCCAAAATCGTCTGGCTGCTCGTCATCCTCGCTGTCCAAGCCTTCATCGCCTACTGGCGCGTCCGCGGTTTCACCCGTTCCGGAGAGGGAGCGCTGAACGATCTGCGCCGCGATCTCTTCGCGCATTTGCTCAAGCTGCCGGTGCCGTTTTTCCAAGATCAGCGCTCGGGTTCCCTTAGCAATCGCGTGTCGACGGACCTCGGTACCGTTCGCGAAACCTTGCTCAATACCCTTCCCCAGGCAGCGCGTCACAGCGTGGTGCTGGTGGGTAGCCTCATCCTCATCTTCTATTTCTCGTGGAAGCTTTCGCTGGTGATGCTCGCGAGTGTTCCCGTGGTCGTTCTTGCCGTGGCGATTTCGGGACGGCGGGTGCGGAAGCATTCGCGCGAGGCGCAAGATGCCTTGGCGGAGTCGGGCATGGTGATGGAGGAAAGCGTGCAGGGCATCGCCGACGTGAAGGCCTTCTCGAACGAGAGCTTCGAGGCAGCTCGTTACGATCGTGCCTTGGACCGCTTCTTCGATGTGACCTTGCGCGGGGCCAATGCGCGGGCGGCTTTCCTTTCCTTCGTCATCTTCGCGATGTTCGGCACCATTGGTGGCGTCGCATGGTACGGCTCGCACATGCTGGCGAGCGGCGCGATCAGCCAGACGAACTTCATGGCATTCATTCTCTTCAGTGTCTTCGTCGGTGCTTCGCTTGGCTCGATGCCGGAGATCATCTCGCAATTTCAAGCGATGTCCGGCGCGACCGAACGCCTGCGGGAATTGATGGCGGAGTCTCCCGAGTCCAGCGGTTCGCTTGCGGTGGGGAAACTCGCGGGTGGCGTGACTTTCGAGAATGTCTCCTTCCGCTATCCGTCCCGCCCCGAGGCACCGGTCCTGGACGAGCTTTCATTCACTGCGGAGCCGGGCAAGCGCATCGCTTTGGTCGGACCCTCCGGTGCGGGGAAGTCGACGGTGTTTTCGCTGATCCTGGGCTTCAACCGGCCGGAGAGCGGACGCATCCTCTTCGATGGCAATGATGCCGCGGATCTCCGGCTTGCATCGCTGCGCCACCAGATCGCCGTGGTTCCGCAAGAGGTGATGCTCTTCGGTGGCTCGATCCGCGAGAATATCGAATACGGCCGTCCCGGGGCTACCGCCGCGGAGATCGAAGAAGCGGCGAAGCAAGCGAACGCGCATGATTTCATCGCAGCCTTGCCGGAAGGTTACGACACCACTGTCGGTCCTCGCGGCGTGAAGCTTTCCGGTGGCCAGCGCCAGCGCATTGCGATCGCCCGTGCGATCCTGGCCGATCCGCGTGTGCTGCTTCTGGATGAGGCGACCAGTGCGCTTGATACCGAAAGCGAACGCCTCGTGAACGAAGCGCTGGAGCGCCTCATGAGAGGTCGCACCAGCCTTGTCATCGCGCATCGTCTCTCGACCGTCCGGCATGCCGATTCGATCCTCGTCCTGAATCACGGTCGCCTGATTGAAAGCGGCACACACGAGGAGCTCATCGCCCGCCGCGGCACCTACCATCTCCTCGCCGAGACGCAGTTGCTCTGAGCCCGGGACCGCGGAACTCCCGTTCCGCATGAACGGTTCTATAGGGTCGAAAGACCGTTCGCCGCGAGTTGAAAGCCCGCTCTCCCGACACTTTCGCCAAGTGGAATGATCCCGCTTGAGTGGAATGCGATTCATTCTTTCATAGGCGCGATCCATCCAACTACTCTCCACCATCATGAAAACGTGGCACTACCACAGCGCGTCCGGCTCTACCGCTACCACCTCCGAGGAGAATCTCGCCGAGCTCGTCGAGGGCGGTACGCTAACTCCGCAGACACTCGTCTGGACCCAAGGCATGGCCGGATGGGAGCACGCGGCCAAGGCGCTGCCGGATCTCTTCAAAGGTGCCGGTGCGCCGCCGCCGCTGCCTCCCGGTGGTTCCCCTCCTTCTCTTTCCGGGAAGCGTTCCCATGAGATCGACTACGAGATCATCGGTGAGTCGATCCAGATGGTGGAGATCGAGCTCGATCCCAGCGAGACGGTGATCGCCGAAGGCGGCGCGATGAACTACATGGAAGACGGTATCGCCTTCGAAACCAAGATGGGCGATGGCTCGACGCCGGACTCCGGCTTCATGGGCAAGCTCATGGCCGTGGGCAAGCGCGCTCTAACCGGCGAGTCGATCTTCATGACCCATTTCACCAACCGTGGCAGCGGCAAGAAGAAGGTGACCTTCGCCGCGCCTTACCCGGGCACCGTGGTGCCGGTGGACCTCCATCAGTACGGCGGTGAACTGCTCTGCCAGAAGGATGCTTTCCTCTGCGCCGCGCTCGGCACCCAGCTCGGCATCGCCTTCAATCGTAAACTCGGCGCGGGCCTCTTCGGCGGCGAAGGCTTCATCCTCCAGCGCCTGCAGGGCGATGGCATGGCCTTCGTTCATGCCGGCGGCACGGTGGTTCGCAAGGAGCTGAAGGGCGAAAAGCTCTTCGTCGATACCGGCTGCCTGGTCGCCTTCACGAAGGGCATCAACTACGACATCCAGCGCTCGGGGAACTTGAAGTCGATGGTCTTCGGAGGAGAAGGTCTCTTCCTCGCCACCTTGCAAGGTCACGGCACGGTGTGGCTGCAGAGCATGCCCTTCTCGCGCCTCGCCCAACGGATCACTGGCATGTATGCCAGCGGCAAGGATCAGGGCTCGGTGATTGGCGGCCTTGGCAATCTCTTCGGGGATTGATGGATCGTCGCGATGAGTTTGTCCTTGGGGCGGGAGCATCGGCTCCCGCTTCAAGGGCGCTCTCGCTTGAGCTTGCTCCCCGGCTTCACCGCTTCCCGTCCAACCGTGCCCACATGCCGATGTCCTGCAGCCAGCACGCGATGCTCGTCTTGCTCTTTGGTCACCTTGTGGATCATCGGACCTCTTCTTTGGCGGCGGACGGTTTGATGATCATGATGATCCCGGCGATGAGAAGGAACCAGTCCCGGATCCCGAGGCTTTTCATGTGGAAGATCGCGATGTATCTCCAAGCGACGAAAAGGAGGGCGATCACCCCGATGACCCGCGGAAGAATCTTCGCGACCTTCGGCTCTTGAAAACGGGACATTGCGCGACATTCGGTCACGATGCTTTCAAGTGCATGGTCGTCAAGGAGCCCCTGCATGCCTTCCTGTTCGAGCTGCTTCCTGATCTTTTGCTTGGAGAGGCCTTTTGCGGCCAATTCCTTGGCTCGGACTCTTGCGTCTTCCCGGATGAACATGAGGACATCCAAGCTACGTCGTCGGCGTCTGACCAGACAGACATTCGGGGCTCTTCCGGACGAAGGAGTCTAGGGGTCGTTGTGTCGTTCCCAAGCGGCGTTTCCAAGCAGGATCAGGCCGAGCACGACGCATTGAAACCCATAGCGGAAGACGAATGGATTCCTGCTCCACCACATGAGAAATCCTCCCCACAGCAGGATCGCGATGCCCACCCCGACTTGAAGGCGCAACGATATCCTCTTGGGGATCAAGCCATCCAGATAACGTCCCTCGTTCCATAGCTCATCAAGGCGGTAATCCTCCAGTTGGCCGGCCAAGCCCTTCTTCGCGAGGCGCTTGCGGATTTCCCATTTTGAATGGCCTTTGATGGCCCATTCCCTTGCCAGCTCGATCGCTTCCTTGCGGGACGTCATGATGGCTTCTTCTGCAGTTGCCATGGCTTATGAATAGCAGACAGCGGGCGGGAGTGGACTACAAAGCCTCGCGTCTCTTGTACTCCTCAGCCAGCATGTCTTGGAGTTTAGACCCCGAACCGTGCCTTCACCGCCTCCCGCTTCAGGCGTAGCTCACGCCATTCGTTGACGAGCCGGCTTGCTTCGATCACCCCGCAGCCGGCGGGCAAGATCACGTCTTTGCCCGACCACCAGATCCCCCGGATCGCAACGATCGCATGGAACTCGCCATCGAGGATCGCTCCGAAAGGGGCACCGAAGCCCTCGGGCGTGCCGAGCCTCCGGCGCCACGCGATGAGTTGATCCATCGTCTCTCGTGTGCGGGGCAGGGGACCGAGCGCGGGGGTCGGGTGTAAGCGCTTCACCAGGGCATCCGGCGATTCATTGCCGCTGAGTTCGACTTCGATCGGGGTGTGGAAATGGACGATCGAACGCAGCTCCATGATGCCCCGGGGTCCACGCCGGACGTGGCCGATGTCGCTCAGCTTCGCGACGATCGATTGCGCCACGTACTCATGCTCGCGGATTTCCTTTTCATCCACCGCCAGCACATCGCGCTCCTCGCTGCGGGCGGTTCCCGCCAGAGCCATGGTCTTGAGCAGGCCGCCTGAAACGGACAGCAAGCGCTCCGGCGATGCTCCCGCGAAGCCGGCCTCCCCGTCGGAGAAGCCATAGGCGAAGAGCGGCGAGTCGCAAGCGGACGCGGCTGCCAGGAAATCGAGCCCGGGGGGCGATTCGAGGGTTCCCCGCTCGACGACCACCGGAACGGTTTTCTCGAAAGCTCCTGCACGGATGGATGCGCTGATTTCCTGGAATACGGCGGCGAATTCCGAGGCTTCCGGGGCTTCCCAGGCACAGCTGCCCCATCCGCTTGAGGGGCCGAGGTGATCACCCGCGGTACCTTTCGGGATGACCTCCCAGCGGGCGGGGATCCACCACGGTGCGGTGGAAGTGAGTCCGAAATCATTCCGGTAAAACGCGACGCTCGATTCAGGTACGGTGTTTGTCGTACGAAATGGACCGTATCCGACAAGCATCCGGTCGTCCGGCAGATCGAGGAAGGCGATGCTCCCGTCCATCACGCGTTCGGCCCTCCTTCGCGCAGGCGGTCAATCTCCTCGCTCATGGCTCCGGTCAATTGCTCCAGCTCGTTCAGGCGCTCCTGAACCCGTGTTGTCTTCAGCCCGTGCATCGCGAAACCGATCGAAAAGAGCAGCAGGGAAGCGGGAATCATCATGATCATCACCGGGAGAAAGTTCATATTGGGAGCGGAGGTGCCCCTCGACGATTGGTCGATCAATATCCACATGAAAACCCCGTAAGCCACGATACCCAGAGTGATTCCGACCATCGCGGTCAGCATGGTCCACCAGGCTCCGTTCCTGCCCGCTTGCCTCAATCCGACCACGCCGGTCCAGAGCCCGGTAAGGATCGCGACGAACACCACAATCGCGATGAGGGAAAATCCTGCAACGGCCATGCCTGATCCAAGCCCCTAGGCTCCTTCCCGTCAATCGCCCGACTGCTTCGTCCAGGCGCTCAGCCGATCCTCCAAGGAGTTCATGGACGGAAGCAACTCCGCCATCGCGGGGTCGGCTTTCCATCGGTTCACCGCCGCAAGCGCCGCGCGATCGTCTGCAGCCACCTGCCCGCGGTCGAAGGGCTTGGGAGACTTTCCATAGAGCCGGTAACCGGTCGTGGCACTGCGCAGCGGATAGAGATCGAGAAACTGCTGCTTCTCCGCCAGCGGAACGGAGGGATCTTTCAAATAGCCCTCCACGCTCCCCGCCTGGCTTTCGTCGGAGATGGTGGCGCGGGCCATCAGCCCGGCCCTGAGTTCCGGCTGATCGGCAAAGAGGGAGCTGTCCTTCGCAAGGATATCCACCAGCACGCCGGGCGACTTCGCCGCGGTCTCATGGATGGCCATTTCCCCGGCGACCAAGGCGGGGGGCGACGCGTCCATCCAACGGGCCAAAATCTCCGCCGTACCGGGCGATGAAACCACGCGGGCCAGATCCAGGGCCTCCACGAATCCTTCCCGGGTCTGCCATTCGGGCGTCGAGAGAAGCTTGGTAAAATGAGCCTGCAATTCTTCGTCCGATGCTCTCCATGGTCCCTCCATCAGGAGGGGCTTCAAGGCCATGGCATACTCCTCCGCGGAGGAGGTGCTGGCCAGGACCTCACGGGCGATTTCCACCGCGAGGTCCGGGTCGGCGATCGCGAGGACGTCGAGCAGGAAGACCCGCATCGTGGGCCAACCCCGGAGATTGCCGCCGGGCCCGACCTCAAAGCGGAGGCCGGTCTTGGCATCCTGGCCGTTTTTCAGGAGTTGGCCGATCGACTGGGCGACCTCGTGCAGATCTTCCTGCAGCCATTCTCCCTTCAGGTCCGCCAGCTGCCTGCGGATCAATTCCGGATCTGCCGATTCATCGCAGTTCGCGAGGACGCTGTTCCAATCGCTGGTGATTGTCCGGTGGCGAGAGGACGGCTGGAGGGCGGGGTTCTCTCCTGGAGAAACGACCGCTTCTCCGGACGCGTCTCTCCCGGGCCCGGCGGCCAAGCCCCACCAGAGCAGACCGCCGGAGATCACGGCGGCTACTCCACCGATGAATCTGCGGGAGATGATCACTCGCCGGAATTCACTTCTTTGTCGGCGGACACGATCTCGAGTTCGAGTCGCGTCACGACGCACGGATCCTCGGTCAGGCGGTCTTGAACGAGCACCTGCCAGTTCCCGACGGGCGAGGCATCTTCAAAGGCTTCGCTGATATCGAGGTCGTCGATGACCAGATCGTCTTCGCCCGCACCTTGGCCATCGTGGATGATCGCGAAGGTTCCGTCCGGACCGAGGACTGCGACGATGAGGTCCCCGCGGTGACCGGTGGTGATGGTGAGATCGATGTAGGCGGCACCCACCGTGCTCTCCTCCTCAAACCGGAGGCACTTCAGGGGAATTCTCGTCCAGCGGTGCACGCCGTCCGGGATCTTCTTCGGCTTGTTCATCACCATTCGGCAGGTGTTGGTCGAGATCGTCGGGACTGCCTTCACGGACTTCCTTGGATCGCCGATGGCGGGTGCTGCCGCACGCAGGAGCGATTTCACGGTGGAGGTCATCCCGTAAACGCCTGCCTCGGAGGGGCGCCCGGAGACCAGCAGGCCGGACACTCTCCACTGCGCGGAGTCATCCTGGCTCCAGACCGGTCCGCCGCTGTTGCCGGGACCGGTGGAGATGTGCGTGGCGTAAAGGTAGTTGGTGAGCGTGGGGCGGAAAGGAGTGAAATCCGGCTCGGTCGAGTGGAGGAAAAAGCCCCCGTCCTCACCCGTGTAGTCGAGCAGGGCGGGATAGCCGGTAATCATCGAAAGCTTCGGCTTTTTGAGATTGGCGGATCCCTTGAAATCGATCGGTGCCGCAGCTCCCGTGATGAAATCTTCCAGTCCCCAAGCCAGCGAGATGTCGCGGGCGAAGGCACCTTGCGAGTCCGTTCCATGCTCGGTCACGACATTCGAGTAGCCGGTCCAGCGGAAGTAGCCGCGGGATTTTGTCGCGGTGCCCAAGCCTGGATCGCCATCGGCGCTATAGCCGCCGACCCATTCGGGAGGCAAAGTCCAAACCATCTTTTCATCGTCGAAAAGCAGGTGGGAGGCGGTGAAAAAGAGCTTCGGGTCGCTCGCGACAACTCCGCTCCCGCGGAACAGATCACCGGACCTGTCCTCGGAAAAGACAATGCCGGTGTAGCGGTAGGGCTCCGCCGTCAGAAGGCCGCTATCGACCTTTTGCGAGGAATTTGTTTTGGGCGGGTCCTGGGCCAGCGCGTAGAGCGATAGGCCCAACAGCACGAAGGGAGGCGTGGCGAACTTCACGGGATGGGTGTGTAAGGTGTGTGAACAGCACGCATCCCTTAAATTTTTAGAAAACTAATGTCAAGGCGCTGGATCTCGCGCTTATCTATCCTTCCTTATCCAAGAAGCCTTTGGTGCCGGGCGGGTTAGGTGCCGGGGAGTTCTGCTGATTTTTTGGAAACAGGGGGTGGGTTTTGTGTTTTCGGAGGCGCCCTAGCTGGCACTTTCCATGCAATTGAACCAGCGACCATATGACAAACTTTTGGTCGGCTGTAGTTGGTTTAACCTCGACCCTTGAGCGGCGATGGTTTGTGATAGCAAACAAGTTTTCTTCGGAGGCCAGCCTTAGGAAGCTCGAAAAACCCCAACCTCCCACCCAAACCCTTATGACGACTCGACTGCAGCTCGTGTCCACCGGCGTCTCCTGCGCCCTCCTGATTGGTTCCGCCTCCTCAGCCTTCGCCACCCTCTGGGACGGCTCCACCTCCACCGATTGGAATGACGATACCAATTGGGCTGGCGACGCCGGAACCGGCGGTAGCAACGCCATCATCAATACCTCGACCGGCAATCTCGCCACGATCTCGGCGAATATTGTCGCGACTCCCGTCGATATCATCGTCGGCGGTGGGGCTGGAACGAACGGTATCCTCAATCACACGGCCGGCACTGCCCAGACCGGCGGTGGCAACTGGATGTTCGTCGGCACCGATGCTGGAACCGGCAAATACAATTTGGCCGATACCAACACGGCGGGCGGCGGCATCAGCGGCTTCGCCCAAGGCAGCGGCAGTCTGACCGTAGGGGGGCGCCTCTATGTCGGCGGATTCAACGCGGGCGGTGCGAATGGCACCGTGAACGTGAATACCACCGGCACCATGGCGATCGGAAGCCAGCTTCAGGTGGGAGCGGGTGGCAGCACCGGCGTCTTCAATCTTGAAAACGGCACCGTGACTACGGGCGGTAGCTGGGTGGAGTTCGGCAACGGCGTGAATGCCCACGGCACCCTGAACATGACCGGCGGCTCCATCACCAAGAGCGGATCCGACCACTGGATTTTCGGATCGAACGGTGGCATTGGCATCGGCAACCACAGCGGCGGGGCGATCTCGATCAACAACGAGTTCTGGATCGGCCAAGCAGCGGGCTCCACCGGAACGTACAACCTTAGCAACACGGGTTCGATGACCGTGAACAGCTGGGTGGCCATCGGCCGGGAAGGTGGCAATGGGACCATGAACATGACCGGCGGTACCTTCACCAAGACGGGTGGGGGAAACTTCATCGTCGGTGACAATTCCCAAGGACTTTTCAATCAATCCGGCGGCGCGCTCTCGATCAACGGCGAGTTGTGGGTTGGCCAAGGCGGCGGGGCGACCAATGCCAACTACAACCTCAGCGCCGGCAGCGTCTCGGTGAACAACTGGATCGCCGTCGGACGGAATGGCGGAACCGGCACGCTGACGATGACCGGCGGCACCCTGACGAAGACGGGAGGCGGAAGCATGACCATCGGTGGCGGCGGAACCGGTACCGTCAATGCCAGTGCCGGCCTGATCGACATCCAATCGGGGAACATCTATGTGGGTGAAGTGGGGAATTTCTCCTCATCGCTCACCGTGTCGGGAACTGCCGAAGTTCGGGCAGCCAAGGTGATGCTCGGCGTGGTTGGCACCACCACGGGCACCGCGAATCTGGATGGAGGTACCCTGAAGACCACGCAGATTAGCAGCGGCATCTTTGATGACGGACGGGTCACGGATCCCGATGCCAGCGCGACCACCACGGCCAACGTCCACTTCAACGGAACGCAGATCGTCGCGACCGGCAGCAACGCGGCCTTCATCTCGAAGCTCGACCTGGCCAACATCAAGGTCGGCGGACTGAAGATCGACAGCAACGGCAATACGCTCGCGACGAACCAAGTCTTCTCCGGGACCGGCGGTCTAACCAAGTCGGGGACCGGTAGCCTGACCCTCGAAGCCGGCAACAGCTACACCGGCAAGACGACCGTTCAAGGCGGCACGCTGGCTCTTTCCAGCACCGGCGGTATCGGCGCTTCCACGACGATTGAGATTCAGGGCAATGCCGTACTCGATGTTTCCGCAGTGAGTGGCTGGACCCTCGGCGTCGGACAGACCCTGCAAGGAAGCGGGACCTTAACGGGGGGGGCGGGAGGAGTGACGCTCACCGGACAGGTCAATCCGGGGACCTCGCCGGGAACCTTGACCTTGAACACCTCGGCGACGCTGACCGGCTTGCTGAATGCAGAGGTCACCGGAGGCGGTTCGACAGCGGATCTGCTCGATGTGAACGGCACGCTGGATCTTTCCGGAGCCACGCTGAATCTCACCAACACCGGGGCTTTCGTCCTTGGCGACAAGTTCACGCTGATCGCTTACAACGAGCTGAACGGAACCTTCACCAACTACGCGACCGACGACACGGTCTATAACATCGGCGGGCAGTCCTGGTTGTTGAACTACGACGACAGCCTGCCCGGTCTCAATGGCGGCGGTGACCTCCTGACTCCGGGGCCGGACTACGGCTACGTCACCCTCACCGCGGTGCCGGAGCCAACGGCGATCTTCCTAGGAAGTATCGGCATGCTTGCCTTGATGCGCCGCCGCCGCTCCTCGTAAACCGAGTTCTCAAAGAGCCGCGCTTCCGCAAGGGAGCGCGGCTTTCTTGTCGGGAGAGGAGGGGTGCAACCCGCTTGGGAGAGCAAGAGGCGAGGGTTTGCCTTTGGTGGGCACGAAGCGGCTTGAAAAGCCGCTCTCCTCATTCCTCCGGATCCTTCGCCGTCGGCAGCTTCGCGACTTCGTCCAAGAGGTTCACGATTTCCACCCCGCGTTCGGCGGAGCCGTCGTGTCGGAACGAGAGCACCGGAGTGGACTTGAGGACCACCCGCTTGGAGATCTTCCTTTGGATCGCGCCGTGGTCGTTGTTCAGCTTTTCCAAGACGGGGGCCACCTTGCCACCCAGGACGCCGATCCACACTTTCGCCTCCTTGATGTCCTGCGTCGTCTCCACCGCATTCACGGTGACGAGCGCGCCGTTCCACTCGTAGTCCTTCTGGACCACGGTGCCGATCTCACGCTTCAGCAGTTCGTTGACCCGATCGATGCGGTGGCTCATGGCAAGACAGAAGACTAGAAGACGAAAGACGCAAGACGTGAAAATACGGGGAAACGGCCGGAACAGCCGGAAGACTCAAGTCCTGCGTCTCGAGTCTTCCCGTCTTGCGTCCCTTACAGCGTCTGCGGGATCTTCTCGAGCGTGTAGCACTCGATGACGTCGCCTTCCACGTATTCGTTGAACTCGCCCAGGCGGATACCGCATTCCATGCCCGACTTGACCTCTTCCACTTCGTCTTGGAAGCGGCGGAGGGTGGACATCTTGCCGTCGAAGACCGGCACGCCACCGCGGATGACGCGAGCGTGGGCCTTGCGGTGGATCTTGCCGTCCTTGACGTAGGAGCCGGCAGCGCGGCCCTTCGACTTGGAGAGCTTGAAGACCATTCTCACCTCGGCGTGACCGATGATGTTCTCGCGGGTCAGCGGCTCGAGCATGCCGAGCATGGCCTCGCGGACCTGATCGATCAGTTCGTAAACGATCGAGTAGAGCTTCACTTGGACACCCTCGGCCTTGACCGCCTTCACCGCGTTGGCTTCCACCTTCACGTTGAAACCGAGCACGACCGCATCCGCGGAGCTGGCCATCTGGATGTCGCCTTCCGTGATCGGACCGGCGCCGGCGATGATGATCTGAGCGGTGACCTTGTCGGACTGGATGTCGCCGATCGCCTTGCGGATCGCCTCGACGGAACCCTGCACGTCGCACTTCAGCACGAGCTTGAGGATCGCCTTGCCGGTGCCTTCGATGACGTTGGAGAAGAGATCCTCCATCCGGCTCTTCTGGGTCATCTTCAGGCGCGAGTTGCGCAGATCGAGCTGGCGCTCATCGGCGAGCTTCTGGGCGGCGCGGATCGAATCCATCTCCACCAGTTCGTCGCCCACGTTCGGCATCTCTTCGAAGCCGACCACCTCGACCGGCGTGCCGGGCTTGGCTTCCTTGACCTGTTCTCCACGGTCGTTGATCAGGGACTTCACCTTGCCGGCGAAGGGTCCGCAGATGAACGGCGTGCCAACCTTCAGCGTGCCGGTTTCGACGATGACGGAAGCCGTCGCGCCGCGACCTGGCTGGACGCGAGCCTCGATGATGGCCGCGCGGGCATTGCCCCTTGGGTTCGCCTTGAGTTCGAGAACTTCAGCTTGGAGAGCCAGCAGTTCGAGGAGATCCGGGATGCCAGCTCCCGTGAGAGCGGAAATCTCGACGAACTCCACATCGCCACCGAAATCGACGGTCTGCAGGCCCTTCTCGGCGAGCTGGGTCTTCACCCGCTGCACGTTCGCGCTCGGCAGGTCGATCTTGTTGATCGCGACGATGATCGTCTTCTTCGCGTTCTTCGCGTGTTCGATCGCTTCCAGCGTCTGCGGCATGATGCCGTCGTTGGCGGCGACCACGAGCACCACGATGTCCGTGATATCCGCGCCGCGGGCGCGCATGTCGGAGAAGATCGCGTGACCCGGCGTGTCGATGAAAGTGATCGGCTTTCCTTCGTGCTCCACCTTATAGGCGGCCACGTGCTGGGTGATGCCGCCCGCTTCACCGGCGGTGATGCGGGTCTTGCGGATGTAGTCCAGCAGGGAGGTCTTCCCGTGGTCCACGTGGCCCATGATCGTGATGATCGGCGGGCGGAGCTGAAGCACGTCTTCCGGCTCGTCCTGAGGCGCTTCGGGTTCGACGACAACTTCCTCGACCTTGTGAACGCCGCCACCCTTCTCGCGCTTCTCACGCTCGAAGACGAAGCCGTGGAGATCGCAAACCTTGGCCGCGATTTCCGGTTCGATCGCTTGGTTCGGCGCGACGAAAACCTGCAGCTTGATCAGATCGGCGAGCAGCACGAAGGGCTTCAAGCCCATGCGTGCGGCGAGCTCGCTGACGATGATCGGCGGCTTGATGCTGATGAAATTGCCCGTGTCTTCCGGTTCGGCCGGTTCTTCCTCTGCCGCCGGAGCGGGGACGGGTGAAACGGTGGATGCCGGGGGAGGGGTGGGAACAGGTGCCGGAGCGACAGGTTCCTCTTCCTCCAAAAGCTTTGAGATGACAGGAAGCACCGCTTTTCCGGACTGCTCGGTCTTCCGAACTCCGGAGCGCTTCTTCTTTCCGCCTTCGTCGAAGATATCGAGGGCGTTTGCCTTGGCCGCGTCGAGCTTGCTTGGTGGCTGGGGTGTGGTCTCCGGAGCTTGTGCGGCAGAGCGCTGGCGCTCGCGTCGCGAGGGTGCCTTCGGCTGCTCGATCAGGTCGAGAACCTTGCGTTTCGGAGGAGTGCTATCGCTGCTATCTTTAGCCATCAGGCGGGTCGTGTCGTCGTTTCGAGACCTGCTTCAGGTCCCGGGGTAGAAAATCAAATCAAGCGGAGGCGTGAGCCTTGGCGCGGGCGAGGATGTCGTTCGCGCGCTCTTCGGAAACCTCAAGGTTGGCGGCGATATAATCAACCGGCATTTCGGCGACGATTTCCGAGCTCATGCCGCCTGCGCGGAAAAGCTTGTCGGCCAGATCATCGTCCAGACCGAGCTGTTCGGCGATCGAGTGCGCGGCACCGGCGATCTTTTTCTCGAACTGCTCCAGCTTGCTCTCGTCCTTGCGCACCTGCACGTCCCAGCCCATGAGGCGGGAGGAGAGGCGGGCATTCTGGCCGCGGCGGCCGATCGCCTTGCTCAGGTCTTCTTCGTCCACAGTTACGTGGATCACGCGGTTTTCCTGATCGATCGTGACCGAGCGCAGGGTGGCGGGCTTGAGCGCCTCGCGGACGAATTCTTCCGGATCATCGCTCCAGCGGATGATATCCACCTTCTCGTTGTTCAGCTCGCGGACGATGTTCTTCACGCGTGCGCCCCGCAGGCCCACACAGGCGCCCACCGGGTCCACCTTGTCGTCGGTGCTCCAGACAGCGACCTTCGTGCGGTAGCCGGCCTCGCGGGCGATCCCGCGGATTTCCACGGTGCGGTCAGAAATTTCGTTCACTTCGGCTTCGAAGAGACGGCGGACGAAATTCGGATGGCTGCGGGAAAGGATGATCTCCGGTCCACGGCCTTCGTTTTCCACCGCCACCACATACGCGCGGATGCGGTCGCCGATGTTGTATTCCTCCGTCTGCACCCGCTCGCGGGAAGGCATCATGCCCTCGAACTTGCCGAGGTCGATCAGCACGTCGCTGCGGTCGAAGCGTCGGACGGTACCGGAGACGATGTCTCCCGCGCGGTCCTTGAACTCCTCGTAAATCATCTCCTTCTCCGCCTGGCGGAGGCGCTGCATCATCGTCTGCTTCGCCGTCTGCACCGCGATGCGGCCGAAGTCCTTCGGAGTGACGTCGAATTCAAGGATGTCACCCGGCTGGACGTCGGGCTTGCGGCGCGAAGCGAGCTTCACCGGCACCTGGTTGAACTTGTCCGTCTGCTCATCGTCGGCTACCGCCGTCAGACTCGCGAAAATGCGGGTTTCGCCTTTCTTGGTATTCACGTCGGCACGCAGCACCTCAATGGCGTCGGCTCCCGGAACCATTTTGCGATAAGCGGAAATGAAGGCGTACTCGAGCGCGGCAATGACCTTGTCACGGTCAATGCCTTTTTCTTTCTCGTAGTAATCGATGAGTGCGACGATGTCGTTGGTCATGGCGGGCAGTGCGGCGCGTAGCGCTCCGTATGTCCAGAGACGCAAAAGAGCGGGTATTTCGACCCACTCCTTCGTGTCGGAAGATTGATCGGCGGGGGCATAAGGCGGAAACCCTTGACTTGCAAGCCGAATCTCCCGCGGAGATTAGCCCCGCAGCGGCCGCCACCGCAAGTTCCGGAATTCCCCCGTGCTCTGCCAAGTCGCCAGCCCGAAGGGGGCGCAGCAGTCGATCGGCCCCGGCCGTAGGGAGAGCTTGCGGCCGGTGGTATCGATTCCGAGTACCTGCTCCCCATCGATCCACGCGTCGATCCGCTCCTTTTGCCGCCTCAGACGCAGACGATACCAGCGCTCTTTTTCAAATGGCCGATGGAGGGCGGTTTCGTTTTCCGCGGCGTCCTTCCCGTCGATGGACGAGATTCCCACCAGGCTGCCGCCCCAGCCGCCGACGATCCACGTGACACTTTCTCCCGAGCTTCGGGCAGGAAAAGTGAGTCCGCAGAAAAAGTCCGTCCCATCGATCCGCCGGGCTTCCAATTCGATTTCGAAAGGCGGGGAGAGGGGTGGGCCGGTCCATTTGGCCGCGCTGAGGCTTTCGCCCCACTGGAGCCGGAGAGTTCCGGGCTCCGGGCGGGTGAGCTGACCGCCCATCACTTGCTCCCAAGAGTCCTCAAGAGGGATCCAAGGGGATTCCGGGGTTTTGGGGACGGTCGCCAAGTTTTCCGGAGCCGCCTCCCTCCGGCATGCGCCGCAGGCTGCGGCGGCTGCCAATCCCATCCATGTGCGGCGCTTCATGCCGCTCTACTACGCCGGGACCGCACCCGCCTTCCAGTTCTGCGTGGCTGCGGCTTCCCGCCGCCGTGCCTTTCCACCCGGCTACATGTTCGAATTTAGCCTCAGGAAGGTCCGGCCGGCCGAACGCGGGATCTTGACGGTCACCCGGTCGACCCCGGTGCCGTAGGCGTCATCGGCGATGCTGATCTGCACCCCGCTGACGCCATTCTGGGCCGGGCTCCACGACTGGAGACTGCTCCCGAATTGCACGAAGGGACCGGCGACCGTGGAAACATCCGCCCGGCGGAACTCGAAGATCGCCCAAGTCGGGTCGAGGCTGACCTGAGGCAGCAGGGCCCGTGAATCCGCATTCGCTCCCGAGGGTTTGCCGCCGAGGACGAATTCCATGCTATTCGGGATGCCATCCCCGTCCGGGTCGGCGTTGGGCAGGCGGTTGGCACCTTGGAGGCCCATGGAGTCGAGCCAGAAGGTATAGCTCGGGTCCAAAGTGGACGGGGCCGCGGGGCTACCGGACTGCGGCGTGTCAGGAAGTTGGCCCGGATACTCCAGGAACTCGGGCCGGATGATCTGCCGGCCGAAGCCCGGTCCTTGCCACGCCACTGCCATGTAGTCGTCGCCGCCGCCTTCCTTGTGCAGGGCCTCGATGTAGCAGCGCTGGCCTGCCAGCAGTGGTATCGTCGCGGAAGCCTGCGTGGGAGAATCCGTCCAGTTCACCTGACCGGTGGCTCCGGCTGCGTAGGCGATCCTCGTTTTGTCGCCTGCGACACCGTTGGTGGAAAGCAGCAGGTCGCCGCCATCGTCCGAGGCGATCCAGAACTGGTAGTCCCCGGTCCGCGGCGCGATCAGGTAGCCGCTGACCTTCTGGCCGTAGTTGTCGCCCCAGGCCGTTGGGCTCCGGAATTCGTTCAGGGTGAGGGACTGATTCGGGGAATTCGGGTAGTTCGGCTTGTTGGTGAGGTCGCTCACGTTGTTGCCGCCGATCCCGGTCCAGATCTCGCGCTTGAGCGCGACCGTGGCGGGTGGGGTGCCATGGTATTCAAGGAACCGCCCGTCGATCACCTGGCGCGGGAAGGAGGGGCCCTGCCATGCCACCGAGAGGTGATCCAGCGAGATGCCGTCCTTGTGCAGCGCCTCGATGTAGTAAGTGGTCCCCGCGATCAGCGGCAGACTTCCGGATTCCTGGGTTCCGTACTTCGTCCACTCCCGGACTCCCGTGAAGGCGGTCGTGTGGGCGATCTTGATCCGGTTCGCGGGAGTGGCATCGGTCGAGAGCCAGAGCTCGCTGGCATCGTCGGCGGCGATCCAGAATTTGAAGTTGCCGGTTTCCGGAGCCACCAGCCGTGCAGCGATCCGCTGGCCGTAGTCATCCGCGTGGCCCGCCGGTACTTCGAAGGTGCTCAGCACGCCCCGGGTGGCGGGTGTTCCCGCGATGAATCCGCTGTTCGCCGTCAGGTTGGCAACCTGTTCTCCGGCGATGCCAGTCCAGACCTCGCGCTTCAGCGATGCCTTGCCGGGAACCACCAGCGGGTTTTCGAGGAAGACATTCTGGATCACGCGTCGCGAGAAGGACGGCCCCTGCCACGCGACGGCCATGTAGTCGCCTCCCACGCCTTCCTTGTGCAGCACCTCGATGTAGTAGCGGTGCCCGGCTTCAAGTGCGACCGGCACCGATTTCTGCGATGCTTGCGTGTCCCAGCCTTGTTCGGGCACCGCTCCGCTCACGCTGGAAAGCTTGATGCGGTTCGCGGGGTTCTCATCGGTGGAAAGCCAGAGCTCGCTGCTGTCGTCGGATGCGATGCAGAAGGTGTAGCGCCCGGTGTCCGGAGCCAACAGGTAGCCGGAAATCCTTTGTCCGATATTGTCCACCACATTGGTGCCGACCATCAGGCCCACGCCGGCACTCAAGGTGCCCGTGGTATTCGGGGCCGCGGGATAAGAAGGAAGGCTGGTGAGATTGCTCACGTCATTTCCGCTGACGCCGGTCCACACCTCGCGCCGCAGGAGTGAGCGATCGGCCGGAGAGGACGGATGTTCGAGATGGGCGTTCCCGATGACCCGGCGGTTGATGCCCGGGCCTTCCCATGCCACCGCGGCGTGGTCGCCGAAGACCCCGTCGCGGTGTCGCACCTCCACATAGTAGCGCTTTCCTGCCACCAGGTTTTTCACCGCGGACTTCTGCGAAGCACCGACATCCCAGGCCTCCGGATTCACGAAGCCGGTGACCGAAGCGATCTTCGCCAGGTTCGCGGGGCTCTCGTCCGTGGAAAGCAGCAGCTCTCCATCGTCATCCGTGGCCAACCAGAAGGTATAAGCACCGGTGGCGGGCGGCACGATGTAGCCGCTGAGGCGTTGCGAGAAGTTTTCGAAGGTGTCGGTCGGTGCCTTGAAGGAAAGCAGCGTGCCTTCGAAGTCGCGGCTGTTCGCAGCCGGGGCATCGGAAGTCGCGAGGCGGAAGTTCCTCACATTCCCCTTGGCCGTCGAGAAGCCGCTGAAACCTGCCGATTGAATCGACGGATTGGAGGAGTGGTTGTGGGTGCCCACCAAGATACTATTGTAATAGTAGCGGGAAACCCAGGCGGCATTCCGCGTGTCGAGCACCACCGCGAAGCTATCGTAGGTGCCCACACCGCTCACGGCCGGGCTGGAATTGATGGTATTGTAAGTGCCGCTGGAGAAAGCCTGGAAGGTATTCCCGCCGGAGTTTCCGTTTGCCCTCACCAAGGCCCAAGGACCGCCGTAAGTCGGGAACACGGACGATTGGGTGTAGAGCACCGCATTGGTCGCGGGCTGGTTGAGGAAGCCGAGCGAGAACCAGTCGGTGGAGCCGGGTGAGTTCGTCGGATCAATCTCAAGGCTCAGCGTATAGATCTTTCCCGACATCGGCGTGAAGGGCAGCAGCGCGAGCGCATCGCCATTGGCTGCCTTGGCGGCCACGCCGTTGTTGCGTGCCCATCCGGCGGAGGCTCCCCAGGTGCCGGAGCCGGTTTCCGTCGTATTTCCCGCGAGAACGCCGGTTCCCTCGAAGGACTCGGCATAGATCGTGGTGGCCCAGTCCATGATGCCGGTCGCCGGGTTCCGTGCCCAAGCGACCGCGTTCGTGCTGGTCCATACTTCACGGCGCAGGGTTGGCCGGATGAAATCGGGATACTCCAGATGGTTTCCGGAGATCAAGGTTCGTGCGAAGGACGGGCCTTGCCAGGCCACGGCCAGATGATCGCCGCCACCGCCTTCTTTCTGGAGCGCCTCGATGAAGTATCGCTGCCCGGCCAGCAGTGGGATCACCGCGGACTGCTGGTTGCCTTGGCCGGTCCACTGCTCTTCACCCACGGCGCCATTCACCGTGGCGATCCGCTTTTTGTTCGCGGCATTCGAGTCGCTGGAGATCGAAAGCTCGCCGCCATCGTCGGAAGCGATCCAGAAGGTGTAGTTGCCGGTCTCCGGCGGAATCACGTATCCACTCAGGCGCTGGCCGTAGTTGTCGCCGAAGCTGGTCGGTGCCTTGAAGTTTTGGGTGTAGCCGGTGAGGTCGGGGGACTGCGGGAAAAACAGGGAGCCCGTCAGCTCGGTGAGGGCCTGTCCTCCTCCTGGCAGGTTCGTCCACACCTCGCGCTTCAGGGCTGCCTTCACCACCTGCACCGTGATCGTCGCGGTGTCGGAAAGCGGCGTCGGCCCGTTGTCGGTCGCCGTGATGGTGAGCTGCCGCGTGCCCACCGGAAGACCTGTTCCGCTGGCCGTGATCAGGCCGGTCGCCGGATCGATGGTGAAGGCTCCGTCGGCATTTCCACCGGTGATACTGTAGGTGATCTTGGTGCCCGGATCCGCCCAGTCCTTTGCCTCCAGCGAGGTGACCGCGGTATCGCGATCGAAGACCGTCACGGTCTTGTCATCCAGGACCGGGCCCGCGTGATTGTAGAGGGTCTGGGTAACGTGCGGTGCACCCAGGATGACCCGGCCGAAATCGGGACCCGCCCATGCGACCGCCAGGTTGTCGGCCACGGCACCTTCCTTGTGCAGCACCTCCACGTAGTAGAACTTGCCGCCTTCCAGGGTGATGGGAGCCGACCTTTGCGTGCCATACTTCTCCCACTCCCGTGGATTGGTGGCCCCGTCCGAGTAAGCGATGCGCACCTTGTTCGCCGGGCTGCTGGTGGTGGACAGCCAGAGTTCGCTGCCGTCGTCGGATGCGATCCAGAAGGTATAGCTGCCGCTATCCGGCGCACGCAGGTAGCCGCTCAGACGCTGGCCGTAGTTGTCCGCGATATTGGAAGGCGTCTCGAAGAAGGCGGTATAGGTCGTGGAGTTCGGACTGTTCGGGTAGCTGGGAGACGAGGTCAGGTTGCTCACGGCGGTCCCCGAAATGCCCGACCAGAACTCCCGCTTCACCGCGCGGGGCTCCACTTCCACCGCGATCTGTGCCGTGCGGATGAGCCCGCCGCTATCGCTCACCTGCACGTTCAGCAGATACTTCGAAAGCGCGGCAAAGGACAGCGAGCCGTTGACCGTGAGGACACCCGTGGATGAATTGAGGGAAAAGGCGTTGCCGATATTGCCGCCGGTGATCGTGAAGGCGGAAAGGGTCGAGCCGGGTTCAAAGTCACCCGCAGGCAAAGTGCCCACCGTCGAGTTCAAGGCACCATCCTCCCGCACGCGGAAAGTCATGTTCGCCAGCCACGGCGCACGGTTCGGGATCGAGCCTGGATACTCCAGATACTCTGTCGCGACCAGCCGTCGGCCGAGGCTCGGAGTCTGCCACGCGACTCCCTCATGGTCCGCGCCGAAGTGATCGCGCTGCAGCACTTCGATGTAATAGCGTTGCCCCGCCACGAGGGCGATTGGTGCGGATTGCTGCGTGCCCTGCGCGGTCCAGACGTCGGGGCCGGTGTTGGAGTCGTTGTAGGCGATCCTTACTTTGTTCGCCGGATTCGAATCGGTGGAGAGCCAGATCTCGCTGGCATCATCCGCCGTGGTCCAGAAGACGTGATTGCCTGTCTCCGTCGGCAGCAGGTAACCGCTGAGTTTCTGGCCGAAGTTGTCGGCGGGATAGCAGCCTTGGAAAATGGGCGCGTATCGCGTGAGGTTCGGGCTATTGGGATAGTTCGGCGAGGAAGTGAGCCCTCCCACGCCATTGCCTCCGAGTCCGGTCCAGATCTCCTGCTTCAATCCCCGCAGCGGTGCGACTTTGACCGGCACGGTCGTGGATCCGCCGCTATAGGTGACGCTGAGGTTATAGGTCGCATTGGCCACCAGCGCTCCGGCATTCGCCACGCTGAGCTGCCCGCTCGTAGGATGGATCGCAAAGGCGGATCCTGTGTTTCCTCCCGTGATGAGATAGCTGCTGCCGCCGGGCGCAACGGTGCCGATCACCGCGCCATTCAAGGCATTCGCCGCCACAAGGAAGCGCCAGCCGGGCGATGGGACGGTGCCGGTGATCGTGTATTCTCCCAGCGAGCCGTAGTCGTCATAGCCGTCGGTCGCCCAGGTTCCGTTGCCGGTGCCGTCGACCGTCAGCGTGTAGCTCCCGGCGGCGAGGGTTGCCGACAGCGTCGCGTTGAGCTGGTTGGCCGGACTCGTCGTCGAGATCAGCGTCCCGGCGGCATTGTAGAGCTTTACCTCGATGTCAAGGTTCGGGCTGTTAGTCGCACCGTTGAACTGCAGGTTCACGGCCCCGCCACCAGTGGTGAAGGTGAAGGAATCCGCGTCATCCGGGCTGGCAATCACTCCGGTATTCGAGACCGCTCCTCCGGATCCGATCGTCAGTGGGGTTGCCAGCGGGAAATCCGGCGAGTGGTCATCCTGCCGGCGCGCGGCGGAGGCTCCGATCACCAGCAGGTCGTCCTGAAACTGGTTGGCATTCACGTAGCCACCGTTGCTCCATTGGCAGATGTTCTGGCTGTAGGGCGCCCCCATGATCGGTCCCCAGCTCATCGAGCCGCTGCCATGTCCGCCGAAGTAGCCGTCCGATCCACGTCCGTCGTGATGCAGGCCGAAGGTGTGGCCCACTTCATGGGAGATCACCACCGCCCCGCCGTTGCCGCTGTAGAAGTTCCAGCAGACGGGCTCTCCGGACTCCCGGAAGGTGTTGTTGAACGCAACGCCGCCCGCTGCCGCGAAGTTGTTCGTGGTGGTGATGCACCGGATGCGCAGGCCCTGCGGCGCGCGCAAGTAGGCCTGCAGGTCGGTGGTGACGTTGACTTCGAAAGGAGCGAAGTCCTCCGCCACCCTTCGCCAAATGTCAGTCACTTCGCTGGCGGACAAGTTGTAGGCCGGCGCGACGATGCGTCGTCCGCCTTCCCAACTGTGGCCTTCGATCACCTCGCCATCGAAATCCAGATAGACCGTCGCCTCGGCCCGGGGCAGGCTGCTGAGAATCGGGATGGCCTCGTAGATGATCCCCACGGATCGGCCGCCGTTGTAGATCGCAGCCTTTTCCGGATCCGGTTGCTTCTCTTGCCCCTGCGCCAGTTGCTTCCAATGGGGATCCGGTTCGCAGATCACTTCGCCGATCGGGCGTCGTGCGACCTGTAGGCTGCCGCCCGGGTTGCCGGAGTAGACGTAGGCGATCTTGTCCTCCTTTTGCAGGATGAAGCCCCGGTATCCCCATGGTTCGCGTGCGATCTCGAAGGTCCCGCTCCCATCCGCCAGATCGCCACCGGCAGCGTTCGCGCCATTCGGGTAGCGGTTGACGTAGTTCAGCCGTCCTTCCTTGTGCCCGCCATCGGGCAGCGGGAGCATCACCGTCTGCCCTTTCTCCAAAGTGCCGATCCCGGAGAAAAGGCGGCCGCCCTCCTCTCCCGCGGATTCCGGCTGGGTCAGGGGCAAGCCGGGCTGGGCCTGCCGGACGGCCGGGCCACCCTCCGCCGGAGCGGCGGTTTCGGGAGATCGGGCATTCTTTTCACCGAGCAGGCTGAGCGCGGAAACGCCAAGACCAGACGCGACGGCTACCAGGAGAACCTTGGAGCTGTTCTTCATGAGGGTTTTTGCAAGGGGGAGACAGGCCTGCGGGCGCTCCGGGAAGTCCGGAAGTCGCTGGGGTTTCGCGGCGTGCGAGCGGTCTAGCTGGGAAGAGCCCGTTTGTCCATCTCGCTAGTAAACCGCGTTTGACCAGTCCATTCGAGTAAAGTGCCAGGCTGAATGACAACATGCCTGCGAAGCCTCTTGTGACCGAGGGGCTGATTTTTCATCGTTTGCCGGTGATCCGCGCACTTTTTTTCGACGCCGCAGGGACCCTGATCGAGCCCGCGGAACCGGTCGCCGAAGTGTATGCCCGCGCTGCGGCTGAGGCGGGAGTCCGCGTGGAGCCCGCCGCGGTGAAACAGGCCTTTGGCACCTCTTTCTCCGGCATTGGCGATCCCGATTGGGCGGCGCATCCCCACGGAGATGCGGCCGAGCACCAGTGGTGGAAATCCGTCGTGGGCACGACTTTTGGCGAAGTCCTGGGGAAAGCGGTGCCGGATTCCTTCCTGGAGGAGACTTTTCATGGGCTCTTCTCCCACTATGCGGATCCCCAGGCATGGCGGGTGTTCCCCGAGGTCCCCGAACTCCTCGCGTCCGCCCGGGAAGCCGGGTTCCGCCTCGCCGTCGTTTCGAATTTCGACAGGCGTCTCCACGGCATTCTGGAAGGCCACGGCCTTCGCTTTGATGCCGTGGTGACCTCCGCCGACGCCCGCTCCCGCAAACCGGAGCCCGCGATTTTCCGCCACACCCTCAATCTCCTCGGGCTGGCTCCTCAGGATGCCTTTCACGTCGGCGACTCCCCGACCGCCGATCTCGAGGGCGCCCGCGCCGTGGGGATCGATGCCTTTCTCGTCGATCGCCCGGATACGGATCTCCGGGACTTTCTCAGCGCGGCCCTCGGAAAGCGGGGAAAATGAACTTGCCAAACCCGGACCCCGCCACTACCCATCCGCCCCCGGCCGCTGGTAACCAGCCAGTGCCGGTTCACGGAAGAAAAAGCGAGGATAGCTCAGTCGGTAGAGCAGTTGGCTTTTAACCAATTGGTCCTGGGTTCGAATCCCAGTCCTCGTACTTCCCGGCGCTTTCGCTCAATTGGAGATCGATCGCGCGCCGTGCCCGTCCTGCGGGCCCGATCAATACTGCTGATTGCCATTGCCTTTCCTCCCTCGTGTCCGGGGTTGCAGAAGGCGATGGGCGATGGCGAAGAACATGCCGGTGGAGAGTCCGCACATCAGGATGCCGGTAAGGCCTTCAGTGGGGCCGAGCATGCGCCATCGCTGCGGGAGCACGACGTCGCCGTAGCCCAGGGTCGAGTAGCTGACACCGGAGAAGTAGAGTGCGGTTTCGAAATCGGGCAGACAGCCGACGGCGACATAGTAGAGCGCCCATAGGATGATTTGGACAAGGTGAAGGGCAGTCAGCCACCAAGCGGCGTGGACGATGAACATCGCGATCTTCCACGGGTGAATGCTTTTTCCAGGCGGGTGGGCGTAGGCCCGGCGGAGCAGAAGCGCGAGTCCGACCGCGTGGATCACCACGCAGGCGGCGAGCAACAGGAAAGCGGCGAGCAGTCCGGGGAACATCGGATCTTACAGGATGCCACGCGTGAAGGCGTCCACCGCGTCCGCCACGGAGGTGAAGCGGTTGATGGTGCCGGCCTTTTCCTCCATGCCCTCCCGGCGCAGGGTGTCGCGGGCGGATGCGTGAGCCTCGACGAGTTGGAGCTGGATCTTCGCGGCGGCGAGTTCGCGGTGAAGCATGCCGAGCGTTTCGGTGGCTTGCAGGTCGATGTGTGGAGAAGAGGAAAGATCGAGCAGCACGAGCCGGGGGCGGGGTGTCGCGGCGTCGATAGCCGCCATGACCGCGTTGCGGACGTGGTCGATATTGAAATAGACCAAGCTGGCTTCCGGACGGCAGATCAGCAGGCCGGGCGTGAGTTCGTTGTCCCCGTGGCGGGCCGAGTCGGAGAAACGCCGGGTTCCGGGAATACGTCCGAGAGTGGCGACATGGGGACGCGAGGCGCGGCGGATCAGCAGGACCAGCGAAATGATTGCGCCGACCAGTACGCCGCGGAGCAAGCCCGAGCCGAGCACTCCAAGCAGCGCGGCCATCGCCGCGATGAACTCAGCACGATAGCCGCGCCACAGGTGGATCAGGGCGTGGACCTTGAAGAGCCCGGCGACGGCAACCAGAACGATCGCGGCCAGCGCCGGCTGCGGAAGATTGTGGAGCAGTCCGGAGAGGAAAAGCGTGACCATCAGGAGGATGAGCGCGGCAATCAGTCCGGAAAGCGGGCTGCGGGCACCACCGCTTTCATTGACCAGCGATTGGGACATGCCGCCGCTGACCGGAAAGCCGTGACCGAAACCCACGGCGAGATTGGCCGCGGCAAGAGCGAGGAATTCCTGGTTGCTGTCGAAGCGCCCCCCGTGCTTGGCCGCAAACATCCGGCCGATCGCCGCCGTTTCGACCGCGCCTAACAGAAAGCAGGCGAGCGCCAGCGGCAGCAACTCGTTCACGTCACTCCATCCCACCGCCGGTAGCCCGGGCGGCGGCAGGCCGTGGGGAACTTCACCGAGCATCTTCACGCCGCGGGCTTCCAGATCCAATAGTGTAGCGGCGATGATGCCACCCACCACGACCAGCAGAGCGACCGGCTTGTTCTTCAGGAAGATCTTGCCGAGGATAAGGATCGCGAGGGCGATAAGGCCGGTGGCGAGTGCCGCGGGCTTGGTCTGATCGAGGTGCTTGAAGAAATGGCCGCTGCGTTCCCAGAAGTCGCCGTGGCCGCCGCTGTAGCCGAAGAGCTTCGGCAACTGGGTGCTGGCGAGGAAAAGCGCGACACCGCACTTGAAGCCGATCATCACCGACTCCGAGATGAAATTGACGATGCTCCCTGCCTTCGCCAGCCACGCGAGGAAGGCGATCACGGCTACCAATAAGGCGGTGCATGCGGCCAGCGCGGCGTGACGGGCGGGATCGCCACCGGACATCGGGGCAAGCGAGGCGCCGATCAACAGTGAGATGGCCGAGGTGACCGTGATCGAGGTGTGGCGCGAACCACAGAAGAGCCAGAAGACGAGTCCGCCAAAGAGGCAGGCATAAAGACCGGCTTCGGGGGGCAGTCCGGCCAGCGAGGCATCGCCGAGCCCCGCCGGGAGCAGGTAGGCGGCAAGTGTGATCCCCGCGATCAGGTCGCCGCGTAGCCATGCTCCCGGGTAGTGGCTTAGCCAGGAAATTGCCGGGAGATGGCGGGCCGGATTCATGGAGTAGCAGCATCGAGGAGCTCTTTGGCCTGGATCAGGGCGGGAGCTGCCGAAAGAATGGAGACATGATCTTCATCGTATCCTAGGATGGTCGTGGCTTCGTCCCGAGCTTCCGGCCGGAGCTGGCTGGCCACGCTGACGGTCCCGTCATTTTCGGCAGGCAACGTCAGCGAGCGCGACGCGTGGTGGCTGTAGAATAGGTGGTGGTTGACCTTGCCCTTCAGCCAGCGGTCGAAGAGGTGGTCCAGGAACGTTGAACCTTGCTCCATGTCACGCCATGACGGCACCACGGACGGTGCCCATTTCACACCTGAAGCCGCGGCTTCGTGTCCTCCCCACGGGGAAGAAAAGGTGATGAAGGTGTTGATGTAGGTCTGCCCGTCTTCGAGCACATTCTTCTGGATGAAGCGGCGCGCCATCAGTCCGCCCATGCTATGAGCCGCGACATGCAAATGGCGGAACTCGTAGCGCTCATGCAGGAGCTTCACGCCTTGGTTCAGAAGTTGCGCGGACGATTCCAGGCGTCCTCCGGAAGGATAGAAAACGAACCATACCTGATAGCGGCGGTCGTCGAGCCTCTCCATTGCGTAGCGCCAGTCTTGCGGCGATCCTGCCGCGCCGTGGATGAACAGCACCGGCGTCCGGATGGGATCGTAGGGCTCCAGGAAATAGATGCCGAAACCGGTGGTGATGGCCATGGTCGCCGGAGTCCAAAGGCCATCCTCCCCGCGTGTGGCGGCGAAGCGTGGCTCGTCCAACCGTGCGACCTCCCCGACGCTGAGCCGGATGCCGCGCTGGCTCACCACCTCATCCACGGTGCGACCGCCGAGGAAGTCCTCCAAGGCCTTGCGAAGATCTTGCGGCAAAGTGCCGGCGGTCAGGCGGCCATCGACCCGTGCGTGGCGCTGCACGCCATCGAGCTTTACGGGCGAGGGCTTTCCTCCGTTGTCGGTATGGATCCACGTCGGCTCGCCGGAATCGTAGATGCCATTGCGGTTCCGATCCGCATACGCCAGCACGTGCTGATGGAGCGGACTCTTTACTGAGAATGCGAAGGCTCCTCCGGGCGGGAGCTCGATGCGATCTCCGGAGTAAACGCGGCGGTCCGCGCGATGCCACTCGACCACCGCGGCGTAGACTGGCACCTGCTGGGCGTCCGCGTTTCCGACGACTCCGTAGATGCGGTACTCCTCGTCGATTATTTTCAAGTCGCCTGCAAGCCGCCGGAAATTCGCGCATCCGGTGAATGCAGGGAGAAGCAAGGCGAGGCAGAGGAATGCAGAACCCTTCATGATCGAAAGACGGTTGGGTGCAAACGTGCCGGAGCGTGGTTCATGGGAGAACTTCGCCGATCGGGATCATGGCATTACCCGTCGATCGGATGGAGCAAGTCGAGCACGGGTTTGCAGATCGGCATGCTACTTTGGTTGTACGGAAGTCTCTCCGTCACGAGCATGACGCACCCACGGACGATCTGGTAGGGCGTACGACCAAGGTGCAATGGCGCTACTGCTCCGGACAGGTCATGAAGGAGAGGCCACGACCGGCTGCGGTCGCATCAACCCGCCCTCTCTGCCATGTCCGCCATCGATCTTTCCGCGTGCGGCCTGACGGTCGCAGAAGTCCACCGCAATCTCCCGCCAAGTGCGCTCTATGAGCACGCGATCCGCTATGAGGAGGACGCGAGCATCGCCGAGAACGGCGCGCTGGTCGCATACTCGGGTGCAAAGACCGGCCGCTCGCCGAAGGACAAACGGGTCGTGAAGGATCCTGCCTCCGAGAATGATATCTGGTGGGGATCGGTGAACATCCCGCTCGATCATCCAACCTTCCTGATCAACCGTCAGCGGGCACTCGACTATCTCAATACCCGCGAATGCCTTTACTGCTTCGACGGCTTTGCTGGCTGGGATCCGAAGTATCGGATCAAGGTTCGCGTGATCTGCTCGCGGCCTTACCACGCGCTGTTCATGCACACGATGCTGATTCGTCCGAGCAAGGACGAGCTCGCGAACTTCGGGGACCCGGACTTCACGATCTACAATGCGGGTGCCTTTCCCGCCAATCGGCTGACCACGGGGATGGGCTCGACCACCAGCATCGTCCTCAGCCTGGAGGACAAGGAACTGGTGATCCTCGGCACCGAGTATGCCGGCGAGATGAAGAAGGGCGTCTTCACCGTGGCCAACTACTTCGCGCCGCGGCGCGGCGTGCTGTCGATGCATTGTTCGGCCACTGCGGACAGGGAGACGGGTGCTTCGTCGCTGCTCTTCGGCCTCAGTGGCACCGGAAAGACAACCCTTTCCGCCGATCCGAAGCGCAATCTCATCGGCGACGACGAACATTGCTGGAGTGACGACGGGGTCTTCAATATCGAGGGTGGCTGCTATGCCAAGGCGATCAACCTGACGCCGGAGAGTGAGCCCGATATCTTCCAAGCCCTGCGCTTCGGCGCGGTGCTCGAGAACGTGGTGCTGGATGAGGAACACGACGTTGACTACACCGACACCAGCATCACCCAGAACACGCGCGGTGCTTACCCGATCGAGTTTATCCAGAACGCGAGGATTCCCTGCGTGGCCGGTCATCCGACCGATGTGATCTTCCTGACTTGCGATGCTTTCGGCGTGCTGCCTCCGGTCAGCGCGTTGTCTCCGGCCCATGCGATGTATCATTTCATGAGCGGCTACACCGCGAAGGTGGCGGGCACCGAGATGGGCGTCACCGAGCCGCAGGCGACCTTCTCGCCATGCTTCGGCGGGCCCTTCCTGGTGTGGCATCCCAGCAAATATGCCGAGCTGCTGGCGGAGAAGATGCGCAAGCACAAGGCCCGGGTGTGGCTGGTCAACACGGGCTGGGGCGGCGGAAGCCACGGCGTGGGCAAGCGCATCAGCCTGAAGAATACCCGCGCGATCATCGATGCCATCCACGACGGTTCGCTGGCGTCGGCGAAGACCGAGCGTGATCCGGTATTCGGCTTCGATATCGTGACCGAGGTACCGGGTGTGCCGACAGAGATCCTCCGTCCGCGCGACACGTGGGCCGACAAGGCCGCCTACGATGACACGGCGAAGAAGCTCGCCGAGCTATTCGTGAAGAACTTCGAGACCTACGCGGCCGTTGCCAGTGCCGAGGTGAAAGCCGCCGCGCCAACCGCGTGAGGCATGAACTGGCTCTTCGACCTCCACAGGACCCAGCCGGTGGCGCACGCGATCGGCGCGCTCTCCTTTGTCTGCGTGCTTGGCATGGCGCTCGGTAGCCTGAAATACCGCGGCATCGGTCTCGGTACAGCGGGCGTGCTGTTCGCCGGTATCCTGGTTGGGCATTTTGGGGAGCCGGTCGATCACGCCACTCTGGATTTCGTGAAGGAGTTCGGGCTGGTCTTGTTTGTCTTCACGATCGGCCTCCAACTCGGCCCCGGCTTTTTCGCCGCGCTGCGCGAAAAGGGAGTGAGGATGAACGCGCTCGCCGCCGTCATCGTCGTGCTGGGCGCCATGGCCGCGCCCTTGGCGGGACGCTTGGCTGGCTTCGATCCCGCAGCGGTGCTCGGTATCTACTCCGGAGCGGTGACGAATACTCCCTCCCTTGGCGCGGGAACGCAGGCGATCAGCACCATGGCTGGCGTTTCTCCCGATCAGCAAGCGATGCCGGCGCTGGCCTACGCGGTGACGTATCCTGCCGCCATCGTCGGAATCATCGCGAGTTTGCTGATCGTGAAGCGGATTTTCGGCATTGATGCGGTCACGGAAGCTTCCGCGTTCGCGTCGATCAACAGCCGCAAGGTCGATCCGCTTGAACGCCGCACCCTGGTCGTGACCAATCCCAACCTCGACGGCATCCGTTTGGCCGAGGTGCCCGGCCGTATTGAGGCGGGAGTGACGATTTCGCGTGTCCGCCACGATGGCGAAACGGTGGTTGCCCACGAGGATATCGTTCTCCATCGGCAGGACCTGCTGGCGGTGATCGGCACGCTGGCCGGACTCGACAAGTTCGAACGTGTGGTCGGCCAAAGGAGCGAGGAGGATCTGGCAGTGGATGAGTCGAACATCACCTTCCGGCGGGTGGTGGTGACCGACCGCAAGGTGCTCGGCAAGGCGGTGGGTCAGCTCGGACTCGGCGAACGCTTCGGCGTCGCGGTCACCCGTGTCACCCGCGCCGACTTGGAAATGTCCGCCGTACCCGAGTTGCGGCTACAGTTTGGGGACCAGGTACAGATTGTCGGCCGTGCCGAGGACCTCGACCGCGCGACGAAGGTGCTGGGAAATTCGCTGAAGGAACTTAATGAAACGCATTTCATTCCCCTGTTCATCGGCATCACCCTGGGTATCGCGCTCGGAACCTTGCCGATCGCGGTGCCGGGCATGCCGCAGGCGGTGAAACTCGGGCTGGCCGGGGGGCCGCTGGTCGTCGCGCTGATCCTTGGTCGGGTCGGGCGGGTCCGTCGGCAGGTATGGCACATGCCCGTGAACACGAATCTCGCCTTCCGTGAGTTTGGTATCGCGCTGTTCTTCGCTGCGGTCGGGCTCAATGCCGGGGCGAAGTTCTTTGTTACGGTCTTCAGCGCCACCGGACTGCAGTGGCTGGCGGCGGGGATCGCTGTCACCATGGTGCCGCTGTTGCTGGTCGGCATCTTTGCACGGGTCGTGTTGAAGATGAACTTCATGGACCTCAGCGGCTTGCTTGCCGGGAGCATGACGGATCCCCCGGCGCTGGCTTTCGCCTCGAACATCGCCGGTTCCGATGCGCCAACGGTGGGGTATGCGACCGTTTATCCGCTCACCACCCTGATGCGCATTGTTTCCGCACAAGTGCTGGCGATCGTGCTGCTCGGCTGAAGGGAGGCAGGCCGGTAAACCAAAGTCCAATAGACCCGCGCGGGAACGCGGAACAGGATCGGATAAGGTCATGGAAACTCCCTCCCTCGGCCCGGCAATTTTTGACTCCGGACTTCGCCACACCGTTGGCGAAGAGGTCCGCATTCCCGAGCGGATCGAGCGCGGGGCCGATCCCGGGCTGTGGTTTGAACTCGCCGGGCCAAGGGAAAAAATCTTCTTCGACTCCCGGAAGACCCGCGCCGGAATCGTCACCTGCGGCGGCCTGTGCCCTGGACTGAACAATGTAATCCGCTCGCTGTTTCTCGAACTGCACTATGGCTACGGTGTCGCGGAAGTGATTGGTTTCCGCGGCGGCTACGCCGGTTTGGACCCGGCCAATGGCATGGAGCCAGTGACGATCACGCCGGGCTTTGTCGAGGACATCCACCGCAAGGGCGGAACGATCCTCGGAACTTCGCGGGGCCCCGTCGACATCGGTCGCGCGGTGGACCATCTCATCGAACGAGGCGTGAACATCCTCTTCACCGTCGGTGGTGACGGCACCCAGCGCGGGGCGAATGATCTCTATCAGGAAGCCCGTGGCCGCGGTCATCCGCTTTCGGTCGTTGGGGTGCCGAAGACTATCGACAATGACGTCGCCTTCGTCGCTCGCACCTTCGGATTTTTCAGCGCCGTTGAGGAAGCAGTCCGGGTGCTTGATCGTGCCCACACCGAGGCGCGCAGCACGCCCGGTGGGATCGGCTTGGTGAAACTGATGGGACGTCACGCGGGCTTCATCACCGCCGGCGCGACGGTCGCCAGCCAGGATGTGAATTTCGCGCTGGTGCCGGAGGTGCCATTCAAGCTCGAGGCCTTCCTGGCTGCCTTGGAGACGCGGATGCGTCACAAGTCCCACGCCGTGATTGCGGTCGCGGAAGGAGCGGGACAAAGTCTGCTGGAGGGTGAGGGTGATGAACGGGACGCCTCGGGAAATGTGAAGCTCAAGGACATCGGTGTCTTCCTCCGGGGGGAGATCGAGCGTCACTTCAAGACCGCGGGCCTACCGGTGGTGATGCGGTATTTCGATCCCAGCTACCTGGTCCGCAGCTCGGCCGCCAACTGCGAGGATTCGCTGCTCTGCGATTTGTTTGCCCGACATGCCGTCCACGCCGCCATGGCCGGAAAGACCGGCGTCGTCATCGGCTTCCTTCACGAGCGTTTTATCCATGTGCCCATCGAGTTGCTTGCCGGCCGCGTGAAACGACTCGATCCCGACGGTGGCTGGTGGCGCTCGGTGCTGGCCGCGACCGGCCAACCGGAGCGCTTCGAATGAAGAGTCTGATTTTCCTGCCAACTTCCAATTCAGATGAGCCGCACCGTTGTCTTCGACACCAAACCCTACGATCGGGAGCCGCTCCAGCTGGCCTCCGCGAAGGGCGCGATCGATTGGCGTTTCATGGAGTGCCGGCTGTCGGTGGATACCGCGATGGCGGCCAAGGGCGCCACGGCGGTTTGCATCTTCGTCAACGACCGCGCCGACCGGCCATGCCTTGAAGCGCTCGCGGCACTCGGCGTGAGGCACGTCGCATTGCGCTGCGCTGGATTCAATGGGGTGGATCTCATCGCGGCGAAGGAGCTGGATCTCCCGGTGACGCGGGTGCCGGCCTACTCGCCCTACGCCGTGGCGGAACACGCGGTGGCACTCTTGCTTGCACTCAATCGCAAGATCCCGCGTGCCAACAACCGGGTCCACGACCTGAATTTCTCGCTCAATGGCCTGGTGGGCTTTGATCTCCATGGAAAGACCGCGGGGATCGTCGGCACGGGGAAGATCGGTCGCATCGCCGCGCAAATCCTCCGGGGCTTTGGCATGCGCGTGCTTGCCTACGATCCTTTTCCGTCGCCCGAATGGGCGCGCAACCACGATGTCGAATACACCGAAGCCCGCATCTTGGCGAGCGAGTCGGAGGTGATTTCGCTGCACACCCCGCTGACGCCGGAGACGCACCACACCATCCGCCGCGAGACGCTGGAGCTGATGAAGCCCGGTGCGATCCTGGTCAACGTCAGCCGTGGCGCCTTGATCGACACCCGAGCGCTGATCGAAGCGCTCAAGACCGGGCGGCTCGGTGGAGTGGGGCTCGATGTCTATGAGGAAGAAGAAGGTGTCTTCTTCGAGGATCTCTCGGGACAGATCCTCCACGACGATGATCTGGCGCGGCTGCTGACTTTCCCGAATGTGCTGATCACCGCGCATCAGGCCTTTCTCACAAGAGAAGCACTGGCGGAGATCGCCCGTGTCACCGTCGCCAATCTCACTGCCTTCGCCGAAGGCAGGCCCTTTCTGCCGGAGACCCTATTGGTAGGCGGGTCCCCGCCATGACGTCGGGCCGGACCTTGACCCCAACGCTTGGAACCCATGAAGACCCAATCGATCCGCACCGGGAACGCGGTGGGCGAGCTTCGCCAGGCGTTCGTCGACAATCTCACATGCGCGCTCGGGCGCTTGCCGAACTACGCCTCCGCGCATGATCATTATCTCGCGCTGGCTCTCACCGTGCGGGACCGCGTGGTGTTCCGCGCCGTCCAAAGCTTCGAGCAGGGCGTGGTGAAGGTGATGCGGCGCGTGGCATACTTGTCCGCCGAATTCTTGCCCGGTCCACACCTTGCCAATCATCTGCTGAACCTGGGCATCACCGAGGAGGCGCGCGAGGCACTGCACGGGCTGGGCATCAACTTCGACGAGGTGCTGGCCCAAGAAGAAGAACCTGGCCTTGGAAATGGAGGGCTCGGCCGCTTGGCATCATGTTACTTGGACTCGCTCGCCACGGTTGGGGTCCAGTCGATCGGCTACGGCATCCGTTACGAGTTCGGGATCTTTGACCAAGTCATTCGCGACGGTTGGCAAGTCGAGGGGACCGACAAATGGCTGAGTGGTGGCAACCCGTGGGAGATCCATCGCCCCGGCGTCGCCCGGGAGGTGAAATTCGGCGGCCACACGGAGCGGTGGGCCGATGACCGCGGGCGGACCCGGGTCCGCTGGATCCCTTCCATCGTTATCCGGGGCGAGGCCTACGACACGCCGATCACCGGCTATGAATCCACCGTCTGCACGCTGATGCGGCTGTGGAAAGCCGAAGCGACCGAGTCCTTTGACTTCGAGGCATTCAATCATGGCGACTACGACCGTGCCGTCGAACAGAAGGTCGATTCGGAGAACCTCAGCAAGGTGCTTTATCCGAACGATGAGCTGCACCGGGGCAAGGAGCTCCGCCTCAAACAGCAGCACTTCTTCACCAGTTGCGCCCTGCAGGACATGCTGCGTCTCGTGGCGATGTCCGAAGGGAGCGTGGAAACCTTCCACGAAAGCTGGGCGGTCCAGCTCAATGACACGCACCCCGCGGTGGCGGTCGCGGAGCTGATGCGCCTCCTGGTGGATGAATATGCGATCGATTGGGACCGGGCGTGGGAGATCACCCGTGCGACCTTTTCTTACACCAATCACACCCTGCTACCGGAGGCCTTGGAGAAATGGCCGGTCGATCTTTTCGGCGGGCTCCTGCCACGGCATTTGGAGATCATTTATGAGATCAACGCGCGCTTCCTTGACGAAGTGCGAGCCGCTTTTCCCGGCGACGATCTCCGGCTTGCGCGGCTTTCACTGATCGACGAGAGCGGACCGCGTTTCGTCAGGATGGCTCATCTCGCATGTGTCGGTAGCCATGCCATCAACGGAGTGGCGGCGCTGCACTCGAAGCTATTGAAAAAAACGGTCCTCGCGGACTTCGCCGCCTTGTGGCCCTCAAAGTTCGACAATGTGACCAATGGCGTCACGCCGCGGCGTTTCGTCGCTCTTGCCAATCCCGGACTGGCGGGACTCCTGACCAAGCATGCGGGGGTGCACTGGCCTGCAAATCTCGAATGCTTGCGCAAGCTGGAGCCCTGTGCCGGAGATCCGGAGTTCCGAGAGCGGTGGCGCGAGGTGAAGCTCGAGAACAAGCGGCGGCTGGCAGGCTTGATTGCCGAACGCACCGGCATCGAGATCGCACCGGAGTCGCTCTTCGATGTCCAGGTGAAGCGCATCCATGAGTACAAGCGCCAGCACCTCAATCTCCTTCACATCCTCACGCTCTACCTCGCGATCAAGCGCGATGCGCGCGCGCCGGTCGTTCCACGAACCTTCATCTTCGGCGGGAAAGCGGCACCCGGCTACTTCCTGGCGAAACGCATCATCCGGCTGGTCACCGCCACCGGCGAGCTGGTGAATCACGATCCCGATGTAGCCGGTCGGATCAAGGTGGTCTTCTTCCCGGACTTCAATGTACGGAACGCCCAGTATATCTATCCGGCTGCCGATCTTTCCGAGCAGATCTCGCTGGCGGGCATGGAGGCGTCCGGCACCGGCAACATGAAGATGTCGCTCAATGGTGCACTTACCATCGGCACGTTGGATGGCGCCAACGTCGAGATCCGTGAAGCGGTGGGTGCCGGGAATTTCTTCCTTTTCGGCCTGACTGCCGGCGAGGTTGTCGCTCTGAAGTCCGGAGGCTACCGGCCGCGCGATCGCTACGACTCCGACCCCGTGCTGCGGGAGACAATCGATTTTATCGCCAGCGGCGTGCTTGACGGCGATCCCGGGCTCTTTCGTCCCGTGGTGGAGAATCTCCTGTGGAGCGATCCCTACCTGCTGCTAGCGGATTTCCGCAGCTATCTGGATGCCCAGCAACGCGTCGGTGAACTATGGGGCGATCCCGAGGCGTGGACCACTTGTTCGATCCTCAATGTCGCCCGCATGGGTCGCTTTTCCTCCGACCGTTCGATCCGCGAATACTGCGAACGAATCTGGAAAGTGAATGTGAAACCTGCCGAGCCATGAACGATGACTTTCTTCGCACCCGGGTGAAGCTCTTTGAGGGCTTCGATGCTCAACGGCTTAAGGAACTCGCCGATGGATCCAGGGTCGAAGCCTTTGCCCCCGGTGAAAGGATTGCCCACGCTGGCGACGAGGTGCATTTCCTGGCCATCGTGATGGAGGGCGAGGTTGTCGCGACGGTCGATGACGGGAGTGGCACCCGGGAACTCGGTCGCCTTGGAGAGGCGGACACCTTTGGCGAAATGGCCCTCATGAGCGGGGATGCGGTGCTCGCCGATCTAACAGCCGTCGGCGCCTGCAAGGTGATGCTTGTTCCGCTCACCCTGTTTCAATCCCACGTCATGGCCGAGCCGCGCGCGGTCCAACATATTTCCCGCACCATCGGCGATCGCTTCCGCCAGGTGATGACGGATCCGGCCAAGGCGGCGGCCATGGTTCGCAAGGAGGACGTTGCGGGCCTGCTTGAGTTGAAGAGCGAGCGGGCGGAATGCGTGCTGGTCCTCAACTGCGGATCGTCCTCGCTGAAGTGGAGCGTCTTCGATACCGCGCGGCCGCAGAATGATACGCATGGCCACATCGAGCGCATCGGCAGCACCGGAACGCGTCTCGTCCAGCACGGGACCCGCTGCGAGGTCACCCGGAATCTTCCGCGTGGTGGACAGCTGGAGGCGTTCGCGGCGATGGTGGAAGCGCTGCTCGACCGTGGTTCGGGAGCCATAGCGGGTGTTTCCTCGATCAGCGCGGTGGGTCATCGTGTCGTACATGGAGGGGAAGCCTTCACCGGTCCGGTGATCGTCGATGATGCCGTCCTCGGGGAACTCGACCAGCTCGCGACCTTGGCCCCGCTGCACAATCCCGTAAACGTTGCCGGGATCCGGGAGGCGCGCCGCTTGTTCCCTGCCGCCCCGCATGTCGCCGTCTTCGACACCGCCTTTCACGCCACCCTGCCGGCTCCCGCGTTTCTCTACGGGCTGCCTCACGACTACCATGAAACCAAGGGCATCCGGCGCTTTGGGTTTCACGGATCATCGCACGCACACGTCGCGCTGGCCGCGGCGCAGTATCTAAAAAAACGGCCACGTGAGCTACGGATCGTGAGTTGCCACCTCGGCAGCGGTGCGTCCCTCTGCGCCATCGATCATGGTCGCTCGGTCGATACCACCATGGGCTTCACGCCAGGCGAAGGCCTCGTGATGGGCACGCGCTGCGGAAATATCGATGCGGGTGTGCTCACCTACCTTCAGCGCAACGAGGGAGTCAGCGCCGACCAGCTTGACGAGATCCTCAACAAGAAGAGCGGCTTGCTCGGCCTTTCCGGAATCTCCGGCGACATGCGCGAGATCGAGGCCGCGGCCGATGCCGGTAACGCCCGTGCCTTGATCGCGTTCAAGGTCTTCTGCTACCGTGTCCGCAAGGGAATTGGCTCGTTCGTTGCCGCGCTTGGCGGGATCGATGCACTCGTCTTCACGGCGGGCATCGGCCAAGGCAGCGCCGGTGTGCGCGGATCCGCCGTGCAGGGGCTGCAATGCATGGGCATCCATCTGGACGAAGGGCGCAACCGCACGGCCACGGGCAAGGAAACGGAGCGCGTTTCCACCGATTCGTCCCCGGTTGCTGTATTGGTCTTGCCGACGGATGAGGAGCGCATGATCGCGCGCGAAACTCTGAAAGCCCTAAGCCGAGATTACCTCATCCGTGCCAGCGAGGCGTGCCGCACGGAGCCGGTCCCAATCGAGGTGTCCGCGCATCATATTCATCTTTCACAGGAGCACGTCGGCGCTCTCTTCGGGCCCGGACATGAATTGACCAAGCATGCCGACCTCTCCCAACCCGGACAGTACGCGTGCAAGGAACAGGTCGCTATTGTCGGACCCAAGGGCCGCATCGAGCGCGTCCGCGTCCTGGGGCCGGTGCGGAAGGCGACCCAGGTCGAGATCGCGATGACCGAGCAGTTCAAGCTCGGCATTCAGCCTCCGATCCGCGAGTCCGGTGACATCGACGGTACTCCGGGTTGTCTTCTCGAAGGCCCGGCGGGCAGCGTGGCGCTGGAAAAGGGGGTCATTTGCGCACTGCGGCACATCCACATGACACCGGCCGATGCCTTGCGCTACGGAGTGAAGGACAAGCTGTCCGTGCGGGTCCGCGTGCCGGGAGACCGGGAAATCTTATTCGGCGATGTGCGGGTGCGCGTCGATCCGAACTTCGCCTTGGCCATGCATCTTGATACCGATGAGGCGAATGCCGCCAATCTTGGTAAGGGCGCGCACGGATTCATTGATGGAATTCAGCACGAAGGGTGACATATTCTAACACCCCATGGAAGAATTCGTGCTCGATGACTTTTCCTCGTCCGAGGGCTGGCGCGCCTTTGCCTCGGGTGAGGCGGAGCTGCACGTTTCGGCGGAAAACGGTGCGTTGCGGCTCGATTTCGATTTTCACGAGGGCGGCGGTTTCGTGGTGGCACGGAAGGTGTTCCCTCGGCTGATGCCCGCCGACTACGCCTTCGCTTTCCGGGTTTGGGGGCGGTCTCCGAGGAACAAGCTGGAATTCAAGCTGGTAGACCCATCCGGCAAGAACGTCTGGCGCTGGCAAGAGGAGGACTTTGACTTCCGCGAAATGCCGCACGAACTCCACCTGCACGGCAGTGGCATCGATTTTGCGTGGGGGCCTGCCGGTGGGGGGCGGATCCTGAAGCTGGGAGCGATCGAGTTCGTGATCAGCGCCGGGCCTGGCGGAAAGGGAACCATATGGATCGACCGGTTTCGTTTCCAAGATCGCACCCTGCGTCGCAAGCCGCGGATCACGACCTCGAGTTCCGCGAGCGGTTGCAATCCCGACGCTCTGCTCTCGCCGCGGCCGGAAGCCGGTTGGCGAAGCGTGAACGAAGATAAACAGCCGTGGGTGTGCATCGATTTTCAGGAGCCGCACGAATACGGCGGCTTGATTGCCGACTGGCTGCCGCGTCCCGCCCGGCGGGCCTTTACCGTGCAAGCGTCCGACGATGGTGTGCAGTGGCGGGACCTCCATGTCGCCCGCGACGCCCGTGGCGCACGGACTTTCATCCACCTGCCGCTGACGAGGTCCCGCTTCCTGCGGCTCGTCTTTGAGATCCCGTGTCCAGGCGTGAAGCGGCTGTCCGTGCAGTCCTTCGCGTTTTCACGCACCTTGATCGAAACCTTTCACGCGATCGCCGCGGCGAGCACCCGGGGCTTCTATCCGCGCTACCTGTGCCGCGAGCAGAGCTACTGGACCTGTGCCGGAAGTCCGGACGGAATCACCTGCGCCTTGATCAATGAGGAAGGCATGATCGAGCCGGACAAGGGCACCTTCTCTCTTGAGCCTTTTCTTCGTCGCAATGGGGATCTGATCACATGGGCCGATGTCCGGCGCTCGGTGAGCATGGAAAAGGACGGCCTGCCGATTCCCTCGGCACATTGGTCGGTGGATGGCTTGAAGTTGCAGACCACTGCCTTCGCCACGGGCAGCGGGACCAAGTCGGTTTTGTTCGTGCGTTATCGGGTGAGAAATTCCGCGGAAGAGGCCTGCCGCGTGAAGTTGTTCGTCGCGGCACGTCCATTTCAGGTCAATCCACCTTGGCAGGAATGGAACCAGCTCGGCGGGGTCAGCAAGATCAGCACGCTGGCGTGGAAACAAGGTGCGCTGTGGGTGAATGGGGACAAGGCGATCATTCCACTCGAGAAGCCCTCGTCTGTAGGCATGGCTGCCTTCGAGCAGGGATCGGTCATCGAGCATTTGGCGGCGGGCACGATGCCGGATCAGACCGAAGTGAGCGACGAGTTTGGATTCGCCTCGGCCGCTATGGGTTTCACCCTTAATCTCGCTCCCGATTCGCATCGGGACGTCTTCGTGGCGGTGCCTTTCGGAAAAAAGCATAGCGCCCGGCAGGTGGAACAAGTGTCCCGCCTCAGCGGGCCGGCTCAGTTTTCGGAAGCGGTTCGCGTGCTAAAGGGCAGGCTTAATGCGGTGAGCTTCCACATTCCCGAAGGGCTGTCGCGCGATGCTGCGGAAACATTCAAGACCGCCGCGGGCCAGATCCTCATCAATCGTGATGGCCCAGCCCTCCAGCCGGGACCGCGTCGCTACACGCGTTCTTGGATCCGCGATGGCGTAATCATGGGTGCGGCCTTGCTACGGGCGGGAGAAGCCGTGGCCTTGCCGGAGTTCATCCGATGGTACGCTCCCTTCCAACGTCCGTCCGGCTTTGTGCCGTGCTGCGTGGATCGCAACGGCCCCGACTGGCTGGTCGAGCACGACAGTCATGGCCAGCTCATCTTTGGTGTGCGGGAGTGTTTCCGGTTCAGCGGCGATCTCTCCTTCCTGAAGGAGATGTGGCCTCACGTGCGAAAAGCCGCGCGCTTTATCGAACGGCTTCGCGCACACCGCATGACGGTGGAGTATCACCATCCGGAGAAGAGGGATTGCTATGGCCTCTTGCCGGAGTCGGCCAGCCATGAAGGATACCTCGCACATCCTGTCCA
>Ga0307414_10000036_pt1 | contig 166533 bp, 136 predicted proteins | sample DK1Ometagenome_FD_203804 | JGI IMG/M metagenome (GOLD analysis project Ga0307414, IMG submission 203804) | Maize rhizosphere microbial communities from greenhouse at UC Davis, California, United States - DK15-O-3 | ecosystem: Host-associated > Plants > Roots > Rhizosphere > Soil | place: USA...
GAGAATACGCTCCGTGGTGGTCGTCTTCCCCGCATCCACGTGAGCGAAAATGCCAATGTTGCGGTATTTGGTGAGGTCCTTCATGCTCTTGAGTGTAATGCGTTTGGGGCCGACGGGACGCGCCGGGGCGAACTCCTTAGTCGGCCCGCGCCAAATGGCAACCCCGGACTCGCGGATTTTCCGCCTCCGAAGTCGCAGAAGACGCGGTTTTCGGCGTTTTTTCGTTTCGAGTGGCGAACCAACCGCACTTCGGTGGCTTGGGAGCGCGGGCGGGTGGCGTTTTTCAAGGGGGCGAACCGGAGGATTTCCATGAATCCGGGGACGGGAGAACCCAGCTGCCTCCCGGCGGTCCTGCTTCTTCATCGGACTTCTCACCTGATAAGCAGGTGAGGAACAGGTGAAACTTGTCGGGCCGGGGAGCATTGGGGTTGGCTGTCCCCGGCAAGCAGTCCTCCGCGACGACAAGAGTGTCGCGGCTCCTTACGCGCCCGCTCGAGGCGCAGAGCGCCCCGGGTTCGGTTTCGTTCATGAATGAGAAGGTATCGCACGATGCGGCCCGTTGCCGCTGAAGTCGGGCGGTCATGGACCGCCCCTCCATTTTGCTGGACCGCTCCTGCGGAGCGCGGGGAGGAAGCTGATGGGCAGGTGGCGGCGCCGCGGGCCGCGGCGCCCTACCGTCCAAGGTGCCCTACCGTCCAAGTCGGCCTACCGTTCAAGCGGATCTGGAGATCCGCGGTCCCAGTTCCCGGAGAAGAAGTGCATGGGTGGCAGCATGCCATGGGGGAATTCCCCTCATCCACTTCCACCGGTGGTCCCCGAGGGGGGCCAAGCCGGCCGCCGCGGCGAAACCCAAGACTCCGCGACGACCGGCACCCCTCTCCTCTTTGGAGAAAATTCAGAATCCGCGGCAATGGCCCGCGCGAAGGCGGGCTGCTCCACCGAACAGCCCGCCCTGATGGATCCGCCTCAGGGCTTGGTAGCTTGCAGGCGGACGTAGAGCTTGCCGTTCACCGCGTTGCCCCGCGGGAGGGTGATGGTCACCGTGTCGAGGGCCGCGCTCGGCGAATCCTCGGTCACGTCCACCGCGGGCAGGGCATCACCCGCGCCGATCGTGGCGAGGTCGTTCCACGTCGCCAGATCGGCGGACCATTGGGCTTTCAGCACCGCGTCGGCTTCCGAAAGATCGCTGCGCTTGAAGGTAAGGATCACGTCGCCCGCGGTCAGGGACTGGGTGGGCAGGATCGAAAGATCGCTGGAGCTGGCGCCGACCGGAATGCCGCCGAGGACGTATTCCAGGACGTTCTTGATGCCGTCGCCATCCGCGTCTTGCTCCGGCCCGTCATTCACCCCTGCCGTGAAGGGAAAGCCGGACGCCCAAGCGGTGAAGCCCGCGACAGCCGGTCCGACGCGGATCTTGCCGGTGCCGGTGATGAAACCGGCATCGGTGGTGGCGTCATAGACCCCGTTGCCCTTGACCACGCCATTGATCGTCAGGGAACCCACCTGGTCGATCTCGCCGTGCGGCAGGTCCAGGACACCATTGGTCGCGATCTCGAGAGCCGACGCATCCACCAGCACGGGATGGGTAATCCGCAGAATGCCTGCGTTCACCCGGGTGGCGCCGGAATAGGTGTTGAGCCCGCTGAAAATCAGCAGGCCGCTGCCTTCCTTGGTGCGTGCCCCGGCACCGCCCAAAACGCCGGAGAACTCGGTTTGGGGGTTATCGACCGTGAAGATCTTTGCCGTGCCGTTTGGGACCGGCGTGGCCGTGAAGGTCAGGTTGGCCGTGCCGCCGAAGGTGGTGTTGGTATTCGCGCCGTTGAAGTTGATCGGATTGGTGATCGTCCGCGGGGTGCCATCGGTGGATTGGATTCCTCCTCCCGCGAAGTCGATCAGGCCGGTCCCCAAAGCGGCATCGCTGCCGAGCGCCACCGTGCCGAGAGTCAGGCTGGTCCTCCCGGTGTAGCTGTTGGCATCCGGCAGCGTGAGCTTGCTGAAGCCCTGAATGGTCAGATTCACGGGGCCGCTGATCTCCCCGGAAAAGGTGGTGTCCCCTCCCCCGTTCACGGTGAGCGTCTTGACGGCTCCGGTGTTGGTCACCGTGCCCGCGTTGCTGCCGCCATCGGAAAGGCTGGCCACCGTCTGGTCGAAGCCACCCAGATCGAAGGTTCCCCCGCTTACCGTCAGTGCCGTCGTGATCCCGAGGGCGTTGTTGATGCCATTGGCCAGCACGCCGGCGGTGACGCTCGTGGGACCGAAGTAGTCGCTCGCCGCGGTGAACTTCTGGGTCCCGGGACCGCTTTTCACCAGTGCTCCCGCGCCGCTGATCACCACACCCTCGGTAAGCAAACCCGCGCGGTTGTAAACGAGCGTGCCTTCATTCGTGATGCTGGAAGTACCGGCGATGCTGCCGTCGGTGACGCCGTCGCCGAGCTGCAAGGTGCCCGCGTTGATGGTGGTGAGCCCGGTGTAGGGATTCGTGTTTTTGATGACCAGGGTGCCGGTGCCGTTTTTGACCAGGGTCGTGGTGCCCGCGATGCCGAAGCCGCCGCCCAGCGAGTAGCCATCGCTGGTGTCGAAAATCACACTCGTCGGCGAAACATCGGCCGCGGAGATCTCGACCGACTGCGTGCCCGGGGCGGAGTCGTCGAAGAGCACGTTGTCGGCTTCGATGTAGTCCGTGGCCGTGTTGGCGGTGACGAGCTTCCAATTTTTGAGTGCGCCGGTCGTTCCGACCACCCAGTTGGCATTGTCCCTACCCGTCCACTTCGGCTTGTCGGCCGTGACGTTCAGGTTCAGGACCCCGCCGGAGGGATTGTTGACCAGCGTCCCGGTGCTACGCGGGTTGAGCGAAAACGAACCGGTCGGAGTGGTACCGGAGAAAGAGGTATAGAACAGCACCGGATGCGTCCCCGTCGTGAGGAGGGCACCGTTGGCGACCGTGACATTGACGGTGCCACTGGTCGTGAACGCTCCCGTGGAAAGAAGCGGGCCCGTGGTATCGAGGTTGTTGAAGTCGAGCGCCAGGGTGGTCGCGCCTCCGGTGCCCAGAGTCAGGTCTGTCGTCGACAGGATGGTCGAATCCACCGAGGCGGCCTTCACGCCGATGCCTGCGCCATTCGCCACCGTGAGGGTGCCGATGGAATGCGACGAGTCGGAGAAGACGAGCGTGCCTGCATTGACGCTGGTGGCACCGCTGTGGAAGTTCGGCCCGGAAAGGGTCAATGTTCCAGCGCCGGACTTGATCAGCGCGCCTTCACCCGAGAGCCCGCCGGAGTAAGTGGTGGAAGTCCCGTTGCCGCCGACGTTCAAGGTGACCGGAGCACCCGCGGTATCGATCAACGATTGATGGGCGGTTCCGGCCAAGCCGCCGACATTGAAAGCTCCCGTGTTGACCCCGGAAGCGAAGGAAGCGCCATTGACCGCCGTGGTGCCCAGAGTGAGCGTGGCATTCGCGAGCGCGTCGAGATGGTTCAACTGCAGGAGGCGGTCGGTCGCGCTGGCGATGGCTCCGCTGCCCGGCTGTGCGATTGTGATCGTTCCGCTGTAGGGATTGGCGGTGCTCAGTTTCACCAGTCCGGTGTTCGCGCCCGCATTGGCCGTTCCCGCGACCGTCAAGGCGGCCGAACCTGAGATCGTTGCCCCGATGTCGAGCGTTTCGAAGTTCGTGCTGTTGCTGCTGCCCGCGCCGAGCGCGCCAAGGGTCGAATCGGCGGTCACGTTGACCGATCCCAACAGATTCAACACGGCGGTGTCACTGGGCGCCTGGGCTTGATAGAACACCCCACCGTTCAGGATGAGATTGTCGATGGTGACGGTCTGCGTCGTGTTGCCCCCGGCTCCTTTGCCAAGAAAAACGCCGCCGGCATCGATGGACAATGACGCTCCCCCAAAGGTGAACGAACCTGCCGAGGTGGGGCTTCTGAGCACGAAGGCTCCGGTGAAATAATCGTTCGCGGCGCTGGGCGCGGCGAAGTCGCTCCAATGCAGGCCGGTATTGAATGAAGTGGTGCCAAACAGGTCGGTGGCATTCAGGAAAATGTCCTGAGGGGGCGGGGTCACCACTTGAATGAATCCGGTGCCGGTGATCGCGGAGGTCTGGTTAGGCGCCGCCGAACCGACGGCCCCGTAAACGCCATCGGCTTGGGGCACGCCGTCGATCACCAATGAACCGACCACATCCGTCGCTCCATGCGAAAGATCCAAGGTCGCCCCGCTGGCGATCGTGACCGCCACGGTATCCTTCAGATAAGCGGAGCCGAGGCTGAGGGTGCCTGCATTGACCGTGGTCGTGCCGGTGTAGGTATTGCTCCCGGAAAGAGTCAGCGTGCCGCTACCCGATTTGGTCAATAGGCCGGAACCCGATAGAATTCCCGAGTAGGTGGTGCTGGCGTTGTTCGAACCGACATTCAGCTTCACCGGCAGACCGGCGGTATCGGTCAAGGTTTGGTTGGAGGTGCCCGAAAGCGCGCCGACATTGAAGGTCCCGGAGTTCGCGGCGGTCGCGAAGGAAACCCCGTTGGCCACCGAGGTCAGGTTGAGCGTCGCGTTCTGGACGGCGTTCCGGTTGTTGAGTTGCAACAGGCGGTTGGTGGCACTGGCGACGAATCCATTGGTCGGTGTCGCCACGGTGAGCGTGCCGCTATAGGTATTGGTCCCGCTGAGTCTCACGACGCCGGTATTTGCCCCGCCGTTCGGAGTGCCGGAGATCGTCAGTCCCGCTGAGCCGCCGATCGTCGCGGTGACATTGAGAGTCTCGAAATTCGCGCTGTTGTTGGCGGCCGCGCCAAGAGCCGAGAGGGTCGAGTTGGCATTGACGGTGATGGCACCGGCCAGGGTCACCGACAAGGTGTCGCCGTTGGAAACCGCAAACTCGGTGTTGCCGCCATTGAGAATGAGATTGCCCACCGTGATGGTGGCGGTGGATCCGGTGTTCTTGAGAATGAAGCGCGCGCCGGAATCGATACTCAGCGAATCTCCGGCGAAGGCGACGCTTGTCCCGTTGGCCGGGGTGCGCAGGACGAAGGCACCGGTGAAGTAATTGTTGCCAGCCACGGGAGCCACATTTCCCGGCCAACCGGTCCCGCTGTTGAAGCCTGAGGTGCCCACCCCGTTGTTCGCGGACATGTTGATATCTGCCCCACTTGCGTGTTGCGACGCGAAGCCGGAGGTGAGGGCGGTGACAAGGAGCGCAGTGCGCCCGACGGCTTTACGGGGGAATTCGATTGGGTTCATTAACGGGAGTCCTTGGGTTCGGGTTCGGGAGGGGCAAGTCCACCCCTCCAAATGGGAGCGGCGGATTCCTCCCGCGAAAGCCGACAGCCATTTTCAGAAAAAATCGTGGGATCCGCTTCCGGCCTAGTGGGACAAAGAAACGGCTGGAGCGAGATCCTCGCTCCAGCCGTAGCCCCGCACGCGGCCGCGGCCCTTCTGAAAACCCAAAATCAGAAGGACCGCCACCGCTTCCGCAGGGAGAATGTCGAGATGGGAAGAGAAGACGGTTGGATCGCTCCTTGCTGGGAAGAGCGGGAATCCGCGGCGGATGCCGACACCGGGGATGGAAAGATTTTCGGCGTCCTCCGATCCGCCCGCTCTTTTCTCCTTGTCGCCAATGGTCTCGTGGCCGCGCGGGCGAGAGGGAGACGACTGCTTCAGGGGACCGTTCGTCCGCTCAGGGGACTGAGCGGACTACCTTTGCGGGGGCGGACTACCTTTGCTCACCCAGCATCTTTTCCGCTTCCTTGAGCAGGATAAGCACTGCCCATTGATTGTACCACAGGGTGCCGTCCGGGTTGGTGACTTGAAAGGGTGCCTGGATCCATGGGTCCACCTCGGTCCGCGCTTTCTCCAGTGCGGTGCGAGCCTGCGCGGTGCGGCCTTGTTTCAGGTCGATCATGGCGAGCAGGAGTTGGTTTGAAACCCTGCGCGGCTCGCTGTTGGACGCCTTGGCGAGACTCTGGCGGGCCAAATCGGCGGCGGCCTCCAGGCGACCCTGGCGGTAAGCCACCAGCGCGAGGGAAAATTTCCGCCACGCCGCCATGTGCAGATTCTTTTCCCCCTTGGGACCGGCGAGCGAGACCTCGATGACCCCTGCCAGAGGTTGCAACTCCTGCAGTTCTTTCGCACTGGCAGGCTCCAACAGCGTCGCCTTGATCACCTGCTCCGCCACGATCGGGTTGTTCGAGTTGGCGAAGCGCCCGATCATCAGGGTGCGGAGCTGGCCGTATTGCCCCGGATCGCCCCACTCGCTGACGGCGGTGGCGGCCGACAGCAACTCGAAGGAAACTCCTTCCCGATCGTATGTGTCCGCACCGGTGAGTGCATGGGCCGCCACATAGAACCGCTTCGCGGCGATTTTCCATCGCCCTCGGGTGAGGTTCCAATTGGCCACCTTCGTGAAAGCATTCGCCGCTTCAAGGGAACGCGGCACCTGCTCCGCCGGCAATCCTTCGAGCTGCTTGTCCGCTTGTTCCGTCTCTTGGTATCGCAGCAGGACCGCCGCCTGCGCCACCTGGTCCACCGCCTTGGCGTCCTCGCGCAAGCGCACCTCGTTGGCCCGGGCTTCTTCGGCGACGGCGCGTGCCACCTCCGCCTCGCCGCGCAATTTCGCCTGTTCTTCCCGCGCGTCCTTTTCCCGAAAGAAGAGCCACGTCGAAACACCAAAGCCACCGAGCAGGCCGAACAAGGCGACGCTGCCCGCGGCGAAGGCGATCCGATTGCGCCGGACCAGCTTCCGCAACAGGTATCCGCGACTCGGTGGCCGGGCGAGAACGGGCTCTTCCTTCAAATAGCGCTGCACGTCCATCGCCAGGCCGTTGGAGGTCTCGTATCGGCCCTCCCGGTCTTTCTCGACCGCCTTCATCACGATCCAGTCCAGGTCTCCGGCAAGCAACGATGGCAAGCGCTGAGGATCCGCCCCGCGTTCCACCGCAATCCTTTTGATCTCTTCCTGCGGCACGACCCGCAAGCGCTTGGACGGCGCGCGGGTATCCTCATCCCGCAACATGGTGCGGATCTCATCGACGCCACGGTCCCGGAATTGTTCGTGATCGAAAGGCGGCCGACCGGTCAGGAGTTCACACAGCAAGGCACCCAGGCTGTAGATATCGCTGCGGGTATCCACGTCGCCTCCGCCATACGCTTGCTCCGGACTCATGTAGGCGGGGGTGCCGAGGAACTGGCCGGACTTCGTGACGGTAGCCTCCGCTTCCAGACCTCCGCCGGTGGCCTTGGCGATGCCGAAGTCGATCACCTTTGGCACCGCGCGGCCGTCGTGCTGGCGCACGAGCACATTCGACGGCTTGATGTCACGATGGATCACGCCCTTCTGGTGCGCGTGCTGGATCGCCTCGCAGACATCGACGAAAAGCTCCAGCCGCTCGCGCAGGCCGAGGCGGTTGCGATCGCAGAAGTCGGTGACCTTTTCACCGTCGACCAGCTCCATCACGAAATACGGCCTTCCCGATGCGGTGGTGCCGGCATCAAGCACGCGGGCGATATTCGGATGGTCCATCAGGGCGAGTGCCTCGCGCTCCATATTGAAGCGGGCGATCACGCTCTCCGTGTCCATGCCCAGACGGATGATCTTCAGCGCGACCTTCCGCTTCACGGGCTCTTGCTGCTCCGCGAGATAGACCACGCCGCAACCGCCGGCACCGAGGCGCTCGATCAAGCGATAGGGGCCGATGCGCGCGCCGATGCCGCCCTCGTCTCCCCCCTCGCCAGCGGGCGACCGGGGATTCGCCACCTCCGGCTGCAACTCGAAGAACTCCTCGGCATCGCGATCGAGCTCGAGCAATTCCTCAATCAGATCGCGCAGCTCCGCATCGCCATGGCAGGCGAACTCGAGGAACGCCCGGCGGTCGGCGGCGTTCACGAATGAGGACGCCGCAATGAACAGGAGCTTGTCAACCGACGGCGTCATCGCTGCTCCCCTCCCTCGCTTCCTCACGGATCATCCGGAGGAGTTTCGCCCGGGCGAAGGCCCAGTAGCGCTCCACGGTGCGCTCCGCCACGCCGTCCATGGCGGCGATCTCCTTATTGGTGAGACCTCCGAAAAACTTGAGGGTGATCACGCGCACGCTTTCCGGATCCACTTGCTCCAGGCGGGTCATCATTTCATCCACCAGCAACACGCGTTCGTCGATGGTGGTGTCGGCAATATCGAGTCCCTCGATGTCGATGATTTCCGGATTGGCGCCGCGCTTCAGGCTGGCTTTGGCCCGCGCGCGGTCCACCAAGATGTGCCGCATCGCCTGGGCCGCGGCCCTGAAGAAATGGCCGCGATCGATCCATGAGCGCTCCTCGTTTCCCGCCAGCGAGATCCAGGCCTCGTGGACCAAGGCGGTAGCCTGCAAGGTTTGCCCCGGGGCTTCCCGGGCGAGCCGCTTCTGAGCGAGATTGCGCAATTCGTCATAAACGAGAGGCAATAGCTCCGCGGATACGGGGCACCCTCCACCGCTTGCCGACTGCAAGATTCTAGTGAGCTCGCTCAAAACGAAGTCCGCCGAAATTACCCTCCGCCGGAGCCTTGTCGATGGAGGAGTCGGTAATACGCCGCCCCGGCCCCGCTTCCTTCACCGCTCTGTTTACTGGACGCGGCGAAAATCCGTACGATGCTGCGGCGCGTGGCCGAGGTGATTCTGGAAATCGACGGGGTGATCAAGAAATTCGACGATTTCACGGCGGTGGACGGCGTTTCTTTCAACGTGCATGCGGGGGAAACGGTCGGGCTGCTGGGCGTGAACGGCGCCGGTAAAACCACCCTGATGAACATGATCCTGGGGCTCACCACTCCCAGCGGCGGGACGATCCGGGCCTTCGGCATGGACCTCCAGAAACACCGGCTGGAAATCCTCCAGCGTTCGAACTTCTGTACGACCTACGCCACCCTGCCGGGAAACCTGAAGGTGCGGTCCAATCTGGAAATCTTCGCGCGGCTCTACTCGGTCCCGAAGCCGAAAGAGAAGGTCGCCCAGCTTCTGGAGCTGCTTGAAATCACCAAGCTCGCCGAGAAATCGACCGGACAGCTCAGCGCCGGGGAATCGACGCGGGTGAATCTGGCGAAGGCCCTTTTAAATGATCCGGATCTCCTCTTGCTCGACGAACCAACGGCTTCGCTCGATCCGGACATCGCCGACAAGGTGCGGAAGCTGGTGCGCCACGTGCAGCGCGAGCGTCACCCGGCAATCCTCTACACGTCCCACAACATGCGGGACATCGAGGAGGTGTGTGACCGGGTGCTTTTCCTCCACGCGGGAAAGATCCTCGCGGCGGGAACGCCGGATGAGATCACGAAGCACTTCCAGGAGGACGATCTGGAGGATGTGTTCATCAAGATCGCGAGGGGTGGGGATGAAGTAACGAAGAGGTAAGCCGAGTGGGGCGAATTCGTTCCGGACCGTATCATCGCGCACAATATGGGCAAGGTAGCCGGGGGTATTCCTTGAGCGAGGTTTCGCCTGTTAGTCCTACTGGCTGCTGAGATCATCCGGTGTCCCGGGCTGGCGATCGGGACCGGCGCTGATCAATTCGAACTCGCTTGCTTTCTTGCTACCCGGGAATTTGTAGGAGTAAGGGGTGCCCCATGGATCGGTGGGCACCTTGTCCATCAGTTGCACCCATCGGCTTGATGGCGACGCATTGGCTGGCGGAGTCACCAGCGCCTGGAGCCCCTGCGAATTGTTAGGATAGACCCCGCCGTTCACCTTGTAGGCCCGCAGTGCCGAGCCGATTGCGCTGAAATCGGCGGTCACGCGCTGCATCTCGGCAGCCTTCGGAATGCCGGTGAGCAGCGAGATCGCGCCCCCTAACAAAACCGCGATGATGCCGAGAACGATGACCATTTCGAGCAGCGTGAAGCCGCACGTGATGAACGTGCGTGGAAGCGTGCGGACACGATTGTCCCGTAGGTATTTCATATGCATATCGCTGGATAAGGAATGAGCTAAGACGAGGTGCTCTCGCGCGAAATGACTACGCCGGATAAACACCGCGCGAAGACGGGCTTGTCTGGAGAATCAAACAAGCATCCGGCCGTGAGCACGTTTTCCCTTTGACGGCCGCCGGATCCGCGCTGGATTCCCAGCGTGCGGATGTGGTCAGCTGCCGTGCGACCGATTGCCATGTTCAAGCCCTCCGTCATCCGCGCGCTGCTCACCCGCTACGTGCTGCTTTACGCGAAGAACCCGATGCGGGCCTTCGAGCTGTTCTTCTGGCCGCTGGTGCAGCTGCTGGTGTGGGGCTTCGTGACGATGTTCCTCCAGAAGCAAGGCGGCGGCGGGGCCTTCCCTCAGTACATCACTTTCCTGATCGGCGGCATCATCCTTTGGGACGCCCTTTTCCGCGCCCAGCAGGGAGTCTCGATTTCCTTTCTGGAAGACGTGTGGACGCGCAATCTGCTGAACATCTTCGCCGCACCGGTGCGGATGACGGATTACATCGCGGCCACTTTCGGCGTCGGGCTGATACGCGTGGCGATCACCGCCATCGTGCTGGCGATCGTCGCGGCGGCGGCCTATTCCTTCAATCTCTTCCAATTTCAGTGGGGCCTGATCGCCTACTATGCGAATCTCATGATCTTTGGGTGGGCGCTGGGGATCTTCTCGATCGCACTGATCCTGCGCTGGGGCCACGGCGCGGAATCCCTGGCGTGGGCGCTGCCCTTCATGATCCAGCCCTTTGCGTGCGTCTTCTATCCGGTGGAAACTCTGCCGGCCTGGATGAGAGGGATCGCCGCGGTGTTTCCCCCCGCACATGTTTTCGAGGGCATGCGCGGCGCGATCCTGAATGGCGGCTTTGATTTCCGGCAGTTTTTCGCGGCGCTGGGATTGAATGTTATCTACCTCGCCTTCGCGGGCTGGGCCTTCGCACGCGTCCTGCGCACGGCCCGGGAAAAGGGTCTGCTGGTGAAGACTTCGTCGACGTGAGGTTCGGCAGTTCGCAGCGGCCTTTGCGGTGTCGCGATCCGGATGAACGAAGGGTGATGGTTCAGGCCAAGTGCTTGCGGAAAAACTCGATCGTACGCGTCCATGCGAGTTCGGCCTGTTCCTTGTCGTAGCGGCCGGTCGAGTCGTTGTGGAAGCCGTGGTTCGCCTTCGGATACATGTGCATGGTGTAGTCCGCTTTGGCGGCCTTCAGGTCCTCCTCGTATTCCGGCCAGGCGGCATTCACCCGTTCGTCGAGTTCGGCGAGCTGGATCAGCAGCGGTCCCTTGATGTTCTTGCGCAGCTCCTTCGCCGCCGGTGTACCGTAGAAGGGAACGGCTGCATCGAGCGTGTCCGGCAGCGTGGCGGCCAAGAGGTTCACGATGTAGCCGCCAAAGCAGAAGCCGACCGCGCCGAGCTTGCCATTGCCGCGCGGGTGCTTCTTGAGGAAGCGGGCGGCGGCGAGGAAGTCTTGCTCGATTTTCCCGCGATCCATTGCGCCTTGTTTCGCGCGGCCCTCGTCGTCATTTCCGGGATAGCCGCCCACCGGATGGAGCGCGTCCGGTGCGAAGGCGACGAAGCCCGCCTTTGCCAAACGCCGCGCGACGTCCTCGATGTAAGGATTGAGCCCGCGGTTCTCATGGACCACCAGGACCGCCGGGCCTTTGCCCTCCCCCAGCGCCTTCGGCACCACCAGATAGCCGCGGCCCTCGCCATTTCCCTCGGGCGATTCGAAGGTCTCGTAGGTCGCCTTGATGTCGGGGTCGTTGAAGGAGACCTGCTCCGCCGCGGCGTAGTCGGGCATCAGCACGCCGAGCATCGAGGCCATCGTCAGGCCGCCCGCGGTGAGCGTGGCAAGGCGCGTCATGAAGGTCCGGCGATCGATGATGCCGTGGGCGTATTCATCATACCAATCGAAGGCTTCCTGAGGAATCGGCAGCGGGGCAGCGGACGGGTCGGTGGTGCTCATGGCGTCGGATTTCGGGATTCGATCCGCGAGCATGGCGTGGATCGGGCGATCGGGCGACAGGAAAACTCGCCGCGATGAAGCAAGCGGGAGGCCCGTAGTCGCCATTGCGGCATCAGCGACGCCACGCCCCGACGATGATCCCGAGGCCGCCGACGACAAATAGGCCGGGAAACCAGAGGGAGTAGCCGGGGGCTTTCGACTCCACTTCCAGCACTGCGGTCTCAGGGTCGGCGGGGTTCACGTGGCACTCTTGGGTGGAGCCTTCCGGGTAGCGCCCGATCAGTGCTTGGACGTCATTCTCCTTCGAGGTCCAGCCGCCGCCCCGGCGCTTGTCACGGAGCGTCCTTAGCTCGCTGTCGTGCCTGCCGCCATCCCACTCGTAGCCGTAGAGCACGGAGAAACGGCGCTCGACCGGGCCATTCGGGTCCACCTGTCTTTCGTCCGCGGCGGAGCGGAGGATCACGCAGGGAACGACCGGCCATTTCTCCACGTCCCGGGCGCGCTGGAAGCTGCGCCACATGAGCGCGAAGAAGAAGCCACCGACCACGGCGAGCATCAGTCCGATGATGGAAAGATACACGCGGGTGCCGGTGGAGGATGTCGCCATGCGCTTCCCATAGCGGTCCCCTCTCCGGTACGCCACCGCTTTCAGCGGCTGCCGTAGCTCTCGACCACTTGGCGAGGCGTCACGATGTCCAGCTTGCCGCGCCGGTGCACCGCATCCAGATCGTAGCCGGAGTAGTGCAGCCCGGCCACGACGAGGGTGGCGCAGCTGTATTCCCTGCCGATGTCCTCGATGCGGTCCGGCTTCCAAGGCGCATTCGAAATCCCGAGCGCGCCGGAGTAATCGTAGGCCTTTTTCGGATCGCCTGCCGTCTCGATCACCCGGCGGGTGAACTCGTGGAGCCTCACCTGATCGACCGAGCCGTAGGGCGGCCGGTAGATGGTCCATGATTTATCCTGCAAGTAGCCCAGGTCGTCCTTTGCATTGACCGCCTGCTTCATCGCCACCTGGAGCAGGTGGGGCTTTCCATCCGGCCGCGTCTTTCGCGGATCCAGGACCACGAGCCCGATGTGCCCGTAGCGGAAGAGATCATAGGGCAGCTTCTGGATGCCCGTCTTCCGCATCGCGCCCCACGCTTCGGCGTGGCTCATGTGAAAGGCCACCACATCGCCGGGGCGGATCGAAGCGAGCATCGCGGCTGTCGGGGGGCCGTCGGCGGCATCGTGGTGCAGGATCACCGCCATCGCGGCGGGATCCTGGGTGCTCACGTACTTTCCGCGGGCTGGCTTCAGACGGAGCGGCGGCTGCTCCATCATGGAAAATGGAAATCGCCCGTTGTGGACGCGCTCGCCAGCACAGCCGGAGACGACGAGGAGGGTGGTGCCAATGAAGCCGGCCAGAGCGAATGTCCGGGCGAAGGGCGAGAGAGGAACTTTCATCGCCATGAGGAATAACTTGCGACCACTCCATTTACCAAATTGAAGATTCCGGGATCATCATCGGTTTTCCCGATGAATCGGGTGCGTGGATTCCACTTTCCCGGAACGGCTCCAGCGGCTACCACATCCCTCCCATGAGCGACCTAGCCACCCGGATTCCCGAAGATTTGAAAGCCGCGATGAAGGCGAAGGACACCGTCTCCCTGGCGGTGATCCGCGCGCTCAAGACCGCGATGACGAACGCCTCGATCGAAAAGGGCGGCCTCGGCACGCCGCTTGATGACGCGGAAGTCACCGCGCTGATCCGCAAGCAGATCAAGCAGCGCCAGGATTCCTTCACGCAGTTCACGAATGCCGGACGCGAGGAACTCGCCGCCAATGAGGCTGCCGAGATCAAGGTGCTGGAGAAATACCTGCCTGCCGCGCTGACCGATGAGGAAATCACCGCGCTGGTCGATGCCGTGGTCGCCGAAAGCGGGGCTTCCTCGAAGGCCGACATGGGCAAGGTCATGAAGCTCGCCCAGGAGCGTGCCGAAGGCCGTGCCGACGGGAAAAAGCTTTCCCAGGAAGTCGCCAAGCGCCTGTCCTGATGTCCTGCGCCGCCATCATCGTGGCCGCCGGGAGCAGCCGCCGCATGGGCTTTGACAAGCTCGCGGCGGATTTGCTCGGCAAATCCGTGCTGCGCCGCAGCGTGGAGGCCTTCATGGCGGCGGAGAGCATTTCCCGGGTGATCGTGGTGGCGCCGGAAGAGCGCTTCGCCGCGCTCGGCACGGATTTCCCGAAGCCGCTGCTGCGTGCCGAGGGCGGAGCCGAACGCCAGCACTCGGTGGAGAACGGTCTCGCCCTGGTGACAGAAGAAATCGTCGCCGTGCACGATGGCGCGAGGCCGCTGGTCAAGCCGGAAACCATCGATGCCTGCATCGCCGCCGCGGGCGAGCACCAGGCCGCCGCGCTGGCCCGTCAGGCGACGGAGACGATGAAGCGCTCCGATGACCGGCATTTCGCCCGCGAGAGCGTGAGCCGGGAGTTGCTCTGGTTCATGGAGACGCCGCAGGTATTCGTCACCGAACTACTACGCAGGGCGTACGCCGCGGTCCGTGAGAAAGGTCTCACGGTCACCGACGAGGTCTCCGCCGTGGAAGCCATCGGCATCGCGACGAAGCTGGTGATCTCCCCCACCCCGAATCTCAAGATCACCGTACCGGCGGATATCGAGCTCGCCGCCGCCCTGCTGCGATGAACCCGGCCACCTACGAATCCCTCGTGCTGCCCTCCGGTTTCCGGCTGGCGGTATCCACGCTTCCGCAGAGCGAGTGCGCTTCGTTTTCCATCCACGTCCCCGCCGGCAGCCGCGATGACCTCGCCGGACTGGCGGGCACCGCGCACTTCGTGGAACACATGGTTTTCAAAGGCACCGCGCGTCGCGATGCCCGGGCGATCAGCCTGGAGATCGAGGACGCGGGCGGCTCGACGAATGCCTGCACCACGGAGGATCAGGTCGTTTACGAAGCGCGTGGCGATGCCGACTCCCTGCCGCTGCTCGCGGACATCACCTCCGACATCGTGTGGAATGCCGCCTTTCCCACGAAGGAGATCGGGCTGGAGCGCGATGTCATCGCGGAAGAAATCGTAATGTATCGTGAGTCGCCGGGCGATCACATCGGCGATCTGATCTCGGCTGCCTTGTGGTCCCCGCATCCGCTCGGCGAATCCGTTTCCGGCAGCGAGGAAAGCATCAAGAAGATCAAGAAGAAGGAACTCAGCGCCTTCCGCGACCTGCATCATTTCCGCGAGGACGTCGTGATCTCCGTGGCAGGGCCATTCGCGACGCAGCAGGTGATCGAGCTGTTAGAGCAGCATCTTCCAAAGTCGCGGCCGCCGGTTGCGTCCGTCTTGATCCAGGGCTTGCCCAAGCCCGGCCACGTGATCGACGAGCGAGATACGGACCAACTCCAGCTCGCGCTCGCCTGGCGCACGCCGGGCCGCACCGATTCTCGGCGTCATGCCTACCGTCTGCTTTCGATGATCCTCGGCGAGAGCGCCGGTTCACGGCTTTTCCAGGAGCTGCGCGAGAAGCGCGGGCTGTGCTACCACGTTTCCTGCGATGCGAGCTTCTTTGAGGAAGCGGGCTCCTTCGAGATCCACAGCGGTCTATCGCCGAAGGGCCGAAAAGAAGCACTCGGGTGCATCGAGCGCGAATTGGAAGACCTCGCGAAGAACGGCCCGCAGCCGGAAGAGCTGGCCCGCGCAAAACGTCTCGCCGCCAGCCAGACGAAGATGGCAATGGAAAGCACTGGCGCGCATGGCTCGTGGGCGGGCGATAGCTTGCTGCAATATGGTCGGATCGTGACGCCTGCGGAAGCACTCGCGATCTGGCAAGCGGTCACCGCGGAGGAGATCCGGACGGTGGTGACGGAGATGCTCTCGGGGCCGCGCGCGATGGCGGAGATCCGGCCGTAAGGACAACTGGCAGCTCGCCTTCGCCAGTCTCCTCAGCTGCCGAGGATGTCCTTCATGCTGCCGAAGAAATCCCCCAGCTCCTCATCGTCCACCTCCGCGCCCATGACGTCGTCGTAGCTGGTGTGGATGAGATACTCATCATCCAGCTCCATCAGGAAGCTGCTCGGCTGGCAGGAAACCTGTTGGCCCCACTTCATACGAACCGTGCAGTAGGTTAGCGCCAGTTTCTGCTGTGCACGGGTGATCCCCACGTAGAGCAAGCGCCGCTCTTCGTCCTTCGTTCCCTCCGTGACGCTGCGCTGGTGAGGCAGCACGCCTTCTTCCAGGCCGACCAGGAACACGATCGGGAACTCCAGTCCCTTCGAAGCGTGCAGGGTGATGAGCGTGGCACCGGATTTCTTTTCGAGATCATCGTCCTCGCGATCCGACGCCAGCGCGCTGTCATCGAGGAATTTCCGCAGGCTCTTGCCACGCTCGATCGCCTTCGCGAGTTCGCTCAGCACTTCGCCAATGCCTTCGTTGCGCTGCGTCTTCTCTTGCTCGGTCTTGCAGCCGCGCTCCAGCCACGGGAGGTACTCGATCTCATCGAGAAATTCGCGGAGCACATGGTTCGCCGGAGCCACCTTCGCATCCACCTTCATCTTCGCGGAAAGCACCTGCGAAGTGAAGGTCTCGATCGAATTGCGCACCTTCGTCGAAAGCTGCGACAGGAAATTCTCGTCGCACAGAGCGCGCCACACGCTGGCACCGATCTCCCGGCTGAAATCCGTAGCCAGCATCGCCGTCGCCTGGCCGATGCCGCGCGGTGGCGAATTCAACACTCGCAACAGCGGCACGTCCGACTCCGGATCATCTAACAAAGCAACGTAGGCCAAGGCGTCCTTCACCTCGCGGCGATCGTAGAAGCTCTGCGCACCGACCATGCGGTACGGGATCTTCCGCTCGCGCAGGGCTTCCTCCAGCTTGCGGCTCTGCTTGTTTGTGCGGAAGAGCACCGCGAAATCCTCCCACGGCCGATTGCCGCGCGCCTTGTCCACGAGGATCTCCTCGGTGATGTAAACCGCCTCCTCTTCATCGCCCGGCATGCCGACGACTTTCACCGGCTCACCGCCGACGATGGTCGACTTCAGCGACTTCTCGCGTCGTCCCACGTTGCGGCGGATCAGGCTGTTCGCCGTGTGCAGGATCGCATGGGTGGAGCGGTAGTTCTCCTCCAGCAGGATGATCTTCGGATTCGGGAAGAAGCGCTCGAACTCCAGGATGTTCGCGCTTTCCGCACCGCGGAAGCCATAGATCGATTGATCGTCATCACCCACCACGCAGACATGATACGGCGGGCCGACCAGCTGCTGGAGCAGCCGCATTTGCAGACCGTTCGTGTCCTGGAACTCATCGACCGTCACGCGCTTGTAGACGCCGCGGAAATACTCGCGCACGTCGGCGTGCTCGCGCAGCAGCAGCTCGGCAAGCACCAGCAAGTCATCGAAATCGACGGCGTTCTGCGCGCGCAGCTCGTTCTGATACGCGACGGCGAGCGAGGAGAAGAAATCATCTTCCATGTCCTGCAGCTCGATGCTCCGGTTCTTCGCACGGGAGATCTCTGCCAGCACGGCTTCCGCCTTCACCTTTTCATCGCTGCCGCCCATGCGGACGATGAGCTGCTTCATGATGCCCACCTGATCGCTCTGCGTGCAGATGGAGAAGTTCTTCTTATAGCCCAGCTTGTGAATGCCGCCGCGCAGGAGGCGCACGCAGAGCGAGTGGAAGGTGCAGACGGTCATCGCCTCCGCCTTCTTCTTCGAGACCATGCCGCCGATGCGCTCGCGCATTTCGGCCGCGGCCTTGTTCGTGAAGGTCACCGCCAGGATGTTTTCCGGCGGGATCCCGCGCTCCAGCATGTTCGAGATGCGGCAGGTCACGGTGCGCGTTTTTCCGGTACCGGCCCCCGCGAGGATCAGCACGGGGCCATCGAGAGAGGCCACCGCATCCCGTTGGGCCTTGTTGAGAGAGTCGAAAGAAAAGCCACCTGCCATCGCGCGGGGCGGATGGAAGCCCGGGCGGGGACCAACCGCAAGCTCGCAGCCGGAATCCTATACGTACCAAGACACTCCTTTGACTGGAAAGATGTCCCCGCGCCCCCACGTTCTCCCCTCGCCCATGAAAACCCTCTCCCTCCTGCTGCTCACCGCCACCCTCTCTTTCGCCCAGGAAGCCCCTCCCGCCTGGAAGCTCGTCTGGTCCGACGAATTCAACGGCAAGGAGATCGATTTCTCCAAATGGGACGTCGAGGAAAACGGCCACGGTGGGGGCAATGGCGAGCTCCAATACTACGCCGACCGGCCGGAGAACATCCGCGTCGAGAACGGCAACCTGGTCATCGAGGCGAAGAAGGAGAAGTTCAACTCCGCGGGCGTCGAGAAGGACTACAGCTCCGGCCGCGCCCGCACCAAGCGCCGTGCGAGCTGGCTCTACGGCCGCTTTGAGGTCCGCGCCAAGCTCCCGAAGGGCCGCGGCATCTGGCCCGCCATCTGGATGCTGCCGGAAAGCAGCCCCTACGGCGGTTGGGCGGCCAGCGGCGAAATCGACATCATGGAACTCGTCGGCCACGAGCCCGAGAAGGTCCACGGCACCCTCCATCACGGAGCCAGTTGGCCGAAGAATGTCCACACCGGTGCGCCCTTCAGCTTGGAAAAAGGCACCTTCGCCGATGACTTCCACGTCTTCGCCATCGAATGGGAAAAAGGCGAGATCCGCTGGTATGTGGACGGCAAGCTTTACCAGACGCAGACGAAGTGGAGCAGCACCGGCGGGCCTTTCCCCGCCCCCTTCGACAAGCCTTTCCACATGGTCCTGAATGTCGCGGTCGGCGGCGGTTGGCCCGGCCCGCCCGATGCCGCGACGGTCTTCCCGCAGAAGATGGAGGTGGATTACGTGCGGGTGTATCAGAAGTAGCGCGACCTTGCTGGTCCCATGCGGGGCGGCCGGAACCCGCTCGCGCTACCACCAGCGGAAGAAATTCGCCAAGGTCCGCCACGCCTCGTCGCCACGGATTGCGGCGAAGAGGCTCAGGCCAAGCGTCACGGCAGCCCAGATCGCCAAGCCTGGTGCTTCGATAGACTCGACGAAGCGCAGCCCGATCAGCGCCGCGACAAATCCGAAGAACGCCGCCGCACAGACAAAGCGGATGACAAATTCAGAACGGTCGCGGGGCAGATCCATGGCGACGTAGTATTTCAGGCCGTTCATTCGCTCCGCCGCCCACCCAGCGCCATCATCAGCCAGTAGACCATCTGGCCCACCGCACCGACGGCGGCAGCGACGTAGGTCATCGCGGCCCAGAAGAGTGCGTTCTTCGCCTTTTCATGCTGCATCTGGCTCGCCAGGCCGCTGCGCTCCAGCCAGACCATCGCTCGCTTGCTGGCGTCGAACTCGACCGGAAGCGTCACCACCGCAAAGAGGGCGGTGACCCCGAAGACCGCGACGAGCACCCAGAGCATCACCGGGCTCTTGAACATGAAGAGACCAAACATGGCCGCCATCATGATGTACTGCTGCAAGTGGCTGGCGAACTGCACGGCCGGCACCATCTTCGAGCGGAAATTCAGCCACGCGTAGGCCTGCTGATGCTGGAGGGCGTGTCCGCACTCGTGGGCGGCGACGGCGGCGGCCGCCACCGAGTTCACGTGATACACGGGCTCGCTGAGGTTCACCGTCTTCTTCAACGGATCATAGTGGTCCGTGAGCTGCCCGGGCACGCTGATCACTTGCACGTCGTTGATGCCATTTTGCCGCAGCATCGCCTCCGCGACCTGCGCCCCCGTCATCCGGATCGGCACTTGGGAATACTCGGTGAAGCGGGATTTCAGCATCCCGCTGATCAGCATGCTTGCCAGCATCGTGCCACCAATGATCAGCCAGTAGCCGATCCCGATACCGCCCTGCGGTTGGGATTGCTGTGCGAGCACCAGAAGGTTTTCAAAAATCATGGGTGAAATGTAGCGAGCCCTTCCCCGGTCGCAAGTTGCACCGGATTGGAAAACAGCGCTTCATTTTCAAATCGACACCCTTAATCTGTTCTCCATGAAGCATGTCCTTATCACCGGCTGCACCCGCGGCCTCGGCCTGGCGATGGCCCGATCCTTCGCCTCGCGGGGTTGGACGGTTTCCGGCTGCGGCACGAATGCCTCCGCGGCGGAGGACCTCGCCAAGGAGCTGGGCGGCAAACACCGCATCTGCCGCTGCGACGTCAGCTCTCCCGCCGATGTGGCGGCCTTCGCCGATGACATCCTTTCCGGCCCCGGCGCGCCGGATCTGCTCCTGAACAACGCGGCGATAATCAACCGCAACGCGCCGCTCTGGGAGGTGTCGGTGGAAGATTTCTCCCACGTGATCGATGTGAACCTGAAGGGTATCCATCTGATCTGCAAAGGCTTCCTGCCCGCCATGATCGCCCGCGGCACCGGTGTCGTGGTCAACTTCTCCTCCGGCTGGGGTCGCTCGACCTCCCCGGAAGTCGCCCCCTACTGCTGCACGAAGTGGGGCGTGGAAGGATTGACGCAGGCGCTGGCCCAGGAACTCCCCGCCGGCCTCGCCGCCGTCGCCCTGAATCCCGGCATCATCGATACCGACATGCTCCGCCGCAGCTTCGGCTCCGCCTCCTCCGACTACCCTGACCCAACCATTTGGGCAGTGAAAGCCGTTCCCTTCCTCGAAAGGATCGGCCCGGCGGACAACGGGACGGCGCTGACGGCACCGCAGTAAGTAATTCCCTGTCCGGCACGTTCTTCCTCCATGCGGCTTTTCCTTCCCCTCATCCTCTCGCTTTGCGCGATGCCATCTCCGCTCCCTGCCGAGGAAACCCCGGCAGACGCGGCTCCCCGCTGGCTCTTTCTTGGCGACGACGCCGACCTGAAGCGCACCATCGCCGAATCCGATCACGTGCTCTTGGTCTGCGTCTACCAGACCGCTCTTGAAAACGTGAAGCCACCCTTCGCTGAAGTCGTCCTAAGTGGCACGGCGGTCGAATCCCTCAAGGGCACCCACGCCACGGGGGACAAGATCACCCTCCGTTTCCCGTCTGACAGCCTTCCTGCCAAGGAAGACAAACGCGCGCAATTCATCGACGCCGCCGCGAAGAAGAATCTCGGTTCACTGAAGCTCGCCTTCCTGAGAGGAGAGAAGTCCGCTGCTCATTCCTGCGAATGGCTGGATCTTGCGCCCTATAGCCCGGAGCTGATCGACTTCGTCCGTAAGAACCGGAACGCAAAACAAGAACCGTCTTCTCCGGATCGCCGCTGACGGCTCGATCTCGAAATCCGAGTGGAAGAGGTAAGGCAAGTAGGGGCCTTGGAAATTTAGGATTCTTCTCCCATCATCTCAGTCTGGCACATATTGTTAGACCAGATGATCAAGGGAGCCCTCATCGTAATCCTCGGCATTGTCTGCCTCCTCGCGTTCAGCGTCTATTACGCTAGGAGATGCCGCGCCCGCCTCTTCAAGCGCGTGGCATCCTTCCCTCACACTTCCGTCGCGGCATCCGCCGGGAAGCTCCGGAATTACATCTCCGATCACCACCCCGAAATCGCGAACGCGTCGCTCGAAGACACCGCCCCCCTCCTCGAAGAACTGATCAAGGGAATCGTTGGCCCCGCGAGGTTCGATGTATCCGATAATGAAGCGCTCGTCCTCGCGATCGGCTCATACATCGGCGATGGCCTCGCCGCGGATTATTCAGGCCGCTGGCACGACAGCCCGGAAAGTGGCCCGGCCTTGGTCTTCGGCCACGGCGATGCGGAGCTCACCATGCACCCCGTCGAAAAAGCCGCCGCCTTTCGCGAATTTGGAACTCCCGGCGATCTGCACGCTTACATCGTCGCCGCTCGCGAGATTGGCCGCGAAATGAACAACCGGGCCACTGCCTGTTCATAATCTTCGCTGACTCCCATCCATGCAGCTCTTCCACGTCAGCGAGCAGCCGGGCCTGAAAATCTTCGAGCCCCGGATCCCTTCAAACCAAGACGCCGGGGTCACCTTTTCCGTCGTCTGGGCCGTCGATCTCGCGCACCTCCCCCACTACCTTCTTCCACGCGATTGCCCCGGGTATGCTTCCGCGCCACCCCCGCCACTTCAGGCGAAGATCGCTCCCGCTTCCTTTCACCGGATCTGCCATCCCCCGTCGTCGCAATCGAAGCTTCATGGCATGAGAGAGCCTCCACCACTCCCCTGTGGCTCTACGAACTCCCCGTGGAAACCTTCACCTGCGCAGATCAAAACGCCGGCTACTTTGTCTCCAGGATTCCCGTCGAAATCATCGGCCACCGCCAGATTTCCCAGCCCCTCACTGAGTTGTTAGACTCCGGCACCGAGCTACGCGTGGTGCAAGATCTCCGCTCGCTGGCAAATGAGATCACCCGCTCTACTCTCGCCTTCTCCTGTATCCGCATGCGGAATCTGGGTCAGTGAAGATCACGCATCGTCCGCGTTTCCGAGTCAGCCTGCCACGCCGCCCTGAGCAACCAGCCCCCGCGGGTTAATCTGAAATTCATCATTGCGGGATCGACCCGCAACCCCTTCAGGGATAATCCTGTATCGTTCGGAGAATCCCATGAAACCCATCTTCTTTGTCCTCGCCGCGTGTTCGCTTCCGGCGATTGCCGCGGACCCTTCGGCAACCCCGGCGGACGACATCACCGGCCAGCACAAATACGCGGAGCGTTGGCGGATCCTCGTCGATCTCGATCAGGACGGACACGATGACATGCTCCTCGGAAATCCTCAGACCTCCGGAAACTCCGGCATGGCCTGGGATGTCTATCTCCACCGGAACAACGACTTCCGCCGGATCGGCGACCTCTGGGCCCACCGCAAGGCGATCTCCTTCGAGAAAGTGGCCGGAGAGGCGCACGAAGGCGTCTTGGCGCGCGTCTGGGTTTACGTCCGGGGCGGCGTCGGCACAGGCAGGTTTGGTTACCATCTGCTGAAGGAGGACGCCGTGGAAAAGCTGGCCGCCATCGGCATCTATCCGAACCAAGGCGGGATCGGGGAAAGCATCTACAAAGCCACTTTTGAAAAGTCCCCCATCCCTTGCAAAAAGGAGTATAGCAAGACCGCTGAGGATGGCACCGTGACTTGGATCGCAGAGAAATAGGGCTCACCCCGCGCTCACGGGATTCACCCCATCGGCCAGCCCTGCATTTCGCAACGGCTCCGTCATCCAACATTTCCCGACGCTTCATGCTTGGCCCATCCGCGTGATCGGACCACCCTTCGCACCCGAGCGTGATTGAAGTCAGGTTCCAACGCGGCCTCTACCTCCCCGAGTCCGACCTGTGGCTGGATCCATGGGATGCGCAGCCATGGGCCTTCGTCTCGCATGCCCATGCCGATCACTTCGCGCGCCATGAAATGGCGCTGTGCTCGCAGGCGACGGCCTCGCTGGTCCGGGCACGCTACAACGTGGCGGAGAGCCGGCTAAACGGCGTCCCCTTCCACAGCTCGGTGGAACGGAATGGCCACCGCTTGCGCCTGCTTCCCGCAGGCCACATCGCGGGTTCCGCGATGCTGCACGTGACGCGGATCGCCGATGGCGCCACGCTCCTTTACACCGGGGATTTCAAGGTCCGGAAAGGGCGAACCTCGGAGCCGGTCGTTTTCCAGCAAGCAGATACGCTGATTCTCGAAACGACCTTCGCGCTGCCGCAATTCGCCTTCCCCTCCCAGATGGAGGTGGAAATGGCGGTCTTGCGCTTCGTCCACGACACCTTGGCCGATGGCGAGGTGCCCGTGCTTCTGGGGTATTCCCTCGGCAAGGCCCAGGAAGCCCTGGCCCTGCTCCACGCACACGACATCCCCGCCCTCCTGCACCCGAACGTCGCGGAAATGACCCGCGCCTGCCGTGAAGCCGGGGTTTCCTGCCTGCCGGAGCCCCAAATCCTCGACGGACTGGTGCCACCGGGGCACGCCGTGATCGCGCCCCCGAATGCCGTGCGCTCGAAGCTTCTGCGCGCGGTGGGCAACCGCCGGGTGGCCATGCTCAGCGGCTGGGCGATGGTTCCCGGCGCGACCTTCCGCTACCGGGTGGATGAGGCCATCCCCCTTTCCGATCACGCCGACTACCCCGGCCTGATCGAGTGCGTCCAACGCGTCCGCCCGAAGAAGATCCTGACGGTGCATGGTTACGCCCGGGAATTCGCCGCCGAAATGCGGCTGCGCGGGCATGACGCCTGGTCGGCCGCGGGAAATGACCAGATGGAACTCGCCTTGGCGCAGCCAGCCCCCCGCGGAGCCACGCCCGGCAGCGGCATCCAGACCACTGCCAGCGCCCGTCACGTGCGGCCGATCTGTGCGCTGGCCGATTTCACCAGCCTCTGCCGCCTGACCGGCGAAACGAGCAGCCGCTTGGAAAAGATCAAGCACCTCGCCGCCTACCTGCGCGGCTTGGCGAGCGAAGACGATCTGGCGCTGGCGGCCATGTGGCTCACCGGCCGGGCCTTGCGCCGCGCGGCGGATCGCCGGGCCGCGCATACGGGCTCCGCGACCCTCCGCCGGGCCCTGCTGAAGATTCCCGGCGCCCGGGAGGAGCGCTACCGGGAGATCTCCCTTTCCCAGAACGACGCGGCGAGGACCACCCGCCTTCTGCTTCAAGAGCTTCCGCTGAAGCCCGAGCCGCTGGATCTCGCCGGATTGGCCGCGTTTTTCCACGAGCTGGCGAATGCGCCCGGCTCGCTCGCCCGCATCGATCTCCTTTCCTCCCGGCTGCGCACCCTGCACCCGGCGGAGGGAGAGACCCTGGTGAAGCTGCTCACGGGCGATCTCCGGATCGGGCTGAAGGAGGGTCTCGTGGAGGATGCCGTGGCAGAAGCCTTCGGGGCCGAACCCTCCGCCGTCCGGCATGCCCACATGCTGACGGGCGATCTCGGGGAAACCGCCCGCTTGGCCAAGCGAAAGGCACTGCAAGAGGCGACGCTACGGCCCTTCGTCCCGGTGAAGATCATGCTCGCTTCGCCGATGCCCGATGCCGCCTCGCTCGCCATGACAATGAGCGAGCGCCACGCCGATGGCATCTGGCTGGAGCCGAAATACGACGGCATCCGCGCGCAGATCCACAAGCAAGGCAACCGCGCCGCCCTTTACTCGCGGGATCTGCGTCCGCTCGATGCCGAGTTCCCGGAGCTGCTTGCCGCCGCCCTCTCGCTGCCCGGTGACTTCATTCTCGATGGCGAGATCATCGCCCATGCCGAAGGCCGCCGCCTGACCTTCCATGACCTGCAGACCCGCCTAGGTCGGCTTTCGACCTCGCAGGGCGACCTTTTCCCCGCCGTGCCCACAGCTGGCAGCGATTCCCCCGCCCTGCCGCCGGTTCGTTTTATCGCCTTCGACCTGCTGTGGCACAATGACGATGACCTGCTGAGCCATCCGCTCATCGCCCGGCGCGAGAGGCTGCGTGCGGCGAACCTCCAGTCCCCGGTTTTCCAGCAGATCCCTGTTTCCCGTGTCAGCGGCGCGGAGCAAGTGAACAACGCCTTCAAGCAGGCCCGGGCCGATGGCTACGAAGGACTGATCGCGAAGGATCCCGGCAGTCCCTATTCCCCGGGACGGCGCGGCAAGGCATGGCTGAAGCTGAAGACCTCCAGCACCCTCGATTGCGTGGTGGTCGCGGCCGAACAAGGCCACGGCAAGCGCGCGGAAGTCCTTTCCGACTACACCTTCGCCGTGCGCGATGACGTGACCGGCCAACTCCGGGTGATCGGCAAGGCTTACTCCGGCCTCACCGATGCCGAGATCGAGGAACTCACCACGCACTTCCAGCGCCACACACTCAGCACCGAGCGGCGAAAGCACATCGTGGAGCCGAATGTCGTGCTGGAGATCGCCTTCGACTCCATCCAACCGTCAAAGCGCCACGACTCCGGCCTCGCCATGCGCTTCCCGCGCATCCACGCGATCCGGAAGGACAAGACGCCGGAGGAGATCGACACGCTGCAATACGCGAGGTCGCTCGTCGATTCGTAGTCGCCCCGATCTACGAAGGGCGCAGTAGAAGCAGCGATCCCCGGAGAGATCGCCGCTTTCGGGCGATGACCAAAGGAGAGGGAACGGAACAACCGGAAAGGAATGCGGAAACGAAGGCGCCGCAGGATTTCTCAAAATTCCCCCTCCAATGGCACCGCCCCACCCCCTTCCAAGATCCGAACTTTTTCGCATTCCTGATTATTCATTGATGCGGGGCATAATTTTTCTTATTCAAGGACATGCCCTCCGGCATGTCGCCCTTTGATCTCCTCCTCCCGGACTGGTGGTTTGCTGCCTATCTCGGGAGCCTCGTCGCGCTGCCGTTGGTGGCGCTCCTCGTCGCTATCGTGAAGGTGCAGGGTCGGCGCTGGCGCGTGCCCGTCTACACCACGCTGCCTCCGGCGAAGGTTCCCAACCAAATGCGCAAGCACTCCCAACCCTGGGTGGGACGCTTGGGCTTCCTCTGCTTTCCCTTGCAGGAATGCGTGGTTTCCGAAGGGGGGCAGACCCTCGTCTGGCGCATGGCCAGCACGGCGTATCAGGCGGTCGCGCTGCTGGAGGGCGATGTCCCCAAGCCTGGAAGCAAGCCGGAGTTCCGGCTGCGATTGATCTCTTTCCTCAGCGACGGCAGGACCATCGTGACGGCGGATGGCCCGACCACGCCGCGGCCACCGGCGCATTGGCTGCTGTCGCAAGACCGCTTCAAAACCATCGAGGCCCAAATCACCGCCCACCGTTCCGCCGTGGAGAGCGCGAAAGGAAATGCCGTGGCGGTCCTCCCTGCTCCAGAGGCGCTCGCGGCACGTCTCGTCGCCGAAGACCAGGCGGTCTTTGACGCGCTGGCGGCATCCGGCGACTTCACGCCGGAAAGTTCGGATCCGGGTTTCCTTTCCCCCGCCTTCAGCCGCCTTCCCACCCAAGCGCTCCGCTATCTCGGCTCGCTCTTCACCGGCAAGGCCTTTGCCTCCGGCCGCCGCCGGGACATCGCCAGCGTCACGAAGGACAAGGGGCCGGATGCAATGGACGATGGCGCGGAAAGCGGGCCGATGGCGCTCTCGCTCGAGCAACTGGTGCAGCGCGACATCCAGCGCTTCCGCGAACTCACCGGGGACAAACACGACAACAAACACCGCGGGATCAAGCTCGGTGTCCTGATCGCCACCGTCGCCGTATGCGTGATGATGTTCGGCCAGGAGGAAATTGGCCGCATCATCGCGACCATCCTCACCCTCATCGCCATCCATGAGTTCGGCCATTGGCTCGCGATGAAGATCTTCGGCTACACCGGCATGGGGACCTTTTTCATCCCCTACCTCGGTCCCGTGGATCTCGGGAGGAAACTCCATGCCCCGGCTTGGCAACAGCTCGTCGTCATCCTCGCGGGCCCCGTCCCGGGCATCCTCGCCGGCCTGGTTCTCTTGGTCGCCGGATTTTTCGTACCTACCATCCCGGCATGGCTCCTGGATGCCGCTGGACTTTCGCTGGCATTCAATGGCTTCCACCTCCTGCCCTTCCTGCCGCTTGATGGAGGAAAGGTGGTGGACCTCCTTCTTTTCCGCGATCTCCCGATCATCCGTCCCTTCTTCACCGGCTTCTCCGCGATCGCGGCGCTCGTGGGCTCCTTTCTCATGAAGTCGCGCGCCATGCGCTACATCGCCCTCGGGATGTTCGGCGGCTTGATCTGGGACATCAAGATGATCCGCGTCGTCCGCGGCGGCCGCAAACTCGGCTGGGCCAGCCAAGTGGACGATGGCGACGAAGCCCTGCGCCGAATCTTCACCGGCATCCGCGAGGAGAAGAATGACACCTTCCTGCGCAGCGGCGACTGGTTCCGCCAGATCGACGTCCTGCTCGCCGAAGTCCTGCGCAAGCGCCCGCGCTTCATGACCCGACTTTTCGGCGGTGCTTTCTATGGCGCGATGGTCCTTTTCCCCATCCTCCTCATCGGCGGCGGGATCATGCTCGTCGCCGTCGGCGGTGCAGCGAGCGTCGGAAAGCAGACCGCGGCCGTCGCGGAATTCGTCGAAAAGTTCCCTACCAGCAAGAAGGTCCTCGATCCCGCGAAATGGGAGCGCGTCGAGTCATTGGTCGAGGCGACCTCCGCCGCGATCCTTCCCCCGACCGACGATATCGATATCGCATCACTCATGGCTCCAACAACCGCCAAGGAGCGCTTGGAACTCGCGGCCAAAGCCTCCGCCGTGGCAACGATCAGCACCGAGGTCGACAAGCTCGACTGGGTCAGCGTCGGCTTGGTCCACCAACAGGCCGAGCTCGACGATCGCTCGCTCTCCGTCTGGCTCGAGATCCTCTGCGGGAGAATGGAGGCCGCCACGAAAGCCGGGCGCCATGTCGATGCTTCCCGCCGTGCCGAAGTCCTCCTCCATGCCGTGACGTCCATCGAACCCGCAAATACCATGGCGGTCCGGGAGCTTCTCTGGGACACGGAGATGCGGACTCTCTCCTGCATCGAAAAAACCGTCGCCTCCGGCAAACTCGACCCCGCCACCCTCCAGCGCATCGAAGGACGGATCAACTTGCTCAATAAAGCACCGCTTCCGGAAGTGGAGAATGTCGTCCTCACCACCGGTTGGATGGGGAGGCAAACGGCCAACTGGTTCGGTGAGAAAGGAACAACGGCGGACAAAAACGCCAGTGATGGAAACTCCGATTGGCAGTTCATGTATGGCCGGATCCGGCATTTCATGGCCAACGCCCGTGCCGCGGAATCCTCCACCGTTCTGGTGGCTCGCCACTGGGCGAAAACCCGCGTTGTCGGAGAACTCCCCGCCGAACTCCCGAACGCCGGGGCCCCTGCTCCGGGCGAGGCGGAATACATCGCCTCCTTCTGCGAAAGCCACCGCCGCGTCCAATGGCGACGCATCACGACGCTTTCCGCGATCCGGCTCGAGGCGTATCGCCAGAAATCCGGGAAATTGCCAGCGACTTGGGCGCATGCGATTCCCGGCGGGGCCAAGCTCACCCTGATCCAGAACAACGGGCCCTGCCTGCAGTTGGCGGATCAGCGCGAAGGGGGTGAGAAAACGCTACCCGCGTGGCTTGGCGGCGGCGAACTTGGCAAGGAGCGCTTGGACCACCTTTGCCCCCTTCATGGGGCTCAGGTTCCCGAACTTTCGCGCAAGTGAAGAAGGGTGTTTGAAATCAGAGGCTTGCAAAATACAGCCCTGCAAATTTTGCGTAAAATATCAATATTTCTTAATTATTTCGGGTTCGGTAATGGGCATTGAGAAAGGATCAATGTCCGATTTTGGGAACCTATCAGGAGAGGATCATCCCCGCTTTCCGGGAGCGTCCGGGGAGATAAAAACGACCTCCCCGAAAATTGCGGATTCCCCTTAATCTATTGGTTTCCAATAAACCAAAGCAGCCACTCTCGCCCTCCACCCTTGCTTTCCAGGCAAAGTTGTCATAGAGTATGAATCATCCGGAACAGCTTAAAGAAGTGCTTGCAAGAAAGTAAAACTGACTTGATTTTTTAAAACATGTCGTCTTACTGGGCGCCGGATGCCCCCAGCATTTTTAGGGATGACTTTAGGACTCGTCCTGCTGGCCCTGGTTTTTGCCACAGGGCTTCCGCTGCTATGCGCCTTCGTGGCACTGGCCAATGTGCGGAAGTACCGGGTCAAGGCGCATCCCTGTGAGGGCCACCAGATCCCTCCCGATGTGAAACGCCGGATGGCCCCTTGGCTCAACCGCATGGGGCACTTCGGCTTCCGGCAGGCACAGATTTCCCAGCTGGAAAGCGCGGGCTATGCGGAAGCCCACCGTTGGATCCTCATCAATGAGGAGGAAAAAACCTATGCGACCCTCGAGCGCATCGTCCCGGTGTCCGGTGCCGGTGCCCGCGTTTCGCTCTCGCTTTTTACCCCGCTGCGCGATGGCACGCTCATCGTGACGCTGGATCGCCGCCTGACCCGCCATCCCCCTGCTTGGTGGCAGGATGTCCAGCAGCACTTCAGCACCGTGACCGCGCAGTGGAAGCTGCACTACTCGCGCATCCGCGGGGAACAAGGCCGGATCATACCCGCCTTGGAGAAGTTCACCGAGATGCTGGCGGCGGACGAAGAGGCACGCCATGCGGCACTGGTCGAAGGCGGCGAGTTCACGCCAACGCGCCACGATCCCGAGGTGCTCCGGCTTCGCTTCGCACGCCTGCCATCGCGGGTCCTGCCGATCCTCGGCGACTTCTTCCGCGGCCGCTACTTCGCGTCCTGCACCCGCCGGGATGTGGCGGCTCCGGCAAAGGCGAAGGTGGAAGAAGCGGAAAGAGTCGGTGGTGCCGTCGGGCTTTCCCTGAACCAAGCGGTGGAGCAGGACCTTGCCCGCTATCGTGCGCTGCACACCATCGCATCGAGTCCCATCGATCACGTGCGGCGCCTTGTCCTGCTGGTCGGAACGATCGCCTTCTTCATCTTCCTCTTCGGCCGCGACGAACCCCTGCAGACGGCGGCCACCGTGATCATTCTGGCAGCGCTGCACGAGGCGGGCCACTGGCTGCCGATGCGGATCTTCGGCTATCGCGGCACCGGCCCGATCTTCATTCCTTTCATGGGAGCCACCGAGCGCGCCCAGAAACTGCACGCGCCGGCCTGGCAGCAGCTGATCGTGCTGTTAGGCGGGCCCCTTCCCGGTCTCATCGCCGGTCTGGCGATGCTCGCCTACGGCTACTTCTCGCCGGATACGCCGGTGTGGCTGCTCGATGCGGCAGGGATGGCCGTGGCGCTGAATGCGCTGCATCTCCTGCCCGTGCTGCCAATGGATGGCGGCAAGGTGGTCGATCTCCTGGTCTTCCGCGACCTGCCGCTGCTGCGTCCTTTCTTTACCGTCACCGCCTCGATCTCGGCCTTCGCGGCGGCCATCATCCTCAAGTCCCGGGTGCTGCGCTACATCGCGATGGCGATGCTCGGCGGCGTGCTCTGGGATGTGCGCACGATCCAAGTGGTCCGCGGTGCCCGGAAACTGCCGTGGGCTGGCGAGGTGAATGACGAGGGTGAAGCCCTGCGCCGCATCTTCCGCGGGCTGCGGCAGGAAGGCCACGGCTCCTTCATCGGGAGCGATGGCTGGCACAAGAAGATCGAAGCGCTGCTGATGGAAGTGATGCGCAAGCGGCCGAATCTGGCGACGCGCTTTGCGGGCGGCACCCTGCTCACCGTCGCCGGAGCGATGCCCGCCTTGCTGATGGTGGGCGTCTTGCTCGGACCGGTCCTCGGCGATGCCGGCCGGATGGTCCGGACCGCGGAGCATGTGACCGAATTCCGCAAGCGCTTCCCGAAAGAGAACCGCACGCTTTCCGCCGAAGACCGCCTGGCCTTGGTGGACCTCGCCGCCGACACCGAAAAAAGCCCGGAAGGCTACCCGATGACCAACCTCGACCGCCCGCGCGAAGCCGCCGTGGAATTGGCCGGGAAGCTCGGTGCCCGGCTCGACAAGCTGGATTGGGAGCGCGCGAACATCGCCTACCGCACGAATGTCATCGGCGCCCACGTGCTGCCGGTCTGGGTCGAGGTGCAGTGCCGGCAGCTGGAACTTGCCGCCACTGCGGGCCGTGGCCCGGAGACGCTGCGCCGCGCCGAGGTGATGCTGCACATCTTCGCCACCGCCGAGCCCGCGACGAGCCTGGAACGCCGTGAAGCGCTTACCTCCGCCGAGCTGCGGGTGCTGCGGGTGATCGAGAACGAAGCCGCTGCAGGACGTCTCGATGCGTCTGCCGTGGCCAAACTCGACGAACGGATTTCCGCGCGCAACATGGCACCCGATCCCGAAGTGGAAGGGCTGCTGCTGGTCGCGGCATGGGCAGAGCGTTCGAGGCTCTCCGCCGTGGCCGACGCGGCTGCCCAGGCCTCGCTCGATCCCCGTTTCTGGCGCGATCTCTATCCGCGCATCCGTACGGTGCGCCGGCTCCTCGCCGAGCAGGGAGCCACCCATCCTCCGGCCTCGGTCGCCCTGTCCCGCTACTGGAGGCACTCCCGCCGCGTGGGCGAACTGCCGCCGCAGATCGGAGTGCCCGTCTCGGTTTCTCCCGGGGAAGCCGCCCTGATCCTGGACTTCTGCGAGCAGCACCAACGCCTGAGCTGGCGCAGGCAATCCACGCTTTCCGCACTGCGCCTCGAAGGCTACCGCCGCAAGACCGGTACCTTCCCCGCGATGTGGAAGCACAGCGTTACCGGTGGTGCGAGCATGGAGCTGATCAAGGAAGGCGGCCCCTACCTGCGCCTGACCGACCGGCGGGACCAGATCCAACGCCGCATCCCGCTGTGGCTTTCTCCTGCCTCGCTGCCCGTGCCACCCATGGGGCCCGCGCTTGATTACGATTGCCCGCTCTTCGGCGCTCCGCCGGATCCCGCGCTTTCGCACCGCTGAGGTCTGCAGTCCGCCGGGTGTGCCGACTTGGTTGGCTGCGCTTGTTAGGGTGAGGCATCCGAAACTGCGGACGAAAATGAAACCGCCCGGGACGAATGGCGGTCGGAGGGAGCCGACTGAAGTCGGCGCACCGGGTGCCTGCCACCTTGGTGGGCTGCCATATCTCAGTGACAGATCATTCCGGCGACAGTCACCTCCACGACTCCCATCGTATCTAAGAATATCCCCGCTTCGTTAGACATGATTTCCCCGAGATTCGCCCTGTTATAGCTATAAGGTTAACGCGAATTTCCGCTTGTTCATGGGTTCTCATTTGGCTAACAGCTCCGCGGCTTCTTGAGCCATCCCCCCTATACCCCCATGAGAACATTACTCCTCCAATTGTTCACCATTTGTGCCCTGTTCATCCCCCTGAGTGAGGTGGAAGCGAGAACACCCAAGCCCCCGCCGGTCTTCGGTGGCTGGTCCCCCGGCAAGACCTTTACCTTCACGGTAACCAACGTCACGTCGACCGGTAACCAGGGCGGGCAAATCATCAATCCCGCCCCGATCCCGAAAGGTGTTCCGGCTTTCGTGAATGGCCAGCAAGTCACCTTCACCATCGGCAAGAAGGGCGAGCTCAAGGGCCCGGGCTTTTCCATTGCGTTCCAAGCCGACGGCGGAACCTCCAATGTTTACGTCAACAAGCCGGCAAGAGGCGCGCAGCCCACGACGGCAACGGTGAACAAGAACACCACAACGGGCGAGCCGACCGCGATCTCGATGGCCTTCTTCTCCTTCAAGCTGGTGAAGCGCATCCCGAACGTGACCCAAGTTTACTACACCCTCCAGTAAGCCTCCATTTCCAATCACGCACGAAGGAGGGCCACGCGCCCTCCTTCACTGCGTACTGGACTGGAACTCCCCGCCTTGGAGCAGGGCCTTCGCCTCCCCTACCAGGAAAAGCGAGCCGGCGATGAGCACCGGCGCATCTCCCGCGAGTGCCCCCTTCATGGCTTCTTCCAAGCTCGGATAGCAGTCGTGCGGCGGAGCCTCCGCCGGCAAGGCGGCTGCAAGTTCCTCCGGTGGCACCGCTCGCGGCGTATCGATCGGGCAGATGTGGATGTGGCCCGCCAAAGGACACAGCAGCGAGAGAATCCCCGCCACATCCTTCGCGGCGACCGCACTGAAAACCAGCGAGGCCTTGCGATCGCGGAAATGTTCCCGCCACGTTTCCGCGAGGACCGCAGCTCCTTGCGGATTGTGCGCGCCGTCCAGAACGACTTCCTTGCCGCGATACTCGAAGCGCTCGAAACGCCCCGGCCAGCGGACCACAGACAGCCCGTGATGGACCACCCCGTAGTCGAGGTGGACTCCCGCCGCATGAAGGCACTCCAAGGCCAATGCCGCATTCCATCGCTGGTGCGGCCCGGCCAAAGCGACCGGATAACCGATAAGCGGCGAGCTCACGAACGTCAGCGGCGAACGGCGCTCGTTGGCTTCCTTCTCCAGCACCTTGGCCACCGCCCCCAGCTGCGGTGCGGAAAGGGTCGGCTTGCCTTCGACCATGATGCCCGCTTTCTCCCGCGCGATCTCTTCGACGGTATTGCCGAGCCACTGCATGTGATCGAGGGCCACCGGCGTGATGGCGCAGACATCGGCGGGCACCGCCGTGGTCGCATCCAGACGACCGCCCATGCCGGTTTCCAGCACGATCAGATCACAGGCGCACTCGCGGAACCAACGCATGGCAAGCACCAGCGTGATCTCGAAAAAAGTCGGATGAGGATCGAGAGGCGCGCACAGCTCGCGAAGCTCCGTAAGCATCGCGGCACATTCGCTTTCCGGGATCTCCCTTCCAGCGACCCGGATGCGCTCGCGGAAATCGACAAGATGCGGCGAGGTGAACAGGCCCGGCCGATACCCGGCAGCCCGCGCCACCGAATCGATCATCGCGCAAGTACTACCCTTCCCGTTGGTCCCCGTGACGTGAATGACCTTCACGCCGAAATCGGGATACGCGAGATACTCCTTCAGCAGGTACTTCGGTCCATCCAAGCCCAGCTTGATGCCGAAGAGCTGCGTCGAGAAAAGCCACTCGATGGATTCCTGATAGGTCACGGGACGCCCCTCACTCCGGCATCATGTAGGCCAGCAGCTGCGCGAGCCTGTCCCGCAGCTTTTGACGCGGGACGATGGCGTCGATCAGGCCGTGATCCAGCATGAACTCCGCCGTCTGGAAGCCCGGCGGGAGGTTCTGGTGGGTCGTTTCCTTGACCACCCGCGGACCGGCGAAACCGATCATGCACTTCGGCTCGGCGAGATTGATGTCACCGATGGTCGCGAAGGATGCCGTCACCCCGCCCGTTGTGGGATGGGTCATCACGGAAATGTAGGGCAGATTCGCTTCGGAAAGCCGCGCGAGCGCGCCGCAGGTCTTCGCCATCTGCATCAGGGACAGCATCCCCTCCTGCATGCGGGCGCCGGAGGAGGCGGAAACGATGATCATCCCCCGCTTCTCCGCGACGGCGAGTTCCACCGCACGGGTAATCTTTTCGCCCACCACCGAGCCCATCGACCCGGCGAAGAACTTGAAATCCATCACCGCGATCATCGCGGGCTTGCCGCCGATCGTGAGGCGGCCGGTCACCACCGCGTCGTCGAGGCCGGTCTTCTCGCGCATGCTGGCGATCTTTTCGCGGTAGTTCGCGAAGCCGAGCGGATTGGCGGACGTCAGTCCCTGCTCCGTCTCCGAATAGCTGCCCGGATCCGCCAGCAGCTCGATCCGCTCGCGCGAATCCATCAGGAAATGATAGCCGCAGTGGTGGCAGGTCTGCTGGTGCTGCTTGAGTTCCAGCGTGTGAAGCATGGCCCCGCAATCGGGACATTTGGTCCAGAGACCCTCCGGCATGTCGTCGCGGCTGCGACCACGGCGGAGGGGTGGCTTGTTAAAGATGCCCATGTGTTCGGAGAAATCTGACGTGAGCGGCGAGGCTAACCACGCATCACGGTGACGACAACCACCTTTTGGACCCCGGCGCGACGGAGCACCCGGGCACACTCGTCCGTAGTGGCTCCCGTGGTGAAAACATCGTCCACCAGCACGGCCCCGGACGGCTTTCCGGCGGTGAATTTCTCCCCCGCCCTGGAAAGGGCGAAGGCACCCCGCAGGTTCTTCAGGCGCTGCGCCCGGGTCAGGCGGGTCTGGCTGTCCGTCCGCCGGAGCCGGGAAAGTGCACGGCAAACCGGCAGGCCGGTGTGTCGGCCGAGCGAACGGGCGATTTCCTCCGCCTGATTGAAATGACGCCAGAGCAGCCGCCGCCGGTGCAGCGGCACCGGGACCAAGGGCCAGCCCCCGGCCAGGGCTTCCGCCATCCGCGGGTCATCGGAAAAGGCGCGGGCCGCGACCCGGCCGAGTTCGCCGGCCAAATGGATGCGCCGCAGGTATTTCAGCTCGTGGATCATCCCCAGCACCGCCGGGTGATTCGGCAGCGCGGGCCGGGCAAACTCGAAGGAAAAGCGAAGATCCTGGCAATTCGGACATTGGAAATCGCCCTCGATCCGGCCGTCGGCTTCCTCCCCGCATTTCCGGCAAAAGGGATCGCGGAGCGAAGGAATGCCGAGATCGCAGGGCTCGCACAGGGCCCGGTTTCCGGACACGCCATCGCCGCAGCGGTGGCAGACGCCCGGATAGATCAGATCGAGCATCCTCGATACAAATCCACGCCGCCCCGCCGCTTGGTCCGCAGGCATGGCTCAGCTGCGGTAGTCCGCCACCGGGTCGCGCGTGCGGGTCATCGCGTGGACCAGCACCCCGGTCACCCCGACCACGGAAAGCGGCAGCAGTCCCTCCAGGAGACTCCGCCCGATCAGCCATTGCACCGCCTCCGGCAGGCCGACCACCTGCCAAGTCGCCGCCTTGAACATCTTCACCCCGAAGACCCAGCCGACATGCAGGCCGATCGGCAGCCAGAGCGAGGCCGTCCGATAGCGGGCATACGCCAGCACCACGCCGACCATCGCGATGATCGAGAAACGGGAGAGCATCGAAAGCGGATCCCCGAAGCGCTGGAAGATCTGGCCTAGCAGCACGAAGCCCGCATTGGCGGCCTCCGGATCCGGAACCGTTGCTCCATCGGGAGGTTCCAGGAAGTGAACGAACGCGAACAAAAGTGAGAGCAGTGCGATGGCCGGGCCCGGCCGCATGGCCCGCAGAAAGATCCCGAGCAGCACGCCACGGAACAGGATCTCCTCGATCAGCGCGACCGCGAGCGCACCCGGGACCGCATCCTTGACGGCGCGAACCCAATCGATCGCCATCGGAAATTTGTTGGGGATGCCGCGTGCGGAAACGGCCGCGTCCTTCCACACGAAACAACCTGCCTGCAACATCGCCCAGCCGGAGAGCAGCAGCAGACCCGCCGCGAGGAAGAAGCCGGTGCCAAAGTGCCACCAGCCCTCGGGATTGCGCCGCAGCGGTTGCCCGCGGTCGGAGATCACCACGTTATCCGGCAGGCGCAGCGACCACGGCGTATCCCGGAAACTTCCGGGGCGACGGCCCAACCGCAACCAGCTGCCGAGCGGGAAAAGCAGGACCAGCGCCGAAAGCATGAGCGCCCGGTCGAAGAAGCGCGGGAAATCCGCACGCGCCGCCGCACTGGCGATGAACTTGATCGGGCCATTGCCCTTCTTGTCGTCAAAGACCTCCGCGAGCCCTTTTCCAAACTGGTAGAGCCACGGCGCGAGGAGTGCTCCGAGGACGAGGGTGGCCGCCACATAGGCGAAAATTTTCAGGACATCACTCTGCAATCCACGCCGCACGCGCTCGAAGCTATAACTTCGTGAAAAAGTTCCAAGTTCCAATTGAGACTGTCACAGCTCTTGGCGCTTGGCAGGTCCGCCGCACCCCTTCAGCCTCCGCGCATGGAGTCCCACGAATGGCGCGAACGCACCGAAGAAGGCCTGCGCTTCTGGCGCGCATCCCGCCACGCCAACAGGTGGACCTTTCAGACCACGCTGAAGACCGACCCGGATTGGCAGCCGATTGATCCCGTACCGCGGGAAATGTGGGAGGCCCTGCGTGATATCCTGTGGAAGAAATACCAGCGCAAGCGCTGCCCCTGGGAATGGATCGAGGCCATCGACAAGATCCTGGAGAAAGACGAGGCGGATCCGGAAAAGGAGTGATCCTAGGGCCGCCTCCACGGCACTTGCCGGGAGTCCATCAGCGCCTCCAAGCACGGTGACGATCCGGCGGAAGTCGAACCGTATCGTCGGGCTATCCGCCGCAGATTCCTCCCGATCACTTCGGTCTCCTCTTTCATGAGGGCTTCCGTGAAGCGGTCGTCTCCCGCCCTGAAGAGCGTTCGCAATAAGTCTTCGGTCTGATTGAAGGCAACCTCTCCATCGAGGTCCTCCTTGGATTGCTGGAACAGACGGTGCATCTCGGCATTCGTCGGAATCCGCTGGCGATCTTCCGGGCTAAGCGTGATCGCCAATAGCCGCTCTTCACCGGGTTGGATGCCTTCGACATTCCGCCCCGCCTGCACCCCGCACCCTCCCGCCATCATCAATGGGAGCACTGCCAGCAAGTTCCACCGCTTGTTCACGGGCGGAGTGTTAGACTGGCTAGCGGCCTCGCAAGATCTAATCCCAGCGTCCTTCTTCGTCCCGGAGGGACATCAGCGAATAGCCGGTGGTAAGCGCAGCGCCACCACCGGTTATCCCCGCCAACGCCATCGAATCCCGGACGGGATTCGATGGCGTTGGCGGAAGTCACCCTCAGCTCCCGAGTCATCCAAACTCCGACGCTACCCGGGAACCACCACGCTCTTTCCCGACTCCCATCCCCGCTCATAGCACAACGGCGCCCGCTTCTGACTGATCATCCCCGGTGCCGGAGTGATCGTCTCGATCTCGATCAACCGCTTCCCCTTCAGCCGCGCCAGCTCGCTGCGGTGCCGGTGGAATTCATTGCACACCGTCTGGTGCGCCGAGCCGATGGACGTCGCGACCGTTTCCCATGAAACCGTCGGCCCGCTGTTCGGCTCGTGGCTCACGCGATGCACGACGATCGTATGGATCGCCGGATCATCGAGCCATTGCTCGAAGGGTGCTTCACAAGCGATCCCGCCATCGATGTAGCGGCGCTCCCCCACCCTCTGGATATGGATCAGGCCGGGCACCGCGCAGCTCGCGACGATGAGTTCGGCCAGCGGCCCTTCCCGCAGGATTTCCGAACGGTGGCTGACTGCGTCCGTCACCGCGATCTCCATGGCGGGCGAGCGCAGCGAGGAAAGGTCCGCCCCCTTGAGCATCCCGTGGAGGCGTTTCACCGCTCCCTTTCCCGAAAGCAGGCCGGAAGACCAGAAGACCGAAAGCACGCCCGGCAGGCGGTAGAGCGCCCCCCAATCGAAAAAGGACCAGCGCAGCCCGGAGTCGAGCACCGCGTCCTTCAGCGCCTCCCCCCGCAGGCCGGAGGCGTAGAGCGAGCCCGCCAGCGCCCCGGCGGATGACCCGGAAATCCGTTCCGGGTGCAGGCCTGCCGCCGCGAGCCCGTTCAGGAATCCCGCATGGGCGTAGTATCCCAGAAAGGAAGATCCGAGGGCGACGGCGAGTCCTGGCGTGGCTTCTTGCTCCATGAGGCGGCGGGCGGACCCTAGGCATCCACGCGCTCATGGCCAGATTTCAGTTTTCACCCGGCCCATCGGGGTGGAAGCTACCGGCGTGACCACAGCCGCTGCGGTGAATTTCAAGATCGGGAACGAAAAGCTGGTCCGGGTGCTGGATGCGGCCTCGGCTCATTTGCGCGGACTTCTGGAGAAGCAAGGCCGCCCGGAGGGCGCCCTGCGCATCGCCGTGATCGGCGGGGGCTGCAGCGGCCTTCAATACAAGATGGACCTTGTGGACGGCCCGCGGGATCGCGACATCATGGTGCCCAGCAATGGCGTGAACGTGGTGATCGACCCGAAAAGCGCGCTCTTCGTGAGCGGCAGCGAATTGGATTGGTCGGACGATCTCCAGCAAGGCGGCTTCAAGGTGAGCAATCCGAATGCGGTGGTGACCTGTTCCTGCGGGGAAAGCTTCGCGGCCTGAACCATGGATCCCTTCGCGAGGCTCGGGCTGGAAAAACGGCTGGCGATTTCCGAGGACGAACTGCGGGAAGCATTCCGCAGCGCGGGAAAGGAGGAGCATCCGGACGCGGGCGGCAGCGGCGATGGATTCAGCGCCGTGCAGGAGGCATTCACCCGGCTCGCGAGTCCCTCGCGGCGCCTCCGGGCATGGATGGAGTGCCAGGGCATCACCGGCGATGACCGGGGTGCGATCTCGCCGCAGTTGCTGGATCTCTTTTCGAAAGTAGGCACGGCACTTCAGAAAGCGGATGCCGTGACCAAGCGGCGGGAGGCCGCGATGAGCATCCTCGCCAAGGCCTTGCTGGAGCCCGAGGTGCAAGCCGCGCGCGAAAGCCTGGAAGTAGCTCTCGATGAGATCGCCTCAGCCATCCACGCGGAAGAAGCGCTGTTTCCCTCGATCGAAGCCGGAACGGGAGATCCCTCGTTCGTGTCCCGGAACCTCGCCTTCCTCGAAAAATGGCAAGCCGAGCTGAAGTCCCGCTTTGCCGGGCTGTGGTGAAGTAGTCCGCTCAGTCCTCTGAGCGGACGAGTGGTTCCCGGCAGCTCGCGCCAGCTTCCCGGATCGCATCTTCCAAGGCGACCTCGGCCCATCGGAATTCAGGGCAGTTCAGGGACCGTTCGTCCGCTCAAAGGACTGAGCGGACTGCTTTTTGGGCAAGTTGGAGCCCGGCTCAACCCCGATGCCCTCAAGGACTGAAGAGACCGGTTGTCAGTTTCACCTGAAGCCGGGACGATGCACGCTTGATTTCCAACTCAAAGGACCATTCGTGCGGAACTGGAGTTCCGCGGTCCCAGCCGAATCCCCTCAGGCCCACCATACAAAAACGTCAGCTAAATTTTCCGCGCAAATAGAACCGGGATCTGCTAGATTCCGATGGATGATCGAGCACCGTTACCCGGAATTTCATCCCGTAGCCCCTTTGCCCGTCGGAGCCGATCTCGTGGCGGCGCTCGATTTCCGGCGCCTGCCGAAGATCCTGCTGCACGAACACCTCGACGGCGGCCTGCGCCCCATCAGCATCATCGAGCTGGCCAAGGAACATGGCTACGAAGGTCTCCCGACCGACGATCCCGAGAAGCTGGCATCCTGGTTCCATCGGGGTGCCCAGCGTGGAAACCTTCCGGAATATCTGGAGGGCTTTGCCCACACGACGGCCGTGATGCAGACGAAGGACGCGCTGGCCCGCGTGGCCTACGAGTTCCTGGAAGACATGGCGATGGACGGCGTGATCTATGCCGAGATCCGATTCGCGCCCGTCTTCCACACCGAAAGCGGTCTCACGCAGGATGAGGTGGTGGAAGCCGTCCTCGAAGGCTTGGAGAAGGGACGCAGAAACTTCGGCGTGGAGTTCGGCTTGATCATCTGCGCGATGCGCGATCGCACGGACTCGCTCGAAGCTGCGGAACTGGCGATCCGCTGGCGGGACAAGGGAGTCGTCGGCTTCGACCTCGCGGGCGGCGAATACGGCCATCCACCGAAGAAACACATCGAGGCCTTCCAAGCGATCCAGCGCGCGAATTTCTACATCACCATCCATGCGGGCGAAGCCTTCGGACCGGAATCCATTTGGCAGGCGCTGCAATGGTGCGGTGCCCACCGGCTCGGCCACGGCACGCGCTTGCGGAACGACATCGAAATCGGGCCGGACGGATCGCTGAAGCTGGGACGCCTCGCCCAATACATCCTCGACCGCCGGATCCCTCTGGAGATGTGCCTTTCCAGCAACGTTCATACCGGTGCGTGCGCGAGCTTTGAGGAGCATCCCTTCGCGCTCTTTCACCGCGCGGGCTTCCGGGTCTTTCTCAATACCGATGACCGCTTGATGAGCGATACGGAGATGTCGAAGGAACTCGCGCTTGCCACCTCGACCTTCGGGCTCAGTCTGGTGGAGTTGGAGAAGATGACGATGAATGCGATGAAGAGTGCCTTTGTCCCGCACGAGACGCGGGTCGACCTCATCCGCCGTCGTTTGCTTCCGACCTACTCCATGCTCTTCGCGGAGTTGACTGCAAAGGCCTTTGCCAAGCAACTTCCCCAGAATCCTCGTCTTTCATGAACGTCCCCGAACGCATCCTCATGGGCCCCGGCCCGAGCACCGTACCCTCCCGCATCCTGCGCGCCATGGCCTCGCCCACCTTGGGCCACCTCGATCCCCGCTACATCGAGATCATGGACCACACCTGCGTGATGCTCAGGAAGGTCTTCCAGACGACGAACCAGCTCACCTTCCCCGTCTCCGCCACCGGCATGGCCGGGATGGAGTGCGTGGTGACGAATCTCATGGAGCGCGGCGATGAAGCGATCGTGTGCGTGAATGGTGTCTTCGGCGGCAGGATGGTGGATGTGATGGAGCGCGCGGGAGTCACCGTGCACCGCTTGGACGTCCCATGGGGAGAAACCTTTCCGCTCGAGATGCTCGCGGAAGCGGTGCAGAAGCACCCGAAGGCAAAGGCGCTCGGCATCGTGCATGCGGAGACTTCCACCGGGGCCCACCAGTCGCTCGAAGGGCTGGCGGATATCCTTCACGACGCAGGCATGCTCTTGATCGTCGATGCCGTCACCTCGCTCGGCGGCCACACCTTGAAGGTCGATGAATGGGGCATCGATGCGATCTACTCCGGCACCCAGAAGTGCCTCTCCTGCCCGCCTGGGCTCTCGCCCGTTTCCTTCTCTCCTCTGGCGCTGGAGATCATCGAAAAACGCAGCACCAAGGTGCAGAGCTGGTACTTCGATACCTCGATGCTGAAGGACTACTACAAGGGCAGTGGCAAGCGCGCCTACCATCACACCGCACCGGTGAACATGATCTACGCGCTGCATGAGGCGCTCGTGATCGTGCTGGAAGAAGGCCTCGAAGCGCGCATTGCCCGCCACCAGCGCCTGCACCGCCGCCTCCGCGCGGGACTCGAATCGATGGGGATCCAATACGTGCCCGAACAATCGCTGCACACCCTGAACTGCATCCACATCCCCGAAGGCGCGGATGACGCCGCGGTGAGAGCGAAGCTCCTCGACGACTACTCCATCGAAATCGGCGCCGGCCTCGGCCCCTTCGCCGGCAAAGCCTGGCGCATCGGCCTGATGGGCCATTCCGCCACGCAAGCGAATGTCGATCTCGTCCTCGCAGCCCTGGTCGATTGCCTGGAGTAATCCTCAGCCCGGCAAACCATGCGGAGGCGGACAAGAGTGTCCGCCCTCCTTAATCTACTTCAGCGAAATCGTGCGTGTCCCGGTTTCGCCGGTGCCGGTTTGGAACTCCACATCCACATGATCCCGCTCAACCCGCTTGAGCGAAAACCGCGCCTCACCCTGGCCCGGGGGAAGCGAAAACATCGCCCCCTCCTGAACCTCGAATTCAATCTTCTGCCCGCCTTCCGGATAGAAATGGAACACCGCGGTGAGATCCTCATAGGCCCTGTCTCCGAGCTCGGCCTCGGGGAGATTTGCTTGGGATTCGTAGCGTTGTCCTCGCCGGGTCGCCCTCATATCCTCATACTGGGCGAACCGGGTCATTTGCGCTAGCCGGGTGCGTTTGCTAACAACCTCACGCTCCACCATACCGATGAACTTGAAGCGCCCGGCCATCGGGCCTTCCTTGAAGAAAAGGTCCCCGGGGTTGAGCATCGCAGCAAACTCGACATGGTTCTGAAATCTTTCGCCTTTCGCAGTGAGTCCGACGAGGCGGGGAGCCCACTTCCCTTCCGACTCCACGCCGAATGGGACATACCACTTGGTTGCGTCGCTCCGGACATAGTCCAAGCGCGCCAGCAGGGTTGAAACATCCTCGCCCATCTTCTCGCGACCTGCCGTCCCTTCCAAAGCGGTCGGCTCTGCGAGGTCTTCGCCTCGCTCTGCCGGGTCAGGGATCGCGGGACCCCGTGATCGCGAAGCTTCCACATGAGCTTCCGGACGCTTTCGCTCCGCGTCCGACCCGACGGAGGGCCGCGACTTCTCACTCGTTCGAGCCACACTGAGCTGCCGGGATCTCTCGATCATTTTCCTCGTGCCGTACCAGGACATGGCCACAAAGCAGGTAAGGATGAAGACGGCAGCGATGGCCAAAATTCGTTTATAACGCGACGAGGAACGCTCGAGCCTGCTGTGGTCTGCGGCGACAAGACCAACCTCGATCTCTTGCAACAGGGCGTCATCGGCGCGGCCACGCGCTTGCTCCCGCAAGAGGGAGTCGATCAAGCGATCAGTTGGATCATCGGAAAGGTTCATGGGAAAGGTGAAATCAGGGTTCAGTCATTCTTCGAAAGGCACAGCCGAAGGGCTTCGCGGGCGCGTTCGAGGCGCTTGCGCAGGGCAGCGGCATTGACGGAAAGAAAGGAGGCCGCGTCCTCGCTGGTACGACCTTCATCGTAGCAAACGCGCAGGGCCTCGGCCATCGGTGCGGGGAGCTTCTCCCGGCACTCGGCCAGCCGGGCGAAGATCGCGACATCGCCCTGCGGATAGGGAGCCAGCGATTCCTCAAGCCGCGACAAAGCGGCCTCATCGAAGGGCACTTCGCGCGCGTGACGGCGGCAGTGCTCGCGCCACTTGTTCCGCACGATCCCCCGCATCCATGCAGCGAAGTCGCGGGTGACCTCGAACTTCCCGAGATTCTGCCATGCCACGACGAAGGAATCCTGAACGAGCTCGCGCGCGACCGGCTCGGCACCCGCCAAGGCCCTCGCATACGACAGCAAGGTCAGATGGTGCGCATGGACCAGGTCGGTGAACTGCTTTCGATCCATGGGCTCAGGTGGGGAAATGGCGGCGGCTTGCATGGCTCTTCATGGTGCATTGCCGCAGGCTCGCCGGATTGTGACAATTTTCTTTCTCCGGCGAAAACCAACTCCCACAAACCTAGAGCGGTTTGTATTGAGTCGTGGCCGCCTTGAGCCGAGCCGATCATCGTTGACCGTCCAAGCGGATTGAAAGGCAGAATCACCAATCATCAATCTGCCAATCATCAATCAGAGTGCTCTTCGCGGGAGTAGGAATGCGGAGAGCTTGCGTTCTTGGATCTCGAACTCACCTGTTAAGCAGGTGAGGAACAGGTGAAACTTGCTGGGCCGGGGGTGCCATTGGGGTTGGCTGTCCCCGGCAAGCACGTCCCCCGGGCGACAAGAGTGCCGCGGCTCCTTACGCTCTTGCATCCGGCGGAGCCATGTGGAGAGGGGGCACTCCTTGTTTGCCGGAGATCGCCCGCCCGCGGGGAGATTTGTCAATATCGACATGGGTGGCAGGATGCCATGGGGGAATTCCCGTCATCCACTTCTATCGGTGGTCCCCGCCGGGGCGAGCATCGGAACCTCGATCGTCCCGCACAGGAACGAGGCGGGAGCGGAGCGCGGCGGCGGATTGCCTGCCAAGGGAGAAGATGGCCGCGGGGACCATTCTGCGGGGCGGTGCCTCCGCGCTCCCAGGGTTGCAGGCCGCGTGGGGCACGGGTGGACGAAGCACGGAATGCCGGTTCTCCCCTTGCGCGCGGACGCTCCCTCCACCGCTTGCAAAGCGGTGCCACTTCCCCCGCGAAGCGCACTTCGATTGATGATTGAAAGATGGGTGATTGATGATTCTCAAAAAAAATCCCCTCGCCCACCAATGCGGACGAGGGGATGAAATCGCGGATCAAGACGGCTTATTGTCCTTCAGGAGCACCACCTTGTGGCAGCGGGAAGGGCATATTGCCGTGCGGGTTGGCCGGAGCGTCCTTGATGTCCACCAGCTCGAGTTCGAAAACCAGCACGCTGTTCGGTGCGATCTCGGCGCTGCGGCGCTGTTCCTTGTAGGCGAGCTCGCTCGGGATGAAGAGCTTCCACTTGGAGCCGATCGGCATGAGGCCGAGAGCTTCTTTCCAGCCATCGATCACCTGAAGCGTCATCGGAACCGGCTGACCTTCCGGAGAAGCGTCGAACTCGGTGCCGTCGATGAGGGTGCCCTTGTAGTTCACCATGAACTGCTTCTCAGGCTCGCCTTCCTTCGGGGCGACGTAGGTCTTGCCTTCGCCCTTCTTGATGATTTGGTACTGGAGGCCGCTCTTGGTGGTGGTGACACCCTCGCGCTTGGCGTTCTCTTCGAGGAACTTCTTGCCCGCTTCGAGGTTCTTGGCGGCGCGCTCTTTCTCGCGGCCCTGGAGCATGTCACCCAGCGCCTGCATGGCGGCCTTCAGGTCTTCTTCAGCCACTTCCGGCTTGTCGCCCTTGAAGCCGGTGAGGAAGCCCTTGATGAAGGATTCGGTATCGATGTCCTCGGCGCTGATGCCGAATTGGCCGTAGTTCTGGCCGAACTCACCACCGGTGCGGAAACCGAGACCGTAGGAGGAATTGGCCTTCACCTTCGCGGGATCCACGGGCGCTGCCGGTGCGGCGGGGGCGGGAGCTGCTTCCGCGGCCGGCGCTGCTTCCGCGGGCTTCTCCGCGGCGCCTTCATTCTGGGCGGCCGCCGGGAACAGGGTGGCGAGGCCGAGAGCCAGGACGCCGGGAGTAAGGTTGAATTTCATAACGGCGCGGAAGCTAGGGGCGGAATCGCCCCTTGTCGAGCGGCCCTTGCGCCTTCGATTTCAACCCCACTCTGGACACCCGGTCCGCCCGCGTGGTTCGCTCGCGGGAATGAAAGCCCTCACCCTTCCCGCCCTGGCCCTGCTCCTCTCCTCCTGCGGCGGTGGCGGCTTCGGCGGCACCAGCGTCTCCGACTCCCCGGCTGTCCTGAACGTCTCCGGCTGGGACCCGAAGGAACGCCAGCGCGGCGGCTCCAGCTACTCCCAGCACGATGTCTCCGCACTCCGCCGGAACGGCGCGCAAGGCCTCATCGCCCGCTCCGCGAAAGGCCCCCTGCTCGATGACAAGTTTGCCGCCTTCCTGAAATCCGCGGACCGCCAGGGAATGTTGCTCGGGGCTTACCATTTCGTGACGATGGATCAGGATCCCGCCTACCAGGCGGATTCCTTCGTGGACCGCGTCCGCTCGATCGCCCGCAGCCAGGGGATTTCCCATCGGAAGATCCTGCTGGTCGGGGATTTCGATACCAATTCCTCGCCGGACCGGCTGGTGAAATTCATCCGCCGCGTGGAGCAGCGCACCGGCGTGACGCCGGTCACATACCTCGAAAACAGCGCCCGCCTTCGCGCCAGCCTTAGCGCCGCGTCCCCTGCCCAGAAATCGGTGATCCGCCGCACCCCCTACTGGATCGCTCTCTACAGTCCGGCAGGCACGGAGCGCTCGATGGCCTCGGGCCGGGCGCTCACGCCGGACGGCCTGATGCAGCAATACGGCATCTGGGACGAATGGGCGATGTGGCAATATGGCGGCGTGGTCTGGCAAGGCGGCCGGTCGAACGCGAAGCACTACAATACCGGCTCATGGTCGAGCCCGCGCTACTTCGGCGACATCGCCCACCCGATGGAGCGGAATGTTTTCAAAGGCGACAACGGCGATCTCAAGGCCTTCTGGAATCAACACGGCTGGGCCTGGTGGTGATCACTTCACGGTCACCACGTCGCACTTCACGAAGAGCATCACCTTCCGGCTGGGATCGCCACTTCCCTTCACGTCTTTCGGCGTGAGGACACAGGGCATCTGGTACTGGCCGTCCCGCATGGTTACCGCGGTCGTCGTGCGGATGGTGTACATCACCGGCATCTGGATCTTGGTCACATTGCCGAGGCTGTCTTTCTCCTCCCTGAAGTAAGTGTCCCCCGTGTGCCACACCAGGTCCGGGGCGAAACGCAGGTCGATGATGTCGTTGCCCGCGCCAAGCGTCGGCTCGATCTCCAGCGTGCTGCCCAGATTCCGGGTCTCGAAGCTGGAGGGTGTCGGCGGTGCAATCAGCTTGCCGAGTTCAAGCGCGCTCGCGGTTTTTCCTTCTTCCGTCACCGCGGTGGAAGAGGTGCCGCCCACGGAGACGGTCACCGAGTTTGGAACGGTTCCCTTTTCATACTCGGTCGGGTAAATGTATTCCGAGATCGACTCCGTCATCCCCTTCTCCCCGCTGCGCGCGGTGCAGATCATCGTTTCCAGAATGGTGGCATCGCCTTTCTTCACCCGCGCCTGAACGACTTCCCGGAGCGTGCCGGCATCGGCGCTGCCAGGACGGCTTTGATAGAGAAGCTCGGTGAGGAGTTCGTGAGGCATCTCAATGAACTCGACCTGCACCCGGATCTGGCGGGGGAAATCCACCCGCTGGGCCTTGAATTGCCCCGCGGCCTCAAGCTCCGGATCGGGATCGTCGCGGCCGGGGATCACAGCCCCCCTGTCGCCAGGAGCTGCCCATACGATTGCCGAGACAAAGGTGACAAGGGAAATGCTGACAAGGGCTTTTTTCATCGGTGGCATAGGATGAAATCGCATGGCCAAGTCAAGAGGGATGAAGCCCTCCGATTGCCAAAATCATGACTCCGGAGTCATGTTCATATCACATGCGATTCCCATAGCCCTACAATGTATGCGGAGGCTCCCGGAAGGAGCACGGGGTGCCCCGACCTCAAGGAACGGCAACGCCGTTCCCTAATATAGCCCAAGGGTGGCTCCTCGAAGAACGGCCACGCCGTTCCCTATTACAGACCAAGGGTGGCACGACGAAGGAGTGCCTCCCTTGGGAAAGCTCCCGACGATCCACCAACCGCAACGAGGTTGCCGAAAGTGGCACGGTCCCTCGGTTCCAAATCGCCCTCCGGTTCCGCCTTAGGGAACCACGTTGCAGCTGTTGAACCCTTGGCCATTCCCTCACAAATGCCCCTCCTGCACCCCCGGCGCGATGATCTCGTTCGCGAGTTTGTTGTGGAACTCGAAGAGATCCGTTCGCCGGTCGGTCACGGGCGTCACGCTGCCGCTGAGCCTTGAACGATAGAGGTCGGAGATGTCGAGGTCCGTCACGAGCATGGTCTCCACGTTCGGATCCGCCTCAGCCTGGATGCCATCGCGGGCGAACTCGAAATCGCTGGGGCTGAAAACCGCGGCACGGCCGTAGTGGATGTCCATCGCGGGAACGTCCGGCAAGTTGCCCACCACGCCCGCCGTCGCGACGTAGATCTGGTTCTCGATCGCACGTGCCGCCGCGCACAGGCTCACGCGCAGGTAGCCCTGCCGGTTGTCCGTGCAGTACGGGATGAATAGTATTTCCACGCCACGGTCCGCCAGATAGCGCGCGGCTTCGGGGAACTCGACATCATAGCAGATCAGCACGCCGATCTTTGCTTTTGGCGTTTGCAGCACGATCAACGAGTCACCGCCGGAAATGCCCCACCACGTTTTCTCCGATGGTGTGATGTGGAGCTTCGGCTGGGAGACGTGCGTGCCATCCGGCTTGAAGATCATCGAGGTATTCTCCAGGCGTCCATCGGGCTGCGGCACCGGATGCGAGCCCGCGATGAGATAAAGCCCCTGCTCGCGGGCGAGTCCGCTCATCAGCTCGATGAATTGCGGCGTGTATTCGGAAAGCTTGCGGATCCCCTCCCGCGAGCCGAGCGGCTGCAGCGCGCTGAGAAGCTGCACCGTAAGGAACTCCGGGAAGAGCACGAACTCCGCGCCGTAGTCCTCGCCCGCCGTCTCGACGAAGTAGCGCACCTGGTTCGCGAAGTCATCGAAGTCCTTCAACTTCCGCATGTGATACTGCACGCAGGCCACGCGGACCTTGTTGCCCATTTCGCCTCGTGCCTGATACTCGGGATTGATCCACTCGATCAAGGCCGCGTGATCGCGCGAACGATGATCGTGCAGGTAGTTCGGCATGATGCCGCGCACCGCGAAGCCCTGCTTGATCTGGAAGCCGAGCACGGGGTCCGGGATCTTCCCGTCCTGCACCTGCCACACGTATTCCTCCGGCGTCAGGCGCGCGGCATGTTCATCGTAGTGCCACAGTCTCGCCCCGGCGAGGATGCGGCGGAGATTGAGGCGGCGGCAGAGCTCGCGGCGCGCGGAGTAGAGCGCGGCCCCGATCCCGAATTTCCGGGCATCCGGATCCACATACACGTCCGCGCCGTAGAGCGTATCCCCCTGGGGATCGTGATTGTAGAAATACCCGTCATCCGTGATGCCGTCGTACGTGTGTTTCCGCAGCGGATTGCGCCCGAGCGAAACGATGAGGGAGGACGCCACGCCGAGGATCTTCCCATCCTTTTCCGCGAGCAACTGGCCTTCAGGAAAAACGTGAAGGTGCGACCTCAGGTGCTTCTCATTCCACGGCCCGCCCGCATCATTCGGCTGCGGGAAACAGCGGCGATGAAGCGCGAGGATCGCGGGGATGTCCGCGACCGTCGGATTGCGGACAAGAACGGCACCCAGCTTCGTTTCGTGATCTTTCGGCGGCACGGCCTAAGAAGAAAGCGGAACCGCCAGAACTCAAAGGGGAAAAGCATGCGGAAAAGCAAACCGCAGAGGTGCAAAGGTCGCGGAGGAACGCGGAGACACGAGTCCCAAAAGTCCTCCGCTTCGCAACCAAATCCATCCCCTCTGCGCTCCTCCGCGACCTTTGCGCCTCTGCGGTAAAATCACCGTCCGCCCCTAAAAAGCTTTACGGCCGGCACGGGGGTAAACCCAAGAAACCCCGTGCCGGCCGTATTTAGATCGGACGCTACAAGCAGAAGGTGAAACCCAAGAAACCAACTGCTCGCCACGGCCTATGTGGGTTCAAATTAAGCGATGGCTGTGCCAAGTCGCGGTTAGATTTCAGGAAAAATCGTCACACAAGGAGCTTAAAACACCCCTTGTATGAACACCGCAAATGGTTCAGGACCGTTTACTTGCCGTCCACGATTTCACGGATGTCCTCATCGGTCAGATCGACCCGCTGATAAACGCTGCGCGCGGCATCGATCATCGCCATCGCGCTCTCGCGCTCGTCATGAATCACCTTGATGTCGAGCTCTTCCAGGCTCGCGATTTCCGCCGCGAATTTCGCCCGGCCGAAAATCAAGATCGAGGGATTGTGCTCCCGCACGATCGGCACCGCGGCCTTGGTCAGCTCCACCGCGGGAAAGGTGAAGGCCACCATCCGTGCCCGGCCGATCCCGGCAAGCTCCAGCGCTTCTGAATGAGAGGCATCGGCGAAGAGCACCGGTTGCCCGCTGGCCTTCAAGGACCGGACGGTATCCGAGTTTAGCTCCAGCACGAGCGTATCGACCCCCGAGCGCCGTAATGCCTCATTGAGCGCCCGGCCCACCGGTCCGTAGCCGCAGATCACCGCGTGATCGCTGATCTCCTTGATCACGTGCGTGGGCGTCAGGTGTTCGTCCATCGGTTTCTTCTTGGTCTTGAAGATCCCGGCTTTCTCCAGGGCATGCCCGAAGCGGCCGCTGCCGCGCATCAGCAGCGGGACCACCGCCATCGTCAGCGCCGCACAGCTGAGCAGCAGCTGCTGCACGTAAGGGTCCGCCGGCCGGTAGTCCGCCGCCTTGCCAAGAAGCACGAGCGAGAATTCCCCCGAGCTGGAAAGCGCGGCAGCGGTCAGCAAGGCCGGCCGCAGCGGCAGCTTGAAGAGCCGCGCGACATTGAAGGCGACCAAGCCCTTCACCGCCAGGATCAGCATGCTGAATCCCACGATCCGCATCCAATCCGCCATCACCGCATCCAGCTTGATCTGCAAGCCCACCGACACGAAGAAGATCGCGAGGAAGAGATCCTTGAAGGGCATGATGTCCGCCATGATGCGGTGCCGGTAGATCGACTCGCTCACCACCAGTCCCGCGGCGAAGGCCCCGAGCGCCGGCGAAAGCCCCAGCAGCGCCCCAAGCACCGCGACGCCGGAACACAGCGCGACCACGGAGAGCGTGAAGAGCTCGCTGCTGCGCGTGCGGGCCACCGCATGCAGCAGCGGCGTGATCCCGTAGCGACCGAGCAAGAGCGTGCCGCCGAGGAAGAGGATGCCCTTCCCCACCGCGAAGGTGATCTCCTTCGCGACCGACTCATCGCCCTTTCCATAGAGCCCGGGCAGGATGAGGAGGAAGAGGATGACCACGATGTCATCGAACAGCGCGATCGCGAGCGCCGTTCGGGCACTGGGATTGTTCGGCTGCCCCATGTCCTGGAAGGACTTCATCGCCACCGCGGTCGAGCTCAGCGCGACGGAGACCGCCAGCACCACCACCTCCGCCGGTGGCCGAATGCCACACCACCACGCGATCGCCCCACCGATCGCCGAAATCGTTCCCACCTGGATGCCCCCGCCGATCAGCGACACCCGCCAGAGGTGCTTGAACTCACCGATCGAGAACTCGATCCCCAGCGTGAACATCAGCAGGATCACCCCCATCTCCGCGAGGTGGGAGATCACGCCATCCATCTCCGTGTGCTGGTTTCCGAAAGAACCGAGCAGCGAGGTATTCGCGATGATGATCCCGCAGATCAGGTAGCCGATCAGGAAATTCTGCTTCAGTTTCGCGAGCAGCAGCGACATCAGCACCGCGAGCAGCAGCACCATGCTGAGCACCGCGAAGAGCGGCGAAACATCCGCCGCACCCGCGGCAAGGAGCGAAAAAACAAGCATCGTCGCAGGTTTTCCCGACCCATCGCCAACCCGCCAAGGAAAAACCGGCAGATGGGGAAATTTCGCCGGATTTCCAACTACCAGCCAGCCACCGCCATCTTCCACCGGGGAAAGGGGTCCTTGAAGAGCTTCGCCCACCTCGTCTCCGGCATGGCCAATTCCTCCGCGGTAAGCAGCGCTTCATCGAGCATCGCGGTCAGCGCCGCCCGGTCCATCTTCGTACCGATCAGCACGATCTCCTGACGGCAATCGCCATTCGGCTCGCGCCACACCCGGTCGATGTGCGCCGTGCTCTCCGGCCAATGATCCCGCGGCACCGCCGCCCAGAAATGCCCCGCGCACTGGTGCCGCGCCACCGCACCTGCCTGCGACCAATAGCCCGCCATCTTCAGCCGCGTCGCCAGCCAGAAGACGCCCTTCGAACGGATCACGCCGGGCCACTCCTGCTGCAGCAGCTTGAAGAATCTCTGAGGATGAAAGGGCACACGGCGCTCATAGACGAAGTTCGAAATGCCGTATTCCTCCGTCTCCGGCGTGTGCTCCACCAGCGAGTCCAGCCAGCCCTTGTGTTGCGCCGCCTTCTTGAGATCAAAGAGTCTCGTGCCCATCACTGCGGCGGCGGGCACTTCGGAATTCACCGTTTCATGGATCCGCGCGCGGGGATTCAAGGCGCGGATCATCCCGTGCACCGCATGCTTCTCCCGCGCTGAAATCAGGTCCGTCTTGTTGAGCAGGATCACATCGGCGAACTCGATCTGATCGCTCAGCAAATCGACGATCGTCCGCTCGTCCTCTTCACCCGCGACCTCGCCGCGGCTCTGCAGGCTCTCTTCCGACAAGTAGTCGCGCAGGAAATTGAAGGCATCGACTACGGTGACCATCGTATCAATCTCCGCCACGTCTCCGAGCGAGCGTCCCTGCTCGTCCTTGAAGGTGAAGGTCTCCGCCACCGGCATCGGCTCGCTCACCCCGGTAGATTCGATCAGGAGGTGGTCGAAGCGCCCCTCGCGCGCGAGCTTGCCGATCTCGACCAGCAGATCCTCGCGCAGCGTGCAGCAGATGCAGCCGTTGGTCATCTCCACCATCTTTTCCTCCGTGTGGGAAAGCGCGGCACTACCGGATCGCACGAGTTCGGCATCGATGTTCACCGAGCTCATGTCGTTGACGATGACGGCGACGCGTTTGCCCTCGCGGTTGCGGAGCACGTGGTTGAGCAGCGTGGTTTTGCCGGATCCGAGGAAGCCGGAAAGAACAGTGACGGGAAGTTTTGACATAGTTATTGGTTGGTTCGGAAAAAAGCTCGGGTGATGGCCTCAGCGGACAAATCGATTGACCCGCTCCACCTTCTCCGGTGACTCGCGAAAGGCGCGGAGCCAGCGGAGTCCATCGGCAGGCGGGAGCCAGGGACGGGATTTCGGGAGACGCTTGAAGTGGCGGAAGCAGGCCGCCCGGTAGGAGCTTCCGCAGGTCTCGCGGATCCATGTTTCCGAGTGCAACCACCAGTCGAGGAAAGGCAACGCGAGCTCCCGGATTTTCATGGGATCTGCTCCCGCTGATTGGGCGGATTCCCATTCTCCGGGCACCGGAATCTCCTCCCCTCGCCAAACGAAGCACCCGTGCAAAGGACGGATGTAGATGAAGCCCTCTCCGCCACCGCGCGGATACCATCCGGCGCAACTGCCGTGGAGCTGGATGCTGCCGTCCTGCCACTCGACGCCGTAGCAACTGGTGCCCTGCAGTCCCCGCGAGGGCGATTTCGTGAACCCTTGCCCGGCGAAGAGATTCCCCGAGGGATGAACCACATCCTTTCCCCAGAAGAACATCTGCTGGCCGAGCCCCGCCCTGAGATCGCGAAGCAGGCCGTTCAGGCGGGAGACGGAACAAAAGGGAGCAGTCGAGAGCGCGGACACGCAAAAGCACTAACGCTCTCGTTTTTCAAAAGCAATTTAATTGCATTTGAATTGTCGCTGCATCAAATCCGCAGCGTTCTTCCCCAAGTTGGGGAGACGAAACCACGAACTCCCAATGACTTCATTCACGATGAAAAACACGATGATGACCGCGCTGGCGGCCGGTGCTTTCCTGCTAGGCCCGAGCCAAAGCGAGGCGGCTCTCTTCAGCTATTACATCGGCGTCGATGGCCTTCAGACGATCGCCTCGGGCGAGTTTGCCGGGGCGGCGAATCCGAACGCGAACCGCCTGACGCTGCTCTACGCCCACCCCGACGAGGTCACCCCGGCAAGCAGCCACTACCACTCGAAGGGGATCTATCGCTACCAGCCCGGCAGTGCCTCGTCGCCGGTGATCGAGGTCAGTCCCTCCAGCTATCTCCCGGAAGGAACCAATCCCCCGCTGGCGATGACGGCCGGTTCCGGCATCTATGCGGGCAAGTCCGTGGTGCTGGAAGATCCGGCCAATCACTTCAGCCTGATCGATTTCAAAAGCACCGCCGATCTCGACGGCTTCACCGCGGGCACCACGGAGAACTACCTGTTCAACTCTTCCGCCGCACGCTGGACCGGAAGCATCGCGGATGCCGACGTCCACCTGGTGCTGGTCTCGATGACACCGGGTCTGAACATTGGCACGGAGACCTCGCTGTTCTCCGGCCTGATCAATCCCGGCGATGAGTTGCATCTCGGCAGCGACATCGATTTCTCTCCGGTCTTCTGGCTTGATGGCGATGCGGCCGGCGGAGCCTACACCGCCGATTTCAAGCTCGTGGATGAGTCCGGAACCTTCGGGGATTCCGGCACCTTCCAGTTCCGCTTCAATGCCGTGCCCGAGCCATCGACAACCCTGCTTGGCGCGAGCGCGCTGATGCTCGCTCTGATTCGCCGCCGTCGTTGAGCGGGAACCTTCGAGAAACCCCGCCGTTCCGCACAGAGGGCCGTGCGGAACGGCGCTTCCTCCGCCTGGCCTTTCACCACCCTTTTGCATCTTTTATAAAAGTGCTTTTGCATTTTTATTGCACCTGCACCTCGTCCACATCAGTCCTGTCTCCGTCATGAGCACATCCTCGCGCCTCCTTTTCGCCTCCCCTTTGCTCCTCGGGCTCCCCGCCTTCGCCCAATCCGCGGATCTCGTTCAACCCGCCACGGCACTGGACGAAATGGTCGTCACCGCCTCGCCCGCTGACCGGACGCTTTTCCAACAGGTCCAGCCGGTGACCGTGCTGGGCGGCGAGGATCTCCAGCTCAATCTCCAGCCCACCCTCGGGGAAACGCTGAGCCGCGAGCCGGGCGTGAGCGCCACCTACTTCGGACCCGGCGCCAGCCGCCCGATCATCCGCGGCCTCGGCGATGACCGCGTGCGGGTGCTCCAGAATGGCACCTCCGTACTCGATGTCTCGAACGTCAGCCCTGATCACGCCGTGGCTACCGACCCGCTCACCATCCGCTCCATCGAGGTCGTGCGCGGACCGGCGACACTGCTCTACGGGCCGAACACCATCGGCGGCGTGGTGAATGTGATCGACGACCGCATTCCCGAAGAACGCTTCACGGGAAAATGGCCGTCGGGACATTTCGCCAGCAGCCTCGGCTCCGCCCATGATTCCGAATCGGTCTCAGGCGCTGTCAATTTCGGCAAAGGCCCGCTGGTCTTCCATCTCGATGGCTTCACCCGCGAGACCGATGACCTGGAAATCCCCGGCTTCGCGAGATCCTCACGACTGCGCGCCACCCAGCCGCTCGCACCGGGCGAGATCGAGCCCTATGGCACGCTGCCTAACAGCGCCACGGAATCGAAAGGCGCGGGCCTCGGTGCTTCCTACGTTTGGGATCAGGGCTACTTCGGCCTTTCTTACTCCGGCGTGGATTCCCTCTACGGCACCGTTGCCGAACCGGATGTCACCATCGATCTCCGCCAACGCCGCTGGGACTTCCGCGGCGCCTTCCGCCAACCCGCTTCATGGATCAAGGAGATCGACTACAAGTTCGGCTACTCCGACTACACCCACACCGAATTCGAAGGCGCGGAAACGGGCACCGAGTTCGTGATCGAAGGCTACAACGGTCGCGCCGAGTTGCTTCACGAAAAGCTCGGCATCTTCGAAGGCGCCTTCGGCTTCGAGACCCAGCACAGCGACTTCTCCGCCCTCGGTGCGGAAGCCTTCCTCCCCACCGTGGAGAATGACGTGAATTCCCTCTTCGTCTTCGAGGAAATCCCCATGGGGAAAACCCGACTGCAATTCGGCGCACGCTATGATCGCCAGACGAACGAGACCGAAGCCAACCCCGCCTTCGGTCCCGGCCTTGATCGCGACTTCGATGCCTTTAGTACTTCCGCGGGCATCGTTTACAATCCCGCGGAGGATTACGCCGTCGCCCTCTCTCTCGCCTACACCCAGCGCCCGCCGACCTATGTCGAGCTCTTCGCCAATGGCCCGCACGTCGCCACCGGCACCTTCGAGATCGGCGACCCGGATCTCGACACGGAGGACTCCTTCTCCATCGACCTTTCCGTGCGGAAAAAAGCCGGCCGCGTCACCGGCAGCGCGGGCGTCTTCTACTACCGCTTCGATAACTTCATCAGCCTCGCTCCCACCGGCACCGACTTCACCGATCCCGATAGCGGCGAGACCATTCCCATCTTCGCCTACGATGCCGTGGGCGCCGACTTCCACGGCGGCGAAGTGGAAGCCACCGTCCACCTGCTCGAACCGGCCATCGCCGGGGAATCCGCCGACGCCAAGTCACCCGTTCCCACCGCGGCATCCTCAAACCAGCGCCTCGATCTCATCTTCCGCGCCGACTACACCCATGCCGAGAACCGCGATACCAACGAGCCCCTTCCCCGCATCCCGCCCTTCCGCGCGATGACCGCGCTCGAATACCAGATCGACCGTTGGGCCGCCCGCCTCGAAGGCCAATACGCCGCGCACCAGGACCGCCACGACGCCAACGAACTCCCCACCGACTCCTACTTCCTCATCAACGCCGCCCTCAGCTACCGCGTGCAACTCGGCGACGTGGACACCACCTTCTACGTCAAAGGCGTGAACCTCACCGACGAAGAAGCCCGCCAAAGCACTTCTATCCTCAAGGACATCGCCCCCCTCGCCGGCCGCGGCGTCGTGGCGGGAGTCCGCACGGAGTTCTAAGGAGGGAATGTCCCGGAGGGACATCGAGGAAAACACCGCAAAAACCCAGGGCTGAGGGTGACAAAAAATCGGCAATGGGTTCTGGCATTGGCACGGCGCTTCGACGAAAGTTCACCCGAATCGCCCGTTCACGCGACAGCGCGCCCTTCCTGTCGCGAGCCCATCCATCACCCAGATGAATGCCCTATATGCCTGGTTCCATCGGACGCTCCTCGCTGCGGCCATGGTTCTTGTCCTCCCCGTGCAGGCCCAGGACTCCTTGGCCGAGCTTTTGGAAGCCCCCGGGGCCAATCTCTCCAACGATGCCTCGCGGAACGCGATTTCCGCAGCCATGCGCCTGCGATCGGAGCAACGGTTGGCCGAGGCGCAGGCCCGGGCCGCATTGCGCGGGCTGCCCCTGCGCATCGTGAGACCGGGAGGCACGCTGCAGGAGCTGGCCGCATTCGAGGGCGACGAGCCGGTGTATCGGACGACACACAATGCGAATGCCGCGATTTCGACTGCGGCGAATCTCACGCGGACAGCCTATTCGCTGGACGGCAGCGGCGTCATGATCGGTGTCTGGGACGGAGGGTCGGCGCGGGCCAGCCATCAGGAGTTTGGCGGTAGGGTGGTCGTGAAGGATGGCGCCACTTCGGTCGACCATGCCACCCACGTAGCCGGAACTCTGGCTGCGACGGGAGTCGTCAGCAACGCCCGTGGCATGTCGCCGGTGGCAGCGATCGACAGTTACGATTGGAATAACGATCTGTCCGAAATGACCTCGCGCGGGGCTTCCGCCGTCGGCCAAGCAGGCAGGATTTACCTGTCGAACCACAGCTACGGTTTCATCAGCGGGTGGAACTATGTGAACAACGGCACCCGGGTTTGGGAATGGTATGGCAATGGAACCACCGCCGCGGCATCGGAACAGGATTTCGGCCGCTACAATACCTACTCCCGCGATCAGGATGCATTGGCCTACAGCGCACCCTACTATCTCATCTTCCGCAGTGCCGGCAATGAGCGGACGGATAATCCCACCGCGGGTCAGGCCGTTGCCCTCTCTCCGGGAAGTCCCTCCGTCACCACCTATGATCCCGCCCTGCATCCGGGGGGTGACGGGCAATACCGCGGCGGCTTCGAGAACATCGCCTACGATGCCCTCGCGAAAAACGTCATCACCATCGGCTCCACGACCGATGCGGTGACGAACGGCTTGCGGGATGTGACAAAGGCGAATGCCAGCAGCTTCACCTCATGGGGACCTACCGATGATGGCAGGATCAAGCCTGACCTCGTCGCCAATGGCGACGGTGTCTACTCCTCGCTCAATGCAAACAACAGCTCCTACGGCACCTATAGTGGCACCAGCATGTCCACGCCGAATGCCGCAGGCTCCGCCGCGTTGCTGATCCAGCACTACGGCGTTCTTTTTCCCGGCCAAGCGATGCGAGCGAGCACGCTCAAGGGCCTGATGATCCACACCGCCGATGACCGGGGGAATCCCGGCCCGGACTACAAATACGGCTGGGGCCTGATGAATACCAAGGCCGCTGCCGACCTGATCACCGATCACAAGGCCTATCCGGACAAACAAAGGATCACGGAGAATGGCGTCAGCACCAGCGTCGTCAGCCGGACCCACACCTTCGTCTGGGACGGAGTCTCCCCGATCCGCGCCACCCTCTGCTGGACCGACCCGGCGGGCTCCGCCACCACGACTTCCGACCTCCGCACTCCCCGCCTGGTCAACAATCTCAATCTCAAGGTCACGGCTCCGGGAGGCGGCGAATCCCTGCCATACATCATGCCATTCGTCGGCTCATGGACGCAATCCTCCATGGACTCCGCGGCAGTGACCGGCGTCAACAATACGGACAACGTCGAGCAAATCCTGATCTCCTCCCCCTCTGCACCCGGAACGTATCAGGCGACGGTGTCCTTTTCCGGCACGCTCGCAAACGGCAGCCAAAACTATTCACTGTTGATCTCGGGGGCCGCTGCAACGCCGCCACCACCGCAGCCGCTCTCGATCACTGCCATCACGCCGGCAAGCAGCCTTCCGGGAGTCGTGACGGTGGACCTCAGTGGCACGGGTTTCCGGGCGGATACCGCCGTGAAGCTTGCGCGCTCCGGCCAATCCGACATCAACGGCACCGCCGTCCAGCTTGTCGGCGATTCCCTCCGATGCGTCGTCGATGTGACCACGGCAGCTCCGGGTCTATGGAACGTGGTGGCCACGAACCCGGGCGGGGAAACCTTCACGCTCTCCTCCGCCTTCACCCTGATCGGGGCCTTGTGGAGCGAGAGCTTCGATGCCTCACCTTCCGGTTGGACCTCGCAGGCGGTCACCGGTTCCAATCAATGGACGCTGGTGAATACCCTCAGCCATTCCCCTTCCACCTCTTACTTCGTGCCTGCTCCCGAAGCGAAGACCACCACCAACCTGACGTCCCCGGCCATCCCTATCCCGGCGAATGCAAGCAACCTCCAATTGAAGTTCTGGCATAGCTATGCTCTTCAGACCGGCCAGGATGGCGGGAGGCTGGAGTTCTCGCTGGATAACGGCGCATGGTTTGACGTCACCTCCGGATCGTCCGGCGCGGTCCTGGCAAGCAACGGATATACCACCACCATCGCGGCCACCGGCCCGCCCCCGTCGCGCAGCGATTTCGCGGGGCTGTCCGCATGGTCGGGAAACAGCGGCGGATTCATCGAGACGGTGGTTAACCTGAACGATACCCCGAAATACGCCGGCCATTCCTTGCGGATGCGCTGGCGCTTGGCAACCAACTCGGGCACCGCAAGTGCGGGTTGGCATGTGGACAGCATGGCGCTGATTGGCGGTGGAGATTTGGCCAACCAAGCGCCACAAATCACGGTGGCGGCGGACTCTTCCTCAACGGAAACCGTCACGGATCCGGACGGGACGGCTTATCAGATCGTTCGCGGGACCTCGACCGGTCTCACGGTCACGGCCACCGATGATGGCGGTGAAGCAGGCCTGACGTACACGTGGTCCGTCACCAGCGGACCTCCCGCCGTGGTGAGCTTCGCCACGAACGGAAACAATGCCGCAAAGGCCACGGAAGCTTCCTTTGAAACCCACGGGGACTACCGGATCATGGTCTCCGCGACCGATGCGGCCGGACTCACGGTGAGCAGTGGCGTGAATGTTCGGGTGGTCCAGACGGCTTCCGACCTCGCGGTGAGCCCGGCCTCCGTCACCCTCCCGGTCGGCGGTTCCCAAGCGTTTTCAGCCGCGCTGCTGAATCAGTTCGGAAGTGTGATGGAAGGCCAGTCGCTCACGGTCGATTGGTCGGCAAGTGGTGGTGGCCCTATTTCATCCCAAGGGGTCTTCACACCCACGACCGCCGGAGGCCCTTACGTGATCACCGCCGCGGCATCCGGGTTCACCGGCATCGCATCCGCAACCGTGACACCGGCCCCTGCAGGAGTCACCCTCGGGGATCTCGAGCAGGTTTACAACGGCTCACCAAGACCGGTCAGCGTCACCACCAGCCCGCCCGGACTTTCCTTCACGGTCACCTACAATGGTTCGGCTCCCGTTCCGACCGCGGCAGGAAGTTATGCCGTGGAGGTAACCGTGACGGATCCCAATTACCAAGGAGGGGCAAGCGGCACTTTGAACGTGGCAAAGGCCCCGGCGACGGTGACCCTGGCAAGCTTGGCCCAAACCTACGACGGCACTCCCCGTGTGCCGGCCATCGAAACGGTTCCTACAGGATTGACCGTCAGCCTCACCTATGACGGCTCGGCCGTAGCTCCCGTAAATGCCGGAGCTTATTCCGTGGAAGCCTCGATCGATGACCCGAACTACCTAGGCAGCACCAGCGGCACGCTCGTCGTCTCGAAGGCGTCCGCCACCATCCATTTCGATGATCTTTTCCGGATCTACGACGGCACCGCGAAAACGGTCACCGTTACCACCAGTCCTGCCGAACTTCCCGTGACGGTCACCTATGATGGAGCGGCCGAGGCTCCCTCCGCGATCGGTAACTATGCGGTTCAAGCGGAGATTACCGATCCGAACTACCAAGGCAGCGGGTCGGCGATGTTCGCGATCACCGGCATCGATTACGCCACATGGAAAGCCAGCCACTTTGATCCGGCAGAGATCGAAGCAGGAGCGGCGGATTTCACGGCGGATCCCGACCAGGATAGCCTGAACAACCTGCTGGAATATGCGTTGGGCACCGACCCGAAGGCCTTTTCCAGCCCTCCGGCGATGCATCTCGATGCAACGCACCTCACTCTGGAGTTCACCCGGCCAAAGGCACTTCCGGATGCAAGCTATCACCCCGAAGCAGGATCCGATCTCGAAGGATGGACATTCCTTTCCCTCGAAATTGTCGATTCCTCGGGGAGTTCGGAGACCGTGCGCGCGCGCGTCGAAAGACCCGCTGGAGGGCCGGCTCTCTTCATAAGACTGCGAGTCGAGGAACCCTGAGGGCCGACTCTCCCCAATCCCAAGGGTCAAAGGTGCACTATAGGGCACCAACCGAAGGCGGTAGTTCCGGACAGCGCTCCGCCAGATGCGAAAGCGTAAGGAGCCGCGACACTCTTGTCGCTGGCACAGCCCGGGACAAGAATGTCCTCTCTCCCCATTGCTTCACCTGCTTATCAGGTGAGGAGCCCGATGAAGAACCAAGACCGCAAGCTCTCCGCATTCCCTACTCCCGCGAAGCACAGATTCCGCCTTTCAATCCGTTGTACACTGAAACCTGAGGGAACATTGAGTACCCGGGCCCCACGCTCGTAGGGTCACGGAACTTCCGATTTCCGAAGGAAACCCACCCACATGAGCACCGTCCACTTCGACTCCACCGAGCGCTTGTCCCCATCCCGCGCGCTCGCGTACCAAACCCTCGTCGACAAGACCCGCCGGAATATCGCCGGGATCCGGGCCCAGCCGACGACCTGGTCGTGGGCGCCAGATGGGGATTACTCCAAGTGGAACGAAGGGTTCTTCGACATCGGGAACTGGACGACCTCCTTCTTCACCGGCATGGCGCTGATCGCCTGGCGCCAGACGGGGGACGAGCACTTCATCCGCCACGTGCTGGAGCTCGATCCGCTCTACCAGGCGAAAGTCACGGAGCATGCCGCGGACACGATGCACGACCTTGGATTCCTCTACTCGCTCTACTCGGTGGCACTGCACAAGTTGACCGGTGACGCCAGCCATCGCGAGCTCGGCCTCAAGGCCGCGGAAGTACTGGCAGGCCGCTTCATGCCGGAAGGCAGCTACATCCGGGCCTGGGGCCGCATGGATGAGAAGGGCACCGACTGGGATGCCATGGCGATCATCGACTGCATGATGAACCTGCCGCTGCTCTACTGGGCGTCGCAGGAAACGGGCGATCCGCGCTTCAAGGACATCGCCATCCGCCACGCCGATACCACGCTGGCGAATTTTATCCGCGAGGACGACTCGGTCTTCCATGCCTTCCGCTTCGATCCGCTCACCGGTGCCCCGGCAGGCGGGGAGAACTACTGCGGCTATAGTAAGGAAAGCCACTGGGCGCGCGGCACCGCGTGGGCGATTTACGGCTTTGCCATGAGCTACCGCCACACCGGCGAGGAGCGCTACCTCGATGCCTCGCTGCGCATCGTGCGGAAGTACCTTTCGCTGCTCGATGGCGAGGGCGTGCCGGTGTGGGACTTCCGCCTGCCGGACGATCCCGCCTTGCACATCCGCGACTCCTCCGCGGCGGCCATCGCCGCCTGCGGGATCCAGGAGCTGGAAGCCCTTGGAAAGGCCGATGTCTCCCTGTCCGCGGCCAAGGTTGCGATGCTCGACCGCCTGTGCTCGCCCGACTACCTCGACACCGATCCCGCCGTCCGCGGCACCGTGAAGCACGGCCAGGTCGGCCACGCGATCAAGACCTACACGAGCTGGGGCGACTATTACCTGATGGAAGCGCTGGCCCGCGAGAGCGGCATGGCAATCCCCTGGTGGTGAAATCGCTCATGCGGCCAGCTCAAGCCGGGGCGGAATCCTCCCCCGGGCTGGCCCACCTCCCAACAATCCCCCGGCACGCCCGCTGGAAAACCACCATCGCCACGCAGGCTCCGATCCCCGCCAACAACGGCCTCACCTCCGTCGGGAACAGGAGCACGAATCCCTTTCCCTTGATCAGCGCCGAATAACTCGACACGCAGAACGGAAACAAGAAGAGCCGGAACTTCGTCCATCCATCCATCGCCTGCCCCGGCACCTTCGTCGCGAAGATCAGCGCGATCCCGATCAAGGCCGAGATCCCCACCGCCGAAAGCCAGACCACCGGCGACGGATCAAAGTAAAACGGCACGATCGTCGCATACCACGCGAGGTAGCACCACAGCACCAGCTTCGGCACCCGCAGCTTTCCAAAGTAAGAGATCACGCGCATCGGGCAGTAGCAGGATTCATCCCGAAGCCGGAGGGAACAACGCGAAATTCCCATGCCTTACACTCTTCCCACCGATGCGCGGGACTCACTGCATCACCCGATCGGGGGCTGGCAGCATCTGCCGCACCGGCTAGCATGCGAGGGATCCAAAACCCAACCCATGATTCCGCGCACGGCCGCCTTCACGGGCCTGCTCACATTGGCCGGTCTCACCGCTTGTTACTTTCTCTGGCCCGCGGAATCTCCCGATCCTCCGGACCCGACAGCTGGTGCGTCCTTGTCAGCGAAGCACGCCAGCCCTCGCTCCCCTTCCGATCCGCAATCGGAGGCAGCCGCGAAGCTCGCCGCGCGGAGCGACAGCCCCGAGGGCATGCAGGCATTTGCGGCTCATCTCGCAGCGTGGTCGGCGGTGGATGAACGGTCAGCGCTCCAGTGGACCCACGGCTGGGTCACGGCGCACGCCGCCCAATCCGAGGCACGTGCTTCCGGCCTTCTTGGCGAGCTGGCACGGAACGGCGCATCGGCCTTGGCCCTTCAGATCGCGCAGGACCTTCCGGATCCGCTGCGCGGAAACATGGTGGAGCTCACGCTCGCCATCCAGGCAGCGACCGCACCGCTGGAGGCCTGGGGCATCGCTACCGGAATCACGGACGAAGCCCTGCGGGAAAGAACGCGGCTTGCCGTGTTGACGCACGGCTCGGATGCCCAGCTTCCACAGCTCGCGGATTTCGCCACGCAGATGCCCGGCCACGCGGATGCCCTAGGAGGCATTCTCAAACGCTGGGCCTTGCAAGACCCGGCGGCGCTTTCCGAGTGGCTGAATGCGCATGCCGTGGCACCCGAGGTCAAGGACCTCGCGGCCTCCCATCTGGTGCTGCGGGGGGATTCGGAAAACCGCTCCACGGAAGTGGCTGCCGCATGGGCCGAATCGATCTCGGATCACGGGCTCCGGCTCGAAGCGATCCGTGCGGTCACTGCCGAACTCGCCGCAAGCGATCTCGCGGCCGCCCATGCCTACGTCACGACGGCTCCATCCCTCAGCGATGAAGAAAGGGCGGCGATCCTGGCCACGCTCGATGCCCCCCGTTGAGCCGCAATCCTCGCCCTGAAAGCGGCGATGCTCGCCGCACTCCAAGGCGGCTGCGCCGCCGGACTTACGTGAAACTAACCACCGGCCTTCCACCGGTCATCGACGATTTCGTATGGGCTAGATTCCCGACGGCCCGCCGACGGCGATGACCTTGGTCTTGGCCCACTCGTCGCCGAGGCGGATGAGGGGTTCGGCCTTCTCCTTCTTCTGATAGAGGATGTAGGCCTCCACGAGACCGAAGAAGGGGATCGCGAGGGAGATGTTCCGGATGACGCTGGCTTTCCAGTTGTTGGTGAGCTTCGCGCCGTTCTGTTCGACCGCGCGGATCTTCATCAGCTTCTTGCCGACGCTCTGGCCATCGAGGAAGGGCAAGGCGTCACGAACCAGGAAATAGGCGATATACACCAGCGCTCCGAGGAAGTTGGAAAGTACACCGACGATGATGTAGAGCCCGGCAGCCACGAAGCTATCGATGATCGCGGCGATGATCCGGTTGTCGAAAGCGGCCTCGGTTCCCGGAGGTGGTACTGCGTCGCCATCGAAAGGATCGATCTTCGCCGGTTCCTGCTTCGGCAGGGGTGCGGGCTTGGGCTCCGCGACCGGTGGCGGTGGAGGCGGGAGATCCGGCGGCGGTGGCATCGCCGAAGGCGGTGGAGGCGGCGGGAGATCCGGTGACGGGACGGACGACTGCGGCTTCTCGGGCTCGTTTTCCATGGCTTTCATTTGCAATCTAGCAGAAGGCGCGCCGCGGTCGAGAAGCAATCGGAGCGGGAGGATAGAAGTCACCACGAAGTCGCAGAAGGCGCGCAAAACGCGGGATTTGAAAATTCGAATGGCGGGTGAAGTGGGGGTTTTGGAACGAACCGCGGAGGCAGGGAGGTCGCGGAGGTGAACGCGGAGATGGGGCTTGAAACGCTGGATCCTCTTTCGCTGCTCACGGCTTATGTGGCACTGTGTTTCGTTCTTCACGCCCGGCAGCCTGCCGCGACGCGCTCCTGCGACCAGCGCATCGCGTGGTCCCCGCCCTTCACCTGTCAAAATCGTCCGCGGGGGAGATGGGGGAGGAGGCTGACCTGTTTCACCAAACCCCTCCCTAAGGGACCTAAATTTCCCAAATCTATTTGTTACTCTCCTCCCCCACGTCCCCCGAAGAGAAGGAAGTATCTAGGAGAGAGGGTACTATGCTGAAAAAGCACGTCCCCCACAGGTCCCCCGTCGTCCCCCACGTCCCCCGTTATTTTTTGAGTGGATCGAACCGCAGAGGCGGGGAGGTCGCGGAGGCGAACGGGGAGATGGGTGGGGCGGATGGAGGGTGGATCGGTCCGTTCCCGGCGGACAAGGTGTGGGGATGTCGGGGTGGCTTCGATGCGGGACTGGAGTCCCGCGGTCCCAGGAAAGGCAGCCAGGCTGGAGCCTGGCGAGCCCGGGGGAAAGGCAAGGGCGCGGGACGCACCCCCTCCTTGCCCTAACGGTTACCTCATCCGGACGGTGACTACCAGGGGCCGGTGATCGGAGGCGAGGGCTTCTGGCAGTACTTCCACGGAGCCGGTGGCTTCCAAGCCGCGGACGATCATGTGATCGATTTCCACGGCGGGCTGCTTCGCGGGGCAGGTGAGGACGGGCTCCTTTTTCGCCAGCGGCGTCCAGGGGGCCGTGAAAGCGAGCAGGGGTGCGGAGCCGGGGACGTCATTGAAATCGCCGGCGAGGATCATCGGCTCGTGATGATTCTCCAGCGCCTTCATGAGCGTCTCCGCTTGCTTCAGGCGTCGCTCGTCCTGCTGGTGATCGAGGTGGACGGTGATGATCCGCAGCGGCTTGTCGGCGACCTTTACCTCGGCCTCGAAGGCGATGCGCGGCTCGCCATCGCCGGGAAGTTGGTGGACCTGCGTATCCCCGATCGCAAAGCGCGAGAGGATCGCCTGGCCATACTCGCCGCCATCGTAATCCATCGCCTTGCCGAAGACGCCGTGCAGTCCGGTGAGCTTCGCCAGCTCCGCGGCTTGATCCACGCTCTTGCTCCGGCGGCACTTGTTGTCCACCTCCTGCAGGGCCACCAGATCGGGCTTCTGCTCGCGGATGACCGCGGCGATGCGTTCGAGGTCGAGCTTGTCGTCCTCCCCCACCCCATGGTGGAGGTTCCAGGACATCACGCGGAGTTCGCGGGCAGGCTCGGCGTGAAGGGACCCGATGGCGAGGAGAGCAAGCAGGAAGCGGCGGTGCAGCATGGCGAGGGATACGAGCTCATGTGAAATATCTCTCGTTTCGATTGAATTCGTGACGATGAAATCGGAGGTCGCCCGACCCAACAAATCGTGCTTCAATGAGACGAATGACATTCGCCAGCAAGATCACGCTGGGCCGCATCTTCCTGGTGCCGGTCTATGCCGTGTATGCCGCGAAATACGGGATGTCGGTGGAGAGCGGCGAGCCCCGGGAGAACTTCCGCTGGATCGCCCTCACGCTCTTCGTCATCGCCTCGGCGAGCGATGGCCTGGATGGGTGGATCGCCCGCCGTTTCAACCAGCGGTCGAAATTCGGCGCCTTCATCGACCCCCTGGCGGATAAATTCCTGCTGCTCACCGCGATCATTGTCCTCAGCGCCTTTCCGTGGGGCGGGGGCGATTGGCGGATCCCGCCGTGGTTCGCCGCGCTGGTGATCACCCGGGACCTCCTGATCGGGGGAGGCATCCTCCTGATCAAGCGCTCCGGCCGGGAAGTCCACTATTCCCCGCACTGGACGGGCAAGGTTTGCACGGCGACCCAGATGTTCGCAGTGGGCTGGGTGATGCTGAAAATGGGCCACCTGCCGCCGGTCTATCCCTGCCTGGTGGCGGCGGTTTTCACGCTCTGGTCCGCGGTCAATTACTACCTGGAGGCCGCCCGGCAGCTCCGGCGGGGACCAGCGGCGCATCCGTAAAGCCCTTGCTACGCGCGGATTGCTGGCCTAAGCCCCTCTCGCATGCCCACTGTTGCCATCGTCGGTCGCCCGAATGTCGGGAAATCCGCGCTCTTTAACCGCCTCGCCAAGCGGAAGATCGCGATCGTCCACGATCAGCCCGGTGTGACCCGGGACCGGATCTCGGCACCCTGCATGGCGACGGAGATTCCCTGCACGCTGATCGACACCGGCGGGATCGGCGGCACGCTGGAAGACGGCTTCGCCGAGGCCGTGACGATCGAGGCCGATATCGCGATGCAGACGGCCGATCTGATCCTTTTCGTGGTGGATGCCCAGGATGGCCTGACGCCGGTCGATCTCGATCTCGGCGCGCGCCTGCGCAAGGCCAAGCCGCCGGTGATGCTTGTGGTGAACAAGGTGGATGACGACAAGCACACCAAGCACGCGGATGAATTCGCCCGCCTCGGCTTCGGCGAAGCGGTCCGCGTTTCCGCCGAGCACGGCAAGGGCATGCCGTTTCTCACCGAGAAGATCGACGAATTCATCAAGCCCCTCGCCGGGGAGATCGAGCAAGCCGTCGCCGAAGCGGAGGTCGCGGGCATCAAGCTGGCGATCATCGGCAAGCCGAACGCCGGCAAGTCCTCGCTGGTGAACGCGATCCTCAACGACCAGCGCACGATTGTTTCCGAGATCGCGGGAACCACCCGCGACGCGATCGACCTGCCCTGCGAATTCGCCGGGGAAAGATTCACTCTGATCGATACCGCCGGCCTGCGGCCGCGCTCGAAGCAGGACACGTCGGTGGAGGTCTTTTCCGCGATGCGTTCGGAGCGTGCCATCCGCCGCGCGGATCTCTGCGTGCTCGTCGTGGACCTCGCTGCCGGAGTCAGCGCCCAGGACCGCAAGATCGCACAAAAGATCCTGGAGGAGAACAAGCCCTGCCTGATCGTCCTGAACAAATTCGACCTCTATCATCCCGATGCCCCGAAGAAGGCGCGGATGGAAGAGGCGGAGGAGCACGTGAAGCGCGAACTCTTCTTCCTTTCCTACGCCCCCTTCGTCGCGGTGTCCGCGAAGAGCGGCCAAGCCGTGGATCAGGTGCTGAAGGAAGTGCTGAAGATCCGCAAGGGAGCGAAGAACGTGCCGAGCACCGGCAAGCTGAACCGCATGCTGCAGGATGCCTTCCAGATCAATCCGCCGCCCTCCGACCGGAGATCCGCGAAGCGCCTGAAGCTCTACTATGCGACCGCCGCGGTGGATGAGAAATACAGCACCATCCCGGTGCCGACCTTCGTGCTCTTCGTGAATGACAAGAGCCTCATGCCGAAGAGCTACGAGCAGTATCTCTCGAACCGCCTCCGCGAGTTCAATCCCGTGGCGGGCGTGCCGATCGTGTTCTCGGTGAGATCACGCGACCGGCGCGAGTGGGAGAAGCGGGATGGTCCGCCGGGTGGGCCGCGGGGCGGGAAGAAGAAGTGAACCCTTCTCCCCGATGATCTCGCCCGGTCGCGGCCACCCCCGCCCGACTTTCCGGAGAGAGAGATCCCTCCCTGCCAGAGCAGAAGCGCGAGATCCGTGGCGCTAAGTTAAGGCGACACTCCCCCCTGCCGAGGCCGCCAACCCAGGGAACACCAAGCCTCCGGCCCGCAGAATGGTCCCGAACTGCTCGCTTCATCATGGATCCCGCAACATCCTTCGTAGGCTCGTTCGTGAGAACGAGGAATGGTCCTTGGTTGCAGACTCTATACGGAGTGGAGACACGGCTCGCCCTACTCTAACAGAGACGCGGCGTTGATCCGGGATCGTCCTTGTACTCGCATCGTCTGGCAATTTCATGTCGTCCCGCAAGTTGGAATTTGATGGACCGTTCTGCGGGCCAGAGGCTCCGCGCTCCCAGGATGGGCCGCTTCGGCGAACACAGAGTATCGCCCTAAGCTCGCGCCCTTCGTGACAAGTCAGCAGCGATCCCGTCCCTTCCACCCTCACCCCACGCGACCTGCAAGGTCGCGCTTTGCTAGCTTGGTGGCACGCTGTCGTCCTGGGTGCGGTCTCCTTGTTCCAGCCCGGATTGGTATCGCCGCAGGACCTGGGTGGACGACCGTCCCGCGTAACCCATGGCGACGCCGGTTCCGATTGCTCCCAGCAAGCCAAGGACAAGCGCCTGAGTCGTCACCGTTTCCGCTCGCTTCCATGTTTGCTCTTCGATCGAGATCGCACGTTGAAGGGACCTTCGAAGTGCCACATTTTGGCTCTCCAAGCTTCCCGAGGATTCCCAATCGCGAGGGATTTTGGATCGACCCATGGGATACTGAAACAGAACCGCAGCAGAGATGACCGCGATGCTGGCGAACAGCAGGAGCAGGATGAAGCTCGGAAACGTCCTCATTTCCAGAGACCGTGCCTCGTTCTGGATGGCGATCTAAGTGAAAGCAGGAGCGTCGGCATCCGCCACCCCTCCGAAGAAAAATCCGTGTCATTCCTTCGCGAGGAGGTTTGAATCCGCCCAGCACCCATGCCTCTGCTCGACGTCCGCAATCTCACTACCCGGTTCCACACCCGCAATGGCGTCGTCCACGCGGTGGAAGATGTCTCTTTTTCCGTCGAAGCCGGGGAAACGCTCGGGATCGTCGGGGAGTCCGGATCCGGGAAATCGGTGACCTGTTATTCGCTGCTCGGCCTGATCCCCCAGCCTCCGGGCCGGATCCATGCGGGCACGGCGATGTTCGACGGGATCGACCTGCTCAAGGCTCCGGAGAAGCAGCTGCGGAAGATCCGCGGCAAGCGCGTCTCGATGATTTTCCAAGACCCGATGACCTCGCTGAATCCCTTCATGCGGGTGCGCGAGCAGCTGATCGAGCCGCTGGAACTCCACGAAGGCATCCGCGGAAACGAGGCGCTCAAGCGCGGCATCCAGGCGCTGGCCGAAGTCGGCATCGCCGATCCGGAAAAGCGGATCGATGCCTACCCCCACGAATTCTCCGGCGGCATGCGCCAGCGAGTGATGATCGCGATGGCGCTGATCACCCGCCCCGAGCTGCTGATCTGCGATGAGCCGACCACGGCGCTCGATGTCACCGTGCAGAAGCAGGTGCTGGATCTGATCCGCGACCGCCAGCGCGAACTGGGAACCGCGGTGATCTTCATCACCCACGATCTGCAGGTCGTCTCACAGGTCTGCGATCACGTGAACGTGATGTATGCCGGCCGCATCATCGAAAGCGCGCCGAAGAGCGAGCTCTTCAGCCGCCCGATGCACGCCTACACCCGCTCCCTGCTGAAGAGCATCCCGGCCATCCACAAGAAGGGCGAGGAGCTCTACACCATCCCCGGCCTGCCGCCGGACCTCTCCCGCCCGCCTGCCGGCTGTGCCTTTCAACCCCGGAATACGCTCGGGAAAGCGGAGCTCTGCCTCACCGATCGCCATCCGGAATTGGCGGACAAGGGCAACGCGCATCTCGTGCAGGATTGCCCCGGATGCCTGGCGACGAAGTGACCCGCTGTTTCCAGTGAAACGGACCTCGGTTATTGATCGGCGTGGCAAGCCGGAGAGGGCCGTACACGCTGGGTCCGATGAAACCCGGCCTCCTGAGATTTTCGCCCGCGCTCCTGGTCCTCCTTTTTACGCACGCCCCCGCTGACGGTGCGCCGCGGGGCAAGGCCGGGCCGATCCTCACCGTGGATTTCGAAAAGACCCGAGAAGGCGAGATCCCGCGCGGTTTCACCAAGGAAGGCAACGTCGAGGTGACCGATGAGACCGCGCACACCGGGAAAAAGTCGCTGATGATCCACCCGGCGGAGAGAGGCGCCCGCCGCATCGTCAAGACGGGAGACGAGATCACCAAACTGGGCGACCAGCACTGGGGACGGCTCTACTTGAAAGTGAAGCTGCCGACCCCGGTGCCGGTGATTCCCGCCGGGCAAAACTTCGGGGTGATCCACTCGACCATCGTCGAGGGCAGCGCGACCAGCCCGCTGCACCAGGACCCCATCTGGGTCCGTCTCTTCGACACCTGCACCGGCCCCGGCGGGACCCTCCAGTATCTCTACAACGTGCAGCCCGGGAAGCGCGGGGAGTTCGGCAAGGGCAGCGGATACGACTACAAGTTCAGCGACGAATGGACGCTGGTGGAATGGTACGTCGATCACGCGAAACAGACCTACCGCCTCTACATCGACGGCAAGGAAATCGAGGGCACGACGATCGAGAACGGCAAAGGCAAGTTCGAGAACTCGGAGATCCCCCCGGTCTTTGAAAGCATGGCCTTCGGCTGGAACAACTACCAATCCGCCGGCGAGGGATTCACCGCTTGGATCGACGACATCGCGCTCGGCAAGGAACGCATCGGGAAGAAATTCCTGGAGAAGTAAGCGAAGCCCCATGAAGAGTCCGGCATGCGACGGGCACTGGTGATCGTGTTGGATTCCGTGGGCTGCGGCGGAGCGAAGGATGCCGCGGCGTATGGTGATGAAGGCGCGAACACGCTCGGGCATCTTTTCGAGCGCGCGGCTCTGGAACTGCCGAACCTCGCATCGCTCGGATTGAATGGCCTGCTGGGCCGCGAAAGTCCCCCGCCCTTTCCGGCCTCGGCCGCGGTGAAGATGAGCGAGGCCTCCGCGGGGAAAGACACGACGACGGGCCATTGGGAACTCGCGGGCTGCGTGCTGGCGGAGCCGTTCGATACGTTCGAAGCGTTCCCGCAGGATTTGTTAGATGAGATCGGCGGGCCTTTCCTTGGCAATTGCGCGGCGTCCGGCACGGAGATCCTGGAGCGCCTCGGTGAGGAGCATCTCCGCACGGGTCATCCTATTGTTTACACGAGCGCCGACTCCGTTCTGCAGATCGCGGCGCATGAGGAGCGCTATGGTTTGGAAAAGCTGTGGGCACTTTGTCAGCGGGCGCGTGACGTGTTAGATAAACGCGGCATCCGCATCGGCCGGGTCATCGCGCGGCCTTTCCTCGGGGACTACGCGGCGGCCTTCAAGCGCACCTCGAACCGTCGCGACTACTCGCTGATGCCACCGGAGACGGTGCTGAACCGCTTGCAGTCGGCGGGCGTGGAAACGATCGGCGTGGGCAAGATCTCGGACATCTTCGCAAGCTCCGGCATTTCAGAATCCCACCCTACGAAGTCGAATGCCGATGGCATGGCGATGATCGAACGGCTTTGGGGGGAAGCGCGGGAAGAGCCGCACCTGATCTTCGCGAACCTCGTCGATTTCGACATGCTCTATGGCCACCGTCGCGATCCGGCAGGCTATGCGCAGTGCCTGCGCGAGTGCGACGACTGGCTCGGCCGTTTCCTGCCGGAGGTCGGCGGCGATTTCCTGCTGATCACCGCCGATCACGGGAACGATCCCTACCATACCGGCACCGATCACACCCGCGAGCAGGTGCCGCTGATGACGGTGAATGCGCCGTTTTCCCCGGTAGATTCGCCGGATTTCACGCAAGTCGCCCGGCTCGTCGCGGCTCACTTCGGGCTGGACGGGTGAAACATTCGTTATAACGTGTTCTCATGACCGCGAAACTGAAAATCACCAGCATCGGGAACTCCGCCGGGGTCATCCTGCCGAAGGAAGTGCTGGAGAAGCTGCGGGTCGAAAAGGGCGACACGCTGTTTCTCACGGAGACGCCGACGGGGTTCACCGTCTCGGCCTTCGATGACGAGTTCTCCCGACAAATGAATCTCGCGGAAGAGATCATGAGGGAAGACCGCGACGTCCTGCGCCAACTCGCCCAGTAAGCCATGAGCGAGCCGGTCTGGATCCCGAAGGAAGTCGTCATCGCACTCCATCTCCGCCAAGTCGCAGAGCATGGCGGAGATGCCGGCATGCGCGATGAGACGCTCTTGGAATCCGCGTTGGCCCGCCCTCTTCAACGGCACGCTTACGATCCCACGGCGGATCTCTGCGCATTCGCCGCTGCCTATGCGTGCGGCTTGGCGAAGAACCATCCTTTCGTGGATGGCAACAAGCGGACGGTGTTTGTTGTCTATCGACTCTTTCTCCTGCGCAACGGCCTCACGATCACCGCGGCAAAGGCGGACCGCTATCTGACGATGCTCCATCTCGCCGCCGGAGAGATCGACGAAGAAACCTTCGCCACCTGGCTGCGCGAAAACACCGCCCCGGCATCATGAAACTTCACGTCCCCACCCTCATCGCCCGGAAGCGCGAAGGCGAAACGCTGGACCCGGTTGAGATCCAGAAGCTCATCGAAGGCTACACCTCCGGCGAGATCCCGGACTACCAGATGTCCGCCTTTGCGATGGCCGTTTTCTTCCGCGGCATGGATGCGGTGGAGACCGCCGCGCTCACGAAGGCGATGCTGGCGAGCGGCGATGTCTTCCATCATCGCGCAGGGCATCCGAGCGTGGTGGACAAGCACTCCACCGGTGGCATCGGCGACAAGGTCTCGCTGGTTCTCGCGCCCCTGGTCGCCTGCACCGGCGTCTGGGTGCCCATGGTTTCCGGCCGCGGCCTCGGCATCACCGGCGGAACCCTCGACAAGCTGGAGTCGATCCCCGGCTTCAAGGTCGGCATCACGATTCCGGAAGCACAGGATTTGTTAGAAAAGATCGGCGTGGTGATGATGGGCCAGACCGACCGCTTCTGCCCGGCGGACAAGAAGCTCTATGCCCTGCGCGATGTCACGGGCACGGTGCCCTCGATCCCGCTGATCACCGCTTCCATCATGTCGAAGAAGCTCGCCGAGTCGCTCGACAAGCTGGTGCTCGATGTGAAGTACGGGAGCGGTGCCTTCATGAAGACGGAGGCGGATGCACGCGTGCTGGCCGACTCGATGATCGCCGTGGGAAAAGAGATGGGCGTGGAGGTTCACGCGATCCTCAATCCCATGAGCGAGCCGCTGGGCCGCGCGGTGGGGAATGCGCTGGAGGTGATCGAGTCGATCGAATGCCTCGAAGGCGGCGGCCCCGAGGACCTGCGGAAGCTGGTTCTGGATCTCGCGGAGAAGATCAGTCCGGTGCCGCGTGGGGAATTGGAGAAGCTGTTGGATGACGGCAGTGCGCGAAAGAAGTTTGATGAGATCGTGAAGGCCCATGGCGGAAATCCGAAAGACCTGCCGAATCTGGCCAAGATCCATCACGCGCCCTTGATCCGCGAATTTCCCGCACCGGACACCGGCACCATTACGAAAGTCGATGCCGGCATGGTCGGCCAGACCGCCCTGCAACTCGGCGCGGGCCGGGCACGCGCAAACGATGGCGTGGATCACGCGGTGGGATTCGATCGCTTCGTCAAAGTCGGCGAACACATCCATCAGGGACATCCCCTGTGCCGCATCCACGCCCGCACCGCCGTCGATTTCGAAATCGCGGAGGCGATGCTGGAGAAGGCGATCCGGATCAAGCCGTGAGGTGAGCCCACGCGCCAACTTGAAGAGGCCATCCCCGAGAGCGCGGAGCCTCCGGCCCGCAGAGCGGTAGTTGACAGCATGCGGAAGAAAGGGGTCTGCAATCGCCTTACAGTTAGGTGGCAAGAGCACGACGTCAGGAGACGAGAGTGAGGAACCGTCCTTCGGGCCGGGGCTCCTCGCTCCCGGAAGTGCTCACTTCAATCCATCCTCCACTCCGTGCCCGCAATACCGGTCGAAGAGATAGTAGCAGCCGCCCCCCGTCACCGCCCACGCGATCAGCCAGGTATAGGAGCTCTTGTCCGCGCCGAACTTCGCCACACACCCCGCGATCACCGCAATCGTCGAATAAATCGTCACGGAAAGCAGCACCGGCCGACCGATCATGAGCAACGGACTCCTCGGACAACCCGCCTTCCATTGTGAACCGGCCGCCGTCCAAAAATTGTCACGCATGTAATTTGCCAACCATCCGGCGCCGAACACGCATGCCAGAAGCACGGTGAAGGCCCCGAGGCACATCCAAGAGGTCGCGAGCGCCCTCCATGCCTGCTTGGGATCGTGAGTGGCCAGTGAAAGCAATACCACCGAGCCCATCCCCACAAAAAACATCGGGATCATCATGATGATCGCGAAGAAATCGAGAAACGTGGATGCAATCCGGATACCCCACGGCAGCCCGCCCGGCTCCTCGTTCTTCGGATCGGCTTCCATCAGCACCGACATCGTAGGAAGACTTCAATCCAAAGGCAAACGATGTTCGCCACATCCTGTCGGGAGCCGGTCCCTGTCCCGAAGGGACTTCGCATCAAAGGAGTTGCGCGAAGGCGCTACCCCGAGTCCAAGCAAATGGATCATCCTACGCCGAAGGCATTGTGGACGCTTGAAGCAGGAGAGCTGTCAGGCCGGGAAATAGCGGCGGAGGAGCCTGCTGGCATACAATGTTCCGACCGCCACGACCGTCCAGAAGATCAACCATGCCCAGTTGCACGGGTAGCCAATGATCTTCGCTAAGCACCAAGACAGAACGGCCACGAACGAGTAGCTGAAAATCGTGAACAACACGGGCGCCCCAATCACCCTCACGGGATGTCGCTGAATGGGGCAAACCACGCCGTCCTTTGGCGGAGAAAAGCGCGTTTCCAAGAAGCGGGCCATCCATTCACCACTGGCCGTGGTCATCAGCAACGCGATGGACACCCCGAGGACCAGAGTTGATTCTCCAATCGACCTAAGGGAGATGCGCTCCTCATGCGACATCGCAACGAGGAGAACGCCGCAATAGAGTAGCCCGAAGAAGAGGGCAATGTACATGAGCACCACAAAGACCCGCAGGAATACGATCGCGGCCCGAATCCCCACCGGCATTCGCCTGATCTCTCCTTCGTCCCTTGTTTCCGACTCCATGGCGCTCTTCTCCTCATCGAGGAAACGTGTCCGCAATCCACTTCCGCAAGCTCAACCCTCCGGGCCCACAGGATCGGAAATCCAGGAACATGGTCGTCCACCGGATCCCCGCGGGGAGCTTCTTGCATTCAGGCGTCACCGACGGTTCCACTTCCCAGTGCATGAACAAAAAAACCCCGCCGGTGAAGGCGGGGCCGGAAGTTCATCTTACTTCAGCACGGCGGCATGGAAGGCATGCCAGTCGTCCAGATTGTTCAAGTGGATCGCATCCTTCGGCGCATTCGCGTCGTCCGGGATGCCATCGGCGGCGAGGATCGGTTTGCGGACATCGTCGCTGTGATTGTAGCCGGTGATCGAGTCATTCAACGCGGAGACCGAGGCAGCATCCAGCTTCACGCCGGGCTGCCCTTTCACCCAGGTCTCGAATTGCGGGTAGGTCGGGCGGGTGTCCGCGATGTAGGCGAGCACCGCGTCACGATCGAGGCCCAGGCCATCGATGACCATTTGATCGTAGCCGTGACCGGCACCCGGATAGCCGTCCGCGAGTTGGCCGCGGGCTGCGAGCGAAACTTTCAGCCACAGGCGGGGGAGGTGGAGCACGCCGAGGGGACCGGCGATACCGGAACTGATAAGTGGGACGAGTTTCATAACCATGTGAGCAAATACGTTTCCGGCGGCAGCGTCAAATGGCGGTTTCGCCGGATCGCCCCTTTGAAAGAATCAAACCGCGAATGGACGCCAATGGACGCGAATTTTGAAGAGGCATCCAGCAAGGTGTCCGGGGAGGCGGAATGTCACTTCAGGAGACTCCTTCCTTGTCTTTTATTCGCGCCCATTCGCGTCCATTCGCGGTTAAACCCGGCTATGAGTGGTCCCCTCCCGCTTGTTCTTGCAAGGCCTCACCCGTGGCCACGTATGCTTGGCCCCATGCGACTCGCCGTCCTTTTCACCCTGCTCGTCTCCGCGCTCTGCGCCCAGGAGCGGCCGAACATCGTTTTCCTGTTTTCAGACGATCACGCGCTCGATGCCATTTCCGCCTACGGCGGGCCGCTGAAAGAGATCGCGCCCACGCCGAACATCGACCGGATCGCGAAGGAAGGCGCGCTTTTCACCCGCTCCTACTGCTCGAATTCCATCTGCGGGCCCTCCCGCGCCGCGATCCTCACCGGCAAGCACAGCCACATCAACGGCTTCCTCGACAACACGAACGCTCGTTTCGATAGCACGCAGACGACCTTCCCGAAGCTGCTCCAGAAAGCGGGCTACGAGACCTCGCTGATCGGCAAGTGGCACCTGGTCAGCCAGCCGACCGGCTTCAACCACTGGGAAATCCTTCCGGACCAGGGAAGTTACTACAATCCTAACTTCATCAGCGCCGCGGGAAGCACGAAGGTGGAGGGCTACTGCACCGACATCATCACGGACAAGGCGATCTCCTGGCTGGAAAGCGGCCGCGACAAAGCGAAGCCCTTCGTGCTGATGTGCCAGCACAAGGCACCGCACCGCAATTGGTCCCCTGCCCCGCGCCACTACGGGCTTTTCAAGGATCTCACCCTGCCGGAGCCGGCGTCGCTCTTCGATGACCATGCCGACCGCAGCATCACGCTGAAACAGCAGGAGATGTCGATCGCGCGGAACATCTCCTGGGGCTTCGACATGAAGTTCAAGGGGGACAACCTCTTTCCCGAAAGCTTCACCAGCGAGCACCCGAACCTCGAATACCAGCGCATGACCCCGGCCCAGCGCGAGGCATGGGATGCCGCCTACGATCCCGAAAACGCGGCCTTCATCGCGGACATGAAGGCCGGGAAAATCACCGGCAAGGAGGTCACCCGCTGGAAATACCAGCGCTACCTGAAGGACTACCTGCGTTGTGTCCGCGCCGTGGATGAGAACGTGGGCCGCATGCTCGACTACCTCGAAAAGTCCGGCCTCGCGAAGAACACGCTGGTCATCTACTCCGCCGACCAAGGCTTCTACCTCGGCGAGCACGGCTGGTACGACAAGCGCTGGATGTTCGAGCAGAGCCTCGCGATGCCCTTCCTCGCGCGCTGGCCTGGCGTCATCCCACCGGGAACCCGGAATGAAGCCATGATCCAGAATATCGACTACGCCCCCACTTTCCTGGACGCGGCAGGCGTGGCAATTCCCAAGACGGTCCAGGGCAAGAGCCTGCTCCCCCTCCTGAAAGGCCGGACGCCCGCCGATTGGCGGAAGGACATCTACTACTTCTATAGTGGCGAGCCGACCCACGCGGTCGCCGCGCACGACGGCATCCGCACGCAGACACACAAGCTGATGTTCTTTCCCAAGACGAAGGAGTGGAATTTGTTCGATCTAACCAACGACCCGCAGGAAATGAAATCGGTCCACGAAAATTCCGCCTATTCCGGCGTCTTCAGCGACTTGAAGAAGCGCTATGCGGAGGTTCGGAAGGAGTATCGCATGGGCCCGACGACCCTCCCGGCGAACCGCTTCGGCGACGCCTGGTGGAAGCAGCGCCACACGCAGAAAGCGGCGCTCGCGAAAGAAGGCGGCCACGATCTCGTGTTCATCGGCGACTCCATCACCCAGGGCTGGGAAGACCACGGACTGCCGGTGTGGGACAAATACTACGCCCACCGGAAGGCGCTGAACCTCGGCTTCTCCGGTGATCACACGGAGCACGTCCTGTGGCGCATCTTGAATGGCGAGCTGGAGAACGTCAATCCGAAGCTCTTCGTCCTGATGATCGGCACGAACAATACCGGCCATCGCCAGGATCCGCCGGAGCAGACCGCGGACGGGATCAAGCTGATCCTCGAACTCCTCCAGGACCGGAAGCCGGATGCGAAGATCCTGCTGCTCTCCATCTTTCCCCGCGACGAAAAGCCCGATGGCACGCACCGCCAGCTCAACGACGCCATCAACGAGCGCATCAAGACCTTCACCGATGGCGACAAGGTCCAGTGGCTGGATCTGACCGCCACCTTCCTCGCCGGAGACGGCACCCTGCCCGCCGCCACGATGCCCGATTTCCTCCATCCCGAGCTGGCGGGCTACGAAATGTGGGCGAAAGCGATGGAAAGTAGAATCTCATCACTGACAGCCACCGCGGAAGTGAAGTAATCAAAGGACACATGAAAGCCGTCGCCATCACGCAGAAGCTGCCCCTCGACCATCCTGAATGCTTCGTGACGCTGGATCTGCCGGATCCCGTCCCCGGCCCTCGCGACCTGCTGGTGCGGGTGAAGGCGATCGGCGTCAATCCGGTGGACTACAAGGTGCGCCGCTCGCGCGCCGAAACGGAGACCGAGCCAAAGATCCTCGGCTTCGATGCGGCGGGCGTGGTGGAAGCGGTCGGCGATGGCGTGACGCTCTTCCGGCCCGGCGATGAGGTTTACTATGCGGGAGACATCACCCGCGCCGGCTCGAATGCGGAGCTTCAATTGGTGGACGAGCGGATCGTGGCGAAGAAGCCGGAGAGCCTCGGCTTTGCGGAAGCGGCGGCATTGCCCCTGACCGCGATCACCGCGTGGGAGTGCTTGTTCGACCGCCTCGGCCTCAAGCCGGGAGAGTTGAAGCAGGGGAAAGACAAGACGCTGCTGATCCTGAGCGGAGCGGGAGGCGTCGGCTCCATCGGCATCCAGCTGGCGGCGGTGCTCACCGGCTTTACGGTGATCGCCACGGCGTCCCGGCCCGAGACGGTCGCGTGGTGCCACAAGATGGGCGCGCACCATGTGATCGATCACTCGGGCGACTGGCCCGCGGAACTGGCGAAGCTGGGCTTCAAGACCGTGGACTACATCGCGTGCTTCGCCGACACGACCGCCCATTGGAAGGCGATGGCCAAGGCGATCGTGCCGCAGGGCAAGATCACCGCGATCGTCGAGTCCGCCGAGATCCCGGACATCGGCCTGCTGAAGAGCAAGTGCGCCGCCTTCATCTGGGAATTCATGTTCACCCGCCCGATGTTCCAGACACCGGACATGATCCAGCAGCACGAATTGCTGAAGGAAGTGGCCACGCTGGTGGATGCCGGACGCATCCGCTCCACCGTGCGGAACAAGGGCGGCATCCTTTCGCCGGAGACTCTTGCCGCGGCTCACCGGGAACAGGAAACCGGCAAGATGATCGGCAAGCAGGTGCTGGAGGTGAAGTGGTAGGCGTTGGTCTTCAAATGTAGCGGGACGACTGCGTCGTTCCGGCTGGGGGAGGATCCAATGAAGATCCCCGTGACGATTCATTCCGGGAACGCGCGCAGCCGCTCCGCTACGAAAGCAAAAAACCCCGATGCTTTCGCACCGGGGCCTCTTGAAAAGACATGGACGACAGGAGTGTCGTCCCTCCTTAGGACTTCTTCACATCCACCCACTGGCCCGTCTTCGCGGATTCGAGCACGGCGTCGCAGACGTACTGCGTGCCGAGCGCGTGACGGAAGTCGGGGTAGCGCTTCTCCGCCGTCGGGTTGTCGAGGGACTTGAAGAACTCCGCGAGCTCGTGGGTGAAGGAGTGCTCGTAGCCGAGGCAAAGGCCCGGCACCCACCAGTTCCCCGAGTAAGGATGATCGCCATCCGTGGCGTGGATATTGGTCCAGCCGCGGCGATCTCCCGGAACCCCGTGATCGAAGTACGAGAGGTAGTTGAGATCGTGCAGATCCCACGCGAGCGACTTCTTCTCGCCGTTGATCTCGAAGGAGTAGAGGGCCTTGTGACCACGGGCGTAGCGGGTGCTCTCGAAGATCGCGAGCGAGCCATTCTCGAAGCGCGCAAGGAAGGCGCACGCGTCATCGATGGTGACGGGGTGCTTCTCACCGGTAGCGGTGTGGACGCGCTCCTTGATGAAGGTTTCCGTCATCGCGGAAACGGAGACGATGTCGCCGTTGATCCAACGCGCGGTATCGATGCAGTGGGCAAGCAAGTCCCCGGTCACGCCGGAACCTGCCGCTGCCGCATCCAGACGCCAGAGACCGGCACCGCCTTGAGGCAACTCTTCGGAGATCGTCCAGTCCTGCAGGAAATTCGCGCGGTAGTGGAAGACCCGGCCGAGTTCGCCGGCAGCCACGATGTTCTTCGCGAGCGTGACGGCCGGCAGGAAGCGGTAGTTGTACCACACTAGGTTCGGCAGCCCGGAAGCCTCGACGGCCTTCACCATCTCCTCGCCCTGCGTGCCGTTCAAAGCGAGCGGCTTCTCGCAAAGGATCATCTTGCCGTGCTTGATGCACTCGAGCGCGATCTCGGCGTGGGAGTCGTTCGGCGTGCAGATGTCGATGGCATCGATGTCCTCGCGAGCGACGAGCTTGCGCCAGTCGGTCTCGTAACCGGCGTAGCCCCACTTCTCGGCGAAGGCCTTCACCTTTGCCTCGTCACGGCCGCACACCGCCTGGCGGACCGGCACGTGCGTGGTGTCGAAGAAATGGGAGAGCTGCGAGTAGGCATTCGAGTGCGTGCGGCCCATGAAGCCGTAGCCGATGAGACCGATGCGGATTTCTTTTTTCATAAGGATCAATGGATTGAGTAAAAATGATTGAAGGGTGAATCAAAATGTGCATCATTTGATGCATGAGAACCACCGTCACATTGGATGACGATTTGATCGCAGATGCCGCCACCTATAGCGGCGTGGACGACAAATCCAAGCTCATCAACCTCGCCTTGGACTATTACGTCAAACGCATGGCAGCGAAGCGCCTGATCGCTCTGGGCGGCACCATGCCGGACCTCGTCATCCCGGCGCGCAGCTCCACCTACTGGGCGGATGACAACTCCCCTTCCAAGGAAGCCGCGCGGGCGCTGGTCGCCATGGGTGGCACCATGCCGGACGCCGATGTTCCTCCACGGCGCCGCCCCGTGCAGGATGCGGACATCAGCCAGCTGTCCAAGGTCTCTGAAGAACCGCCGGCCTACGGGAGCAAGAAAGCGAGCGACGACGCGCCATGAAGCCCGTGGTCGTGGATGCGAATATCTGGGTCCATCATTGGCGGGAAACAAACCCGCTGCTGATCGACATGATGGCCGACGGCGAGATCTGGACGCATCCGATCGTGATCGGCGAACTGTCCATGGGCACACTGCGGAACCGCGAGATGACGCTTGGGGATCTGACAAGGCTTGGCCGGCCGCCGCTGGCCACGGATGTGGAGACGCGTCAAATGGTCGAGGCCCGCCGCCTGTGGGGGCGGGGCATCGGCTGGAATGACGCGAAGATCCTGGCATCCGTGGTGATCGGCGGGTGCTTGCTGTGGACCCGGGACAGGCGGCTCGATGAGATCGCGGAGGAGCTGGGAGTAGCTTGGCGGGGCTGAGCCCGCCCAAGCGCCTCACAGGGCTTCGTCCACCTTGATCATCGCGCTGAGGATGGTGTTCCACGTTTCGCTGTTCTCGAGCGTCTCGTTCGAGAACATGCAGCCATCCCAGCAGATGTGCTTCATGCCGCGCTCGGCAGCACCTTCCAACCAGATGGCGGAGCACTTTGTGATGTCGAGCTTGCCATTCGGATCGTCGGCACGGCAATGGCGGCCGGTCTTGTCGTGCGAGCCGGTGCCGTGCACGGAGCCATCGTTCTGCGCGACGTGGAAGTCGATCGTCCACGGGCGCAGCGCGTCGGTGAGGATCTTGTAGGCCGGCCAGAATTCCTCATCAGTGTAGCCTTCCTTCAAGAGGGCGGCCTCCGGAGCGTTGTAGCCCATCAGGTAGAGATAGGTGTGCGCGAGGTCGGCTTGGAAGCCCACCACCTTCGGCATGCCGGTGGCTTCCAGCGTGTCGATCATCGCCTTCCACGAGTGCATGCCGCCCCAGCAGATCTCGCCTTCGGCGGCCAGGCGCTCGCCGTGCTGTTCGGCGACCTTGCCCGCTTCGCGGAATGTCTCGGCGATCTTCTTCGTGTTGCCCGCGGGATCCTTTGCCCAGTCGGTCACAGAGCTGGCGGAGTCGATGCGGATGATGCCGTATTCGCGCACGCCGTGTTCGTTGAAAATTTTCGCGATGCGGCAGGCCTTCTCGACGGCGAGCACGAATTTGCGGCGCGCCTCGGCGTCGCCCATTGCGGCATCGCCGACGGTGCCGGGCCAGATCGGGGCAACGAGCGAGCCGACCTTGAGACCGTGGCCAGCGATGAGATCGGCGATGCGCTTCAGATCATCTTCCGAGGCATCGGGATCGGTGTGGGGGTGGAAGAGGAAGTAGTCGATGCCGTCATACTTGCGGCCCCGGACTTCGGCGGCGGCGGTCAGTTCGAGCATGCGCTCGAGCGAGATGGGAGGGTGGTCCGTGCCGGGCTCTTTACCGACTAGACCGGGCCACATGGCGTTGTGAAGTTTCATGACTGGGTTGGTGGAAATGGTTCTCTATCAGGCCTGACGTCGAGGAGGGAAGCTATGCGTTCTTATAGGCGCCCATCGCCGGAGCATCCGGATTCACCTCGGGGCCGAAGTAGCGCAGCGCCACCAGCGGCTCGGTGTCGGAGGTGTTCTTGAAAGTGACACCGTCCTTCGCCGCGGCTTCGGTGCAGAAGAACTCATCCTGCGAAAGCTCGTTGAAGCGGAGCAGCTTCGGGCAATTCAGCTTCAGCTTGTTGGCGGAGCCTTCGCCCTGCACGACGATGAGCGAGTAGGCGCCCTTGTCCTTGATGGTGACGCTCTGCCCGGGCTCGACGGTGATTTCCTTCGCGGTGAAGTACTGGAAGCCGTCCACCTTGCCGTAAACGATCCACTTGTCGTGGTAGCCTTCGCCCTTCTCCGCGGTGACGGGTTCGAGGTAGTGGTTGTCCTTGAAGTTCGGGTCGGTGTTCTTTTCCCAATCCAGCTGGTCGACGATGAAATCGATGTCCTGGTGCTTGTCCTTCGGCATGTCCTTCACGAGGAGCGACCACGGCACCTCGCGGCCTTCCACGAGGTTCTGATACATGCCGAAGACATCCGAACCCCACTGCGGCTCATAGGTGCAGAGCGAACCCGGCGCGTGGAGGATGCAGGGATCGATCAGCCAGCCGGTGCCGACTTTCAGGCGGTAGGCCTTGGAGAGATCGAGGATGCCGTTCTCGCCCTTGTTCCAGTTGGCGATGCACTGGCGCACCTGGTCGCGCGTGGTGCCGGGCTCGAAGCCCATGAAGGTGTACGGGAAATTGTTGCCGACGTTGTTGTGCTGCGGCGGGAAGTAGTACGACTCCGGCTTGCCCTCCTGCCCGACCAGCGAGGCTTGCTCGGCGCTCTGGTGCATGTGGTGCGGGATCGGCCCCATGTTGTCGAAGAACTTCGAGTAAACCGGCCACTTGCCATACTTGTCCCACAGGGCCTGGCCGATGATCTGCGCCCCGCACTCCGCGATGGCTTCCTTCAGCGTGAAGCGCTCCTTGCCGACGATCACGTAGGAAAGACCCTCATCGGCATCGCGGCCTTCGTTCGCGGTCTCCGTGGTGGAGCCGAACCAGCGTTCATCGATCCCGCCGCGGTTCAGGCCGTAGGCGTAGGTATCGTCCGGGTGGAGCTTGATGCGCAGGCCCGGCTGCAGGAAAGAGCGCGGCACCCAGGTGGGCGAAAGGCGGAGCAGGCCGCCGGTTTCTTCGAGGTGTGCTTCCACGGCGGCGCGCACGCTGCCGCTTCGGGTGGTCAGGTCTTGGACGATGCGGGGATGGCTCATTTACTTGGGTCGGGTGCCTTGATGTTTAGAGAACGAAATTCCAATCGATAGCGCTTTCGACGCTTTGTCCGCTTTCTCCGGTAATGGAGACCTTTCCGGGCCCGGCCGGACGGATCGCCGTCACCCTGCCGAAGCCCTGCGGCACTTCCGTCACGGCCTGCGCGATACGGAGCGAGACCACCTCGTCCTTGCGGAAATCGCGCGCCGTCGGGATGCCGCGGTCCTTCAGCCGGTCCTCGCGGGAAATGTCCACGCCATCGCAGAAATGCGAGCACACCTCCTCGATGCCGATGCGCCCGAAGTGCCGGCCGCTCCACGGCTCGCCATGGCGGCCGCCATTGGAGATCCAGAAGAGCGTCGCGGGAAAATCCGCCGGGTTCTTCAGCGAGAACCACACGTAGCCATCGAGCACCGCGGCCGACCACGCGAAGGGCTGCTCCGCCGTCGCCGGCTCGGCGACCATCATCACCAGGTCATCATAGCCCTGGCGGCACGGATACCTCGTCAGATCCGTCGTGCCACCGGTCGCGAGCGGCACTTCGCGCAGATCCGTGAATTCACCGGCAGGCTTCAGCGCGCCGTATTCACGGTTCAGCGGATTCGAGAAAAACCCCGGGTAAACCGAACCCCAGCGGAAAGGCGAGACACTCACCCGCCCCGCCCCATCGGTCAGAAACGAGCAATCCAGGATCGGGTGATTGCCGTAGCTGTATTTGCCCTCGGCACCGGAAATACGATGTTCGCAGTAGATCACCGTCTCCCCTTCCTTCAGCGAAAGGATCTTTTCCAGCCAGGCACCGGAATCCGGGTCATCCATGCCGAGGTGGAGCATCTCATTCCCGCCTGCCACGATCTGCCACTCCGCATTCGCCGAGGCACCGTGCGGCGGCGCGTGCTGCTGCGGGCCGAAGGGAAAACACAGGAAATCCCCGCGCAGCACCTTCAGCAGCTCCGGCAACCCCTCGTCCACCTCATCCGGCACCCACGGGGCGAGCGCGTAGGGAGACACCGTCCTTTCGCCCAGCGTGAATTCCACCGGCGCCAGATGACCGCCACGCGAAGTGACTTGAAGCCTAACCCTATCATGGGATAGACACCAGCTTGGTTCGCCGTGGATCACGTCGTTCATTCGGGAGCGGCGCGATTCAGAAAAAATCTCACAAAAACGGAAGCAAAATCACATTCTGACGAAAATTGGAATGGCGGCCCCCATCCCCTCCCGGTAGGGAATGCCCACCATGAAAATCGGCTTTAACCTGCTGCTTTGGACGCCCCAGCTCCAAGAAGACCAGTTCCACCTCCTCTCCTCTCTCAAGGGCGCGGGTTACGATGGCGTCGAACTGCCGATTTTCGCAGCGGATAACGCTCACTACCAGAAGGTTGGCGAGGCACTGCGCGACCAAGGCCTGCGCTCCACCGCCGTGACCGTGATCCCGGATGAAGCCCACAACCCGTGCAGCCCGGAAGCCTCGCACCGCGCCGCCTCAGTGGATTACCTGAAGGGCATCATCGACTCCTGCCATGCCGCTGGCACGGAAATCCTCATGGGCCCCTTCCACCAGCCGCTCGGCATCTTCTCCGGAACCGGCCCCACCACCACCGAGTGGAACCACGCCGCCGAGGTCCATCGCCAAGTGGCCGAATACGCCCAACAAGCCGGCGTGAAGCTCGTCATCGAGTGGCTCAACCGCTTCGAGTGCTACTTCATCACCACCATGCAGCAGGGCGCTGAATACGCCGCGCTGGTGAATCACCCGAATTTCACCACGATGTTCGACACCTTCCACGCGAACATCGAGGAGAAGCACCCCGCCGAAACGCTCCGCAAATACATCAAGAGCGTCGGCCACGTGCATATCTCCGAAAACGACCGCGGCACCCCTGGCACCGGCCACGCGCAGATCAAGGAAAGCATCGCCGTGCTCAAGGAAGAAGGCTACACCGGCTGGCTCACCATCGAAGCCTTCGGCCGCGCCCTCCCCGAACTCGCCGCCGCCACCCGCGTCTGGCGCGACCTCTTCCCCGCACCGGAAGAAGTATACACAAAGGGGATCGCTTACATCCGGGAGTGCCTGGGATAAATTTGGAAGATTCCGTTTTCCAACTACTTTGCCTCTTGGAAGGGCACGCATCAGGGGATGCGTGCCCTTCAATTTTCAGCATCTGAAAAAAATCTCACGGCCGCTTGGCCGATCCTTTCCGAAATCTCGTTTTGCTGATCGGCGGCCATTGGAGCCGTCCATCACCAAACCAAACGAAAGGACCGCCATGTTAGCCGCACGCATGCACGAATACCATAAGCCGCTCGTCCTCGAAGATGTCCCCGAGCCGGATGTGAAGCCCGACGAAATCCTCGTCAAAGTCACCGCCGCCGGAATGTGCCGCACCGATGTGCAGCTGCTCGACGGTTACTTCAAGAACTACGCTCACGCCACCTTTCCACTCACGCCCGGCCACGAAATCGCGGGAATCGTCCACAAGATCGGCAGCCTCGTTCCCGCGTCAGCCGGCTTCGAGGAAGGCGATCAAGTGGTGGTCGTTGGTGGCTGGGGAGACGGCACTTGCCGCCATTGTCAGGAGGGCAACACCCAGATCTGCAGCCACGGGCAATGGCCCGGCTTCGGCCCCTACGGCGGCTACTCGGAGTTCGTGCCCGTTCCCATCCGCTATCTCATCAAAGTGGACAAGAGCCTGAAGGCCGAGGAACTGGCACCACTCACCGATGCGGGCCTGACGCCCTACCGGGGGATCAAGAAGTTGCGCAATGCCGGTGCGCTCGGTCCCAACCGCGTGCTCGGCGTCTTTGGCATCGGAGGGCTGGGGGCCTATGCGGTCCAGTACGCCAAGCTGCTGGGAGGCGGCGCGACGGTGGTCGCCTTTGCTCGCCATCCCGACAAACTCGCGATCGCGAAGGAATACGGGGCCGATCATGTCATCAGCACCCGGGGCAAATCCACCGCCGATCTCCGCAAGGAACTCAACGGCGCCGTCGGCAAGGGCGAGCTCGATGCCGTGATCGATTGCGCCGGAGCCCCGGAGATGATCCGCACCGGCTTCGAGCTGTTGTCGGTCGGCGCGCACTACTCATCGGTCGGCCTCGTGGGTGATCAGATCAATATCCCGCTCTTCCCCTTCGTGGCGCGGGAATACACCTACCACGGCTCCTTCTGGGGGAACTACAATGACCTCACCGAGATCATGGCCCTCGCCGCCGAGGGCAAAATCCGCCACACGGTCAAACCGATCCGCCTTCAGGACGTGAACGAGAACCTGGAGCTCCTGAGAGCAGGCGACGTCATCGGCCGTGCCGTGATCCGCTTCTAGTCCGGAATATCAATCCAACCCTAACAAGATCGCGCCATGTACTCCCAAGCGAAACGCCTAACCGCCGCCGTCATCCTGGCTGCGGCATCCCCGCTCATGAGCCACGCTGAAACAACCAACAGTGCCGAAGCGAACAAGCAGTTGATCCAAGCAAGCTTCGACCGCTGGCGTGCCGGAACGGGAAACCCCTTTGAACTACTTGCCGAGGATGCCAGCTGGACCATCACAGGCAATTCCGCCGCCTCGAAAATATACGAAACCAAGGAGAAATTCATGGAAGCGGTGATCAAGCCCTTCAATGCCCGGGTGGCGAAGCCGCTGGTGCCGACGATGCGCAGCCTCTACGCCGATGGCAACACGGTCGTTGCCTTGTTTGACGCCGAGACCATGGCCCGCGACGGCAAGCCGTACCGCAATACCTATGCCTGGTTCATGGACATGCGGGACGGCAAGATCGTGAAGGTCGTCGCTTTCTTCGACGCCCACGCCTTCGACGATCTGTGGAAGCGCGTGCCTGCCGCCAAATGACTGGCCAGGGAGCTAGCACAAGACCGGTGCTAGCTCCCCTCCATCTCCTGGAAGAGCCAAGCGCGGGAGAAATTCCAATAGTTCTTCACAGTCGATACCGAGATTGTCAGAAGCTGTGCGATTTCCTCGTTGGTCATCCCGATGAAGAAGCGGAGCTTCACCACCTCTGCCTGGACGGGATGCTGCTGCGCGAAGCGATCGAGCGCCTCGTTCACATCCAGCAACTGCCGGTCGGAGATCGGCGAGACCAACTCGAACTCTTCGACGACCACCCTTTCGAGACCGCCTCCGTGTCGCCGGGCCAGCTTGCGCCGGGCGCTATCGATCAGGATATGGCGCATCGCTTCCGCTGCCGCCGCAAAGAAGTGGGCGCGGTTCTCAAAGGTGGTCTTCTCCGATCCCGCCAGCTTCAACCAGGCCTCGTGGACAAGGGCGGTGGGCTGGAGAGTGTGCCCGGGCGGCTGTTGAGACATCCTGAAGGCCGCCAGCCCGCGCAATTCGTCGTACACCAGCTTTCGGTTCCCCCTTCTGGACGGCGGTCAGCATCACGGTGAAGTCGCTCATGGGGGAGATCTTGGATAGAAGCGCGTCTACCAGGCCACTATTCCGGCTTGTTGCCTAACAAAGCGCGGGCTTCTGATAGCAGTTCGCGGGCGATGATCCAGTCCCGCCAGTCTTGCCCCAAGTCCCCGCCCTCCAGCTTGGGCAGCTTCGACTCGAATGTGGAGTTGCCCCGGGCGAGCAAGGAATGAGCAAGGTCCGGCTGACCGGCGCGGTGGAGAGCCATGGCTTGGATCGCCAAGGCCCCGGCCTCGGCGTGCGGAATCGAGTCACCCACCTCCTTCGCCAAGGCCGCAGCGTCGGAAAATTTCCCCAGGCGGTAGTCTGAAAGCGCCTTGGACACTTGAAAAAAGGGCAACGCGTCATAGCCCTCGCCCTGCCTGAGAACCGCATTCGCCATCAATGCCACGGGAGCCAGATCCGCGACTGCCTGGGGCTGGATGAGGCAATCCTTCGCCATCCGGTCCGCGACGAAGATATCAGTCGGCCTGCCAAAGCGCGCGATGATTTCGGCACAGAGCTTTCGATAGTCCGCGGTGTTCCCGTCCGCCACGAGCAGGGGCGCGAGCGTGTGATAGTGTTCATGTTCTTCGGGCTCCAGCGCGACGAGCCGAGCCGCATCCGCTGCGGCCTCATGCCAACGGCCCGCTCTCGCAAGAATATCCGCGCGCAGCTTCAAAAGCGGCACGCATCGCGGCGAGCCGCAGTACTCCGGCGTCAAGATATCCGAGAGAACCGCATCCGCTTCATCGGGCCTTCCCCATTCCCGCAATTTCGAAGAGAGGCGTCGAAGCACATGAAGGACGGGGCCATAGTCATCCGGATCCCGCCTTCCCCCGGCGATCACCTCGCGATACAAGGACTCCGCTCCCGCGAGATCGCCGGTGGACGCATTCAGGTCCGCCAACCTGAGGGTCGACCGCACCCTGTGCGGATGGTGCGGCTCTTCAAACTTGCGCCGGATCTCCACCGCCCGTGCAAGATAGTTCTTCGCATCACCGGGTTTCCCCAGCGCGGAAGAGACCGAGGCGAGGTTCTCGTTGGGGATCGCCAGCGCCGGATGATCGCTGCCATGGTGTCGCTGCCTTGCCACGAGAGTCTGCCGGAAAAGCTCTTCCGCCTCGGGGAGCCGCTTGGCGTCGTAGAGAATGCTCGCCAGGTTGCCCAGAGCGGTGGTGGTGTCGGCGTGCCCCGCTTCCATGTTTTCCCGGCGCCAGGTGTAGACCCGGCGCATGACCTCCTCGGCCTCCCCGAACTTCTGTTGACGCCAGCGCAGCATGGCAAGGGTCTCCAGCGACCTGATCGCTTCCGGTTCTTGCTCCGCTCCCAATTTCCGCCACAGCTCCTGGAGGAATACGACGTGTGGTTCCGCCTCCTCGACTTTTTGTTGGTTGAGCTGGATGAATACGAGACTGTTCAGGACCGTACCAAGTTCACGATCCATCCGCGGCGAGGCGGCCCGGTAAATTTCAGCGACACGTGACAGCATCCGCTCTGCCGATTCGCTTTCCCCGAGCTCCCGATAACCCAAACCGAGAGCATGGCGCAGTTCGGCTTCCGCTTCCGGCTGACCGCCCAAACTATCGGTGATGCGCTTGTCGGTCTTATCGAGAATCTCCCGCAGAATCGTGGTGTCGCGACCCATCGCCACCGATGGGGAAACACTTACCAGCATATCGCTCAGAACCTTGGTCACATGCTGGCTCTTTATGGCTTCCCTCTGGGCCGTGCGCTTCTCGGCTTCCGCCTGGCGATGAGCCGCTTGTTCCCGGGCAAACATGGCGGACATGATCGCGAGACTGCCCACCAGCAAGACCGCGATCGCTCCAAGGCTTCCAACCAGCAGCCGGTTGCGGGCGACCAGCTTGCCCACCTGATAGAGCGTGCTCGGGGGCCGGGCAGCCACCGGTTCGTCCGCCAGATGGTGCTGCACATCCATCGCCAGCGCGTTGGCCGTCGGATAACGCCGCGCGCGATCCTTCTCCAGGGCCTTCATCACGATCCAATCAAGGTCGCCTATGACCAAACGGATCAGCCGCGAAGGATCCATCCGACGTCGCCGTCCTATCGCAGCGAGATCCGCAGCCGATATCGTCTTCAACCGAAGCGAAGGTCGAACGGGCTCCTTGTTCAGGATGTCCCGACGCACTTCATCCAGCCCGACCTTCAAGAGCTCGCGGACATCGAAAGGCGTCCCGCCCGTCAGCAGCTCGTAAAGCAGCACACCCAAGCTGTAGACGTCCGTGCGGGTGTCGAGGTCCACACTCTTCAAGGCCGCTTGCTCCGGACTCATGTAGGTCGGCGTGCCGATCAGCAGCTCGAAGGCAGTGAAGAAAGTCTGGTCCGTGAGCCGTTGGCCGGTGGTCGCCTTGGCGATTCCGAAGTCGATTACCTTCGGCAGGGGCGTTCCCTCACCGGTGGTGGAAACGAGGATATTGGACGGCTTGATGTCGCGATGAATGACGCCCTTCTGGTGTGCATGCTGGATGGCATGGCACACCTGCATGAAAAGTTCCATGCGCGCCCGGATCGTCAGTGCGTGCTCGTCGCAGTAGTCGGTAATCTTCGTTCCGCGGACCAGTTCCATCACGAAGTAAGGGCGACCCGCCTCCGTCGCACCAGCATCGAGCACCTGGGCAATGTGGGGATGCGCCATCATCGCAAGTGCCTGCCGCTCGGATTCGAATTGCGCGATGACGCTGCGGGTGTCCATGCCCGGCTTGACCACCTTGAGAGCGACTTGCCTTTGAACGGGGTTCTCCTGCTCCGCCAGGAAGACCACACCACAGCCGCCCTCCCCGATCTGCTGGATCAGCCTGTATTTGCCAATGCGGTCTCCCAACCGCTCTCCGATGACCGGGTTCGGCGAGGCCCCGGCCTGGAGGAAGATCACCGGATCCTCCAGAAAACCGCCGGCACTTCCATGCGCCCGCAGCAAGAGCTCCACCCGTTCGCGCAAACCGCTATCGGATGCACAGGCCCGGTCCAGATAATCAGCTCGAGCTGAAGGCGACCGATTGAGCGCCTCATTGAAGATTTCGATGACCGGATCGGGGGCTGGGTTCATCGCATTTACAAAGTCCTTTCTTAAATTTTCCGACCAAAAACAAACCGAAACGGGTACCACGCGACGTGAACTCCCTCCCCGCTTCTCCAGAGCCTCGGGAGATCCCGCCGCGCCTCTGATGACTTGCCTCGCGGCACGGATCGCGCTTAGTCGTGTGTCGTGGTCCATGTCGTCAATCATCCCCTCGTCCAAGCCGAGCTGACCGGGCTTCGCTGCCGGGAGTGCCCCGGTCCGGAATTTCGCCAGCGTCTGCGGCGCATCGCGTCTCTGATGGTCCCGGCGGTGACCGCGGATTTCGCGACTCGGGTGATCAGCTGCGAGACGCCGCTGGAGGTCACCAGCGGGGTCGAGATGACCCGCCGGATCATCCTGACGCCGGTGTTGCGGGCAGGGCTGGGATTTCTCGATGGCTTCTTCGACCTGCTGCCGGAGGCGGCGGTGGCGCACATCGGGCTGGCGCGGAATGAGGAGACGCTGAAACCGGAGCCCTACTACATCAAGACGCCGCCGATCCTCGCGGAGAGCGAGGTGATCGTGCTCGATCCGATGCTCGCGACGGGCGGTTCGGCGGTGGAGGCGGTGCGGCGGCTGGTGGAGCTGGGGGCGACGCATCTGCGCTTCGCTTGCCTGGTGGCCGCGCCGGAGGGGATCGCGACTTTTGAAGGAGCTTGGCCGGCAGTGCCGGTTTTCACGGCGGCGATTGATCGCGGCCTGAATGACCGCGGCTACATCCTTCCGGGGCTAGGCGACGCCGGGGACCGGCTGTTCGGGACGGCTTGACCAAGGAGGGGATGCGTCCCGCGCCCCTGTCTTTATCGAAACGCCAAGGAGTCCCGGGGCGCGAGACGCACCCCTCCTTGCAAAATCAAGCACCGCGGGATTTTCCCATTGCCATCCCGGCCATCGCCCCCTAAAAGCCCCGCCCCGCGTAGCAACTACCGATTTTCCCATGTCCAAGCACAGCAGTCTCAAAGCAGCCGGTTCCGCCGCAGGCAAACGCTCCGTCATGAAGCGCTTCGAGCGCGTGAAGCTCCTCAAGGAGCGCGGACAGTGGAAGGAAGGTCGTAGCCCGATCGGTCTGCCGAAGACCAAGGGCGAAGCCTGATCCCCGGCTTACCCGGATTTTTCCGCAGGCGCGCAGGTCCCGCAGGGGTCTGCGCCTTTTGCGTTTCTGACCGCGTCGAAATGATCGGAATCCGGCGCGTTCCTTCGGCTTCCTCTTTTCACATCTCACTTCACACCTTTCACTTCGTCCCATGCCCGAAGGCACCCGACTGAACAAATTCCTCGCCTCCTGCGGCGTCGGCTCCCGCCGCGCCTGCGATGCCCTGGTGCAGGAAGGCCACGTGGAAATCAACGGCAAGCCCTGCCTGAATCCCGCCCAGCGCGTGGAGCCGGGCGACTTCGTCCGCGTGGATGGCAAGCGCGTGCAGGAAAAGGAGACGAACACGGTGATGTTCTACAAGCCGCGCGGCTATGTCTGCTCGCGCGAGGATGAGCTCGGCCGCGAGACGATCTACACCATCCTGCCGCCGATCCTGCAGCATCTCCATCACGTCGGTCGGCTCGACCGCGATTCGGAGGGGCTGCTGATCCTGACGAATGACGGCGACCTTTCGCAGGCGCTGATGCATCCGTCGAAGCTGGTGGAGAAGGAGTACATCGTGACCGCGAACCAGCCGGTCCTCAACGAGCACCTCGATCTCTTCCTTTCCGGCGTGTATGTGGAGAAAGTCCGCATGAAGGCCAAGGAAGTGCAGCGCCTTTCCTCGCGCCGCTACCGCATCGTCCTCGAAACCGGGCTGAAGCGGCAGATCCGCATGATGTTCCAGACCCTCGGCTATCAGGTGCAGAAGCTGGTGCGCATCCGCATCGGCACGCTGGAGCTGGAGGATTTCCCGGTGGGTGCCTGGCGACCGCTTGAGGCTAAGGAAATCAGCCGCTTGCAGGTGAATCCCAAGCCCAAGGCCACGCGGCGTCCGGCGAAGAAAACCGCGAAAAAAGCGGCCAAGAAAGCCGGACGGAAATTTGCCAAACCCTCGGCCCCCGAAGCCCGCTCGAAACCTTTCGAAAAGCCTGCACGCAGGCCGGGTGGCAGCTCCCGCCCGACCTCGGCGCGACCGATGGCGAAAAAGTCCGCAAAGAGGGCTCCAAAACGCAAGTTTTGAGTCGCCGCCTGCGAAATGGGCCTTGTAGCTTCCCGCACGTCCGGCGACCCGACTTGCGTCCGGAAACCCAAGGCACCATGAGCAATACGATCGAAAGCCATCTCGTCGAAGACCGCATCTTCAAGCCCGCGAAGGAATTCTCCGCGAAGGCCCGCATTTCCAGCTTAGCCCAGTACAAGAAGCTATGGCAGGAGTCGGTGGACAAGCCCAACGTCTTCTGGGCTCGCGAGGCAAAGGAACTCTCCTGGCGCCAGCCGTGGACCAAGGTGCTCGATTGGAAAGCACCGGACGCCAAGTGGTTCGTCGGCGGCAAACTCAATGTCTGTGAGAACTGCGTGGACCGCCACGCCGCAGGCGCGCGCCGCAACAAGGCGGCAATCATTTTCGAAGGCGAGCCCGGCGACAAGCGGGTCATCACCTACGGCCAGCTCCAGCGCGAGGTGAGCCAGTTCGCGAACGTGCTGCTCACCAAGGGCGTGAAGGCAAAGGATCGCGTGCTCGTTTACATGCCGATGATCCCGGAAGCGGCCGTCGCGATGCTTGCCTGCGCGCGCATCGGCGCCGTGCACTCGGTGGTCTTCGGCGGCTTCTCCTCGGACTCGATCGTGGATCGGCTGGAGGACTCCGGCGCGACTCACATCGTCACCGCGGACGGCGGTTGGCGCCGCGGCAAGATCGTCCCGCTCAAGGATAACGTTGACGAGGCGCTGGAGCGCTACAAGGGCATCAAGTCGGTGGTCGTTTTCAAGCGCACCGGCCAGGAAATCGCGATGAAGAAGGGCCGCGATACCTGGTGGCACGAGGAGACCGAAAAGGTCAGCGCGAAGCACGAGGCGAAGGCCTTCGACTCCGAGCATCCGCTCTTCATTCTCTACACCTCCGGCTCGACCGGAAAGCCGAAGGGCATCCTCCACACCAGCGGCGGCTACCTCACCGGCACCTACACCACCTGCAAGTACGTCTTCGACATGCGGGATGAGGATGTCTACTGGTGCACCGCCGATGTCGGCTGGATCACCGGGCACAGCTACATCGTCTACGGCCCTCTCGCGATGGGTGCCACGCAGGTGATGTATGAAGGCGCGCCAAACCAGCCGGACTTCGGCCGCTTCTGGCAGATGATCGAGGAATATGGCGTCTCCATTTTCTACACCGCTCCCACCGCCATCCGCGCCTTCATCAAGGCCGGCGACCACTTCCCGGCGAAGCACGATCTCTCCTCGCTGCGCCTGCTCGGCTCCGTCGGCGAGCCGATCAATCCGGAAGCGTGGATGTGGTATCACGAGAAGATCGGCGGCGGCCGCTGCCCCATCGTCGATACCTGGTGGCAGACCGAAACGGGCGCGATCATGATCACTCCCCTGCCCGGCTGCACCCCGCTGAAGCCCGGCACCGCCACCCTGCCCTTCTTCGGCGTCGATGCCGCGATCCTCGATGAAGAGGGCAAGGAGTGTAAGCCCAACGAAGGCGGACGCCTGGTGATCCGCAAGCCGTGGCCCTCGATGACCCGCACGATCTACGGCGACAAGGCCCGCTACAAGAAGACCTACTGGTCCGACTACAAGGGCATGTACACCGCCGGTGATGGCGCACGCCGCGACAAGCAGGGCAATTTCTGGATCGTCGGCCGTCTGGATGACGTGCTGAACGTTTCCGGCCACCGCCTCGGCACGGCCGAGGTGGAGAGCGCCCTCGTCGGTCATCGCGCCGTCGCGGAATCCGCGGTGGTCGGCCGTCCCGATGAGCTCAAGGGCCAGGCGGTTGTCGCTTTCGTCACCTTGAAAGAGGGGATCGAAGGCACGCCCGCGCTCCAAAAAGAGCTTCGCGACCACGTCGGCAAGACGATCGGTGCGATTGCCAAGCCGGACGACTTGCATTTTGCACCCGCATTGCCCAAGACCCGCTCTGGAAAAATCATGCGACGTCTGCTAAAGGAATTGGTGGCCACCGGGAACGTGACCGGGAACACCACCACGCTTGAAGATTTCGCCGTAATTGCCACCCTCCAGATAAATCTCGGAGGCGGAAAGTAAATGACACCCACCCGCTACATCCTCGCTCGCTTTGCCCAAGCCTTCGGCGTCAACCGGCGCCAAAGGCGGATGGCGGAGGCTGCTTCCGAAATGCACCTGCTGCGCGAGGCGGAGCAGGTGTTAGGACAGTCCGTCTGGGAGCGTGTCGAGGAAGTGGAGGAGCTGGGAGTCGAGTACTGGAACCTGCGCAAATTGATCAAGGAGCGCGATGAGATCCGGGCGAAGCTGGAGGATTGCGAGGCGGTGCTTGCCGACGCCCACGAGCAGCGCTCCACCCTGCTTGGCGCCAAGTCCGACTCGCAGCAGGATCTCGAAGTCGAACGCGCGGAATTGCTAGCCGATCTGGAAAAACTTTCCCGGGAACGGGATGGTGTGATTCAGCAGGCACGCGAGATCCGGCGCATTTACGATGGTCTCAAGATGAAGCTGGAAGTCCTTCAGCGGGAGGGCACCCACGAGGCGGTCGAAAAGACCAAGGCCCGCATGATGGAGCTGAAGCAGCGCTTCACCGAGCTCAAGCAAACCCGTGACAAGGTGGTCGCCTTGATCGCCGAGGGGGATGCGAAGGTGGACGTGATCGATACCGAGCTGACGGAAGAAAAGCAGAAGCATCGCGCGGAAGCCTCCGAAGCATTCCAACAGATCGGCCAGGCGAACCGGGACATTTCCGCCCACAAGGCGCAGCTCGGCTTGATCGACACGCAGATGCGCCAGCTTTTCAGCGAGATCGGCCGCCATGTGAGCCGGAATGCCTTCGTCAACGAGCAGTGCAAGAGCGCGGCCAAGGGGCATATCCCGATGATCGACGTGATGCGGGCCCTGAGGCGCTCCGTGGCGATGAATCATCGCCTGGCGGGGATGTAAGTAGCGCGACCTTGCAGGTCGCGTGGGGCAAGGGTGGAATGGAGGATGGGATGTCGATTTTCCGGTGAGGCCGGACGCTCACCACGCGACCTGAAAGGTCGCGCTACTTCCCTCCTCCCTACCCGAGCTTCTCGAGCAGCTTCTTGTGGATGCCGCCGAATCCGCCGTTGCTGAGCACCGCGACTACATCGCCCGGTTTCGCTTCACTGGCCACGGTGGCGACGATTTCGTCCACGGTGTGGATGTAGCGTCCGCAGCCACCATAGCGGCCGATGTCCTGAACGAGTTTGTCGGGATCGAGGCGATCGTTCTCCGGGAATTTGTGGAGATCGGGAATTTCCGAAACCACTGCCTGGTCGGCAAGTGCCAGCGCTTCCGCCAATTCATTCTGGAAGACGGCGCGGCGGGTCGTATTGGAACGCGGCTCGAAAAGGATCCACAGCTTGCTGCCGTTGTAGCGCTGGCGCAGGCTGCCCACCGCATACTTGATCGCCGTCGGGTGATGCGCGAAGTCATCGATCACCTTCACCCCGCCGGCCTCGCCGCGGAGTTCCTGGCGACGGGCCACTCCGTCGAAGCTTTCCAGACCCTGGCGGATCTCGTCCGGTGTCAGGCCCGCGAAAAGTGCCGCCGAGGTGGCCATTGCCGCGTTGCGCACATTGAACTCGCCGGTCATGCGCAGCGAGTAGCGCTCCCCGCCGAGGGTAAATGAGCTACGATCGCTCTCGTAGGTCACTTCAGTGATGCGCCTTTCGTTGCCTTCGCCGAGGCCGACCGTCGTGACGGGACACGGCGCCTTTTCCGCCACGGCGAGACAGTTCGGATCGTCACCATTGATGATCGCGAGGCCGGTCTTCGGCACCACGTTCAGGAGGCGTTTGAAGGTCAGCTTGATCTCGTCGAGGCACGAATAAATGTCGGCGTGGTCGAACTCGATGTTGTTCACCACCACCACCTCGGGCAGGTAGTGTAGGAACTTCGAGCGCTTGTCGAAGAAGGCGGTGTCGTACTCATCGCCCTCCAGCACGTTGAATTCGGAGTCGGTGAAATTCGCTCCGCGCCCAAGATTCTTCGGCAGGCCGCCGATCATCCAGCCGGGATCGCGGCCGGCGGAGATGAAAAGCCACGCGAGCATCGAACTCGTCGTCGTCTTGCCGTGCGTGCCGCTGACCACGTAGTTCCGCTTCCCGCGCAGGAAATGCTCCCTCATTACCTCCGGCAGGGATTGGTAAAGCAGGCGGCGGGAAAGGGCGGCTTCGGCTTCCTCATTACCGCGGCTGATCGCGTTGCCGATCACGATGACATCGGCACCCGGCGGCAGGTTTTCCGCGCGATAGCCCTCGGTGATCTGGATTCCCTCGTTGCGCAGGAAATCCGACATCGGCGGATAGACGTTCGTATCGGAGCCGGTGACGGTGAAGCCCTTGCGCTTCATCGCGACGGCAACGGCTCCCATGGCGGTCCCGCAGACGCCGGTGAAATGGAAATGCTTTTTCTCGGACATGAAAGGGTTTCAGAAAAGGAAAGGGGGATTCACCGCCAAGACACCAAGGACGCCAAGTTTCTAACGGTATTAATTGCGCCGCTGCCATTCACCCGAGGTTCTTCCTCCGCCGGGCGAACTTGGCATCCTAGGGGTTCCATCTGTTTTAAAACGTCGGCGCGGCGACGGTGGCGTTCTCCCGCTCCTCGCTGCGTCGGCGCAGGATGCGGTCGGCGATTTCCCGCACCATCTCGGTGAGGAGCAGCCAGAGGTGGGAACCCTGGCGATAGTCGGCAGGCGCGATGTGTTTCACACGACCGGCGTGCGCGGAAAGCTGGAAGCACTTGCGGAAGCTGCGGCCGGTCTCGTCCTCGGGATTGTAGACCGCAATCGCGTGGCCGCCGTTCTTGTTCATCACGGTGAAACAGGGCACGTCGGTTGGTCCGTCGCCCACATACACCATGTTCTCGAAAGGGATCGGCCGCTGGTCGAGCGGCATGTGGTCATTCACGTCCTGCGAATACTCCAGCATCCCCTTGTTGATCCGGAAAAGGAACTGGGTCTTCGTGGTGTGGGAAATCGCGCGCTTCGGAAAGCTGATATGGCCCTGCGAATCCTCGCCGAACTCGCAGCCGAAGACCGCCTTCACCTTGTTCCGCAGGCGGCTGCCATCGAGCAAGGCCTTCAGACCGGATGAAATGATGTAGAACTCGATGCGGACACCGGCGATCTCGTGATCGTGGCTGAGGCAGGCTTCCGGCAGCTTGTCGAAGATTTCCGGGACTCCCGGGAAGAAACGGAGACCCGCGCCGAGGGCGGACAGGCGGGCATTGCTCACCTGATCCATCTGCAGGTAGTCCAGCAGGCACTTCAGGTAGGCCAGCTCGCCATCCCACTGCTGCTCGGTCACCAGCGTGTTGCATTTCTTCCAGAACTGCACGGGGTCGATGCCGAACTCCGGGAACAGCACATCGTCCTGCATGTAGGTCGGGCTGAGCGTCTGGTCGTAGTCGAAAACCAGAGCAATCGTGTTCTGCGGAGCGGCCATCGGGCGGCGCAAAGGGAACCAGTCCCCACCCCGCGCCGCAAGCGCAATCAGGAAGCCTTCGGCGAGCCCAGCAGCCGGTCGGAGGTTTTACTTCCGCAGCACTTGAAGACAGATAAGGGTATCCACGCATGGCCCCTCGGAGCGCCTTTTGTCTCTCCGGTCACCAGTGTTGGCGAGTCCACCGCGGGTTAGGACAACGGCACACGAGGTTGATTCTTCACGATTTACGCGATGAACATCCTGATCACCTTCTATGAATAAAAAGGTTTGGCTCGCGGGATTGGTCGTCGCAACACTGGCGTTGATCTGGTTTTATTTGGGTTCACGCAAACCCGGCGCGACCAATCCCCCGACCTCCAAACAGGAAAGACGCGGCTTGGCGAGCGACGGACTTCCCGTCGCAGGAAAAGGAGGGCGCACGCCCCATCCCAACCGGGAAGAATCTCAAGACTCACGCAAGGCTATCGAGGAGCTTGCCCGAGCTTATGAGCTCTATCTGAAGGAAGATGAGCTCTCCCGGGTTACTAGCTCCGTGAGTCACGAGGGATCCGAGTTTGACCAAGTCTATGCTTACGAAGTGACCATTAAGTCACCGAGCATCGAGGATCTGAAAAAATGGGAGGACCATCGCAAGAAGCTGGTGGGCTCTTTGGACCCCGGGCTCACCGAGCCAGCAACGAAGGCCCTCGCGGATTCCGAGGAAAGCCATCGTCGAAGAGACTCCAGCGAGCGACGCATCACCTTCCAAGTTCCTCACGATACGACGAAACCCATCTCGTATAGCGAGTACTCCATCCTCGACCTGAAATCCGGCAGGGATGAGAGTTACCCGATGGCAGCACAGCTACCGAAGGGAATCGTACACAATCTCTTGATCCATTCCGGCTCCATCGGGGATCCGAAAAGCGAGTGGCGATATGACAAGCTCCTCCCGAACAATCCCGAGCCCTCCCCCTCCAGATAGATCGCCGCTCCAAATTTGGGCAAATCTCCACGCCTACAACGCCTGCGGGGCGGCCTCAGGCTTGGAAACGTTACTCTTCACCAGATCGTCCAAGGCGATGTCGAGTGTCGGGTAACGGAAGCGGAAGCCGCTGTCCAACAGGACCCGCGGGACGGCCCGCTGGCTGGAGAGAACCACGGAGGCGAAATCCCCGAGGATCGGCTTCAGGGCGAATTTCGGGATAGAAAGGAAGGCCGGACGATCGAGCGCCTTCGCCAGTTTCCGGGTGAAATCGGCGTTCCGTTCGGGTTCAGGGGCGGTCCCGTTGATCGGGCCGGTGAGGGCGCCATGGCCGATCCCGTGGAGCATGGAAGCGGCGAGGTCCTCGATATGGATCCACGGCACCCATTGTTTGCCGGAGCCGAGCTTCCCGCCGAGCCCCATTTTGAAGGGCCTGAGCATGGTTTTGAAGGCTTCACCGTCCTTGCTCAGCACCATGCCGGTGCGCCATTTCATCACGCGGATGCCTTGGGCGGCCACGGTGTCCGCGGAGGTTTCCCAGTCCCGGCAAAGGTCCGCTAGATAGCCGGTTCCCGGTGGGGAATCTTCTTCCAGGATTTCATCGCCGCGATCCCCATACACTCCCACGGCAGATGCATTTACCAGCACCAGCGGGCGTTCCACGCGGGTCAACTGGGTCAGGCCCCGGGCGATCCCGATGGTCACGCCGATGCGGCTTTCCCAGAACTGGCGTTTTTTCCGGTTGGTCCATTTCTGATTGATGGGATCTCCGGCGAGATTCACGAGGGCGGAAATTCCGGTGAAATCCGGGAGGTCGGACCACTGGCGCCATTCCGACACCCGGTCATCCGGCGTCCGGGGTTTCCGGCTAAATCCGCAGACATTCCACCCGGACTCGGCCGCTTGTTTGGACAGCTCTCGCCCGACCAAACCGGACGCTCCAACAATTCCCAAGGTAACGCTCTGAGCGCTCATTCCCCGTGATGATCCTCCGGTAGGCGCGTCACCGCAACCGCTTTCCGGCTTTCCCCTTTACTTAGCTACGGGGAGCCACTCTCATCCCGCCACGATGAGGGCCGCCGTTCTCCCTGCCATACTCTTTTCCACACTCCGGATCGCCGCCCAAAATCCCGAAGTCCTCCCGGAAGCCCAGCCTCCGGCGGAGGCTCCCGCACCGATCGCGCCGGTCCCCTTGCCCAAGGGTGTCGAGATCAATCCGGCAGCCTCCGAGGGCCTGATCCCCGACCTGCCGAAGGACGTAAAGATCAAGGATTACGGGAGTTCCACCTCCTATGACGTGGTCACGAAGATCGCGATCTTCGGGGGGCCTTTCGAAGCGATCACGGACAACGGCATGACCCTGCGCTCCGACAAGGCGCGCTGGAACGGGGTCGAGCGGAAGTTCTATGTCGATGGCTCGGTCAAGATGACCACCAAGGAAGGCATGGAAGTCTTCGCCGACCACGCGGTGGCGGATGCGAACGCCTCTTCCGTGGTTCTAACCGGCGATGTCAGCGTCTATCAGGGGAATATCCTGCAGCGCGGCAACGAGTTCGTCTATTTCTGGAAGGAACGCCGCGGGGACATCTCCGGCCTTCGTGCGGGCGCGGATCCGCTGATCCTGGAGGCGGGAAAATTCAGCATCGAGAACCGCGGCGGCAAGCAGGTCTTCGTGGGCCATGACGCCGGCGTCACCACCCACAACGTGGAAGAGCCCGCTTTCTGGCTGCGGGCGAAGGAGACGACGGTCTATCCGGATGACAAGGTGGTCTTCAAGGGCCTCAAGCTCTACGCGGGGGACACCCCGATTTTCTGGCTGCCCTATCTGGCGCAGCCGCTGGATGCGGACCTGGGCTATCACTTCGTACCCGGTGCGCGCTCGAACTGGGGGGCCTTCCTCCTCAACAGCTACGGCATCATGCTCGGCGGCAGCCCCGACCCGGAGACGGGTGAAAACGAGGACGCCTGGCTTCTCTCCCGCTGGCACTTCGACCTCCGCACCCGCCGCGGCGTGGGCACCGGTGTCGATCTGAGCGACACCCGCCAGGAGGCCAACCCGAACCTCAAGGGCCTCTCCCTCTACTATACGAACGACCTCAATCCGGACGTCAGCCGCACGGGGATCACCCGCGGCTTCGTGAATGAGGACCGCTATCGCCTGGCCCTGCAGCACCGTCTCCCCCTGGATATCGAGAAGGAGCGCGCGGAGTGGCGCTTCGACAGCAACATCAACATCCTCAGCGATAACTACTATCTGGAGGACTTCGAGCCCGAGCTTTTCCGCACGGACCCGAACCCGGACAACACCCTGGGACTTTACCGCCGGGACGACGGCACGCTCTTCAGCCTCTACGGCCGCTTCCGGCCTAACGAATTCTATCGCTCCGACACCCGCTCGCCGGAGATCGCGATGGACTTCGCCCGGAGGCCGCTCTTCGACCTGCCGATCCTTCACGAGGGCAATGTCTCCCTTTCCTTTGTGGAAGAGGAGATCGGCGATGCCTCGCTTTCCGTGATCCGCCCGCTGCTGACGCTGCCGACCAACGATCCACGGGTGCCGCAACTGCTCAGCCAGCTTCCCACCTACGAACAGCAGCTGGTCCAGACGATCCGCTCGCTGCCGCCGGGAAGTCCCGCGATCCCCGGTCTTACGGACCAGCTTTTTAGCCCGGGCTACAATCGCTTCCACACCTATCAGGAAGTCTCCATGCCGACCAATATTGGCGGCTGGCTGACCCTCACGCCCGAGCTGGGACTGGGCTACAGCCGCTACTGGGAAGTCAACGGCCCCTCGAAATCGATCGACCGCACCCATCTCCATGCCGGCGTCGAAGCCTCGATGAAGTTTTCGAAGGACCTCGGAGTCGAGCAGAACCGCTTCATCGGTCTCGATGGCCTGCTCCACGTCATCCAGCCCTACACCCGCTTCTCCTATATCTCCACGGACGATCTGGATCCGCTGTTCCCGATGGTGGACCGCGAGACCTTCAGCACCCGGCCGCAACCGCTTTCGGTGCCCAGTTTCACCGCCATCGACAGCTTGCGGGACTGGAACATCATCCGCTTCGGGGTGCGGAACAAGCTGATCACGAAACGCGACGGCCAGAGCTTCGACTGGCTGTCGATGGATACCTACATGGACGGCTTCATCACCGATCCCGACTTCGACCGGAACTTCTCCAACCTCTACAACGACGTGCGCTGGAATCCCCTGCCGTGGTTCGGGATGACGCTGGAGACCCAGTTCCCGCTGATCGATGGCGGTTCCGGGTTCTCGGAAGTTGCGGCGCGCGCGCGCTTCATGCCGACCGAGAATTTCGAGTTCTCCGTGGGCCACCGCGTGTTGGACAACCACCCGGTGCTCGTCGATTCCCACCGTATCGACCTGCGTTCCTATGTCCGCCTGAACGACAAGTGGGGTGCAGGCTTCTTCCAACTGTGGGAGCTGGATGACGGCACGCTGGAAGTGCAGCAGTACACGCTGCACCACGACTTCAATCACTGGGTCGGCTCCGTGGGTGTCACCCATCGCGACAACCGCCTGCAGGATGAATTCGGCATCATCTTCAGCTTCACGCTGAAGGATTTCCCCTCGGCCTCCGTGCCCTTCAAACTGGACGCCCCTTGATCCCTCCCTTTCCGTCTTTTCCGATGTCTCCCGACGACCTTCTCGACTCGCTCAAGTTCCGCTACGCCACCAAGCAATTCGACGCCACCCGGAAGATCCCGGAGGCGGAGTGGGCCGCGCTTGAGCAGTCGCTGGTGCTCACACCCTCGTCCTTCGGCTTGCAGCCGTGGAAGTTCATCGTCGTGAATGACCCGGAGCTCCGTGACCGCTTGAGAAAGCGCTCGTGGAACCAATCGCAGGTCACCGATGCGTCCCACTTCGTCGTCTTCACGACGCGGACCGATCTGACCGAAGATGACGTCGACCGGTTCTTCACGATCCTGGCAGCCGCACAGGGACGTGAAGTCGAGACGCTCGCGGGGTATCGAAATGTGGTGGTCTCCTTTGCCTCCGCCATGACCCAGGAAAGCCGCCATGCGTGGAACGTGCGGCAGGCCTACATCGCCCTCGGCCAGTTCATGACGGTGGCTGCCATGTTAGGGATCGACACCTGCCCGATGGAAGGCATCGAGCCCGCCGGCTTCGATGAGGAACTGGGGCTGACGGGCACTGGCTACGCAGCGTCCGTCGCCTGCGCGGTGGGATACCGTTCGCCGGAGGACAAGTCCGCCGAGACGCCGAAGGCCCGCTTTCCCCACACGGAAGTCATCGAGCATCGCTGACCCGATCTCCTTCCGCCGCATGGAGTTGCAGGAAGGATAAAAGTCAGGATTTCCTAGGTACCCCGCGGATTTCTTGAAAGCAAAGCGCCCCGTTGCGCTCCAGAGGAATTGGCTTGTCCGATTTTGCGACCTGATTAGAAGCGCCATTGGAAACCCTCCCTGTTTCAATGAATGACTCTGCCCGTACTCCTGAAGAAGTTGGACGTCTTTGGTTTGAACGCATGTGGGATCGCCGCGAGCTATCCCTGATCGACGAACTCCTCGGAAAGAATGCCATCGGGCATCTGGAGGGTGGTGAGGAAGTCGTCGGTCCGGAAGCATTCGCGCAGTTTCAGGAAGAGTTTCTCGAAGCCATTCCCGACATCCGGCTCAAGGTGAACAAGCTCCTGGCCGACAATAGCGACGTCTGCATCCACTGGAGCGCCACCGGCACGCATCGCGGCAGTGGCTTCGGCTGCAATGCGACCGGCTGCCCGGTGGACTTCCAAGGAGTGACCTGGCTCCGGGTGAAGGACGGCGTGATCATCGAAGGCTGGGACTTCTGGAACATGGACCGCCTGATGCGGAAAATGTCCGGCGAAGCCGTGGGAGTTTGAATCGTCCGCCCCTATGCCGGGACGGCGCGCGGTGTCGCGGGATTCGACTCTGGAAATTTTGTCGGGAGGAACGTTGTATGTTTCCCTGCCATGGACCGCATTGACGAATACCGGAGTTTGATGGGCCTGCCCGGATTGGCCGGAATCACCGGGTTCGCCCGGGCTGCCGGGCCGGGACTCTCGGTCGATGCCGCCGTGTCACGGCTGAAGCGCCTGCACTACACCTGCCAGCGGCTCTGGCAGACCTGGCTGGCGAGATTGACCGCCGAACCCCTCTACGAATTGAAGATGGGCTTCAGCCACCACGCCTATCTGGCGGCGGAGCACATCACGCTGCTGCGCGAGCGGGTGGCGGAGATGCGCCATCCCCCCTTGGGGCTCGACAAGATTCCCGATCCGCAGTTGGCCGGGTTCTTCGATGAGATCCTGGCCGCGCCGGACACCCGCCTACTGGTAGTTGGCCTCTATCAAGTGGCGCTACCCGCGCTGCTAGAGGCGGTGGAAGCCATGCAGCGTGATAGCAATCCACTGGCAGAGGCCCCCACCCTGCGGATGCTCAAGATCATCCAACCGGATCTGGAAGGAATGATCGCATGGGGGGACGAGGTTATTGCCGCCTTGCCCGAGGCAGCGGCCGAAGGTGAATGGGTGGCGGAGTTGCAGGCATGGCTTCACTCGGCAGGAGGATTGGATGGAACCCGTGACAAGGCCCCTGCCCCCGCGCCGCGTTTTTCCGCCGGGGGCTTCCGCTACGACTCCACCCCACAGCGCGACGTACGTTTTCCGGATCCCTACAACATGGGCGTCCATGCCGAGGAATTCCTCTATCATCCCGATCATCCGGTGCGCGACAAGGTGCTGATGATGCTTTTCAAGCGCCTGCGGGAGATCGACGTGCCGGAGATGATGGCGAGCCTGATCTACGAGATGGTGACCGCTACCGGGGATGAAGAGAGCGGCGGCAAAAAGTGGGCCTTCTACCGGGATATGACCCGGCAGTTATGGGATGAAGCGCGCCACGCGATGATGGGTGAGGTGGGCTTTGCCCGTCTTGGAATCGACTGGCCGACTTTCGTGCGGGTGAACTTCACGTGGTCGAAAGGCCTCAACGAACAGCTCACCCCTCGCGAGCGCCACGCGGTGCTTTGGTTCATCGAGCAAGGCTTGATGTCGAAGACCGGCAAGCGCTACGAGTGGGAGGTCGGGCGCGACTCGGACGATGCGTATGCCGAGCTGATCCAGGACTACGATTGGGCGGACGAGGTGCTGCACGCGAGGATCGGGCGCGATTGGTACGTCGCGGGCTTTCCCGATGTGAAGGCGGCCGCGGAATATGGCAGCGCGTGCTGGGACAAGGTGGTGGCCGATTGGGAGGCGTGGCGAAGGGATGGCCTGACGAGCCATTTCAACTGGTGGCCGGGCTTGTATCGGGAAGCTTGCCGCTTGCGCGGGGAGGAGCCGGACCCGGCGGTGGCGGGATTCGCTACGAGTTATGCGGAGACGCGGGCGGATTTGCAGCGGATTGCGGCGTCGGGGTGATGGGGCACCTTCCCAAGGGAGGCACTCCTGCGTCGACTGGGAAAGTGGCGGCAGGAAGCTTTGGTCAGTAGGCACCCGAGCGGATCTCCCTTTGCCTGATCTCAAAAAAGCTCCCGTTGCTTCGATCCTCGCCGACGACCCTTGATTTCACCTGGAGATTTCCAGTCACCCATTTGTCGATCTTGTCCAGCCAGCCGATCTTGTCCCCTAGCATCCAGCCCACGCTCGCATCGATGCGCTTGGAAGGCGGAAGTTCCACAACCTCGAATGTTGAACCGTTTCCGTTCTTCTTCAGTCGCGCCCTATGCGCGGAGTGGCGGCCGATATCCGGCCCCCATTTCGCCAACGAGTAGGTGCTCTCCGCGCCCGGACGAATCTCGAAGGAGGACACGTCAGTTCTATCGTGGAAAAGGCTGAAGCTGGATTTCTGAGGCTCGTAGTGTGCGGAAATCCGAGCTTTCGCCACCGGGTAACTCTCGCCGAGTTCATAACTGATTTTCCTAGGGTATTGCTGGCCGCAGGATACCAAGGCGAGGGCAAGGAGGGCGGGTAGAGTAACTTTCATCGTGGCAAGCGCTGTGATAGAGGCCGGTCACGGGAGGATGTCCATCCCATTTCAACTGGTGGCCGGGCTTGTATCGGGAAGCTTGCCGCTTGCGCGGGGAGGAGCGGGATCCGGGGTGGCCGGGTTCGGTCGCGCGACGCGCTGCAATAGAGGAACACTTCCCTACTTCTGCCACGACTTGCACCCCTCGGTGGTCAGAACCACTTTTTCCGGAATCCGTGCAATCCGCTGAATCCGTCTAATCCGTATACACTTGCCCGAGGTTGCGCAGGGATTTCTGCATCACCAGAAAACGAGTCCTTGTCGGCATTGGCCTACGGAGCTGTTTCCGGAGGCCTTGGGCGGGGACCACACGGAGAGGTTCCGGGGAAACCAGCCGCTTTGGTAAGCTTCGGCCATGTTGATTCTATCCCTGCGCACTCCCTATCCCGGTCACACGGCGCAATCCCGCCGGCTCACCTGTTCTTCACCTGCTTATCAGGTGGAACAGGATGGAGGGGGAATCGAACGATGCGGCTGATGCCGCTGGTTTCCGACGGTCGTAGACCGCCGCTACATTTTCGTAGACCGCGCGGCAGCGGCTCGCTTGATATCGCAATTGTATGATTCGCTCGATCCTCGTTCTTGGCGGCGGTAGCGCCGGCTTGCTTGCGGCCCTGACGCTGAAGAGGAAGTTGCCGGTGCTGGACGTCGAGGTCGTTTACAGCAGCCGGATCGGCGTGATCGGCGTGGGAGAAGGCACCGTGCCCTACGTCCCCGCGCATCTCCACCAGTACCTCAGACTCGATGAACACGAGGTCTTCAATGCCATCCAGCCGGTCATCAAGCTGGGCGTGCGCTTCGCGTGGGGGAAGCGCGACTCTTTCGACTACACCTTCACCGGCCAACAGCACTCCTGGCGATGGCCGGATCTCCCGCGGAACAATGGCTTCTATGGCTTCGAAGATCCGACGGCGATGGATCTCTCATCCGCCTTGATGGATCGCGCGAAGGCCCTGCCACGACGCTCCGACGGGGTACCGGATCTGCCACCACCGGGCAGCAACTTCGCCTGGCACATCGAGAACAAGCTCTTCGTGGGTTGGCTGGAACAAGCCTGCCGCCGTGAAGGCGTGCGCTTCACCGATGCGGAACTCGCCGGTGTCGAAAGCTCGGAGCAAGGCATCGGCTCGCTTCGCCTGTCCGATGGTTCGGAGCGGAAGGCCGACTTCTATATCGATAGTAGCGGCTTCGCCTCCGAGTTGATCGGCAAGGCGCTGGCGGAGCCCTTCGAGGACTACTCTTCTTCCCTCTTCTGCGATCGCGCGGTGGCCGGCGGATGGGATCGCAGCGACGAGCCGATCCTTCCTTACACCCTCTCCGAAACGATGGACTCCGGCTGGTGCTGGCGCATCGATCATCCGGACCGCATCCACCGCGGCTATGTCTTTTCCAGCAGCCATGCCAGCGATGACGAAGCGATCGACGCCTACCGGAAAGTCGCACCGAAGGCGGCGAACCCGCGGGTGGTGCGCTTCCGCTCCGGGCGCTATCGCCGGAGCTGGATCGGAAACGTGGCGGGCGTGGGGAATGCCGCGGGTTTCGTCGAGCCGCTGGAAGCCACCGCGCTGATGGTGATCTGTCTCCAGTGCCGCTGGCTCACCGATGGCCTGATCGATTGCGAACGCCGGCCCAACGCGAGCCTGGCGAATCTGTACAATGCCCTCAACGGGTCCATCTGGTCACAGATCCGCGACTTCCTGGCGCTGCACTACAAGTTCAACGACCGATCCGATACGCCCTTCTGGCAACGGTGCCGCGCGGAGATCCCGCTGCACGGAGTCGAGGGCCTCGCGGAGTTCTATCGCGAGAACGGCCCTTCGGCCATCAATGCCGGGCACCTGCCTACCGGAAATCCCTTCGGGATCGAAGGCTACCTGGCGATCCTCGCCGGGCTGAAGGTGCCTCACGCGCGGCCCTACAAGGCACCCCCGATCGAGCAGCAACGCTGGGAGGCCCATCGTGACCGGCATCGGAAAATCGCGGGCGGAGGATTCGGGATGCGCGAGGTGCTCCAGCAACTCGCGCTGCCGGCGACATGGAGAAAAATTCGCGGGAGATAAGCTATCTCGTTTTCCCGCAATATCGTGCGGAATAAGGCTATTTGTAATACAGATTTCAAGATGGAACGGCTGTTTTTACATTCTAATGATCGAAAAAATGCCTAAGACAACCGCTTTCCTTCTTGTCAAAGGGTGGGAGTGTCATTCATAGGTTATGTCCACCGAGGGCGTTCCCCCGTATCCCAGACGGCTGGAGCGGCTTCGGTAGAACCCAAAACCCATGAATACCAACCGCAGTATCCTCCTGCGCGCGGCCTTCCGTACCTTGGTCGTTTCGACCCTGCCGGCTGCCGTACACGCGCAAAGCATTAGCCTGAACTTCACCGACTCTGCCGCTGGCAGTACGGTCGTATCAGGTTCCCCCGGTGCTATCCCGATCGCCGCGTCCTTTTGGAACAATCTCAATAGCGTCAACGGAGACGGCAATGTCACGAACCTGATCGATAACACCGGTGCCATCACGCCGGTCGCCGTGAGCTGGCTCTCCGCCAACACGTGGCGCAGCGGAGGCACGACGGTGAATGGCAACGGCCAGCTCACCAAGGGCTATCTTGATGATGGCGGTGGCGGCTGCCAGATCACGCTCAGCGGCATCCCGTTCCTCTCCTACAACGCCTACGTCATCGTCGGCAGCGACCAAGGCGGCGCCACCCAAGGCAACGCGAACTACCGGCCCGTGGCGGTGAACGGGGTCGGCTACAGCCACAACGACACGGCCACGGTAGCGGCCAATGTGAACTGGACCGGCCAGAACTGGACGGACGCGCTGACGCTCACCGAAGGCCAGAATTACCTGAAGGTCATCAACCTCGGCGGCTCGACGCTGGCGGTGAAGGGCGGCAATAACACCGGTGGTTTCCGCGGCCCCATCGCGGGTCTCCAGATCGAAAACACGTATACCGGAACCTTGCGCTACTGGGACCTCAACGGCTCGACGGCGGGAGCGGGAGGAGTTTCCCCGACGGGAACCTGGAATGGCGCGAACACCAACTGGAACGCAGCGGCTGACGGAACCGGAGCCGTCGCCGGTTGGGGCGGAGCTGGAAATACCGCGGTCTTTTCCGCCGGGACGGATGCGACCGGTCCCTTTACCGTGACCGTCTCCGGCACCCAGACCACCGATGCCGTCATCACCGAACAGGGCAACGTGACTTTGAGCGGTGGAACACTGAATCTCGTCGCGCCGGCGGTGATCCGGGCGAATACCGGATCCAGCCTGACCCTCAACACCACGCTTTCCGGGACCAACGGAGTCGTGCTGGAAGGTGGCTCGGATATCAACATTTCGGGAACGCACAGTGTCTCGGGCGCGGCGGTGATCAGCATTCCCTCCCTGATCACGAACAGCGGCACCAACTTCCCTTCCCTGGGAGGACTGGTGATCGGGAACAACGTCACGATGATTGCCGACACCTCCAGCTTCACCCTGACGGGAAGCATGAGCGCGGGCAACGGCACGCAGATCAATTCCGCGGGTTCGACCTTTACGGCCGCCGGCGATATCAACTTCAACGGAGCGGGATACAGTGGATCCGGATCGAGCCAGATCAATGCGCCAAACGTCTTTCTGAACAGCGCCACTGCGGCGGCTTCCATGGCGCTTACGAACACGGCGACCGTCAATCTGACGGCCGTCCTTCCCGCTCAAAGCAACTTCCAGCTCAACAGCGGATCGCTCACCATGGGCGACTCGTCGGTCATCAATACCGACCGCTGGGTGAACCGGGGTAGCGGACTGACCCACACGCTGGGCATCAGCGGCAATGCCCAGCTGAATGTCACCGACGACCTGGTCCTCGGTGACAACTCAAACGCGGCAATCACCGTGACCCAGACCGGCGGCACGGTGACGAACATCGGCACCACGAACAATCCCGGCGGCAACGACCTGTCGAACCGCTGGGGTCACTGGGGCGGTGGCACGACGACCTACAACCTCAGTGCGGGCAGCCTGAATCTAACAGGTGCTCCACTTTATCTCTCATGGGATAGCGCGGCGACCCTGAACGTGAGTGGCACCGGCGTGGCGAACCTGAACGGCGTGGACATGGGCTTCGGCACGCGGACCCAGGTATCGACGATCAATTTGACCGGCGGCCAGCTGAACATCGGTGCCAATGGCATCGTCACCGGCGGGACCACCAACAAGACGATCAACCTCGGTCTTGGAACACTGGGAGCACTGACCTCATGGTCCTCCAGTGTGCCGATGAACGTGACGGCAGCCCACACGATCAACACGGGTACCTTTGACATCAGTCTCGCGGGGGCTCTAACCGGCGCGGGGAGCATCACGAAGACCGGCAGCGGCACCTTGGCACTGGCCGGGACGAATACCTTCACGGGGCCGACCAACGTGAATGCCGGTACGCTCCAGATCGGAGGGACCACGGGAGGAGTGGTGAACATCGCTTCCGGCAGCTCGATCCGTGCCGGCACGGTGGCACTGCCCGGAGCGGGAACGGTGAGCAGCTTGAACCTGGCCAACGGTTCCTCCTCCACCTTCCGCATCGGGGTGGCGGCCGATTCGCTAGTGGTTTCCGCGCCAAATGGACTCACGACCACGACCTCGCACGTCATCAACATCGCGGGTGCCGCGGGCACTGCGCCGGGGACCTATCCGCTCTTTGACTACGATACCGCGATCGCGGGAACCGGAGCCGGCGCCTTCACCCTGGGCAGCATGCCGCACTTCGTCGCGAGCCTGAACCACAACGTCGGCACCACGTCGGTCGATCTCGTCATTACCGCCGTGGACAGCCTGGTGTGGACCGGAGCGAACGGATCGGACTGGAACCTCAACAACGCGCAAAACTGGAAGCTGGCTTCCAACTCGAACGTTGTTCCTTATTTCCAGACGGACCTGGTGGTCTTCAACGACACGGCCGCCACCGGCAACGTGGTGGTGAGCGGCACGATCACCCCCGGTGATCTGATGTTCAACAACTCGACCTTGGACTACACGCTCAGCGGCGCGGGACTCGGCGGTTCCACGGACCTCCTGAAGGAGGGCACGGCCAAGCTGACCCTGCTGAATGCGAACACGTATACGGGCTCCACGATCGTCGCGGCCGGGACGCTGCAAGTGGGTGACGGGACCTCCGGCTCCCTGAGCCCGCTCACGCCAATCGTCGTCTCCCCGGGCGCGGAGTTCATCCTGCATCCTTCCGCGAACGGGAACTTCTCCAATCCGGTGACGAGCGAAGGGATCTTCCGCTTGAAGGGATCGGTGAACACGAACCTCAACGGCGTCTGGGGCACCCCGAACAGCGGCGAGATCATCGTGGATTCCACGGGGATCTCCTCCTTCACCACCTCGAAGGTGAACTGGTCCGGCAATCTGACGGTGAACGCCGGCACGCTGCGCACGACCGGCTTCGGCGGAAACAGCCTGGGCCTGGGAGCCAACACGCGGACGCTCACCTTCAACGGCGCGACCACGGTGCTCTCGATGGAGCAGAACAACATCTTCGGCGGTGGCGGCACCGGGTTCGCGAGTATCCCGACGGTGGTGCTGAACGGCGCGACCCTCACCTCGAACGCTTACAACGTGCTGGGTGACATCACGCTGAACGGCGCGAAGATTTCGGGGGCTTCCGTGGATGCATCCGCGGACTACCGGGGCTTCGAAATGCGCGGCCAGGTGACCGTGACGGGCACCGCGGCGTCCCTGATCGAAACGACCACGGACCACGCGAACCACCTCGATACGGCGACGCCCTTCGCCGTGGCGAACGTGACCTCCAGTGCCGCGACGGACCTGCTGGTCACCGCGCCCTTCCGGAACGCAAGTCCGGACAACGGCTCGGTCATCGGCGGCATGGTGAAGCTCGGGGCCGGCACGATGGAACTCACGGGTGCGAACACCTACACCGGCACCACCGACATCCAGGAAGGCAAGCTGACGCTGACCGGAAGCTCGACCAGCGCGACGACCCTGGTGGCGAGCGGTGCGACCTTCGGCGGCGGAGGTTCGACGACCGGCTCCGTCACCGTGAATGCCGGTGCGTTCATCGCGCCCGGGGCTTCGGCGGGAACGCTCGCCGTGGGAGGAGACGTCACCCTCGACGGGACGCTCCAGGCTGAGATCGACGGCTCGTCCGGTGATCTGCTCGACGTGAATGGCACCCTGAACATCACGAACGCCACCGTCGATTTCTCCGTCCTGGGCGGAGGTGCCACGCTGCCCGTGTATGTGATCGCCGAGTACGGCACGCTGACCGGTGCCGCATTCGCCACGGTGAACAATATTCCGGCGGGCTATTCGCTGGTCTATAACCACGGCACGAACTCCAACCAGATCGCCTTGGTCGATCCGAGTGCCGATCCATATCTGACCTGGGCCACTTCCCCACCCTACAACCTCACGGGGGGCAACGAATTGCCGGGTGCGGATCCGGACAGTGACGGCATCAGGAACGCGATCGAATTCGTGCTCGGTGGCAATCCGGCGAATGCGAACGACAATAGCAAGCTGCCGACCGGCGCGGTCGCAGGGGGGAACTTCCAGTTCACCTTCCGCCGCACGGACCTGTCGAATTACTCGCCCTTCCCGTTCGTCGAGTATGGCTCCAACCTCAGCGGATGGACCACCGCGCAGAACGGCGTGAACGGGGTGACGATCGCGGTGACCAACGACTTCTACGGAGCTGGCATTGACCGCGTGGTGGTAAGCATCCCGCAAGCGCTGGCCGCCGGACAAAAGTTGTTTGCGCGTCTGAACGCGAATCCCTGATACCGGCCATCGGGCTCATGGATTCCACGCGTCGCCGGGCCATCCGGCGGCGCGTTTTTTTAGCCGGACTACGCGATGACGGGGTTCCGGAAGCGGAAGATCTTGTTACCTTTCCCTCATCAGCGAGCCGGTTACGGGTGGCTTGCATGTTGTGAGGAATTTGTCAGGGTTCCTTGTCAGGTCACGGGCGCCGGAGATTCTCTTCTCCGGCGCCCGCGGCTTTTCCGGAGAGACGTGAAATCGGTACACTCAAAACCCGGCACCTCGTGCCGGGCTGGAGTGAGACGTGGGGACCAAGGGTCCGATCTCCGGGAGACGCCCGTTACCAATCGACGTTCTTCCCGCGGGTGTCGATGTGCGTGAAGCCGCTGTAACGGCCGACACCACCGCTGAACACACCGCGCGAACGCAGGGCACGTGCCGCCTGGGAGACGGTCGAGGGCCGGGAAGCGAACTTCACGTCGATCGCGACATTGACCTGATGATAGGAGTTCCGCTTCGCGCCGGGGCAGGTGGCATTGTAGGAAGGCGACCGGTAGGCGGAAACGATCTCGCCGACCGGCTGGCCGAGCTCCATCGCCACGCGGTCGATGACGCGCAAGGTGGGAGCCATCTGGCGCCACATGTTGCGCGGCGGCAGCGTATTCCAGATCGAGCCGTGTTTCTTCGCGTGGGCCTCGATCACCTGCTTCGGGGTGAGGCGTTGGAGGCGAAGACTGGAAAGGAAGGAGGAGTAGTCCTTGAGATTCGTCCCCTGCCGCGCCACCCATTCAGAGGGCAATTCGCGGAGGTCCAGCGCCGCGGAGGACGACGAGGAATTGACGATGACTTTCGGCGTGGACGATTTCCGAGAGAAAAAGGCGGAAGCCGACGTATTCGAGCCGAGCAGAGCGAGAGCACCGAGGCCAAGGGTGCCGAGGGCACCGCGACGGGACTGTAGGGCAGGGTTCCGGATTTCCCCGGAGACGTTTGGCTGGGACATGCGTGAGAGTTCGGGCTAGCTGGGAGGAGTCGGCAGAGAGCAAGCTCCGTGCCGTGGTAATGTGATTTCGATTTTGCCCGGACCGCCCGGACAATTTCGCCGGGCAGGAAAGCAGCGTCACCCGATGCGGCAAGGATTTTCGGCTGAATTCGCTAACCGTTAGGGGATTCTGCCGAATTCCCCCCTTCCCCGTTTGGCAACTCCGTAAGCCGAAGCTTGCTCAGCGCCGCTCGCTTTGGCTTTTATCTAAGGTACGGGAAAAGTCCCACATTTTCCCCGGATTTCCTGCGAACCGCCATCAACCCTGTCACACTTATGAAAAGAATCCTGCTGCTAACATCCGCCGTCGCCCTTGCTGCCACGGCGCTCCTCGACCTCCGCGCGCAAACTCCGCCGCCTACGGAACCGCCCAAGGTCACCTTTCCCTTTGGTCGCGAATGCGTGGTCACGCTGGACCGGAAGACTTACGGGGGTGAGGCCACCACGGCGCCACCCAAGGCGTCGGGCTTCATGGACGATTGGACCGTGCGCGGGCAGCTCATCTATCTGAATGAGGACTGGTGCGTGCTGAAGGACGGGACTTTCGAGAACTGGATCCCGAGGGGCCAGGTGCTGCTGATCCGGGCTTCGCGGTGAGGGGGAATCTATGGTGCTGCGAAAGGCAGCCAGGCTGGAGCCTGGCGAGCCCGGGGGCTGGCGGTGTTTCAAATGCTTCGGTTAGAGCGGGGCCGTCCGGGTCATCGGGCACTCCCCTCTCGACAGCCCCGGGGCCAGCGGCAAGACTCGCCCACACGCATGCGTCTCTCCGACCGCTACATCGGGCGCCAGGTTCTCTTCGGAACGCTCTTTGCCATCGTCCTGCTGAGCACCATCCTGGTGATGGGGAGCCTGTTCCAGAATCTGCGGATGCTGATCGTGGACTTCGGGGCACCGCTTTCGATCATCGCGAAGTTCATTCTGGCGACGATCCCCTTCTCGCTGATCTACACGGTGCCTTGGGCCTTCCTCTCCGCGGTGCTGCTGGTTTTCGGCCGGATGTCATCGGACAATGAGCTGATCGGGTTCCGGGTGGCCGGAATCAGCCTGAAGCGGCTTTCGCTGCCGGTCTTCCTGCTGGGGCTGGCGCTTTCCGGGCTCTGCCTGTGGCTGAACCTGGAGGTGGCGCCAAAGGCGAAGTTGAACGTGAAGATGATTTCCTTGGAGGCTTTCTTCACCGATCCGCACCGCATCTTGGCCGCCGCTGCCGAACAGGACGGGCTGGAGCGCTTGGAAAAAAGCGCGGGCAATGTGCGGGCCTACATCGAAAAATCCGACGGCTCCTTGATGGAGGGCATGCACCTCTTCCAGATCCCCGGCCCCACCGACAAGAACGCGGGGCGGAACATCTACGTCCACGCGATGAAGGCTGAGACGAAGATCGACAACGTGAAGAAGGAGTTCCGCTTCCACCTTTACGACGCGATGTTCCAGACCACCGACGACAAGGGTGCGCCGAAGATCGTGATGGCGAAAGAGTCGGTACCCGTGGTGCTACCTTTCACTCCGGCTCCGCAAAAACAGGATCCGGCGACGATGAGCAACTCGCAGATCCACCAGTTCGTCCGGGATATCGATATCCATCTGCCGTATTTCAAGGACAAGCCCGAACTGCGAGCGGCGTTTATCGCGCGGTGTAACGCGGAGCTCCAACGGCGCTACGCGTCCTCCTTCGCCTGTCTCGCCTTCGCCTTCATCGGCGTGCCGCTGGGGGTGAAGGCCCAGCGCAAGGACACGTCCACGGGCCTGATCATCAGCCTGCTGATCGGCGGTGCTTATTTCATCTGCGGGATGCTGGGGGGGAAGTCGCCGGATGGCGTCGTGCTGGCCAATTGGGCGCCGAATGTGGTATGTGTGATTCTCGGACTCTACCTGTTGCGCCGCGCCCGCTTCCGATGAGATCCGCGGAGTTTCCATGATTTCCCATTTCCATCCGCGCCGCATCCTCCGCCGCATCACGGAGTTCTTTCGCGGCGGGAAATTGGATCTTTTCCCCATCATCCACACGCTGCGGAAGTATAGTGGCGAGAAGTTCCGCGCGGATGGAAAGGCGGCGCTGAATGTGTCCCTGCTCGATATCCCGCAGGGCATCGCCTACGCGGCGATCGCGGAGCTGCCAATCGTCTTCGGCATCGCCTGTTCCGCCACGGCCTCGCTGATCGCGCCCCTCTTCGCGGGCTCGCGCCACACGATCCTGGGACCGACGAATGCCACGGCCTTCATGCTCTTCGGCTTTTTCGCGGTGGAGCCGATGCTCGCCGCGCGGCAAACGCAACTGGTGCCGCTGCTGGTGATGATGGTGGGCATCTTCTGCCTGCTAGGCTCCGTGCTGCGGCTCGCGGACCTGCTGCAATACATCTCCCGCTCGGTCCTCGTCGGCTATGTTTCCGGGGCCGCGGTGCTGATCATGACGAATCAGATGAAGCACCTGCTGGGCGTGGCCTATGAGGTGGACATCCTGAGGCCGCGAACCTTCGTCGGTTTGGTCGACGCGCTGGTCCGTTCGATTCCCGATGCCATCTGGCCGCCGATGCTCATCGGCGTGGTGACCTTCGGCCTCTTCATGCTGCTGAAGAAACTGAAGCCGCACTGGCCGAATCTCGCGATCACCTTGGTCGCGGTGTCCGCCGTCTTTGGCACGCTCGCCCATCAAAGCGGGAGCCCATTCGAGAAAGTCGCCCGCTTCCGCACCTTCACGCCGGAGGATCTGATGCCCTCGTTTCCCACGCTGATGCGTGCGGGAGTCTTCGAGGACATTTCCTCCCTGCTCGCCGTGGCACTCGCGATCGCCTTCCTCGCCTGCCTGGAAAACACGCTCATGGCGAAAACGATCGCCTCACGATCCGGCGACCGCGCCGACGTGAACCAGGACATGTTCGCGGTGGGCGCTGCCAACCTCGCCTCCGCCATCGCCGGCGGCATGCCGGCATCCGGCTCGTTGCTGAGATCCACCCTGAACTTCAATTCGGGTGCGCGCACGCGGATATCCTCGATTTACTCGGGGCTGATCGTCCTTTCCGCCGCCTTGATCATCGCGTGGCTACCGCGCTACGGGATCGCATTGATCGACTATGTGCCGAAGGCCGCCCTCGCGGCGCTGATCATCGGCATCGCGCTCGCCCTGATCAACCGCCACAACATCCGCATCTGCGCCCGCTCGACGCCGGATGATGCCGCGGTGCTGGTGACCACGTTCATCTCCACGCTCATCGCGCCGCTGCACGTGGCGATCTTCATCGGGGTCGCGCTTTCCATCAGCCTCTTCCTGCGGAAGGCAAGCCGGCCCCACCTCGTGGAATACGAGTTCAATGATGCCGGGGAGCTGAGGCAGATGGGTGAGAAGCGCCAGCGCCCGAATCCGGCGATTTCCATCGTGCACGTCGAGGGCGACCTGTTCTTCGGAGCCGCCGAACTCTTCCGCACCCAGATCCAGCGCACTGCGGCCGATCCTTCGCTGAAGATCATGATCCTGCGTCTGAAGAACGCACGCCACCTCGATGCGACCTCGGTGCTTGCCCTTGAGGATCTCATCAAATTCATGCGGGCGAATGATCGTTACGTGCTCATTTCCGGTGCGACGCGCGATGTCTATCGCGTGCTGAAAAACTCGGGCGTGCTGACGACCATCCAGCAAGGAGCCGACCGCAAGGCAGGGGAGAGCAACATCTTCCTCAACCGGCCGAGCAACCCGAACCTCTCGACCCGCGATGCTTTGAAGCGCGCGCAGCAATTGCTTGGTGGAGAAAAGGCGGACATCCGGATCTTTTACGATCCGGCGAAGAAGTAAGGGACAGGCTTCACTTCAAGGTCATCAGGTAGGAGAACAGATCCGACACTTGCTGATCGGTGAATCCATCGAGCAGGCCCTCCGGCATGAGCGTGCGCTTCGACACGGTGTGGCCTTTCACCTGGTCCTTCGGAATTGCGCGTTCGTCCGCACCGATCTGGCGGAGCACCAGATTTCCGCCGTTGTCCGAGGCGAGAAAGCCGCTGACGAAAGTGCCGTCTTTCAAGGTCACATCGTGCCGATAGTAGCCGCTCTCCAGTTGGGCATTGGGCGTGAGGATATTCCGCAACAGGCTCTCGGTGCCCATGGCTCCCGCGCCGCCGAGATCGGGCCCGAGGGCAATGCCTTCACCGCGGACCTGATGGCAGATCATGCAGGTGTTCTTGAAGAGCTCCCTGCCCGCAGCGGCGTTGCCCGGCCTTTCCGTCAAGCTGCGGAGCCGGTCGAATTTCGCGGCCTGTGCCTTCGCAACCGCGGGTGTCATCAGATCGGGAAAGTCGGCGACCCATTCCAGCAAAGCCCCATTCTGCAGATTCAAGCCCGACTCCTTGCCACCGACATGGAAGACCAAGCCGGGGACCTGCGAACCTTCCGGGAAGCGCGTGCGGAGATCGCGCTGGATCTCGCCCAGGCTACGGGCGCTGTCCCAGACCCGGTATTCGAGGAAATCCGCCGAGGTGCCACCCGGCTGATTGGCCCGACCGATCTCAAGCTCCTTCAGTGGAGTCGTGAAGGGAGCTTGTGACGTTCCTACCGGTTCTCCATCCAGATACAGGGACACCTTTCCCGTCTCATCCCGCGTCACCGCACCATGGGTCCACTTGTCCGCTTCCACCGGACGATTTGCGATGACCACGTCCGCGGACCCGCTCCAGACGCGGAGGCGCGCATCGTAGAAATTGATGTCCGGTCCCCCGCCCCTCTTGCCTAGCAGGCCATCGCGATTGTCGATGCCGGGAGCGAGCTTGATCCATGTCTCGACCGTGAAAGGCCCCTCCAAGTTGAGATCCGTCGGCACCACCGCATCGGGCCGGCCCGGGAAGCGGAGCACCGGCACCAGCAGGCCGTCCACCTTCTCCAGCATCTTCCGGAAAGAAGGATCATTGCTGCCCAGAACCACGCGGAGCTTCTCCAACACGGAAGGATCGAACCCTTGAAAACCACCCGCTGCGACTCCTTCGGCAAACGCACTTGCCGAGTCCTTGCGCGAGACCATGCCATTCACCGCGAACTGGCGCATCGCGCCGGAAAGCGATGGCCAGCGAGTGGCGGTCTCCTTCACCGCGGCCGGTCCGCCGGTGGCGGCATAGCCGGTCAAAGCCTCGCGGGCGACTTCCGGATCGGCGTGATCGAGCAGGGACTTCGTCATCGCCGGATCAGCCGCCTGAATCTCGTTGAGGGTGCGAAGCAAGGCGGCAAGGCGGGCCGGGGCTTCCACCTTCGCCACTTGCCCGCGCAACGTTGGAGCGAGTCCGGAGAGGCGGAAATGCCGCGCAAGATCCATCGCCAGCGGCAGGATCGACGGATCGTCACGGATCATGGCGGCGGTCGCCTCGCCCACGATGTCGCGTAGCGCGGGGTCGCTCGCGGCAGCGGGATCAAGCTGGAGCAGGGACGCCAGAAGTTTACCGCGGTGCGAAGGATCGCGCACCAGATCGCCAAAGGCCTTTGCCACCTCCGGATGCGAGAGCTGCCCTCCCAGCACCGCAGACTCGTCGGCAGAGAGAGGGCGCTCGAGTTCCGGCAAAAAGCCCACCAGCAACGGGGCACCCATTTCCGGAGGCAGGGCGAGCGCGGCCAGAACCCTCGCTTCCACCGGGCGTGCCAAATGGTGGCCGAGCATGAAAGCCGTGGACTCCGCATGAGTTTCCATGGCCCAACGGATCAGGTACCGGAGGAAAGTCCGCTCATACGCCGCGCGATCACTTCCCAGCACGGGCGCTTCCGCATGGGAGGCGAGGGCATGGATCATCGCAGGCGACGCCGAGGGAGTGCGGCGCAACGTATTGGCCAGCGCAGCAAGCACGCCGAAATCCTCCTCATCCTTGAGGACAACGGCTGCCATCTCGTAGAACCCCTTTTCTTCAAGATTCAGGGCTTCGGCCGCTTCCACGATCTCACGGCGGATGTCCGGATGGCTGTCTCTCACCAAACGGAGGACGAGGCTCAATTTCACCGCCTGCAACTCCCGCAGCGCTGACAGGGCTCCGAGCCTTTCCGGCACAGGCAGCGAGGCATCCGCTACTCTCTTCTCCAAATCCGGAACCACGCTCAAGTCCCCGCGGTCGCCCAGCTCCTCCCACGCCATGCGCGCCACCCGGGCATTACCATCGCCAAGGCGGCTCATCAATTCCCTGGCTGGCATCTTCGTGAGATCCGGGGGCTGCACGATTTGCCAACCCTTCGGCTTCACCCGCCAGATACGGCCGCGGGTCTTGTCGCGGTCCGGATGGGTGCGCGGCACCTCATTGTGGGAGATGATCTTGTTGTACCAATCCGCGATGTAGAGGCAGCCATCCGGACCGAAGTGGGCCGAGACGGGACGAAACCATTCATCGCTCGAAACGAGGAAATCGTCCTGCTTCTTGTAAACCGCCTGACTGTTGTCGTCCTTCGCCAGCGTGACGATCTGGATGCGGTTCGTGATAGGGTTCACGACATAAAAGACCTTTTGATCGGGCCATCGCGCGGCGAAGGGACTGCCTTCATCCTCCGCCAAAGCGAGCCCGCTCAAGCCGGTGCCACCCATCGGTTGGCCGGGGGTCGAGGGAGGCAAGAGCGGCGCGTAGGAGCGCAGCTTCTCGCGCGAACCGGTGGGATAGTGGGTACCCGCAATGAATTCCGAGACCGGGTGTCCCATGTCATTCGCCTCTTGAAGGAACTCCGTACCGTCCTTCGCCGTCACCAGGCCCCAGATGTTGTTAGGCCCGGCGGTGAGAAGCTCGAAGTCCGAGCCATCCAATTTCGCGCGGGCGAGCTTGCACTGATTGAAGACGACCTCCTTCTCCCCGCTCGCGAAAGGTGAGCCATCCGGCCGGGCGATCTTCGAATAGTTGAAGAGACCCTGCGCCAGATAGAACCAGCCTCCCGGCGAGCGCTCGAACTGATGGGGAAACAAATGCGAGTCCTGGATGCCGAAGCCCTTCAGAACGACCTCCGGGTTCTCGGCCTTACCATCTCCATCCTTGTCGGCATAGTAGCGGATCTCATGGCCGTATTGAACCAATGCTCCATTCTTCCAAGGCATCATGCCAAGCGGGATCGCAAGCTTGTCCGCAAAGACACGCGGCGTCTGAGGGCCCGGCTTCCATGGTTCATCGAAGACGAGCACCTTGTCCTTCCCTCCGCGGGCAAAGAGGGCCTCGGCGGAGGCTTCGTTCTCATTCGCATCCACCGGATACTCCAGTGCGGTCATCGTCCACATCCGGCCGGAGTGATCCCATGCCATTGTGATCGGCTTTCCCACGCCTTCTTTTTCGGAGGCCACCAGCTCCACCTCGAAGCCCTCCGGCAGCTTGAAGCTGGCCATCTCCCGCCCGGGTGAACGGGCAGATGCATCTTCCCAGACGGGTGAACCCTTCGTCGGCGGCAGCTCTTGAATCGTGAGGTCCTTGAACTGCGCGAGCACCTTCCCACCGCCGTGCGTCTGGAGGCCGATCAGACCTTCCTGGGGAATCTTCGGATCGGTCTCGGTGTAATCCAGCGCGGGCACGCCATTGATCCAGGTGCGGATGCGAGGTCCTTCGCAAAGGATGCGGTAGTCATTCCACTCCCAATCCTTCGCGGCGGCCGCGATCGCGGCGGCGTCCAGTGATTCGCCCACCACCTTGTTCCTACGAGATTCATCGTACAACTTTCCCCACCAGCCGGTTCCCGCATCCACCTGATAGCCGGACATCTCGTGATTGTCCGGCACGCGGATGCTGCGGATCTGCACGCCGGAGTTCATGAAGCCGCCGCCTTTCACGAGCTTCACTTTCAGGCGGAGATCGAAGTTCGCGTAGCGCTTCTTCGTGGTGATGAAGGTATTGTGCGCCACGTCTTCATCGAGCGAACCGCCGTTGATCATGCCGTCCTGCACCTTCCACCACTTTTCCTCGCCGGGGCGGACTTCCCAGCCATCGAGCGACTTTCCATCGAACATCGAAGTCGCGGGAGCGGGCAGCGGCTTGTCGGTATAGTCCAGCCAAGGGAAAACCTCGCCTGCCGCCGCCTTGTCGAGAGCCGCCTGGAGCGAGACCTCGGTCCAGCCCGGGTTCTTGTCGGGCAGGCCATCGAGCAAGCGCTTGGCATCGGGAGTCTTCGTGACTACTCCCTTTTCCGGCACCTCGCCGCCTGCGGACCAGAGGATCCCATTCAGCACCATTTTCCGCACCTCGTCATTCGCCCAGCTCCAATGGAAATGGCCGCCGGTGAAGCCGAAGGCACGTCCACCCTTTGGCCGGGGAAAGGCCCATGCGACATACTGCGGATCCTTGCCCTCCGCCATGGTTTTGCGGGCGAAATCATTTCCGCGATAGGGAGTGAGCCCCGGCTCGACGAGTTCCTTCGCGGGTGAGACCGTGAAGAGAGGCTCCACCTTGCCATGATCGAGGCTGCATTCACGCAGGTGGAAATAGCACTCATCGTAGAGGGAGAAGGGCTTCACCCCGCGCATCACCTGATGATCGGAAGGCTTGTCGAACTTCGCCTGCCAGAACGTGCTGATCGAATAGAAGGCCTCGAAATCCGCGCCCATGAGGGCCCGCCATTTCACGCGCTCCAGATCTTCGCCCTGCTGCTTGCTCCCGGGGTCCGCAGCCTGGATGCCGGTCGCCCAATGGATCGCAACTAGGCCCTTTCCGGCGTTCATGAAGGCTTCCAGTTCGGCCAGCTTCCCATTGGCCGGATGCGCGTGCCAGCCATCGGCGTAGATCACCAGCGAGTCCGCTCTTTGAAGAGTGGCGGCATCCGGCCATGCGGTGACTATCTCCGCCTCGACATCGGCGCCCTCCTTCAGCGAGGCGCAGAGCAGATTGCTCCCCGCAAGATGCTTGTGCTGCCCCCAGGCGTGGCTGTTCTCCCCTGCGAGGAAGAGGACGTGCTTCTGGGCCGCCTGGCTGGAGTCGCAGAGGGCGGTGAGAAAGAGGAGCGCGTGAAAAACGGGACGCATGGGAATAAAAGGTTAGCAGGAAAGAACGCGGGAAACCGACCGGAAATTACGACTCATCTTGCCCGCGTCTCAGCGCTCGAAATCGAAAACGACCACCCGGGCCAAGCGCGGCACGACGATCTCCTTCACCCGCTCATGCTCCGGGTGAGGCAGGTAGGCATCGCGGCTCGCGCCGCTCTCGAAGCTCATGATGAAGCCGTGGGTGAATCCGTCGTTCAATCCCTCGGTGCTCTCGTAGGGGCCATGCTCCATGGCGAGCAGGCCGGGAATTTTCCCGATCATGCCTCTCATTTCCGAGAAGCATTCGTCGATCTGTGCGGCGGTGACGCCGTCGTTGAATTGAAACATTCCGTAGTGCCTGACCATCGTTCGCGTAGGGGTGTCTTCCCTTCTACGCGATTTGGCGGAGATCCACACCCTCCGGAGCTTATTCCGGATCCACATGGGGTCGTCATGCCGCCGCAGTCCAGAAGGACGGTAGTGCACGCCGTTGGAGTGGCTTCGATGCCAGGCTGGAGCCTGGCGTGCCCGGGGGCTACCCGTTCAAGCCGTCTCCGAAAGCAGCGATGCTCGCCGCACTCCGAAGGAGCCTGCGGCTCAAAAAAGGCAGATGCTACAACATGCCCCGGGAGGGCTAGCTCTTCTGCATCAGCTCTAGCAATCTCTCCGCACATGCGCGCGCGAAGGCCGGATCATTGATCTCCACGTCGAACTCCTCCACAGGCTTGGTCGAGTGCGCCCGGATGGCGGAGAAGAGCGCGTCATCGGCTGCGGCATCGTGAAAGGGCTGGCCGGCAGCGCTGATGACGCTGATTGCTTTCCTCGGAATCAGGATCGCGGCGGGAGCGGTGCAGGCGTTCGCTTTCTGCGCGATGATTCGCCCCAACGCGGCACACTCTTCTGGAGTGGTCCGCATCAGCGTCACTTGCGGATTGTGGATATAGAAATTCCTGCCCGTGAACTTCTCCGGCACGGATGCCATTTCGCCGAAGTTCACCATGTCCAGGCATCCCGGGGAAATCACGACCGGCACCGCGGCCTTCGCGGCGGCGTCCATGCGCTCCGGGCCCGCATTCAACACGCCGCCGACAAGTTCATCGGCCCACTCCGTGGTTGTGAGATCCAGAACGCCGGAAACCATGCCGCTCTCGATGAGCGCCTCCATCGAGCGGCCGCCCGCTCCGGTAGCGGCAAACACGAGCACCTCATAGCCCGCCTCTTCCAAGATGCGCTTCGCTTCGGTGACACAAGCGGTCGTGTTTCCGAACATGCTCGCCACAACGAGAGGCTTCGCGGAGGCAGTTTCGATCGGTGCCTCGACCATCCCGCAGATGGCACCGGCAGCGCGTGAAAAGATCACGCGGGAAAGCCGATTCAAGCCTGCCACGTCGGCAATGCTCGGCACCATGACGATGTCCTTCGTGCCCAGATAATGAGCGGTATTCCCGCTCGCGAGCGTGGAGACCATCAGCTTTGGGAAACCGAGCGGCAAGGCCCGCATGGCCGCGGTGCCGATAGCCGTACCTCCCCCTCCGCCAAGCGAGATCACGCCATCGATCTTTCCCTCCGCGGCAAGCTGCGCCAGCAGTACCGGCGCGGCCTTCGACATCGCGACCACGCATTCCCCGCGGTCTTTCTTTTCGATCAAGGGCGCGAGGTCCAAGCCCGCCGCTGCTGCCACTTGCTCACGCGTGATATCCGGCGTGACCACCGGCGGACCGCCGCTGCCGACATCGATCAGCAGCGCGGTATGTCCGCGCTCGCGAATCAGCCCGGCGACGAAGCCATGTTCTTCGCCTTTCGAGTCGAGCGTTCCGAGAACAGCGATGGTGGCCATGGGTGGAAATGACGAATTCCGAATTTTCGAATGTCGAATGGCTTCTTATGGGATGCGGAGGGCTTGAAGGTGAATCGGAAGGGCCTCCTCTTCATCACACTTCATTCCGCATTCGGAAATTCGTCATTCGGCATTCTCTCAATGCTTCCTCTTCACGGGGATGGACTTGAACTCCTGGGTGAGTTCGGTGAGCGATTGCTCGACCGCCATGCGCTCCAATGAGGAAGCGCCCACGAAGCCGACGGCGTCCGTGTGCTCGTTGATGTAGGCGGCATCGAGCGGCGAGTTGATCGGACCGCCATGGCTGAGGTAGATGATGTCATCGCGCACCGTGCGACCGGCGTCGATGATCTCCTGGGTGCGCTTCGCGGCCTCCGGCAAGGTCATGGTGGCATCCACCACGCCGATCGAACCACCGATGGTCGTGCCGACGTGTGCGATGATGACGTCGGCACCGGCTTCCGCCATCGCCTTCGCTTCTTCCGGGGCATCGACATAAACGATGCTGAAGAGGTCCATGCGGCGGGCGAGCGCGACCATCTCGAACTCCTTCTTCACGCTCATGCCCGTCTCTTCGAGGATATGGCGGAACTTGCCATCGATGATGCAGTGGGTCGGGAAATTGTTTACGCCGCTGAAGCCCATGTCTTTCACCTTGCCCAGCCAGTGCCACATGCGGCGGCGGGGGTCGGTGGCGTGGACGCCGCAGATGACGGGCGTCTCTTCCACCACGGGCAGCACTTCAAATTCGCCGATCTCCATCGCCACGGCATTGGCATCGCCATAGGCCATCAGACCGGCGGTCGAGCCATGACCCGCCATGCGGAAGCGGCCGGAATTATAGATGATGATCAGGTCCGCGCCGCCCTTTTCGATGAACTTCGCGCTGATGCCCGTGCCTGCGCCGGCGGCGATGATCGGCTGGCCTTTTGAAAGCGAGTCGTGCAGGCGTTCGAGCACTTCAGCACGCGTGTAGGGATTTCCTTTTCCGGTCCAAGGGTTCGGCATGCCCAAGTCTATGTCCCACACCGCCAGCCACGTCCAGCATCGGGCGTTACTATCGCCGCACATCCGCTTATCCGCCCTGCACACGACCTCGACGCGAGGCGGACGATGGCGGATCATCCGGGGGAAACCGCGTGCCAGAATCCGCCCCATCTCCCCACGACCGGCAAGTGCTCGGAAAAGGCACCCGCTATCTGGTGGTGCGCGCCGACCCCGGTGACATGCGGGACTGGCTTCAGAAGGGGCCGCTGTGTCCGCTTCTTGCGCAGCATCATATTTCGCACGCGGGCATCATGCACGCGCAGCCTCCCTTCGAGGTTATCCGCAGCGATTTGAGCGGGACCTTCATGCTCGCGTGCTTCGAGGGCGAAGGCGCGGTGCTCGCCGATGGCGAATGGAAACGCATCCGGGCCGGGCAAGCCTGCCTCCAGCCGCCCTTCGGGAAGAACGCGCTGAAGTGCGTGCCCGGGAAACCGTGGAGCTTCGCCTGGGTCCGCTACCGTGAATCCCGCGAAACCCGTCCGATCGTCTCCTCGCTTTCCCCCGTCACCGGCAGCTTTCCTGCAGCCCCCTTGAAAGCCGCGATCGAAGGACTCCACGCCGAAGCGTCATCCTCGCAAGGAGTCTCCGCCCTGCATCACTGGAGCGAGCTCGTTCATCACTACGTCTTGCGTTTCGCGCAGCCCCATCAATCGGACGACCGGCTGTGGCGGGTGTGGCAACGGGCGGAGGCCGACCTCGCACGACCGTGGACCCTCGCCGAACTGGCGGGCATCGCATGCATGAGCGAGGAACATCTGCGGCGCGTGTGTCGCAAGGAACTCGGACGCACCCCGATGCAGCACCTCACCTTCCTCCGGCTGCAGCGTGCGAGGCATCTGCTTTCGATCACCGATGACAAGGTGGAAGTCGTCGCGCGAGCCGTGGGTTTCGAGAGCGCCTTCACGTTCTCGAACACGTTCAAGAAGTGGATCGGCTGGCGACCCTCGGAACATCGGAAGGGCGACCTGTAGGCGCTCCATACATTTTCACCGGCGCTTCCTACAACCCTCACACGGCTGTGCTTGCATGGCAGAATGCAAACCAGCCCATTTCCCATTCTCGATCCCGACCTCGCCCGCCAGACGAGGTACGGGCATCTGGCTCTCTTCTCCGTCGCGAGCCTTCTCGTGCTACCCGCGGCCCTCGTTTTCTTTGTGGTAGGAGCCGCACTCACAAACGGGATCCTAGGAAGCATTGCCGGCAAAGATGTGCTGCTGCTGCTGACCGCGGCGATCCCGAGCATTTCCGGCACGCTGGCGTGGATCGCCCTCGGCCTGCTGCTGACAAAACCCGCCTATCCGCGCTGGCACCTGAGGTGCTGGAAATTCGTCCTCGCATTCGGCATTTCGGCGATTCCCTGCTGCTTATGCTGGCTTCTGAGAGCCTCTGACTTGGCGGTCGGGAGCGTAGCATGGATCACGGTCTCCGCCCTTTTGGCGGCGATCGCTGCAATCGTCGTCGCAAGCCGGAACCTTCGGCTCGCCCGGCTTTCACTGGGCCGCGGCGGCAAATTCTCCGCTCCCCACGTCTCCTGAACTTGAATTTTCACCCCCGCATGTGTTCATGAGCCGATGAAATGGCTTCCGCTTCTCCTCCTTTCGCTGGCGATTTGCCGGGCGGAGGAGATCACGTTCGAGAAGCCCGCCGCCAGGCCGGAAAAGGCTTTCCCGATCGGCAATGGCGAACTCCGCGCGCGGGTGAAGGGGCGCACCGGGATCGAACCGATGGCCATCCTGATGAAGGGAGGCAAGCTCCCGGCAACGACGGCGGTGCCCGGCAATGCCTTCTGCGGGCCGGCATGGTTCCACTTCTCCCTGGACTGGCTCGCGGGCGACGCGGCGGTCACGGATTACAAGCGCGTCCTCCATCTTGAGGACGGCACCGTGGTCACGACCTTCAAGCGAGGCGGTGCCGGATTCACATGGACAGTCTTCGCCAGCTCGGCCGACGACCTCATCGTGACTCACCTGCGGACGGACAAGCCGGGAGCGCTTCAATTTAAAGTGGAACTTCCCACCGAGCACGAGGCGAAGACTCATGTGGAGGACCGGCGCGTGTTGGTCTTGAACGGGACTCTCGGCGGCAAGAAATCGAAACCCTTCGAGGCCAGGCTATGGGTCTATCCCATGGAATCGGAGGTGACGCCCGGCGAACACCAGATCACCGTCCGTGGCGAAGGCGAGGCGCTGATCCTCCTGGCGGCCGAGACCGATCCGGAAAAGATCAAGACCCTCCCGGATCGAATCAAGCCCTTGGGCTTCGGCGGGGACGAGCATCCGGATCTCTTCCAAGTGTGGAAGGGGTTGTTAGACCGTCATGTCGCGGCACACCGGAAGGCGATGGAAGGCGCGGGTGAAGGCAAGGCGCGGCTGCTCTCCCGCTATTTGAAGACGGCGATCACGAAGCCGGAGGCTGGCGTGACCCTGCCGCCGGAGCCGGATGGACCGGTCGGGATGATTCCGGTGCCGGAGCTGGATCCGGATGAGCTGGCGGATCCTGATGTTTTGCCGAGGAAGGAGTGAGCAAGAATGCGGCTTGTTGCCGCCAAAGTCCGGCAATCATAGACAGCCGCTACAATTTTTCAGCGGCTCAGCTCTTCCTGACAAACGAGCTTGAAGCCGGCGCTATTCAGCACGGTCATGGCGAAATCGTAGTCCTCCACGTGCAGCGCCAGCAGCGAGTGCCCCTGCGGCGAGGGCATGAGGGCGTAGGCGAAATCGATATTGGTCTCCGCCACCATCAGCGTGTCCAGCACGGGCAAGAGCTCGGGCCCGGACTCGCGCAGGGAAATGACCAGGAGGTCGCAAGTGGTATGCGGAATCCCCTTCTCCACGAAGATCTGCTCGGTGGTATCCGGATCCGTCACCACCAGCCGCGCGATCGTGGCGTCCCGGGAATCCTGCACGCTGATCCCCACGACCTCGATCGCGGCACCACGCAGAAGTTTAACCAACGATGCCAGGGCTCCGGCACGATTTGGAAGCAGCACGGAGAATTGCTTCACCGGGTTTCCCGGCTCGATCGTCTTGGCAGGCATGTTCGGAGAGGTCTCAGCCCCGCGGTCCGCGGAGCGGGACGGTTATTACCTCAGCTTTCGTCAGATTCTCAATCACCATTTGATTCGGTCTGACATCCACCACGACATACCGGGTGCCGTCCTCCCCCCTGAACTTCTGCCCGGCCTTCGCGAGGTAGCGTCGGCCACCGCCGTCCTCGACAAGCGCCACGGGGTCGTGGGCGGAGGAAGCGAGGCCCGTCACCAGCTCCCGACGGCGGCCGGTTCCGGAATCTTCCACCTCCACCACGGAGACCTCGGCGGGCCCGGCCGAGCTGTCCTTTTCTTCCCTCATCCGCCGCTCCAGCCGCACGATTGTTAGAGTGGAGCCGGGAATGGCGGATCCTTTTTGAACTTGCCGGACCCCGCCCCCGGCCATGCGGATGGCGGCGGTTTCACCCTTCACGGATTCGATCCGCAGCGGTAATTCCTTCTGCCGATAGGCCCGCATCTTCAGCGGCACCGAGGCCGTGGACTTCGGAGCAGCGGAAACCGACGGCGGCGAATTCTCGCTGACATCCTTTAAAGTGGCACCGTCCAGCGAGGCAAAGGCGGCCGCTTTCCCCGGTGGGGCTGCGGGATTCCCGCTGGTTTCGCCAGCTCCTCCCGGAGCGCTTTCCCCTGCCGGCGCGGCCGCGTCCTCGATCTGTGCCAGCATCCCCGCGCCCAGATCGGCCGGTTCTTCAATGCCGAATTCCTCACGTGCCGGCTGCTCGGCGAGGCGCAGGGCAAGCTCCTCATGCCCCGCTTCGCGAGCCATGTCCGCGGCGATCCGTCCCTGTTCATCCATCGAGAAACGATTCGCCCCGATCTCGATAAGCATTTCGACGGCTTCGATATTGCCATTCTCCGCCGCCAGCATCAGCGGCGTCCGGCCATCATCGGTGCGGGCATAAACGGACGCGCCGTAGCTTGTGAGTGAATCGATGACGCCTGCCTTCCCCTCCAGCGCCGCGAGCAGCAGCGCGGTGTCCAGATTCTCCCGATCATAGGCCGCGAGCTCGCCCACCATCTCCGCCCGGCCGGCGTGGACCGCGAGTGTCAGCGGCTTGAAGCCCTTCGCGTCCTTTTTCAGGGGATCGGCTTTTTGAGAGAGGAGATAGCGAACCATCTCCGGCGGCCCCTTGAGCACCGCCGTCATCAAAGGGGTACGGCCTTCCGCGCCCAAGACGTCCACGGGCAGCTTGCGATCCAACAGGAAATCCGCGGACTTCCGCATCCCGGCCGCCGCTGCGGCATGGAGGGCGGTATCCCCGGCGGCATTCCGCACGTCCGGAGCGATGCCGCCCTTCACGAGCTTCTCCATCGCCGTCACGTCATCGCTCTCCGCGGCGCGGAAAAACCCCTCGGGCGTCATTTCGTAGCCGCTCTCCTTCAGCTCCTGCTTCACTGCCTCCCCGCGATTCTTGCAGCCGGGGGTTGTTAGCAGCGTCGCGCCGGCCAAGAAGAGTGCCATGGGTTTCCCGCTCATGGCGCGAGAATAGTTCAGCTTTATTAAGCTTTCAATCCGGAACCTGCTGAAGGTTCGACGGCAAGGACATGACATACCCCGCCCTCCACGCGGAACTTCACTTCCATCCCGCAGAGCCCGGCACCATGAATCCGCCCCTCCTCTTCGCGGCCGGCGGCGGGGCGAGGATCCAACGCAAGGGCATCGACAATGACCCGGCGCGATCGCTCGGGAAGGCTGGCAAAGCCCTCCACCCCGGCGGAGGATACCTCCAAACGCACCGGCTCGTCGGGAGCGAAGCCGCCGCGTGCGCCTTCCGGAGACTCGGCATAGGGGAGATAGGGCTTCACGTCGAAGACCGGGGTGCCATCGACCAAGTCGATCCCGCCCAGAAGAAGCACCGTGCCTTGACCGTCGCGCTTCTCCATGCCCTCCAGCTTCACCAGCGAAAGCCCGAGGCCGTTCGGCCGGAAGGTGGAGCGGCTTGCGAAGACCCCCACCCTTTCATTTCCGCCGAGCCGCGGCGGGCGCACGGTCGGGCTCCAGCCACCCTCCGCGGTGAGGTGAAATCCGAAAATCAGCCAGAGGTGGGAGAAGCCCTCGATCCCGCGAAGTGCCTCCGCCTGACGGAACTCCGGCTCGAAGATCAACTCGCCCCACGCGCTGGGACAAAGTCCGGGCTGCCGGGGCACGCCGAACTTCCCGCCGAAGCACGAGCGCACGATGCCGATGGGCTGGATCTCCATGCGCGGGAGTGTGGCTGTAGGAGCTGAGATTGCCAAGGGAGCGCATCATCAAGGGCAGGACCGCATACGGACTGCCTCTCCACGGCATATCTGCTTGAGCTGCCACCCGATTGTTTCCAGAAACTGGCAATCTTCATGGCTAAAAAGAACGAGCCGGCCATCTTCGATTGAAGGATCTAGCTGACCCATGCGCAAACTCCTTATCGTGGTTTCCATCTGCACCTTGGCGATCGGGCTTTGGTGCGGTTCCGCTATGCCGATCAAGCCGGGGGCCGCCTATTATTCCCTGTTTGCGGCCAAGGCCAAGCTGACGGACGAGGATCCTGTAAAGCATGCGGAGGTCATCGCCTTGCTAGAAGAAGGCATCCGCTACACCACGCAGCAGAACCGTCGCCTGACGGAGGCCTTGAGAAATGGCTATTCGTTCTCATTCATCGTGGGCGCCGTGGGTCTCCTCTGCGGAATCTCCGCGCCTCGCAGGCCCAAGGTTCCGAGTCCCCCCTAGGCAAGCTCGGCAACCGGCGTGCGATTCGGGATTTTCAAAACGGCCCGGCCGGACATCTTCAGTGCCGTGTTCACCCGGTTCCGCTTCATTTTTCCAGCACTACTGCTGCCTCTTGCCCAATGCACCCATGACACCGCGGACCTCGCCATTGCGGGACCTGCCAACACGGTGACACGCACGGACGCGATCCAGATCGCCTACACTTACAGCAAGGTCCCATGGATGCCCGAGGAGCGGCATGTCCGCCATGGCCGGGACCAGGATGGCGTGCTGGTGCATACTCCGGATACCGGCTTGATGGATCATGGATTCTCGAATGGCTGGTGGAAGACCGGCAAGCAGGCGCGAGGCATGGCCTATCAATGGGGAGGCTTCGACACGCCCCGGCAGTTTCTATCCTCTCTCGAAAAGGGAGAATCCGCGGGCGATATTTCGACGGCGGAGAAACGGCGGGTTGGGGATGCGGGCAGGAGCAAGTCCGCGTGCGGCATTGATTGCTCCGGCTTCGTGTCGCGATGCTGGAGATTGCCGCGACCTTACTCGACGAAGGAGCTGCCCGGCATTTGCGACAAGCTCGGATCATGGGACGAACTGAAGGCAGGCGACATCCTTCTCAACGACCGCCATGTCGTCCTCTTCAACAAATGGTCGCAGCCCGGGAAGGCGATGTACGTGTATGAAGCCGGTCCCTTTCCCGTGTGGCGGGTGAATGCCGCGGAGATCCCGGTGAGCAAGTTGTTGAGGGAAGGGTACTCGCCGTGGCGGTATCGCGGGATCCGGGATTGAAGCCCGTTGGGCGGAGTGGTCGGGTGATTCGGGATCAACGGAGCCCTCGCGAACGCATCCCGGGTTCGGGCTGGCAGCTCCCGGCAAGCAATCCGCCACCGCGCTCCCTCCCGCCTCGTCAGGTGCGGGGCGATCAATGTTTCGATGCTCGCCTCGGCGGGGACCACCGGTGGAAGTGGATGAAGGGAATTCCCCATGGCATGCTCCCACCCATGCCTACGTTGACAAATCTCCCCCCGGCGGGCGATCCCGTCCCGGACTCCGCACCTTCCCATTCATCGGAAGAAACCGAACCCGGGACACTCCGCGCTTGGGCGTTCCCCGGCAAACAAGCCAACCCCAATGGCACCCCCGGGCCATGAGGTTTCACCTGTTCCTCACCTGCTTATCAGGTGGAACAGGTGAAGAAACGGGACCGCCAGCTTCGCATTCCCTCCTCCCGCGAAGCGCACTCTGATTGATGATTGGTGATTCTGCCTTTCCATGATCTGCCGGCTCAAGGCGGCTACGACTCAATTTAAACCGCCCTGGCTCCGTTCAGAACTCACCCGGATGTCCCGATCCGTAGAGGAAGTAGGACTCCGTGGTCTTCATTTCAAACTCCCAGCCGGCTTCCCGCAATCGCAGGACAAGTTCTTCCGGTTCGTAGAAGACTTTGAAGACCTGATACTCGCTCCCATCGTTCAGGCGTCGGAGCGAGACGATCGACTCCTCTCCCGGCAATTGATGATCCGTCGCCGTCGAATTCGGATCGCGCAGGGAATCGACGAAGAACACCCGGCCGCCGGGCGCGAGGCATGAGCGAACGAGCTTCCAGAAGTCATCGAATCGCTCCGGTGGTACGTGCGAGAGCCAGAAGCTGAAGAACACCGTGTCGAAGAGTTCACCGGGCTTCCATTCGAAAACGTTGGCCTCGACATAGCGCACCTTGTCGGAGCGCATACGGCCCGCGTTGATCGCGAGCATCTCCGCGGAGCCATCGAGCGCGGTGAGCTTCCAGGCGAAGGGCAACAATTGCTCCGTCCAGTTCCCCGTGCCACAGGCGATCTCCAGCACATTTCCCGAAGGGCGAAAGGTGGTAAGGACGGAAGAGATCTCCGCTGCCTCCCTCTTCCAGCGCGCGTTCAGTTCGGGGCCACGATCATATCGGCCCTGCCTCAACCACCACTGGTCGTATTCACCGGCGCGAGCGCGGTAGTAGTCGAGCTGTTCTTCGAGAGCGTCGCCGTGATTCGCCATCAAGGAAGAGCTATTCCGGCAGAGGAGGCCCGGACAACTTCAATCGCGTCCTGGAGGATGATCCGATAAAGGAGAACACGATCTCACGATGCGGCTTGTTGCCGCCAGTTCCCGGCGGTCATAGGCTCGCCTCTACATTTCTAGGCGGCCTTCCTCAGAAGCGCCACGAGCACGCCCTGGATGATCAGCTCCCGTGCGGGGATGAGATCGGGGAACTCCTCGTTCTCCGCGCGGAGGAAGGGCTTGCCCTTGTTCATGATGAAACGTTTCAAGGTCGTCTCGCCATCGATGAGCGCGGCCACGATGTCGCCGTCCCGCGGTTCGCGGAATTCCAGGATCACCGTATCCCCGCTGCAGATGTGAGCATCGATCATCGAATCCCCCCGAACTTTCAGCGCGAAGGTCCGGGCACTGCGCGGGATGCCGATGGAGGCGATGTCGATTGAAATGCAGCCTTCCCGCTCGGACTCCACGTCTTGAGCCATACCCGCGGCGATCTGGCCATAAACCGGGATATCCACGATTTCCTCGCGATCCAGCTCCTCGGGAAACACGACCGCGCGGGCCTTGCCGGGAAGGCGCTGGATCACCCCCTTCCGCTCGAGGGCGCGGAGGTGACTCATCGCCGCCGTCTGGCTGGCGAAGCCGAAATAGTGCTGCAATTCCCGGGTGGAGGGCATCACTCCGGTGGTCCGCTGGGCGGACTTCAGATATTCCACGATTTCCCTCTGGCGCTGCGTCAAACCGTCCTGCATGGCGTATGTGAACAGTGTTCTTAGGAACAAGAACATGCGCATTTCCCCGACACAAGCGGAAATTCGCCGATTCCGCCTTGAGGCACGGGCGATGAAGCGGGATGATGTCTCCGATGTTTCGCAGAGCCAGTTTGCGCACCTTTTCCCTTCTCGCCCTCTCCGCCCTTCTGCCAGCCTGTGGCGGCGGCGCTCCACCCGCACGCACGGGTGGCCCGCAAGCCGGAGTCGTCAGGGCCGAGACGGTCCGTACCGCCACCATCCCGCTTACCCCCCCGCCGCCCGTCGTGGCGGAAAGCGCCATCGTCATCGACCCGATCTCCGGTCGCGTGCTCTACGCGAAGAATGCCGACGCCGAACGCCCGATCGCCTCGACCCAGAAGCTCCTCACCGCGCTGGTGGTGATGGATACCGGGAATATCGACAAGCCGGTCACCATTTGCTCCGACGACACCCGCTGCGAACCGACGAAGCTCTACCTCAAGCCGGGCGAGACCCACAGCCGCCGCGACCTGCTGCGCGTGCTGATGGTAAAAAGCGCCAACGATGTGGGCCGCGCCCTCGCCCGTGACGTCGGTGGCAGCCAGGAAGGATTCGCCGAGATGATGAACCGCAAGGCCGCCTCGCTCGGCATGCGCCATTCGCATTTCATGAATCCCCACGGCCTGCCTGCGGAGAACCAATTTTCGACCGCCCGCGACATCTCGATCGCGGCCCGCCAGGCATGGCGAAGCCAGACCATCCGCTCCTTCACCGCCCTGAAGAGCACCACCTTCCGCCACAACGACGGTCAAACAAAGACGCTCCAGAACACCAACAAGCTCCTGAAGCGCGTGCCCTACTGCGATGGCCTGAAAACCGGCACCACGGATGCTGCCGGCCGCTGCCTCGTTTCCTCCGGCACGCTTGGCAACCGCTCCGCGATCGTGGTGGTGCTGAAGAGCAACTCCGCCAATGTCTGGAACGATTCTGAAAAGCTCCTCCGCTGGTCGCTCGAACGTCCCGGTGCGGAGCACTGAGATGAGCGGCCCGCAGGAAGAGCTGGCAGCGCTGGAATCGGCAGGCCTGCTGCGCAGCCTGCGTCCGCTCGATTCCCCCGCGGGTCCCACGGTCACGCGCGAGGGCCGCGAGCTGTGGAACTTTGCTTCCAACGACTACCTCGGCCTCGCCTCGCATCCGGTGCTTGCGGAGGCATTCATCGAGGGCGTGCGGAACTATGGTGCCGGCTCCGCGGCATCGCGCCTTGTCAGCGGAACGCTTCCGCCGCACCGGGAATTGGAAGAGGCCATTGCGGAGGCGAAGGGATCGGAAGCCGCGCTCGTTTTCTCTTCGGGCTTTGCCACTGCCACCGGTAGCCTGCCCGCGCTTGCCGGGAAGGATGACGTGCTGATTCTCGACAAGCTCTGCCACGCCTCGCTGATCGACGGGGCGCGGTTGTCCGGAGCGACGATCCGCGTCTTCCCGCACAACGATGTCGCGAAGCTGGACCGGCTGTTGAGCGGCATCCGGAAGAAGCAACCGAAGGCCCGCGTGCTCGTCGTAACGGAATCCGTCTTTTCGATGGATGGCGACCTTTGTCCGCTGCGGGAGATCGTGGAAACGAAGGACCACCACGGAGCGCTGCTTTTCCTAGATGAAGCGCATGCCTTCGGAGTGATCGGCAGCGATGGCATGGGACTGGCCGCGAAGCTCGGCCTTCAAGACCGCGTGGATTTCCAGATGGGCACGCTGAGCAAAGCGGCAGGACTTTCCGGCGGTTACCTGGCGAGCTCCACGGCGTGGCGGGATCTGCTGGTGAATCGCGCGCGCTCCTTCATCTACTCCACCGCGCCACCGCCCGCGCTAGCGCATGCGGCGCTGGCCTCGCTTGAATTGATCCGGTCCGCGGAAGGCGATTTGCTCAGACGACGGCTCAGGGAAAATATCGACGCCTTTTCGCCGGGGCATCCCTCGGCGATCATCCCGGTGATCCTCGGGAGCAACGATGCCGCGCTCGACGCGGCGCGGCTGCTAGAAGAGCAAGGCCATCTCGTCCCGGCGATCCGCTTCCCCACCGTGCCCCGCGGGACCGCGCGGTTGAGGATTTCGATTTCAGCCGCCCACGCGCGACCGACCGTCGGGTTGCTCCGCAAGGAAATCGAGCTACTGGCGTCCCCTCGGGTCAGCTGAGCGCGGGCCGGGAGCATTCCGGAGATTGGTGATCGATGATTTCCCTGATAGCGTATCCTTTCCATGCGCTTTCCCCTCCTTTTCCTTGCCGCGACTGCGAGCCTTCAGGCGCTCCCGGAAGCACCGCCTGCCAAGTTCCGCGCTGAGACCCTCGATGCCAAGCTGGGCATCGGCTACGGCGTTTCCCTTGCGGACATCGATGGCGATGGGAAGGACGACATCGTCCTCGTCGACGCCAAGGAAACCGTCTGGTACCAGAACCCGGCGTGGACCAAGCACCGCATGACCGGCCCGCTCACGAAGCTGGACCACGTCTGCGTCGCCGCCTGCGACATCGATCATGACAAGAAGGCCGAAGTCGCGATCGGCGCCGAATGGAACCCCGGCGACACCAAGAACAGTGGAGCCGTCTTCACTCTAACAGCTCCCGAGGATCGCGCCAAGGAATGGTCCGCCCGGCCGCAGCATCGCGAGCCAACCGTGCATCGCATGCAGTGGGTGAAGGACAAGGCGGACGATCATTTCCTCGCCGTGCTGCCGCTCCACGGTTGCAACAACGTGAACTCGGAGGGCGATGGCATCCGCTTCCTCGGCTACCGTCCGGAGAAGGATGCCACGAAGGAATGGCCGACCTTTCTCATCAACGACCAGTTCCACCTGGCGCACAATTTCGATCCGGTCTCATGGGGTGGAGCGGAAGGCGAGGCGATCCTGGTGGCGTGCAAGGAAGGCGTGCATCTCTTGAAACAAGCCGAAGGCAAGTGGAGCGCCACCCGTATGACCGAGAAAGGCAGCGGCGAGGTGCGGCTTGGCAGACTTCCCGACAAGCGGCGCTTCATCACCGCGGTCGAGCCTTTCCATGGCAATGAAGTGACCGTGAACCCGGAGAACACGGACGGCCTCTGGTCGGCGAAGCGCGTCCTGCTGGACGACACGCTCGGCGAAGGACACGCCCTCGCCACCGCCGACTTCCTCGGCCTCGGCTACGACCAGGTCATCGCCGGCTGGCGCAAGCCCGACAGCAAGGACAAGAAAGTCGGCATCCAACTCTATATCCCCATCGCGGAAGATGGCAGCGCATGGAAGCTGCATGCGCTCGTGGACGACAACACGATGGCCTGCGAGGACTTCAAGGTCGCCGATCTGAATGGGGACGGGAAGCCGGACATCATCGCCGCAGGCCGCGCGACGAAGAACCTGATCGTTTATTGGAACGAGCGGAACTAAGCCATGGCGCACATCTTCGATCACATCGACCTGCGCGTGCCGCAGCTTGCAGAGGTGGAGGCGTTCTATCGGCAGCTCTTGCCCGCGCTGGGCTTCACGCGGGAGATAGCGATCGATGGATGGCTGCAGTTCGAGGCGGAAGAGCAATTCTTCGGCGTGACAGAATCACCCGGTCACATCGCGAACGAGAACCGCATCGCCTTCCATGCCGGCAGTGCCACCGAAGTCGATCGCCTGTCGGCCATCGCGAAAGCAGCCGGAGCCCGGAATATCGAAGGCCCGATGGACTACTCGCCCGGCTACCATGCGGTCTTCTTCGAGGATCCCTGCGGCAATCGCTTCGAGATCTGCTATCGGAGCTAGGCGACGGGCAGCGGGCACGAAAAAGCCGGGACTGCCCCAGATCCCTTTGGATCCTTCAGTCCCGGCTCTTTTTTCTTCACCAGCTCGCTTGCCGAGGGAATCCCCCGACGCCGTCGGCGCGCTTTGCTGGTGTCGTATTGGGAGAGCGGTCGCGGCGCCATCTCCAGCCCCCCGACCGGATGACGCCGCTTCCTGTTCGGCTGGACCGTTGACAGACGGCAATCCGTTCCGGGCTGAGCATCCCCGTTGCGGACCACCGTTCCCCCCGTCACCGGGCAGCATTTGGAAAGAGGTCGGCACCGGGGAGCTTTCGCTACCGCGCGGTGCCACGAGTTCCATCCATCCTTTTTTCCTGTCCGATCGGAGCGCACCCCCCGGAACGTCCGCCCGGTCAGGAAGTCTCGAATGACTGGAAACTCGTCATCGTCTCCAATCGCAATCCGGGAACCCGGATTTCCAAATTTTACTAAAAACTTTCTCCTGCGGATGATCCGTAGTCCCCGATTCTTTGGAAACCAGTGATTTCCGGGAACATCAAAAATTCAGGTTCAGCCCGAAATGGCTGCGATTTTCGGCTTCGTCGATCCGCCAGCCGTAATCGAAGCGGAAATCGACGTGATCGGTCACCTTCATCCGGAGACCCAGCCCGGCCCCGGACACGGAAGAGGAGCTGCCGCCACGATTTTCCAAGGCCGCGTAGTCGAAGAACGTCAGAAAGCGGAACCCCCAGCCCTCGACGGGGAGGATGGCTGGCGAAAGCAGCTCGATGCTGGTCTGCCAGCCGCAATCCGCGGAATACTCCCGCTCGGAAACGCCGCGCACCGTCTGGTAGCCGCCGGCCGCGAATTGCTCTACCGGCAGCAGCCGCGAGTCCGCAATCTGGGCCGCGCCGCGCAGGTGCAGCTGCCAATCGGCACCGGGGCTCCACCAGGCATCCCCGGTCATCCGCCCGATCACGTAGGTCGCATCTGCCTTGGGATCGTAGGCCTTGAAGGCGCTGTCCTCATTATTCCCGCCGAGTTCGCCGGGAGCCGCGAGCAAGGCTGACTCGAAGGACGCGGAGCCGCTGTCCCAAGTCCGGGTCAGCTCATGGCCCAGCTTGCCGTGGAAAAGAACCACCTCCCCCGGCGACACCGAGCCGCCGCCGTAGAGGAGCAACTGGTCGGTGCCCTTCAGCTCGAAGCCCGCGGAAAGCGATTGCCGCCAGCCGCCGAGCGAGGGCATGGGGATCTTTTGTGCCGCGCCCGTCGACCACGAAGAGCCGTTGCTTTCGACCGGAATGCCGCTCGCGACGTAGCGTGAGAGCACCTCGGCATAGGCGGCATCGAGCTGGAGAAGCTGATGGCTTGCCGGAAACGGGATCTCCCAGCGGATGGCATTGGCCAGCAGCGAGGAAACCGGCATGCCCACGACACTCTGCCACGCCACCAGATGATCTCCGGGGGTGATTCCGGCGACCCCGAGCAGGAAACGCTCGCGGCCCAAGAGATCAGGGCCGCTGTTTTCATAGCCGGTTGTCACCCGCCACGGCCGCCTTTCCTCGAAGGCGATCAGCAGGTCGGCGGTGGCAGGCGCCGCGCCGGGAGAGACGAAGAGCCGGGGACGGCGGAAGACCGTGCGGCCATACCACGCGAGCTGCTCGTCGATCTCGGCACGCCAGATGACATCTCCCGGGGCGAGGTGCAGCCCTTTTTGCAAGGTATCGGACTTTCCATGCTTGGGACGGGAAAGACCCACTTCCCCGATGCGGCCGATCTCGACGGAAAGGGTCAGCGCGCCCTTTGAGAGATCCTGTCCGGGAGCCTCCACCAGCACGACAGGGAAGCCCTCTTCATCGAAGTGGATCAGGATCTCGTCGGCCAAGGCCGCCAAGCCGCCGGAGGTCAGCGGCTTGCCGAGCCATCGGGAAAGCCGTGCGGCGAGGGTCCGCGGTGCCGGGACTTTCAGGTCCGCACTCGCGCTCAAGCCGGGAGCAACTTCGGAGACATTCCCGCCGCCCGCGGATACCAGCCGGATGGCGTTCAGCGATCTCGCGAGGACCTCGCCGTCTTCCCGGGAGTCACCTGCTTGAACCTTCGGAAGGGAGTCGGGGGCGGGGGCCGGGGGCAGTCGCGGCTCCACGCCGGGCAGCGATTGGCCGCGGGCGCTGGCAATGACGCAGATGGCGAGGAAAAGACGCATTTTCGGAGAGCACATCCCGGGAAGGGTGGCGGGCTCTCGCAAATCATTAGCAATTCTTACCTATCAAGGTAAAGCCAAACAGATATCCAAATTTATTAAAATCCAATCATCCGGAATCCTTTATTTTTAAAAAATCAAGCTTCCAAGCCCTTGGAACTATAAGGTTTTTCGGACTTCAAACCTAGTTATTACAAACATTACAAAAGCTGGACAAAAGACAGATTCGTTAGATACATTGCGGCCCAACTCGCACCCGCGTCCATTGACCGTCACCGCATCAAGACTTTGCCGAGGACTGTTTCTTCCGTTGCTGGCAACGCCATTTCTGGTGTCGGCAGGGACGGCTTTTGAGCATGCGGTGCCGCTTCATGGCGATGCCTCCACAGGTGCGGCGGAGAAGTTCCTGCAGTGGCGTCCGGCCGATGCCCCGCAAGGGGTCGAGATGGTGCCGAATGGCGAAATCGAGGATGCGGGATGGGCGCTTGCGCGCCTGAACGATGGCAGTGGCAGCCAGATCCAATCCTTCACCTATCCCGAGACGACGACCCGGGTGCGGCTCTACCTGATTGATACGGCGGTCAAGCATACCTCCACGTGGTTCGCCAACAATCCCAAGCTTTCCTTCAAGGGAACCACGCGGACTTACAACAAGCCGACCGCTTCCAAATCTTTCGTTCATGGCTCGCGGATGCTTGGCGTGATCGCCGGTCCCGAGACGGGAGCGGCCTTGGGAACACCGATCGACGTCATCAACTATGACGTCTATCCGGGGCTGGAGCCGACGCCCACGACCTCCGGCCAAATCTCGAGCGCGGTTAACAAGGCGACCCTCCACTACCTCACGACCACGCCACGGCTGCCGAGCGTGATCTGCATTGCCGCCGGATCCAGCCAGCCGGAGGAAGACTTCATCCTGGAGGATTACATCAGGACCGCGGTTGACGAAGGGATCACCGTGGTGGTTTCCGCCGGCAACCTCGGAGCGGACGCATCCGCCTACATCCCCGCATCCTACGGAGTGAATCCCGGCGTGATCTGCGTGGGTGCGAGCGACAAGAACAACCAACGGTGCGCGACATCGAACTACGGCCCCGCCGTCGATCTTTACGCTCCGGGAGAAGACGTCCGCACGCTCCGCTATTCCTCACCGAGGAGCGGTTACTACGACCTGATGGATGGCACCAGCCCCGCCGCAGGACTCACGGCGGCCGCGGCACTCATCAAGCTCTCGATCAATCCGGCTTTGACGCCGGCGCAAGTAGAGGAGGCGCTGGTGACCGATTCTTACCAAACGGTGAGCGCCTCGCTGGTGCAAGTGGAGCCGCCGCCCCCTGAACCGGATACGGACGGCGATGGCGCCGCCGACGTGCTGGAAGCTTTCTTTGGCACGAACTCCAGCGATCCGGATAGCAAGCCGGGCAGTCCTTCGATCTCCGTGGTGAACGGCCAGGCCACGCTGTCCTTCCGCGTAGCGGCAGCTTCTTTCAATTCCGCGTCTCCCTACGTCCTGAGTGAGGGCGGGTCTTGGAAGGTGCAGGTTTCCGAGGATCTGATCGCTTGGCAGGATGCCGGCGGCACGCTGACTCAAGGTACCACGGCGGAAGGCAAGACGGCATTGAGCGTGTCCGTGCCGGTCGGAAGCGAAAAGAGCTTCCTGCGTGTGGAAGTGAAGGCGCCTGAGACGGAGTGAGTTCCTCCGCGCCTTGGGCGCTTGCTCAGGAGGACCGGATCGGAGATGCTGTGAGGTGAGGCTGCTAGTGGTGCGGCCAAGCACCTTCACTCACCCGGCATGCAGTCCCCTACCCGCCGCTTCCTGCGCTTGTCCGGCATTTGCCTGCTGGCGACCGCGCTGCACGCGGCGGATCTGGATGAAGCGATTGCGGCGAACGATCTGGCCGCGGCGGAGAGCGAATTGGAACAGCTCGCCACCGATTGGCAGGCGGCGCTGGAAAAGGAGCGGAGCGAGGAGAACACCCGCGAGCTGGGCGTGACGCTTCAGGCGCTGGGGATCATCGAGCGACAGGCCGGGAAGCCGAAGGAAGCACTGCCTCATTTGGAAGACGCGGTGACGCTGCTCGGCAGCGCCGATGACGCCACGCGGGCGGACGCGTTGGAAGCGCTTGCACTGACCCTGCAGGATCTCGGTGAGGTCACCGAGGCCGGGACGCATCTCCGGAAGGTCGTGGAATTGCGCGAAGGATTGCCGGAAGAAAACCGGGAGCCCTCCTTGTCCCTGGGCCGCGATCACCTGGCGCTCAATCTTCTGACGCAGGGAAAATATGCGGAGGCGGATGAGCTGATCCGCGCCAGCCTGGCCAACACCGCGGAAGGCGACACCGAGGCGCGAGCCCGCCGTCTCGGTTATTCCGGGCGCTACCTGCATACGATGGGCAGCCATTCACGGGCGGTCGCGGCATTCCGTGAAGCGTTGGCCCTGCCTTTTGAAAACGGCGAGCTGCGGCTAGCGCTGGAAAGCCAGCTTGCGCTCGCCCAACTGCGCCTCGGCAAGACCGCGGAGGCGCGGGGGGGCATGGAGAAGGCTGCGGTGGATGCCTCCGCTCTTTATGCAGACCGCAAGGTCGCCTTCCATGCCGCACCCTACCTGAACAATCTCGGCGCGCTGGATCTCGCGCTCGGCAATCCCCTGCAAGCGCGCGTGGTTTTCTCCGAAGCGCTGGCATTGTTGGAGAGTTCGCTGGGTCCGGATCATCCATCGCTGATCTCCCCGCTCAACAACCTCGGCTGTGCCGATCAAGCCGCGGGAAACTACAAGGAGGCGGAGATCAGCTTGCGCCGCGCCTCCAGCCTCCAGGAAAAACACCTGCCGCGCCTCCACCTGCGGGTCGCCGAGACGGCGCGCAATCTGGCCCGCAACGCGGTGCTTTCCGGGAGCGCGGATGCAAGCAAGGCGATCGATGATGCAACCCGGATCGGCACCGGCTTGCTGGAGGAACTGATCCGGCATGGAACCGAACAAGAGCGGCTCAACTTCCTGGAACGGCTCGACCTTGTTTCCCTTCCCTGCGCGACCGGAGATGCGGGGTTGATCGCGGATGTGCTCGCCGCCACGAAGGCCCGGCTGCTCGACACCATGCTGAAGCCGGATGGAGAACATGCCGCGCAGAGCATGGCGTGGCAGACGATCCAATCGTCGATGAAGCCGGGCACCGCGTTGATCGACACCTGTCGTTACCTGACGGTTTCTCCCGAGCCGGAAGAGCGGTATGGCGCGATCGTTCTTTTGCCGGAAGGCCCGCCGAAATGGGTTCCGCTCGGCAGTGCGGAGGATCTCCAGCAAGGGCTCGATTCGTTCCGCAAACGTCTCTCGTGGAAGGCGGCCCAGCTTGCGGGGAAGTCATCGCCTCCGCCCGCCTTGAAGCTGCGGGGCATCCTGCGATCGCTGCATGATGAGTTCTGGTCGCCGCTCGCCCGCGAGATCCCTGCGGACACCCGGCACCTCGCCTTCTCGCCGGATGGCGCGCTTCACTTTCTCCCGCTTCCCGCCCTCTTGGACGAAGGCATGAGGCCGCTTTGCGCGCGCTATCTGCAGATCACCACGCTGACCAGCGCGCGGGATCTGTGCGGCACCGCTCCCGGGACGAAGCTATCCTCGGCCCCATGGGCCGTCCTCGGCGTCTCGTCATTCCCCAAGAAGCCACGGAACCCGGCGGAGGATCGCCTGCTTGCGCTGCTGGCGGACTTGGATGACATGCCCGGCACCGCCGAGGAGATGGACCGGCTGCGCGATCTGGTCCCGCAGGGATCGCAATTTTTCCGCGACGCCGCGGCGACCGAAACCGCTCTGCGGCAAATGCCCGCGGATCCGGGTGTGCTGCATCTGGGCTGCCACGCTTTCTTCCTGCCCGGCACCGCGAGATCGGGCGATCCCCTGGACTTCGACGAGAACGCGGATCTCCTTTTCTCCGGCGGCCTGCTGCTTCATCGCGCCGCGCTCCGGGAACCGGAGGCACCGCTGCTTTCGCCGGACGATGATCTACTATACCCATCGGAGGTCGCGCATCTTCCGCTGCACGGGACACGGCTGGTGACGCTTTCCTCGTGCGAGTCGGGGGCGGGCACGGCGGTTTCCGGCGAGGGCTTGCTGGGCCTGCGGCGTGGTTTCGCTCTGGCGGGAGCCCGTGAAGTGCTGGTGGCGCTTTGGCCGGTATCGGATCGATCGACGCCGGAATTCATGGAGCGCTTCTACCGGCTGGCTTTGGCTTCGGACCGCACGGGGCAGGCGCTGTGGCAGTGCCAGAAGGAGTTTCTTTCCGCTGCGAAGAACGATGAGGAGTTTGAGACCGCGGTTTTGAGATACGTGCCGTTCGTGCTGAGTCAGAATGAGCCGCTGGTGACGGGCGGAGAGATCGTGGTGGAAGGGAAGCGCAAGATTCCTTGGCGGATGGCTTGGCTGGGGGTACCGTTGATCGTGTTTTTCGGAGCGAGGTGGTGGGACCGAAAAGGGAGAAAGGACGAACGCTGAACAAGAGCGGACCTTTCAATGATGGAGGTGAACGCTTGGAAGGCGAGCGGCGAGCCGCCGCAAGCACGGCCTGCCCCGGACCGGGGCAGCCACGATCAGCGCTTGGCAGGTCGTGCGGCGCAGAATCGTTCCGTCCGCCCACCACGCGACATGCAATGTCGCGCTACTTCGTCAGCGCTTGGCGGGGGTGCTGCCGCCGCGCATGCCGAAGAAGGAGGCACGCTGGAGCAGCGGCTTGCTGCCGCGGTCGTGGCTGGCGACTTGCGGTGCCTGGCGCTTGCGGTCGCGGCCGCCATCGGCACTTGCGGACATCGGGGCATTGTTGACCAAGGTCCGTGAGGCGGAAGCGACGGTGCCATCCGGGCGCTTGAGAGCAGGCATCTTCAAAGTGGACGTGCTGACGGCGGAGGCGGCGTCGCCTTCATTCTGGCGCAGCGATGAAGCCTTCACCTCCTGCTTCCCGTTGACCGAGAGATTGCCGATGATGAGACCGGAACTGTCGCGGGTGATCTTGCCGTCCTTGCCGACTTCGAGGAAAATCCGGTGGCCCGTGTTGCCGACATCGAGCCTTCCCTCGTTGACGATCTGCTTGCCTGCCGCGATCTCGATGCGGCTGGCGCGGGTGTCACCCAGATGAAGCACAAAGCCGGTGCCACTGCTTTGCTTCAGCCGCTGGCCGGAGCCGGTGCGCTCAACCACCACTTCGGTCCCGCCGGCGATTTGCGCGGCACCCTTCGCTTTCAGCTTCGCGCCGGTATCGACAAGCACCGTGCGGCCCGCGAGGACGATATCGCCGTCCATCGCCCTGATCTGGCCGGTGACGGTGAGACCCTTCATCAAGCCGCCGGACAGCGTGTAGGATCCGCCGCTCAAGAACGAGGCAGTATCCACATCGAGCGCGGACAGGGTCACCGATTTCGCGGTGATGTTTCCGGAGACCACCAGATTCGCATCCGGGGAAAAGAATCCCACGTTCCCGTTCGAGGTCACGTTGCCAGCCAGCACGTTGGTGCTGGTGCCATTCAGCATATTAACCACGCTGTTCCCGCCAACGAAGTCGAAGACCAGTTCGCTGCCGCTGGGCAGGTTGAAGCCGTTCCAATCGAAGACGCTGTTCGCATTGATCGTAAAAACGGTACGCGTGCCCGTGGCAATGTTCTCGGTCGTCCACGTGGCAGTATTGCCGGGATTCGCGAGTACGGGCAGGCCAAGGGCTTGGCCATGCAGGGACGTGATGAGAAATGCCGGAAGGAGCCCGGCAAGGGGGAACAGGCTGGTTTTCATTTCGACGCGGGTTCGGTGGGACTTGGCGACCGCTCGTTAATTTTGAAATTAAGGATAACCTAGAGGCTTGCAAAGCATTCTTTTTTGGTATTTTCTACCTTCCGGTTTACCTGATGTCCCCCGAGCACCCCCAGAAACACTTGGAAAAGTGTTGGGAAGCCTGCTGGCACCGCGCCCGCAGGCCTGTCGAAGGTGTGCTCGTCCCGGAAGAGCAAGCTGCCGAAATTGCGGAGCGCGTGATGAGGAACATCTGCCTCGACTATGAGGAGTTGCCGCCGGAAGCGGAATTTGCCGCCCGCGTGATCCAGGAAACCGCCGAGGTCACCCGTGATCTGGTAGCCGGCCAGCGCCGCAAGATCGCCGATCCCCAGCTGCATCACGATCCCTCCGACCGGCGCTATTCTCAGAATCTCGATCTGGACCGTCTCCAGCATGTGCATCCCCAGCGCGGCTTCAGCGATGCCGAGTGGAACCGCCTGCCGCAGTTGCTGCGCCCGCTGGCACTGGCAACGCTGAGCAAAAAGGGAATCCACGGCCCGGATGCGGAGGACGTTTTCAACGACACGCTGGTGGAATTGATCCGCGAGCGTGAAGAAAGCCGCATCGCGCCGATCCAGGAGCCGCGCGTGTTTGAAGAGCTGATCCCCCTTCATTCGCGGATCGTCCAATTCCGCGCGATCGACTGGTTCCGCCGCCGCAGCGCGCTGAAAAACCAGCCGAATTCGGGTGATAGCTTCGACGCATTGACCGAGGATCCGGATCGCCCGCTGCAGTTTGAGGACTCCTCCACCGGCCAGATCAGCTTCGAGAAGATCTACGCCGAGTGCAAAGAGGCGCTGAGCCCGCAGGAATGGCAGCTCATCTACACCCTCTACGTCTCCCAGACCGCGACGGTGCAGGATCTGGTGAGGGACGACGGCTTTTGCACGAAGCTGGGCATCAAGCCCGGCGCCTCGGCCTCCACCCGCCGCCGCGCGATCGGCGAGCTCGTGGAACGGGCACTGGAAAAAATCAGGGAAAATTTAGTATTTTGAAAATCGGACTTCTTGGATTGCGATTGGAACCCATGACCTCATGCACCTCGAACTTCCAGAACGCCTCCTCGTTACCCGCGATGTTCTGACGCGCAGCCTGCCGACGCATCCGCTGGAAAAGGCCCCGGCCATGCCCGCAGGCCTCGTCGCCGACCTGTCCGGACGTTTCGCCCCGCAAGCAGCGCTGCGCCATGAGTCCGCCCGTCTTTCGTGGTTCGACAAGGTGCGCGGCTTCCTCGCCAGCCCCGGCTTCGGTGCCGTGGCCGCAGCCGTGGTGGTCCTAGGGGTTGCGATCCCGATGTTCTCCGCCGGAGACAGGGGCACACAGGAAACCTTCCGGGGTGGAGAAACCATGGTCGCCCCGGGCGAGCAGCTGCGGATTTTCTTTGTCGGTGAGAACGGCGCGGCGCGTTCGGCCGTGGAGTCCTCGGGGACTTTCGAGGCGTCCGCTTTGACGGAGGCCGAGAATGCCGCAGCGGCAATGTCGGCGAAGGGGCCGAAGGTGATCGTGGATTTTTCCGCGGGTCACGTGATGGCATTTGATGCCCAGGGAGTCGAAGTCTCCCGGTCGACGTTGCCAGTGGAAGCCAAGCAAGTGCCGGGGATGATCGCGAAGGCGGTGTCCACGCTTTGAAGGTAGGGTCGGACGCCCCGACCGACCGGTGGGTGTCTTGCGTTGCTGGCGTCGCTGAGGTGGCGGGTTTCTTTCCGCACGCGCCCAACGCGACATGGAATGTCGCGCTACTTTCCCGGGCAGTTCCAACCGTCCGCGGATTTTCCCATCCCTTTGCCCGCCGGAATCTGCTAGAGCATCTTCCCGATGGCGCGCTACCCCACCCGATTCCAGATCCGTACGCTTTGGAATGCTGCCACTGGCGTCTCGATTCTGGTGCTCGGAGCCCTGATCGTGGGCCTGATCTGGCTGATCGGGAAGATCTTCGGATTCCTCCAGCCGGTCCTGGTGCCGCTGGCCGTGGCGGCGATCACCGCCTACCTGCTGGACCCGTTGGTGCGGCTCTTCCAAAGGCGCGGTTTCTCCCGCCGCTGGTCCGTGGTTTCCGTTTTCGCGACTTTCACCCTGCTGGCCTCCGGCCTGGTGGCGATCATGATCCCGCTGGTCGGTGGGCAGATCCATGAATTCCAAGAACAGCGGAAGGCCATGGCTGCGACCGCGCAGGCGCAGACCCCGGCCGAACAGGAAGCGATCGCAGAGAATCCCGCGGCGGCGAAAAAGCCACTCGACGAGGTGGTCGTCGATATCCTGATCGACACGCGGAACAAGAACGAGTGGGCGAAGCCTTTCATCGATCCCCTGCTTGCCCCGCCTGCTGCTGAAACCGCTCCCGACGAACCTGCGGCGCCGAAAGCGGGCATCGGAGCGGAGCTGGATCTGGCACTTCAAGAGAAGCGGCCGGTGGAGCCGCCGATCGTGCTGAGAAACACCGAGCTGTGGGCGCAAGCGAAGGGCTACATTGATGAAATCGGACGCTGGATCACCAGCGGAGCGGGCAAGGTGCTCGGGTTCCTGGGACTGGCACTGGGCTTCGTGATGGTGCCGATTTACCTCTACTATATCCTCAACGAGAGCGCGGCCATCAAGGACCACTGGCATGACTACGTGCCGCTGAAAGCCTCACGCTTCAAGACGGAGCTGGTCGAGACGCTGACGGAGATCAACCGCTACCTGATCTCCTTCTTCCGAGGTCAAGTGCTGGTGGCGTTCATCGATGGGATGCTGGTGGGCATCGCTCTCACGATCTTCGGCCTGCCGCTCGGCTTGCTCATCGGAATCATGATGGCGGTGCTGGGGATTATCCCCTACATCGGAAATATCATCACGCTCATCCCGGCCTGCGTGCTGGCGTGGTTCCACTTCAGCGTTCCGGAAAACCAGGGCTGGCTAGGGGCGAACCCTTGGGCCTATGTCGGCGCCGTGGTGGCAATCTTCGTGATCGTCCAGCAGATCAACTCACTCCTTACCGCGCCGAAGATCGTGGGGGATTCCGTGGGGCTGCACCCGATGACGGTCATTTTCTCGATGCTTTTTTGGTCGCTGATTCTCGGAGGCTTTGTGGGCGCGCTGCTCGCGGTGCCGCTCACGGCCGCGGTGAAGGTGCTCTTCCGCCGCTACATCTGGGAGCGGAAGCTGAAGGATGAGTCCGACGAGAAAGATGATGGCTACGAGGAGTGGGAGCCGTCCGAGTCAGAGGCCTGAACCGGGACTTGCCTCCGGGCCCATTTCATGGCGGCATGCGCCGCGTGCTCCCCAAGCTCTCCGCCCTGATCCTTGTGCTCGTCGCCCCGGCGGCCAACGCGCAGATTTTCGCGGATGTCGTCACGACTTCGGGGAGCTTCACGATCCAGCTCAACCACACGGCGGCGCCCAAGACGGTCGCGAATTTCGTGGGTCTGGCGGAAGGCTCGCGAGCGTGGATCAATCCGGTCACCGGCGCGGTTCATACCAACGAGCCTTACTACAATGGGGTGACCTTCCACCGTGTGATCGCCGACTTCATGAGCCAGACGGGTTCGCGGAAGGGCGATGGGAGCGACGGGCCGGGCTACATCTTCCGGGACGAGCTGAACAACGGGCTCACCCACTCCGGCCCGCATGTGGTGTCGATGGCGAACAGCGGTGCCAATACGAATGGCTCCCAGTTTTTCATCACGGACGTGGCGACGCCGCACCTCGACGGGAAACACACCGTTTTCGGCGCGATCAGCAGCGGCCAGAGCGTGGTCGACGCTATCAACAATGCACCGACTTCGAATGACAAGCCAGTGACCCCCATCGTGATCCAATCGATCGCCATCCGGCGGGTGGGGGCGGTGGCGATTGCCTTCGACATCCAGGCGCAATGGCTGCCGGTAGTGACGCAGCCGAAGGCATCGATCACGGCCCGCTCGGGGAGCACGGCGGATCTTTCCCTCAGTCCGGAGCTGGTCGCGGGAACCCAGTTCCGTGCGTTCCGTTCGAGCAATCTTTCGACATGGGCAAATCTCGGCCAGCTCTACGTCCCGAAAGACGGGGAGCCGGTGGACGAGATTCTCGGGATTGAGAGCTCTGCTCCAAGCAAGGCTTTCTATCACTTCGCGACCGTTCAGTATCCGAACGATCCCACTTTCTCGAACACCGCGCTCGCCACGTATGCGATGACCTACGCAACGCAAACGAGAAGCTATGCCTTCAATGCCGCCGGCACCGGAGGAAACGTGACGATCACTCCCAGTGGCGGGGCTGCCACCGTGATCCCCTTCACGCTGCTGGAAAAGAGCAGCACTCCCTACAAGTGCCAGCTGGTGATCGACCACGGCGCCTCGGCCTCACCGAGGTACCTGCTGCATACGGTTCATGCGGACACCGGCACGGCCAATTCCTTCGGCGGACGGGTGGTGAGCGACCAGTATTCGATCTTCGGATGGGGCGCGTGGACCTCCGGCACCTTCAGCGCCTCCCGCTGAACCGGGCGGTTCCGGAGCGGAACTGCTGACACCGCTTGGCCCACATCGCTCTTGGCTCCGGGAAATTCGCACCCTAGCGTCCCGCGCATGTCTCGCAGCTACCGCATTGCAGTTCTTTCCGGCGACGGGATCGGCCCGGAAGTCATGACCGAAGCCCTCCGCGTGCTTGATGCCGTGGAAGCGAAGTTCGGCTTCACCACCACCCGCGAAGAACGCCTGGTCGGCGGTGCGGCGATCGATGCCACGGGACATCCGCTGCCGCCGGAGACGATCGCTTCCTGCGAGCAAAGCGATGGCATCCTCTTCGGCTCCGTGGGCGGACCGAAGTGGGAGAAGCTCCCGCCGGATATCCAGCCGGAGCGCGGTGCCCTGCTGCCGATCCGCAAGCACTTCGGACTCTTCGCGAACCTGCGTCCGGGCGTCTGCCTCCCTTCCCTCACCCATGCTTCGCCAGTGAAGAACGAGCTGATCCCGAACGGCTTCAACGTGCTGTGCGTGCGGGAGCTGACGGGCGGCGTCTATTTCGGCCAGCCGAAGGGCCGCGAGGAACGCGATGGCGAACCGGTGGCTTTTGACACGATGGTCTATCGCAAGAGCGAGATCGACCGCATCCTGCGCGTGGCCTTCACCGCGGCAATGGGCCGTGGCAAGCGACTGGTGTCCGTGGACAAGGCGAACGTGCTCGCGACCTCCGTGCTGTGGCGCGAGACGGCCGTGGAAGTGGCGAAGGATTTCCCGGAAGTGGAACTGAGCCACCTCTATGTCGACAATGCCGCGATGCAGCTGGTGCGCCGTCCGGATTCCTTCGACGTGCTGGTGACGGAGAATCTTTTCGGCGACATCCTTTCGGATGAAATGGCGATGATCTCCGGCTCGCTGGGGATGCTGCCGAGTGCCTCGCTGGGCAAGCAGAAGGAAGGCGGACTTTATTTCGGGATGTATGAGCCGTCCGGCGGTTCGGCTCCGGACATCGCGGGCATGGGCGTCGCGAATCCGATCGCTCAGATTCTTTCCGCGGCAATGCTGTTGCGATTCTCGTTGGGAGAAGATGCGGCGGCTTCGGCGATCGAGGCGGCGGTGGCGAAGGCGATCGATGATGGTTTCCGGACCGGCGATATCGCGACCGGTGCCGCAGGCGAGACGAAGGTCGGCACCGTGGGCATGGGCGATGCGGTGTTGGCGCGGCTTTGATGCGCCATGTCTATTTAACAAGGGCAGGCCTCCAGCGGGGCCTGCCTTTTCCTTTTCCGAGAATCGGGTTTCCAACCGCGAAAGGACGCGAAAATCGCGAAAGCGGCACCTCCGCTGCACTATTATATAGTGCGCCGGTGGCGGGGAACGATTCCTGAAGGTGTTCGAAGGCAGCACGCCTTCGCACTTGCCACCCTGCCCCCCGGTTTTCACAGTCCGCCCGTTCATGAGCGACGCCACTTCCTCGCAGCATCAGGTCTGCATCGCCGGTACCGGCAGCTACTTGCCCGAGAAGGTTCTGACCAACGGGGATCTCGAAAAGATTGTTGAGACCTCGGACGAATGGATCATCGCCCGCACGGGGATCCGCGAGCGGCGGATCGCAGCGCAAGGCGAATTCACCTCCCACATGGCGGCGAAGGCCGGAGCCCGCGCGCTGGAGCAGGCGGGAATCGCGGCGTCCGAGGTGGAGCTGATCATCGTGGCGACGATCACGCCGGACACGCTGACACCAGCCACGGCTTGCTACGTGCAGCAGCAGCTGGGCGCGGTGGGCGCGGTGGCGTTTGATATTTCCGCGGCCTGCTCGGGATTCCTCTACGCGATGAAGATCGCGAAGCGGCTGATCTCTGACGGTGCCTTCACGAACGCGCTGATCATCGGCGCGGAAAAGCTTTCGTCCTTCATCAATTGGGAAGATCGTACGACCTGCGTGCTTTTCGGCGATGGGGCCGGTGCCGCGGTGCTGCGTCGGGCGAGGCCTGAGGAAGGCTCGATCATCGCGACCGAGATGGGAACCGATGGCCGCCTGACCCACTTGCTGAATATCCCGGGCGGTGGCTCGGCCTGCCCGATTACGAAGGAAAATGCCGACCAGCGGCTCGCCAGTCTGGCGATGATGGGCAAGGAAGTCTTCAAGCACGCGGTCAACCGCATGAAGGAATCCGCCGAACTTGTGATCGAGCGCGCGGGTCTGAAGGCGGAAGACATCGCGCTGGTGATACCCCATCAGGCGAACCTGCGGATCATCGACGCGATCGCCGACCGGCTCACCGTGCCGCGCGAGCGGGTGTTCGTGAATCTGGAGAAGTATGGGAATACTTCCGCGGCGGCCGTGGCGATCGCGCTGGATGAGGCGAACCGGAGTGGCGCGATCAAGCGCGGCGATCACGTGGTGCTGGTGGTCTTCGGCGCCGGCCTGACCTGGGCAGCGGCGGCGGTGAGGTGGTGAGGTAGGTCGGACGCCCTCGGCCGACCGCGGGGCAATGCGGTCTTTGCTCTTCGCTTCGCGGACAAGCGGGGCGCTTGTTCCTACTTAGGCGCGGTTGCTGCTTTCGCTGGGCGCGTCACGACGCTTTACGCGGGGAAAAACAACTCCTAGCGTCCGCAGCAAGCTCCCGCAGAACACCTCCGCATGTCCCATCGTACCGCGCCCGTCGATACCGACCGGATGCCACCCGGCATCCCCTACATCATCTCGAACGAAGCGGCGGAGCGTTTTTCCTTCTACGGGATGCGCACCATCCTGGTGATCTTCATGGCGAAGTATCTCTGGATGCTGGATGGCAAGGGCGGCACTCCGATGAGCAATGCGGAGGCCACGGAGCACTACCACTCTTTTGCCGCGTGGGTCTATTTCACTCCCCTCTTCGGAGCGCTGCTCAGCGACATCTTTCTCGGGAAATACCGGACCATCATTCTTCTCTCCGTCGTCTATTGCATGGGTCACGCGGCGCTGGCCTGCATGGGGATGTTCGGGAATTCGCAGTGGTGGCTCTTTGGCGGCCTCACGCTAATCTGCCTTGGCTCAGGCGGCATCAAGCCCTGCGTGTCCGCCCACGTGGGGGATCAGTTCGGCTCGCGGAACTCGCACCTGATCACGCGGATCTACAATTGGTTCTACTTCTCGATCAATTTCGGGTCCTTCGTCTCGACCCTGCTGACGCCATGGCTGCTCCAATGGTATGGCCCGCACTGGGCCTTTGGCGTGCCCGGCGTACTGATGGCCATCGCCACGGTCCTCTTCTGGAGCGGGCGGAACAAATTCGTCCACGTGCCTGCGGGCGGCATGAAGTTCTTCCACGAGCTCTTTTCCCGCGATGGTCTCTTCGCGCTGGGCAAGCTGATTCCGCTCTTCCTGTTCATCGCCGCCTTCTGGGCGCTCTACGACCAGACCGGGTCGTCATGGGTATTCCAAGCCGCACAGATGGATCGCAATTTCCTGGGAACCACCTGGCTTGAATCCCAGATCCAGGCGGTCAATCCGATCCTGATCCTCACCTTCATCCCGCTCTTCACCTTCGCCCTCTATCCCGCGATCAGCCGCGTCTTCAAACTGGGCCCGCTGAGAAAGATCGGGATCGGCTTCGTCCTGATGGTCGCGACCTTCGGCCTGTCGGCGCTCATCCAGACCTGGATCGATGCCGGCGGGAAGCCATCGATTGGCTGGCAGTTTCTCGCCTACGGGCTGATCACCGCGTCGGAGATCATGGTCTCCATCGTCGGCCTCGAGTTCGCCTACACGCAGGCGCCGAAGAACATGAAGTCGATGATCATGTCCCTCTACCTGCTCTCGGTCTTCGTGGGGAACATGCTGACCTCCCAGATCAACCACTACATCCAGATCCCGAGCGCAGCCCGCGCCCAGCTCGATACCGTGATCGTCGGGCTACCGCCGGATTGGCAAAAGGATCCGCGCACGGTGATCCTCGGCGGCCATGACGGCACCACCGGCACGCCCGATGATTTCATCGCCCGGCTCGAGAACGGCGCGATGGCCACGCTGGAGATCCCCGGCCAAGCGGAGTATCTGAAGGCGGCGGACATCGTGGAAGCCGCCGCGCGCAAGAGCGGCGACAAACTGCCCGCGTCCACCGAGATCACCGGCCTCGGAAACGATCCCTGGGGGAATGCCATCCGCTACGAGATCATCGATGCGACTTCCTTCCGCATCATCAGCGATGGCCCCGACAAGACGCCCGGCACGCAATGGGACCAAGGCCTGATCGTTTCGATCGACAAGCCCGAGCCTCCGAAGCAGGCGTCCTGGAGCGATCGCTTCGTGCCGGAGAAGCCGTGGCTTTCCCGACAGAAAGCGCTGCTCGGCATCGAGGAACCGAAGGCTGTCGCCGGGACGACCTATTCTTCGAAAGCCTTCTCCGGCGGCCAGACGAAGCTGGAAGGCGCAGCCTACTTCAAGTTCTTCACTTGGCTGATGCTGGCGACGACGGTGATCTATATCCCCTTCGCCATCGCCTACCGTCCGAAGACCTACTTGCAAGACTGAGCGGACGGGGTTTATCCACCTGTGCGCGTGCTGACCGATTCCCATTGCCACCTTGCGAGCCACAAGTTCTCTCCCGCAGAGCTTCCCGAACTCGTGGCCCGCGCCCGCGAGGCCGGCGTGACCCGCATGGTCAGCCTGGTGACCGGGCTGGATGATCTCGACGCCAATCTCGGGATCGCGGCTGCGTATCCCGAGGTCTCGATCTGTATCGGCATCCATCCCTGCGAGGTCCACGAGGCGCCGGACGATGCGATCGAGCAGCTGCGGCCGCATGCTTCGGATCTGCGCGTGTGCGGAATCGGCGAGACCGGCTTGGACTACTACCACCCCGCGCCCGATGGCTGGGACGAGGAAGCATTCCGCGAAAGGCAGCGCCGTTTCCTCGACGCGCATTTCCAACTCGCCGCGGAAGCGGGGCTGAATGTCGTCATCCACACGCGCGACACGAGCGGCGATGCCTCCTTCCAAGACGCGCTCGCGATCTATAAGAGGCACGCGGGAAAGGTCCGCGCGGTCTTCCACTGCTTCATCGGCCCTGAGGCGAATGCCCGCGAGGTGATCGCACATGGCGGACTGGTTTCCTTCGGCGGCGTGGCCACCTTCAAGAATGCGGCGGACGTTCTCGCGACCGCGGTCGCGTTGCCTCCGGACTCGTTCATGTTGGAGACCGACTCGCCATACCTCGCGCCGATGCCGCATCGCGGGAAGCGCAATGAACCTTCTTACGTTCGCCATGTCGCCGAGCATCTCGCGAAGAGCCGCGGTATCTCTCTCGATGAACTCGCGAAGGCGACGAGTACAAACGCATTGGACTTCTTCCGATTCGCGAGTTGATTCTAACCTTGCGAGACGAATTGAACGAACCTAAGTGCCTGCCTCGTTACTCATCCGATGCGTCGGCACTTTCCAAGCACGACGCCACCAGCTAATCCCTGCCAAACCAAATCCATGAGTCCGTCACGCTATATCGCCCTCGCCACCGCTGCAGCAACGCTCTCCTCATGCACGCTCTTCAAGAAGAGCGAGGAAAACTACGACACCGCCGGGGGAGGAGAAGGTGCCTACGACACTTCGAATCCCTACGGCGTACCCGGCGAGGGTGCCGCCGAGTCCGTGCCCTATCAGCCGGTGAATCCTCCTGCGGACAATCCCACCTACTCGCAGGCTGCCTACGAAGAGAACTCCGCTACCCCGCCCTCCGCAACACCCGCCGGACCCGCGACCTCCTCGCCCGCTGCTTCGTCCGCAAGCACCACGCACACCGTGGTGAAGGGTGACACGCTCGGCGGCATCGCACGCAAGTACGGCGTGACCTCCGCCGCGATCAAGCAGGCGAACGGCATGACCAGCGACACTGTGGTGCTCGGCAAGCAGCTGACCATTCCCGGGTCCTCCGGTCCCGTCGCAAAGGCCGCGCCCGCTCCCGGCGGAAAGAGCCACACGGTCGTGAAGGGCGACACCCTCGCCAAGATCAGCCGGAAGTACGGCGTGAGCGTCGACGCGCTGAAGCAAGCCAACGGACTGAAGTCCGACACCGTGGTGCTCGGCTCCAAGCTGCGCATCCCGTAACCCACCGAAATCATGCTGCCTTCCGGATTTACCCGCACCGCGCTGCTGCTGCTCACCGCGGCGGCGGCCATCGCCCAGGAACCGAAGGCGAAACCGGAGGAAGAATCGTCCGATTCCCTCCCTCCGAAAAAAGCCGCGCTCGAACGCATGCTGTCCGAGCGCGGTACCGAGGCGGAACTCGAAGCCGCCATCGCGAAGGCCCAAGAACTCGGCGTGGGCGATCAGGCCGCGCTCGAAGCGAGGTTCCTCTACCACGTGGACCGGCAGGAGGACGACAAGCTCGCCGCGATGCTGCCGGAATTCCAGAAGCGGAAGAGCACCTTCAAGCTGGAAGAGTCCGAGATCTTCGCCGTGCGCGAGGATTGGCTCGCGGTGGTGGAATACGTGGAGGCGATCGCCGCCTTGCGGAAGAACGACCGTGACGGCTTCAAGAAGCACATCACCGAAGCCTTCTGGCTGAGCCCCCGCCAGGGATCCGCCTTCGCACCGCACATCGACCGCCTGCGGATGGATGAAGCGATGCGCGACGTGAAGATCGAGCCGACGACCAAACTCGCATCGCTCTTCGCCGGCGAGGAAGTGGAACTCGCCGCGCTGACAAAGGACAAGAAGGCGCTGCTCCTTCACTTCTGGTCACCATGGAACCGTGAATGCGAGGCGAGCATGCCCGACTTCAAGGTCACCGCGACCGAATTGCAGAAGCACGGAATCGCCGTCGCATCCCTGCTCGCGGACTCCACGCCGGATGCGATCAAGGATGCAAAGGACATCGCCGCGGATCTCGGAACACCTCCGCCAGGCGCTTGGCTCGTCGATCGGGAGAAGGATTCGCTGCATCGTTTGCTGCGCATCCAGAGTGTTCCTTCCATGGTCCTGGTATCCTCGGAAGGGCGCGTGCTCTTCAACGGACATCCATCGGAAGACCGCTTGTGGGAAGCACTGACCAAGCTCGCACCGGACATCAAACGTCCTCCCGTGAAGGAGGAATAACGGCCGGCCATATCTACGATAAACGTCGTAGATCGAAAAACGGGCCGAAACAAGACGTGTAAATTTGTTTAAGGTTTACTAAAATTCGGCTAGTTTGAACTTGACGGAATTGTGAACTACTAGCTTTATGGTGTCACGAACCCGGCGATCATAAGATCATGGCACGAGTAACACACCCCTCCAACCTCGAGCTGCAAGCACTGTCGGTATTGTGGCACGATGGCCCATCTACGGTAAGCGCCGTACTTGAAACCCTTCCCGACGGGAAGGACCGGGCATACACCACAGTGCTGTCCGTGCTTCAGAGCTTGGAGCGCAAGAAGCTGGTGAAGCGGGTGCGCGATGGACGCGCGCATGTTTACGAAGCCGCGTTTTCCCAGGACACGATCGTCCGCCGTGCAGCGCACGACTTTTTGACAAACGCTTTCGGGGGCCGTCTCGGTGAGGCGATCCTCGCACTACTCTCCGCTGGCACATTAACGCCGGAAGAGAAAACCAACATCGAACGCGAACTCAAACGACACAAAGCCATGGCTGCAAAGAAAACAGCAAAGAAGGCCGCCAAGAAGGCCCCCGCCAAGAAGGCCGCTAAGAAGGCCCCCGCCAAGAAGGCTGCAAAGAAAGCCCCCGCCAAGAAGGCTGCAAAGCCTGCTAAGAAGGCGGCGAAGAAGGTTGCCAAGAAGGCCGCCAAGAAAGTTGCCAAGTCTGCAAAGAAGGCAGCGAAGAAGGCCGCCAAGAAGACCGTGGCCAAGAAAGCCGTAGCCAAGAAGGCCGCCAAGAAAGCGGCGAAGAAGGCCCCGGCCAAGAAGGCTGCAAAGAAAGCCGCGAAGAAGGTAGCCAAGAAGGCCGCCAAGTCCGCGAAGAAGGCCGCTCCGGCAAAGAAGGCTGCCAAAAAGGCCGCCAAGAAAGCCGCGAAATAAGGTCCGTTCCCCATCCGCGAAAGGTCTCCCCGCCCTGTGCGCCGGAACCCTTCGCGTTGAGTCGAATGTCTCAAACGGCGGGGAGCTCCGGCTCCTCGCCCTTTTTATTCCCAGGATGCACCGCCCCCGTGCAAAAACCGGATCGGTTCGCGAAAAAAGGGATTGCATCCACCGGAAGCTCCCCCCATCCTCCCGCCCCCGTCCGGGGCACATAGCGCGGTTAGCTCAGTGGTAGAGCACCACCTTGACACGGTGGGGGTCACTGGTTCGAACCCAGTATCGCGCACCACCCCTTTCTCTCGTGATCACTCGGACCGACACTTCACCGGAACGCCTCGCCGTTCTTCTGAGGCTGCTCGATGATGATTCGCCTCCAGTTCGAGCATCCGTCGAGGCGGCCCTCTCCGAGTTCGGCGGCGATGTGAGCGAACTCCTCGGCGAGATGGACGTGACGCTCGATCAAGCGGAGCTGGAACTGCTTTCCATGCTGTTGCTTCCGTCCCGCCGCGAACGCCTGCGCCGCGAGTGGGTGGTGCCGGCCGGCGGTGCCTCCGCGGTGCACGACGATTGGGAGCTATTTGAAGCACTCTTGCGCACGCTCTCCGACTACCTTCATGATGGCGTTTCGCTGCGTCAGCCCTTGGGCGACGCCTTGGATCTACTCACCGAGGAGCTGCAAGTGATCGCCGACGACGAAGGAGCTGCCGGGATGAACCGGGCTCTTTTTGAAAGCGGCCGTTATGTCGCCAATATCCTCGAGGAGGATGATCCGGATAATTATGATCTCGCCCATGTCCTGGCGGGAAATCCGTCGAATGCGGTCGGCCTCGGTCTGATTTTCCTGCTCATCGCGCGTCGTCTGGATATCGATGTGGACGGCCTGCTTCTGCCGCAATCCCTCCTGTGCCGTTACCATGAGGATGGCCATGTGGTGCTGTCCGAACCGCTCGCAAAGGGACGACGCGTGCTAGTGGAAGACCTCGCCCACCGCATGCGGCGCTATCCGCGGGATGTGCGCGCGATCGCCGCGCGCCCGGCCACACCGGGAGAGCTTCTTGTCCGCATGGTGGAAGAGCTGGCCACCGCGTGGTCGGTGCGTGGTGAAGTGGAAGACGCGGAGCTGATGGAAGAGTTGCTCGCAACCTTGGTGAAGGCGCCGTTTTGAGAGTCGGATCGTGATTTCCGCCGGGGTTAAAGTAAGGCTCGTTCCGTAGGCGCACCCATAAAGTAGTCCGCTCAGTCCTCTGAGCGGATGAATGGTCCCTTCGCCCTCTTCACCGGAGCTAGAGAGAACTATTCCCGCGGCTTCCTACGAGAGGTAGGGACAAGTGCCCCGCTTGTCCGCGAACGGTTTCTCAAATCCCGCATCGCCCCACGGTCGGCCGGGGGAGTCCGACCCTATCTTCCGGAGGGGTTCGGGATGGCGGACTTTACCGGTGGCTTCGTCCGCTCAGAGGACTGAGCGGACTACTTCAAGCGGACCACCTTTGTCGGCATCAACGTCCGCGCCTCCGCTGGCGTTCTTCCTCTTCCCCCTTGGCGCGTTCCTGTTCTTGGCGGGCACGCTCCTGCTGCTGGCGCGCGTTTTCTTCCTGCTGCTGCCGGGCGCGCTCTTGTTGTTCGCGGCGGGCTTCTTCTTGCTGGCGCTCGCGTTCTTCCGCCTGGCGACGGTTCTCTTCTTGCTGGCGTGCCCGTTCCTCCTGCTGTTGGCGACGGGCTTCCTCCTGTTGGCGGGCGCGCTCTTCCTGTTGCTCACGCATGCGCTCTTGTTGTTCGCGGCGGGCTTCTTCTTGCTGACGCTCGCGCTCTTCCGCCTGGCGACGGTTCTCTTCCTGCTGACGCGCGCGTTCCTCCTGTTGTCTCGCACGCTCTTCTTGTTGCTGGCGCATGCGCTCCTGCTGCTGGGCTCGCTCTGCTTCCTGCTTGCGCGCGTTTTCCTCCTGCTGCTGCCGCCTCATTTCTTCCTGCTGCTGGCGGCGGTTGTTGTCTTCGTTCTGTTGGCGCGCCTGCTCCTGACGCTCACGCACTTCCTGCTGCTGGCGCTGGTTTTGCTCGGCTCGTTCACGTGCGGCTTCCTGCTGCTGCTTGCGAGCTTCTTCCATCCGCTCCCTGCGGGTATTCTCCTCCGCCTGTTGCCCGGCTTGCTCCTGCTGCTGGCGGGCGCGTTCCTGCTGTTGAGTGCGGGCTTCCTCCATCCGCTGGCGGCGGGTGTTCTCTTCCTGCTCTCCCCTCGCCTGCTGCTGGCGCTGGTCGGCTTGCTCCGCTTGCTTGCGGCGAGCTTCCTCCATCCGTTCGCGACGCGTCGTCTCATGATCGTCACCACCGGTTTGCTCCGGTTGTGGACCCGTCTGCTCCTGGGATTGCCTGCGCGCCTCTTGCTGGCGCTCGCGGCGGCTGGTGGGTTGAGCGTTGCCACCGGCTTGTTCTTGCTGCTGGCCGGTTGCGTCTTGTTGCGGACGAGTCTCGCGTTGATCCGGAGTAGCGGCATCACCACGTTTGTTCGCCTGTGCCTCGCGGGCTTGCTGGCGGCGTTCAGGCAAGCGATCCATTTCTCCACCGCGCGGTGCCGGATCTTGTCCCGCTTGCTCCTGCGGCTGCGCTTCCGCTTGGCCGCGCTCACGTTCCGCCGTCTGGCGTGTGGCGTCACCGGTGCCATTTCGCTGCGCGCGCAACTCCCGCAAGCGTTCCGCGTTCTTACGTTGGCGCTCGGCGAGTGAAGGCTTGTCGCCTTCTTTCGCGGCGTCATCTCCACGGGCCGGCTTCTCACCGGTGGCAGCACCCGGCAAAGGACGGTCCGCCTCGCGCGTCTTCTCACGCAGCTTCGCGATCTTCTCGCGGCGGTTCTCCGTCATCTCCTGCTGCTTCACCTGAAGCTTTTCCTGTGCGATCGAAACCTTCTGGCGATTCGCCTCAAGCTGCTTCTGCCTATCACCACCGTCCCGCGTCGAAGCGGCGGCTTGCTGCTCCTGCCTCTGCCGAGCTTCGCGGAAACGTTCGCGCCACTCCGGCTTGATGCCGCCCTCGGCACGCTCGACCTTCACGTTGTCCCACTTGCCCGCAACGCGGGAAGGCTTGAGCTGCGCGTTCCAGCGCGTGTTGAGGTTCGGAGCAAAGACCGCGAGTTGCTTGCCGCGGAACTGGGCGTTGCGATCACCCTTTTGATTGAGCGCCTTCAGGCGATCGATCTGCAGTTGGTAAACCGGCCACGGCTTGCCCACCATCTTCCGAAGTTTCTCCCAACGCGGCCCGCCGGAAACAATCTGGTTCCGGTGGAATTGGATGTTGGTGATGTCGACCGTCTTCCGGATGAAGATGTCGTTCTGCGAAGCCGGCAGGCAGTGTTTCCAAAGCGGATCCGCCATGTGGCGGCAATGAACGAAGGTGAACCACGAGTGACCGATGCCGAAATCCATCTCCACGCCGCGACCCCAGCCGCGCCCGCGATAGCACATCGTTTCCGGCGGCAAGGGTGCCCAGCCGATGTGATCGCCACCCTCCCGCCAGCACACCCACGAGGGGGCCCACTCGTCACCCGGTACCCACACCCAGCCGCGTCCGGTCAGATAGCACCAGCGGCCGTAGTGAAAGCAGGCCCAACCGAAGGGCTCGTCCGAGCACCAGTTCCACCCGAGATTCGTGCATGCCCAGCGTCCGCGCGTGTAGGGACGCCATGAGCTGTCCTGGACCACCACCGTCGGCTGGTAAACATAGCCATAGTCCGGCGTTTCATACCACGAGCCATACGACTGCAGGTCATCGTAGAAAGCGGTGTAGTCCGCCACCGGCTCCTGCACCTCCGGCTCCGGCTCCGGCTCCCAGTCATCGAGCGCCTCATTCCCCGCGGAAACATATTCGCGTTCGCTCAAGTCCGATTCACGCGCCGCAAGGTCACCTTCACGACCCGCCAGCGCCGATTCGCGTTGATCAATCACGCGCTGTCGTTCTTCCAAGGACGCATTGAGGGCATCCACATCTTGCTCGCGTGCGGCAAGTCGGGCTTCTTTCTCGGCACGGAGCGCTTCCTTCTCTTCTTCGAGGGCGGCGCGTTCGCTCTCCAGCCGTTCGCGCTCCAGCGCCATCCGTTCATCTTCCAAGGCGGCGCGCTCGGCCGCGAGGTCATCGAGCGATTCGGTTCCGCCGGATCCGGCGTTGGAGCCCTTCTGTTTCTCGCAGGCGGCGAGTATCATGCACAGGGCGGAGGAGGTCCAAAGAAGACGATGCGCTTTCATCGGTGGTTGGGATTACGAAGCTTTGACCGGAGGCGGTCACACACTATTCAAACGCTTTGAAAAGAAATCAATGTCGCTGCGAAAGGGTCAGGTCGGCTCCCTCACTCCGAGCGTAGCGACCTCGTAGTCAATCCGTGCCGGACCACCCCGGCCGCCCGGGATCTCCCGGCGCGTGACCCGCGTGCCGAGCAGCTCCTCCATCATCCGCAGTTCCAGATTGATCGCCCCGGGATACACGGAGAAGACCGCCTGCAGCGGATGATGGTATTCTTCGATCCGGAAGCCTTTCGCCGGATCATATCGGCAGCGGCCGAAGCAGCCTTCCTTTTCCCGCAGGCCGGATAGCAGGGTCGCCCGCTCCACCAGGGATTTCGCCTTGCTGAGCTTCGGCCGCCATTGCTCGCGTAGCTGGCTGAAATATTGGAGCAGCAGGCGCTCCGGCGCGGTGTCGCCGAAGAGGGTTCTCGCCGCCTCTAGCAATTCCAAGGAAAGCGAGACGCCGGCCTGGGGAAAAATCGCCTCGGCTTTCGGTGCCAGGCGGTACATGATTTCCGGTCGCCCAACCTCCTGACGCGGAAGCCGCCACCGTTCCAGGTAACCCATTTTCACCAGGCGGTCGCACTGGTCCTTCATGCCCATGTAGCTGGTCCCCAAGCGACGGCTCAACTCGCTGACCGGCAGTCCACCGGAGACTTTGAGCTCATCCATCACCTTAACCCATCCCTCTTTCACCAACTCGCGGAAGCCCGGCAGGAACATTCCCCACGCTCCCCGCGGGTCGCCCCGCCATCAATCGAAAACCCCGGGGAAGGCTCTTCCCCCCCCGAAGAACCACCCTCCCCAAACAGCTAGTTCTTTGCTGGAAACGTCATCCAAGGCTCCTCACAAATCCATTTCTGTCATTTTTTTCTGGAATTGAGGAGTTTCAATGCCTAATTCAGGCTCATGCACGATGTCCGCCACGTTTCCGCTCTCTTTGACATGAGAGCCGACTTCGTCGACGCCCAGCCCTATGGCTCCGGCCACATTAACGACACCTACTGCGCGTGGTATGACCAAGCTGGCATGCGGATCCGCTACATTCACCAGCGGATCAATCATAACATCTTCAAGAATCCCATCTCGCTGATGGAGAACATCGAGCGCGTGACCGCGCACTCGCTGGCCCGCCTGATGGACGTCAATCATCCGGAAGCCCGCCGCCGCACCCTGACGGTCATCCCCTCCGTGGATGGCAAGCCCTATGTGATGGACCGCGATGGCAACTACTGGCGGACCTACCCTTTCATCGAGCGCGCCAGGGGCTACGACGAGATCCGCACCAACCTCCAGGCCGAGCAAGCGGCGAAAGCATTCGGCGAATTCCAAAAGCTCGCGGCCGACCTCGGCGGCGAACGGCTTCACGAGACGATCCCGAATTTCCACCACACGCCGAAGCGCCTCCAGGCACTGGAAGAAGCGATCGAAGCCGACATCGCCGGCCGCGCCCGCAGCTGCAAGGCGGAGATCGAGTTCGCCCTTTCCCACGCCGCCGATTGCCGCCGCGTGACCGATCTCATCACCGCAGGCGTGATCCCCGAGCGGGTGACGCACAACGACACGAAGCTCAACAACGTGCTGCTGGATGACGTGAGCTCGGAAGGCGTCTGCGTGATCGACCTCGACACCACGATGCCCGGCACCGTGCTTTACGACTTTGGCGATATGGTACGCACGGCGACGCCCACCACCCGCGAGGACGAAGTGGATCTCTCGCTCGTCGGCATCCGCCTGGATCGCTTCGAGGCACTGGTCCGCGGCTATCTGGACAGCGCTTCCTCTTTCCTCAACCGCGCGGAAATCGATCATCTCGCCTTTTCCGGCAAGCTCCTCACCTTGGAATGCGGCATCCGCTTCCTGACGGACTACCTGCAGGGCGACGTTTACTTCAAGACCAAGCGCCCCGGTCACAATATTGACCGCTGCCGCGCGCAATTCGCCATGGTGAAGGCCATCGAGGAAAATCTCGATCGGATGGAAGAAATGGTGCAAGTCGCCGCTGGCAGCAGCAAGATTGTCGTCGCCGCCTGATCCACTTCCCCTCTTCGACCGCGTGAAAATCCTCGTTACCGGAGGCTCCGGCTTCATCGGCTCCCATATCGTCGAGCACTATCAGGACAAGGCGGAGGAGATCCGCGTGCTCGACAACCTGCGCACCGGCTACCGCAAGAACCTCGACGGGCTGAAGCACGTCTTCATCGAGGGC